>JACCEE011047968.1_pt1 | contig 11031 bp, 8 predicted proteins | sample 7449931 | NCBI WGS metagenome assembly JACCEE01 (sample SAMN15323457, study PRJNA562643) | freshwater metagenome | isolation source: river surface water | place: USA:Blue River Watershed | collected 2017-08-19 | reverse complement strand
TATTCTCCAAATATTTAGGTTCAAGACTTAATATTGGTTCAATGACCTTTACTAAGGACGGCAGAACGGCCTATTTTACACGCAATGGTAAAAAAACAAGTCAGGGCTACTTATTAGAAGTATGGGAGGCAAAATTACTAGATGGTAAATGGGTACCAGCGGGTAAATTATTTTTTAATAAGACCAAGTACAACTACTTCCACCCAGCGGTAACTCCTGATGGACGAAGATTGTATTATGTATCGGATGAGGCCAATGGTTTTGGGGGCACGGATATTTATTTTACCGAAAAAAATGAGGATGGATCCTGGAAGCCTACTTCCAATGCGGGTCAAAATATTAATACTGCGGGTAATGAATTGTTCCCCACTTTTTATGATGAAGGATTTTATTATAGCAGCAATGGCTTACCGGGTTTAGGAGGCTTGGATATTTATAAATTAGTGCGTGATGCGAGTGGGGATATCAATCCTAAAAACCTAGGGTATCCAATTAATAGTGATGCGGATGATTTAGGATTTTCGATTATGGGCAGCACTGGCTATTTTAGTTCCAATAGGTATGGCAGTGATGATATTTTTACATTTGATTACGCCCCCGTTACAGTAACCTTAGAGGGTAAACTTTCAGTAGATAGTATCATGGCCCCTGGCAAAAAAGTATATTTAAACTGGCGTAATGAAGCTGGAAAGTTGCAATTGATTGACAGTGCGATAGTAGATGCCAATGGTAATTATGCCTTCAAAGCAAGACCCAATAAAGAGTATACAGTGGTTACTTTTAATGGTGATGGAGAAAAATTAGAGACTGCGATTAAAACAAATGATGTGGTGAAAGCTGGGGAGCAATATGAAAAGAAATTAGCGCTTATTAATATCCCGCTCACCCAAAAAGAACTGATTGCAAAGCATGCAAAAGAAGAGGTTATTACCCCACAGCAAAAATCGAAACAAGCACAAGAAAGCTTAAACAGGTTATATGCAAAAACAGTCGACTCCTTAATGAAGTTGAGCAAGGACTATGTGGAGTTACATCATCCGTTTAATCAGGTATATATAGTTCAACAAGACTTAGCTGCTTATAAAAAATTAATAGAGCGCGTGAAGCAAATGGAGGGTCGAGAAATCGTGATTGTATCAGCTACCGACTGTAATGGATCAGACGCCTACAATGAGGACTTGTCGGAGCGTAGATCAAAGCATATTTTCAAGACAATTTCAAAACTAGCGAACAATAATGTAGTCATTAAACATGTAGGTGAAAGAGAGCTATTAAAAGCCTGCGAGGATCTTAAAAAGAGCATCCTAGAACAGCAAGTGAACCGATACAGCTATGTATTTATTATGGATAAAAATTAATTATATGAAAAATGAAGTAATAATAAAATCACTGGAAAAATACAAATTATCAAAGAGAGAAGTTGATGTCACATTATTGATATTTAATGGGAAGAGAACTTTAGAAATTGCTACTGATTTAGGCATAAAACCAAATACAGTTTCAACCATAAAAAAGAATATTTATTACAAAATTGGAGTCAGAACGTCAATTGATTTTTACAAATTAGTGTACAGCAAATAAAGAGCTCTTTTTAATTAAAACAATTTGAATTTATTTATTATGCTTCAATATTTCATCAATTTATTTAGAAAAAATAGATTTGAATATCAAAATCTAAAGAATTTAAATTTATATACGTTTGAAGAGTTGAAAGATGAAATTGAATTTATAAATCCTTCCATTGAAATCAAAATCGTAAAACATGATGTCAATGCGTTCACTGCTTCTTTTACATCTTCTAGATCAAGGTTGGTTATTTTATATGATAATGAGGGTAAATTCATATCTAAAGTAAGTGAGATTTGGATTTAAATCTTTTACTGTTTTTTTAAGGGAAAGAAAATCATGAATTGAAGGGAGGGTGCTTACAGTTGGTCATAGGTATACTAATTAGAAAAATGTATAAATTTTTTTAAATCCGGGACTGTCGTTTCTCGCTACGCTCTAAACGACTTCCCCAAAACGGGGCCTTGCCCAAAGCCTTTCAAACAAACACTACGTGTTCTTTTGGCTTTTTTCGTTCTCGTCTGCTTTCACAAGCAAGCTTTCGACGCAGCCTTAAACGAAAAAAGCCTCTCAACTTTGTTGACAGGCTTTGCAGCCACAATAGGAGCCAGTTTGGAAGAATTTGCTGGGGATATTAGGTCAATCTTAGATGCCAAGCTTAAGAACCTGTAAAAACAAAAACCGACCCAATTGGGTCGGTTTTTTATTATTTTCTAAAACCTTTATTATTTTAGAAAATAACACTTTGTAGCCACCTTAGGAGCTAGTTTGGATGAATTTGCTATTGATTTAAAAGCTATTTTGGAGCTAAAAATCAATAATAAGTAATGTGGAGCCAATGTTATTGAGGTAAGCTATCATTATCAGGATTCATAACCCTGAGGTCCCGGGTTTAAATCCCAGTCTCGCTACATGAAAATCAAGGACTTACGTTAAATCGTAGGTCCTTTTTTGTTGTTTCTGCGTGAGGTTTTAGTCAAATTTCTTATTAAGAGAATAGCTTAGAAAAAAAACCTTTTTTATTTTCTGGGAAACCCAATGCAGTAAGTTCCTCTATGATATTTGAGTTTATCAAACCTTCCCCCTTAATTGTAACGGTACCAGTTTCTTTTACCACATTCACCTCTTGTATATTAGTATGCTTTTCCAACGCTGTTTTGATTGATTTTACACACCCTTCACATTTAATATTTTTTAAACTCAATGTAATTGTACTCATGATTATTTCTCTTTATTAATTGGATACAAATTTACTACTTATTCAATTAAGTCTCTAATGAGCTAAAATTCAAGTAATATTTGAAAAACTACTGTGTGAGGAAAACACCCCCTGAATTCGACTGAAATCGGTTGATTTCGGTTTTGTGAAAACATAACTATCTACAAATCAACGCCTTCATTTTCTCAAAAAATCTTCATAACCCTGAGGTCCCGGGTTTAAATCCCAGTCTCGCTACATGAAAATCAAGAACTTACGTTAAATCGTGGGTCCTTTGTTGTTTTTGCGTGAGGTTTTTGTCATTTCTTACCGAAAACACGAACTTTTAATTGTCCGCCGCCAATATCAATTATGTTGGCGGTTAGCAGTAACTTAAAAAGCTGTAAAAACTCCATAGAAGTTTTTGGGTACTCTTGAAACCAACTTACTTCGTTGGACGCTTTAGTGGTAAATACATTTTCCCAATGTTGTTTTTTGCTTTCCATGATTTTTTATTTAATAATTACTCTTCGCCGTTTCCTTTTGTAAGTTGTGATAATAAATAATAAGCTCCTTTTGTTACCACTTTTGCATTGCCTGGTATTTCTTCTAAAGGCAATATTTCGGTGAATCCCATATCGCTTACACCAATTTTAACGGCTATTTGTGTGTAATGGTTCTTTTTTGTTTCAACATAAATATAATGTTCATCGCCATTGCTTACAACAGCTTCATTTGGTAAGGCATTGGTTTTGTAATTATCAATTTGTATTCTTGCTTCTACATACATTCCTGGTAAAAGGGTTTCAGTTTGCTCGTCAATTTTTGCATGGGCTAAAATAGCTTGCTGGTTATCTTCAAAAGATTTGTTTAATGAAAAAATGGTTGCAGAGTGGGTATGGCTTGCATCGTTTGCATCGGTAAACATTATTTTGTCGCCAATTTTTACTTTGGAAATATCTTTTTCAAAAAGTGTCAAATCCAAATGCAGGAAACGATTATCCACAATGTCAAACAAGATTGTATTGGCATCTGCAAACTTGCCCATCGTTAAATTGATGTGATGGATAAAGCCACTGATAGGTGCTGTTACTGCAATACGATTTGTAAAATTTGTTGTGCTAATATTGGTTGCATTGATGCCCTGCAATTCCAATTTTGTTTGCAATCCTTTTTGTTTTGCTTGTGCCATGCTTAGTTCGTTTTGCACTTGTTGCAAAGTTTTAGTAGCATTAATTCTATCTTCCTGCAATTCTTTTTGGCGTTTAAATTCTGCTTGCAGATAAACCAATTGAGATTTATTTTCTAAATAGTCCTGCTGCAATTGTATTACTTCGTTATTTACAATTGTTGCCAATGTTTGTCCTTGCTTTACAAATGAGCCTTCGGTTACGTCAATTGATTTTACAATGCCACCTGTTAAAATACTTACCTGTGCTTGGTTTTGAGGAGGCAACATTAATTTGCCATTTACTTTAATGGTAGATTTTAAGTTGCGCTGTTCAATGCTGCCTGTTTCTAAATCTATTGCTTTTATCTGGTCGTCTGTTAGTTCCACTTCGGTTACAGTTGGTTCTTCTTTTGTTGCGGTAGTATCTTTTGTTGATGTTTCTGCTTTGGTTTCGGTTGCTTTGTTTTTGCAAGATGTAATTGCAAAAAACAAAGTAATTATGATGATAAATATATTTTTCATTTTTGAAATTATTTTAGCGATTTAATAAATAGTTAAGTTGGATAATGGTTTGGTTGTAGCTATTAATGGCAGCCAAATAATCGGTTTTTATTTTGATTGCATCCTTAATGTTTTGAATGTATTCAATGTAGCCAATATCACCTGACTTATAGCTGAGTTGTGCAGCATTGATAATGCTTTCAGCCATTGGCAAACCTTCAGTTTGATAATATTTCAACTGTTGTAAACTTTGTTGCTGCAACTGATTTTGCTGTAAAAAAAGGGTTGAAATTTCTTGTTGTGTTTTATCCAATTCTTTTTTTGCAATTTCGGATTCAAACTTGGCGGCTTGTGTTCTTGCCTTTACACCATTTTTAAATAAGGGAATATTGACACCTACACCACCATAATAAAAATATTTTGCTTTGTCCAAGGACTGTGCATTTACACCCAAATTAAATGAGGGTTGCCCTTTTGCTTTTTCTGCTTTAATGGCTAGCTCTTTTGCTGTTACTTGTTGTTGTAAAAATTGTAATACTGGATGTTTGTTTACCAAACTTGTGTCGTTTAAATTAATTTCGGGTAATTGGGTAAACTGTAATGGTGCTTTGTATTGTTCACTTGTACACATCCACTTTTGCAGGTCTGTTAAATAAAATGAAACCTTTGTTTTGGCTTGTGCCAATTGCAAAATCAAATCTTTGTGTTGCAGGGTTGCATTTATTTTTTCTAATTTATTGCTTTCGCCTACTTGGTATTTTTTGTTGGCATACTTTTCATAGTCGGCAAAAATACTATCGGTTTGTAATAGCAAACTATACTCCTGCCAACTGAATAACCAATTGTAATAAGCGTTGGAAACATTTTTTATCAATTCATTTTTTGTAACAGTTTCGTAAGATTTTGCAACGGATACATTTTGTTTCAATAAATTTTTCTCTGCCTTGTAAGCATTGGGCAATTTAAAGCCCTGTGCTACGCCTATATTGTAATCAAACACATTGCTATTTATTTGGCCTAAACCGGTATTGATATTAAAAGGTTCTAAAATGGTAGCTGTGCCTGTGAGTGCCTGTTGTTGCTGAGTTTGCAATGTTGCTTGCTGAATAGCTGGGTAATTTTTTGTTGCTAAGTCCAATGCATTTTGTAAAGTCAATGTGTTTGTTTGTGCTTTTGCATTAAAACCAATCATTGAAAATATGAGCAATAACAAAGTATTTGCGGTAGTATTTATTTTCATCTTCTTTTTTCTTTTTTGATAAAACAAACTGTAAAGAACTGGAAGCACAAAAAGCGTCAACAGCGTAGAAGAAAATAAGCCACCAATAACAACCGTTGCCAAAGGTTTTTGAACTTCAGCGCCTGCACTTGTACTAAATGCCATTGGTATAAAACCTAGTGAAGCAACAGCTGCGGTTGCTAAAACTGGTTGTAACCTTGCTGCACTGCCTTTTAAAATGCGGTTGGTTATATCTTCTTCGCCTTCTTCTTTTAAGCGGTTGTAATAACTGATTAATACGATGCCATTTAAAACTGCTACGCCAAACAAGGCAATGAAACCAACCCCTGCTGAAATGCTAAAATTCATTCCTCTCATCCATAAAGCTAATATGCCACCAATGGCTGCTAATGGAATGGCTGAAAAAATTATCAAGGCTTCTTTAGTAGATCGAAAGGTTAAAAACAATAAAAAGAAGATTATTAATAAGGCTACTGGTACAGCAATTATTAAACGATTTTTAGCTTCCTGCAAATTTTTAAACTGTCCGCCGTAAGCTACATAATAACCTTCGGGCAATTTTAGTTTTGCATCTAACACCTCCTGAATTTCTTTTACTACACTTTCTACATCTCTTCCTCTTACGTTTGCTTCTATCACAATTCTGCGTTCTGCATCATCACGGCTTATTTGTGCTGGGCTAGAAATAAAATTAACATCGGCAATTTCATTGAGTGGAATTTGTTTTCCGTTAGGCAAAGGAATTAATAAAGCTCTTAAAGCATCTGCATCGGTATTGGCAGATTTTGCAATGCGTACTACCAAATCAAATTTCTTTTCGCCCTCGTACACAACACCTGCGTAACCCCCTGCATAAGCTGTGTTAAGTGTTGCGTTTACATCGCTGATGTTTAAACCATATTGTGCAATTTTGCTACGATCATATTTTACTACCAACTGCGGCATACCCACAATTTGCTCTACTTTAATATCTGTAAGTCCTTTAATATTGCTTACCAATTTGCTTACTTCATTTCCTTTCGCGAATAGTTTATCCAAATCATCGCCAAATATTTTTATGGCAATATCACTTTTTACACCTGCAATTAATTCATTGAAACGCATTTGTATTGGTTGCTCAAAAGACAAGTTTACACCTGGGATTTCACTCATTTTTTCGTTCATCTTTTCTGCTAATTCTTCTTTGTCTTTTGCTGATGTCCATTCTTTTTTATCTTTTAAAACCATTAGCAAATCGGCACTTTCAATAGGCATAGGGTCGGTAGGTACTTCACTTGTGCCAATCTTACTTACTGCTTCTTTTACTTCGGGAAATGTGAGTGCAATTTTTTCTAACTGTGTTCCTACTTCAATGGTTTGCGGCAAACTGCTACCTTGCCTTATAGTATAGTTGGTTGCAAAATCGCCTTCGTCTAGCTCTGGAATAAATTCACCGCCCAAAGAATTAAAAACGAAAATTGATAATACAAAAATGAAAACTGCACCTGCAATAACTGCAACGCGAAATTTTATAATTCGGTTTAGTGCAGGTTGATATTTGCTAACTAACCATTTTATTGCTCTATCGGTTAATGTATCTTTTGCAGCAATTTTTTTATTTAGAAATAAACTACTCATTAAAGGTACATATGTAATGGATAGAAGCAATGCGCCAACAATTGCAAAACTTACAGTTTGAGCCATTGGCGTAAACATTTTTCCCTCAATACCACTCAATGCAAAAATTGGGATGTAAACTATAAGGATAATTATTTGCCCAAAAACTGCACTACTCATTATTTTACTGCTCCCATCTGTAACTTCTGCATCCATTTGGGTTTGGGAAAGTTTTTGGTTTCGGAACTGAGTTGAAAATTTGTGCAATAAACTTTCAACAACGATAACTGCACCGTCCACAATTAAACCAAAATCTAATGCTCCCATACTCATGAGGTTTGCACTAACGCCAAATAAATTCATCATAGCAACAGCGAATAACATAGCTAAAGGAATAACACTTGCCACAATTAAACCTGCTCTGAAATTGCCTAAGAAAACAACCAATACAAAAATTACAATCAACGCACCTTCTAATAAATTGATGCTTACTGTGCTGATGGTTCGGTCAATTAATTTTGTCCTGTCTACAAATACATCAATGCCTAAACCTTCTGGCAAATATTTTTCAATGGTTTTCATTTTCTCTTTAACCCGTTCAATAACCCTTACTGCATTTTCGCCTTTCTGCATTAGCACAACACCACCAACTGTTTCTCCCTTACCGTTCCTTGTCATTGCTCCATAACGAGGGGCAAAACCAAAATCAACTGTGCCAATATCTTTTATTAAAACTGGAATACCATTGGCATTGGCAACAACAATATTATTGATGTCGTCTAATTTTTCTATCAAACCTTCACCACGGATAAAATAAATATTAGGCCCTTTGTCAATGTAACTACCGCCTGTGTTAGAATTGTTTTTTTGCAGAGCATTGTAAACATCTATTAGCGTCAAATTCATTGCTGCCAATCTTTCGGGCTTAACACTTACTTCGTATTGTTTTAGTTTGCCACCAAAGCTGCTTATGTCCACTATACCTTCTGTACCTAACAATTGTCTTTTAATAATCCAATCCTGTACAGTTCGTAAATCTGTTGAAGAAAATTTATCTTCATAGCCTTTCTTTGGAACAATTACATATTGGTAGATTTCGCCTAAGCCAGTAGTCGGTGGTGCTATTTCGGGTGTGCCATATTCTTTTGGTATTTGTTCTGTTCCAATTTTTATTTTTTCTGCTACTAACTGCCTTGTAATATTACTTGGCATATTGTCTTTAAAAACAATGGTGATAACTGATAAACCGCTACGGCTGGTACTTCTCAATTCTACTAACCCTTGTAAAGATTTAAATTCTGTTTCTAAAGGATAAGTAATAAATTGTTCTACTTCCTGCGTAGCCAAATTGGGGCTATTGGTAATTACCTGTACTTGATTATTGGTAACATCAGGCAAGGCATCAACGCTTAATTGAGTGAACGAATAAATGCCCCAAAGAACAAAGATGCTCAACAGTACCCCTGTAATCAATTTGTTATTAACTGAAAAATGAATGATTTTATTTATCATTAAATGATATATTAAGTTATAGAAATAATTAAGTGCATAGGTGTGATGTATTAGCACATTATGCTTTGGGGCAAAGCCACCAAATTTTATATAATTCCTTAACTTAATTTAGGCGGTTGCCAAACAGAAAACGAAACTTGGGTATTGTACGAAATATCGTACATCGGATATTTTGTATTGGGGAAAATTCTTTTAAAGATTTTGAAAGAGGCAATTGTTGGAAATGAAACTGATACAGCACAACAAGAGCATGTACAAAATGAGGTGCAATGTTCTGTATCTTTACTGTGATTGTTGTGGTTGATGAGTGCTGAAATGTTTGTTCTTGTTTTTTCTGTACACTCTTCCTTGTCGCCACATGGCAAACAAAACAGTCCTAACAAGTAGAAACTAAAGAAGAGTGTAAAAATTTTCATCTTTGCAAAGGTAACAAATTAAGTTTAGCTGCCAAATTATAGGAGAGCTTACTTTTGTTTAGTTGTGTTTTAGTGACTTTCCAATTAATGTCTTGTCGCTTGAAGGTGATCAGAATCTCGTTATTGGTTTTATTACAAATTATTTATGGCATAGCCAATATTTTTTATCATTGAAAGTAAGTCTCCTGCTGTTTCACCAAGTGTTGTTGCACAAATTTTCATTATCCAAAATGAAAGGGTGATTGCTGGTAGTTTATTCATACTTTTAAAAGTAAATCAATTTATACATGATATTTATCTTAATTAAAAACGGCAAAACACAATTTGCGTTTTGCCGTTTAGATTTTTATTCTTTAGTTTCAGTTCCGTCTTGCTTATAAAATAATTCAACTGTTTTCATACTTTTCGAAATCTCTAATTCATAAATTGTCACTTGATTTGAAGTTTCAATTTTAGAAACTGCTTTTGGCGTTTTACCTTTGTGAGTAATAGTATACGCTCTCTTTTGTATGCATATAGTGTGGTCATATTTCTATTAGGGGACAAATTTACTTTTAATTTCATTGCCTCTTCTTCTTGATGGATTTACTCTTCAACCATTGTGCTTGTTTCCTTGCTTCCTCTATGGTAGCTGGAGTCTGTTTCGATAAGATGATGCTGCACAACTTGGCTCTTTCTACAAATGATATATTCAAATTCATAAATTAAAATTAATGTTTTCTGTGTGAGAAAAACACCCCCTGAATTCGGTTAAAATCTGTTGTTTTCGGTTTTCTTAAAACATAACTAACTACAAATCAACGTCTTTATTTTCTAAAAAAATCTTCATAACCCTGAGGTCCCGGGTTCAAATACCGGTCTCGCTACATGAAAATCAAGGACTTACGTTAAATCGTGGGTCCTTTTCTGTTTTTGCGTGAGGTTTGCGTGAGGTTCATGTCATTTCTTACCGAATACACGAACCTTTAATGCTGATATTTTTATTTGTTTTAACATCCTTTACTCTAAATATTTTAATACCTTTGCACTTCATAATCATGCAAAAGAAGATAATTATATTATTTCTATTAGTAATTGGGGTAAATCTCTACTCCAACAATCTATATGCATGTAACAAGCCACACAAATCAACTAAGGCAACGTCTTTTTTAAACACGACCAAGGCTAAAGCTAAGTCTGATTGTTGCAAATCACATAATAAGGATATGGGTCACGATTGTAATCAAAAATGTACCCATCACAACTGCGCTTGTACTTCTGTTTGTATAAATAGTTATGTCTATAAAAAAGAAGTTATTGTAGAAACTATATTCTTTTCTACTATCCAAAGGAAGTATAATACATATAAACCTTCCTTCTACAACGATGTATATATTTCAATTTGGCATCCTCCTAAAATAGCATAAGCTATATTTCTCTTTAGTCAAGTTGAACAACTTGAAAATTTACATTTACTAAAAATTGAAAAAATGAAATCAATAAAACTATTGATGGCTACTGCCATTATATTATTTGCTACTATAGCAAATGGACAAACAAATACAGGTATCAACAAGGTTTTAAATGCATATATCCAACTTAAAGACGCACTTGTGAAAAGTGATGGTACAAGTTCTTCTGGTGCTTCAAAAACACTTTTAAGTGCTATACAAGAAGTAAACATGAGCGAACTTAACACAGAAACGCATACGCAGTGGATGAAGGTTGTTAATGATTTAAAGGAAGACGCTGAACATATCAGTGAAACAAAAGAAATCACACACCAAAGAGACCATTTTATGAGTTTGTCTAAAAACCTTTATGCTGTAATAAAAGTCTCTAAATCTGAAAT
>JACCEE010038822.1_pt1 | contig 11031 bp, 8 predicted proteins | sample 7449931 | NCBI WGS metagenome assembly JACCEE01 (sample SAMN15323457, study PRJNA562643) | freshwater metagenome | isolation source: river surface water | place: USA:Blue River Watershed | collected 2017-08-19 | reverse complement strand
TTGGGGGCGAATAATGGCTTTTTGGTCAATACCAATTTAATCAGCTCACGGATCATTAATTCCGCTGCGTTAAAGTCGGCAATTACACCATCCTTTAACGGACGAACAGTGCGGATGCTTTCATGCGTTTTTTCGTGCATCATCAATGCCTTCTTACCTACCGCCAGTACGTTCTTTGGATTGTTACGATCAAGTGCCACAATCGATGGCTCATTCACCACAATTTCGTCGTTATGTATAATGAGGGTATTAGCTGTACCCAGGTCCATTGCTATTTCCTGAATAAAAAAATTGAAAAGGCCCATATTGTTAAATGGAAATTATTTGTTCCGGTGATTGCAAATTTGAGAGAAAAATTTGGAATAACAACGCTAAAACCGTGCCCGTACGTGTTTTTTCAAAAAAAAAATCACGCAGGGTTTTTCCCTTTGTTTATAAGGGTTTCAGCACGATTGGCCGAAACAGGAAATACGAACAGTAAAACTTCGTTTATACGTTTCAGTTAGTTTACACAAACTCATACCCGATGTCGGATCGGTAGTACATTTTCATGAAGCGGATACCTTCGAGTAAGGCTTTCGACTTAGCCACAGCGCCCTGTACATCATTGCCAAAACTGGTAACCGCCAACACCCTTCCGCCATTGGTAACTACCTGTTCGTTTTCGGTTTTTGTACCGGCATGGAAAATAATGGAATCGGCATTCGACTGTTGAAGACCGGTTATTTCGTAGCCCTTGATATAATCGCCGGGATAGCCACCACTTACAGCTACCATGGTAACGGCAAAACGGGGATCCTGCTGAATTGTAACCTTATCAATTTCGCCTTTGGCAGTTGCCAACAGCAACTCTACCAGATCGTTCTGCAAACGGGGAATCACCACCTCGGTTTCAGGATCGCCCATGCGGCAGTTGTATTCAATTACATACGGCTCATTATCTACTTTAATTAAGCCCACAAACACAAATCCTTTGTACACTATTCCTTCGCTGCGGAAACCGTTGATGGTAGGCTTTACAATACGCTCTTCCACTTTTTGCATAAACACTTCATCTGCAAAAGGAACGGGGCTAACAGCTCCCATACCGCCGGTGTTAAGACCGGTATCGCCTTCGCCAATACGTTTGTAATCTTTGGCTTCGGGTAAAATGCAATAGTTAGTACCATCGGTAAGTACAAACAGGCTCAATTCAATTCCATTGAGGAACTGTTCAATTACCACACGCTTGCCTGCATCGCCAAATTTGTGCTGATGGATCATCATATCAAATTCAGCCACCGCTTCGAGGTGGTTGTTACAAATGATTACACCTTTACCAGCTGCCAGGCCATCGGCCTTGAGTACAACGGGTAACGGATGATTCATGAGATATTCCCTGCCTTCATCAAAATTGGCATCGGTAAATTCTTTGTACGAAGCAGTGGGAATGTTATGGCGCTCCATAAACGCTTTGGCGAACGACTTGCTGCCTTCGAGCTGCGCCGCATATTTCGATGGACCGATAACCCCAGCCCAACCTTCGGAAAACGGATTGCGGGCATGTGCTTCTTCAAAATAATCGTACACACCTTTTACCAGCGGATCTTGGGGACCAACAATGATCAAATGCACAGCATGGTCTCTGCAGAATTGTTCCATTGCTTCAAAATCGCCATCGATGCGCATCGGAATGTTTACACCACACTCGCTGGTGCCGGCGTTACCGGGAGCGATATAGAGTTTTTCGCATAAAGGACTTTGCTTCAATTTCCAGGACAGTGCGTGTTCACGACCGCCCGATCCGAGTAATAAGATGTTCATTACGTATTTTTTCTCCGGCCCGAAATTAAACGTTCGCAAAGGAACTTCCTAAAACCATTCTTAAAACAGCCCTGTTTTATGCAAAATGGCCGTTTCCATTATTTGCTTATTTTCGGCACTTACTAATGTTAATTTAAACCAATTGTATGACTGAAATGACCGCACAAAAAGGGCATCCGAAAGGACTATGGGTTTTATTCGGAACTGAAATGTGGGAGCGATTTAACTATTACGGTATGCGTGCCGTACTCGTTCTCTTTATGACCAAGGCCTTACTCTTCGACAAAGTATTTGCTTCTAATTTATATGGCAGTTATACAAGCTTGGTGTACTTAACGCCACTTATTGGTGGTTATATTGCCGACAGATATTGGGGTAACCAACGCTCCATTATTGCAGGCGGTATTGTAATGGCCTTGGGCGAATTTCTGTTATTCTTTTGCGGTTCCACTTATCAATCTTCGCCCGATCTTTCAACATTATTATTTTTCTCCGGTTTGGGATTAATGATTGCCGGTAACGGATTTTTTAAGCCGAATATTTCTTCACTCGTTGGCCAGCTCTACCCTAAAAACGACAAACGAATTGACCCTGCTTACACTATCTTTTACATGGGTATTAATGTGGGTGGCGCTCTTGGTCCTTTTATTTGTGGACTTGTTGGCGATACTGGCGACCCCGTGGATTTTAAATGGGCGTTTTTAGCAGGAGGTATTGCCATGCTATTGAGTGTGGTAGTGCAATTGATGTTTCATAAGAAATATGTACTTGGACCAGATAATAAAGTACTTGGACTCACACCCGCAGGTTCACCTGCAGTTTGGGTAAAACCAATTGCCATCATCCTTGGCTTAGCTGCGTTTTCCAGTCTTGCAATCGGATTACTTTACATTGATGCGAAAGTTGTAAGCTATCTCACTTATCTACTTGCCGCAGGCGCTGTTCTGATTTTTGCGATGGTTATGGTTGATAAAACCTTAAGCCGCTTCGAAAAAGAACGTGTGATGGTACTTTTTGCTGTTGTGTTCTTTGTGATTTTCTTTTGGAGCGCATTCGAACAAGCCGGTGCTTCACTAACATTTTTTGCTGAGGAACAAACACAACGAGATCTTGGCTTCTTTACTGTTCCTTCCAGCTGGTTTCAATCGCTTAACTCAGTGTTTGTTGTGGCTTTTGCTCCCGTGTTTGCCTGGCTTTGGGTGAAGTTGGGGAAAAAGGAACCATCTGCGCCTACCAAAATGGCTTGGGGACTTTTTTTATTATCAATCGGTTACATATGGATCGCCTATGGTGTAAAAGGTGTTCAGCCTGGTATTAAAATCAGCATGATTTTCTTAATCGGTATGTATGTGTTACACACCTGGGGTGAGTTGTGTTTATCACCGATAGGACTTTCGCTGGCAAATAAACTTGCACCTTTCAAATATGCTTCCTTATTAATGGGGGTATGGTTTTTAGGTAACGCATTCGCTAACAAATTAGCCGGCACATTAAGTGCACTCTATCCCGAAGATCAAAAAAAGGAAGCAAGTTACTCTGTGAACATTGCAGATATTAAATTAGACAGTACAACTTTTGTTTGGTTTTCGCTTGGTACACAAAGAACTTTACCCAATCAAAATCAACAATTAAAAATTGAGTTTATAAAGAAAAGTGAGAAATCTGATAAACCAGACTCAATTAAAACACTGGAAGTTGTTAGTAATACTTCATTTAAAGATTGGAACGATACGTTTAAAATCAATCGCTTAATTCCTTCTAAGCTAAGAGAAAAAGAACTTAAGCTGCTTGCCAAACAAGGTAAACAAGAGGCGCAATTCAAAGGATTTTTACTTGACAATGGAACAAAGTATGCAATTCTGAAAGAGAATGAAAAGAATGCATCTGTGGGAGAATTGGAGGTTTATAATTTATATCCGGAAAAACCAACTCTTCTTGGTAGAAAAATCAACTCCCTCTACGATTTCTTTATCCTCTTTGTGGTAATGGCAGGTGTTGCTTCACTCATTCTTTTCCTGCTTACCAAAAAGCTGCAGAAGATGATGCATACAACAGAAGAATAACTGTAAGCGTCGTTAATAATAAATAAGAAGGGCGGTTGCAAAGCAACCGCCCTTCTTATTATCAGTACAAAAAAAATTTAGTTCTTGAATGAGTTAAAGATTTTATTCGCTGTTGTTTCAAACGCATCACGCTCGCCCTCTTTACTGATGTAAGTAAGCACATAGCCTTTGTTATTTGCCACCACAAACAATTGCTTGATTTGTATATCATACGTCATGTCGCCATACTTTCCTTTGTATACGATCTGGTAAGCACGTGAACCGTTACGGTTAAAAAACATGGAGGATACTTCTTTATATCCCTTCATCATATCTTTTACTGCATCTACATTGATCTTTACGTATTCATCAATCGTCATTCCGCTTTTTACTTCTTCGATCTGCAGGTTCAAGTTTTGTTTAAACTGATCGTTGCTGCCTTCTGATGGTGAAGTAATTTTTACCACTGCGCCTTCGGAACTGTTATCGAACACCCAATCTGATGGGTAACCGATAGAAAACCGTCCGTTCGGATCGCTGTACTTCTTCAACTCCCCACTATTGGTTGATGGAGTGGTATTGTTGTTGGTAGTGGTAGTACTGTTATTCGGTTTATTATTCGAGTTCGTATTGAGGTCGTTAACGGGTACACGTGCAGGCTGAGCCCAGGCAACCACACCGGTTAACAAGAACGAAAGGGCTATGATCGTTTTTTTCATTGTGCAGAGTTATGAATCTAAAAGTACAAACTTGTTTTCCTTTCTCATAAAAAACAAATAACCCGTTTAAAAAATACCGTCTCACACGGATAAACTCCGTTAATCCGCAAGCCACTTTTTGTTTCAAAAAGAAAAATAGTAGTTTTGAGCTCCTTACAGATTAGCATATGAAGTTCTAATTCGTCTTCGGTTAAGAAGACAACTCTCCCGACTTTTTCTTACAGCTGACATCTTCAGCCGTTATTTCTATTTTAACCCTTTTAACCTATTTCATGACGACAAATCAGCGGCCAAACAGGCTATCGCATATCTATCAGTTATTCAAACAATCGCTCAGCAGCGAAGAGCAGGATTATACCCAGGGCAGCATCCGCCGGGCTGTGGTATTGCTGGCAATACCAATGATTCTTGAACTGAGCCTCGAAAGTGTTTTTGCATTGGTTGACATTTTCTTTGTTGGCAAACTTGGCGAAAATGCCATTGCAACCGTAGGACTTACCGAATCGGTTGTAACCATTGTGTATTCGGTTGCCATTGGTTTAAGTACAGCGGCTACAGCGGTTGTAGCCAGACGCATTGGCGAAAAAAATCCCGAAGCTGCAGCGCATGCAGGTGCGCAGGCACTGCTGTTAAGTTTGCTTATTACCGTACTAATCAGCATTGCAGGTATTGTGTTTGCTGCCGATATTTTACGGTTAATGGGCGCCAGTGCACAAGTGGTAACCGAAGGCGCCGTGTTTACCCGTATTATGCTGGGCGGCAGTGTGGCGATTATGCTGCTGTTTCTCATTAACGGTATTTTCAGAGGCGCAGGCGATGCAGCCATGGCCATGAAAAGTTTGTGGATCGCCAGTATCATCAACATCATCCTTTGCCCCATACTTATTCATTACATGGGTTTAAAAGGCGCTGCTATTGCAACTGTTATTGGCCGAACATCGGGTGTATTGTACCAATGCTGGCATCTGTTTAAAGGCAGTGGCATTTTAAAAATGCAGAAGAAACATTTTTCGTTCGATATCCCTCTTATCCGTTCGTTGGTAAACATTGCATCACCTGCCACCATCCAGTTTATTGTTGCCAGCGGCAGCTGGATTGTATTGGCCCGGCTGGTAGCTGAAACAGGTGGCACCAGTGCTTCGGCCGGTTACCAGATCGCCATTCGCAATGTGGTGTTCTTTATATTACCGGCATGGGGGTTAAGTAATGCAGCCGCAACATTGGTAGGACAAAATCTCGGCGCCAAACAACTTGAACGTGCTGAAAAGAGTGTGTTACTCTCAGCAAAATACAATGCCATTTTTATGAGTTTTGTGATGTTGCTGTTTGTATTTTTTGCTACACCCATCATCCGCATTTTTTCGCAGGATGCCGCTGTAGTTGCTTATGGCGCAAAGGCATTACAGATAATTGGTACCGGTTATATTTTTTATGGCATAGGAATGGTTATGATGCAGGCACTCAACGGTGCAGGCGATACCAAAACGCCCACCATTATTAATCTCATCGGCTTCTGGTTGTTTCAGATTCCGTTGGCGTATTTACTGGCCAAAGGGTTTGATCTGCAATCGACCGGTGCGTTTATTGCCATCCCGGTTGCAGAAACATTGATTGCAGTAATTGCATGGTATTATTTTAAGCGAGGTAAATGGAAACTGGTGCAGGTATAAAAACAAAGCCCGAAGAAATCTTCGGGCTTTGTTTTATGTTGTTTTCCTGTACAATCATTTACATACGTTCGATACGATCTGCTGCAAAGCTGTTTCATCTTTCAACAAACATTGCAACAACACCAATTGATTACCGGCACGTACCAGGTTGTGTTTTGGATAACGTGCACCGTAGTACACATCATTGTTAATGTAGTCTGTTAAAAACCGTATGGCCTGCATATAAATCATAAACTTACCTGCATAAACAAACAGATCCAATTCCGCAGTTGTAAGATCCTGTTTCATCTGTTCGTAATAGCCCTGCACAATCGCTTCAAAAATATCAGTACGGATATGAATTTTGCTGTAGTCACTCTCTTCTTCGCTTACAGGCGATAGATACGTACGCATCATATCTCCAATATCGCTGATGAAATAACCGGGCATTACTGTATCCAGATCAATTACACACAAACCTTTTCCCTGCTCATCAAAGAGTACGTTACTGATTTTTGTATCGTGATGTGTAACACGGATTTTACAACCGGGGTTCGAACGGATCGCATCAAACTGCTCTACAATCGAAACCAGTTGCTTCACCTGCGTTATCTGCTCTTTTGCTTCCTCAATCCGTTCTGTATTTCCTTGCTGCAACGCAGTTAAAAACTGCTGATAACGCAACGTCAGATCGTGAAATGAAGGAATGGTAATGTGCAGTGTGGCTGCATCAAAACCACTGAGCAAATGTGTAAACTGTCCAAACTGTATGGCAGCTTCGTACGCTTCTGCAGCGGTTTCCACTACATCTTTTGTAACCGACCCTTTTACAAAGGGAAACAAACGGAAACAACCTTGTCCTTCTACAGCAACGAGGGTTGTACCGTTTAATGCTTTTACCGGTGCAGTAAATAAGTAAGCGGGGGCATGTTGTTTTAAATAAGCAGCAATTTGCTGAATGTTAACAGCAATATCTTCCGGCTCGGCAAACACCTGCTCGTTGAGCCGTTGTAAAATATAATCTTCGCCGGTAATGGCTGTAACTTTCCAGGTACGGTTAATTAAACCACTCCCGAATGGCTCTACCGCTAACGGTGAATGCTGCCAGCCGAAAAGTGGCAATACTGTTTCTGCAATAGACGGCTGTGTTGTGTAAATGCTATTCCTCATGTGTCATATACATCTGTTGCAAACAACATTCTTCTGCATTGTGTTTGCAACAGATATTCTTCGCCTGTTAATAATCGTCGTTTAATGCAAAAACGGGTTTGCGGTACATCCAGCGGCCACCGGTGAAATCAGGAAACTCAATTGTTTCATTTCCTTTATCAACAGACAGTTCGCTCAATGGTGTAATGGCGCTCCAGCTTGCAGCATCGTACACATCCATTGGTGTAGGTTGTTTACGTTTAATACTTTCAACAAATGAGTGGATCACAAAAAAGTCCATACCACCGTGGCCCGCACCTTCTGTTTCTTTGCTCCAGCGTGTCCATAACGGATGATCGTATTTATCGAACCATTCTTTTGATGCATCCCATTGGTGTGGTTTTGATACACCTTCGATGTGCACACCTTTGTTTACATCCATCCAGATACCGTTTGTGCCCTGTACACGGAAGCCTAACGAATAAGGTCGTGGAAGGTTCGTATCGTGCTGCAATAAAATGGTTTCACCATTTGCACAGCCGATTGATGTGGTAACCACATCACCCAACTTGAAATCAATTTTCGCATTGGGATGCTCCGGTCCGCATTTCTTTACAATATGCTCGTGCAAACCTCTTGCTTTGGATGAGAAAGAAGAAATATTGACGAATCTGTTACCACGGTTGATGTTGATGTAATGCGCAACAGGCCCAATACCATGTGTAGGATACAGATCGCCGTTACGATATACCGAATGATGTGTACGCCATCTTGCTTCGCTCCAGCCTTTATCGCCAAACTCGCAACCTTTACCATATGCATCTACGCCATTGTTGAATTTTACTTCACGTAAATCGTGCTGGTAACCACCCTGCAAATGCACCAGCTCACCAAACAAGCCCTGACGTACCATGTTTAAAGCGGCCATTACATCTCTGCGGTAGCAAACGTTTTCCAGCATCATTACATGGCCGTTGTATTGTTCTGCAGCTTTTACTACATCCCAATGATCCTGCAGCGTAATACCAATCATTACTTCGCTGCCCACGTATTTTATACCGGCCTGCAACGAACCAATGATCATTTCTTTATGCCACTCCCAAGGTGTGGCAATAATAACGCCATCAATGCCTTTGAGCTCCAGCATTTTTTTCCATGCATACGGATCGCCTGTAAAAATCTGTGGCATTTTCTTTCCGCTCTTTGTAATCATTTCTTTTGAGCGGCTGAGCATACGGTCGTCAATATCACAAATAGCAACGAGGTCTACATCTTTACGGCGTAATAATAAATCGAGGTGGTTCTGCCCACGCAGCCCCACACCAATCATCACCATTTTTACTTTTTCATCGGCAGTGCCGGCAAACAATTTTGAAGCAGGTAATACAGAAAGCGAAGCTGCTGTAAGTCCTGTACTTTTTATAAAATCTTTTCTGTGCATAGTATGTCTGTTTCTGAAGTATTGAAATGTGTTCTTAAAAATTTCGGATTATTCGAGGACGGTAAAATCGATGTTGGGCTTTTGTTGTGCAGCAGCTGTTACAAACTCGCTGCGCAATGTTGTTCGCTTGTTAAAGAAGCCGCAATTCTGCAAAAAGAATTTTCCGTTTTCTTCGCCACCTGCATAATCTACCCGGTATTCCTTCTGCGCTGTTGCATCGCCTGTAAAGCGTGCTTTTGTTAACTGTTTCCACTCGCCGGTACTTGTGCAAACCCATTGATTATGGTACCATGCTTTACGGGTTATATAACCGGTTGCAGGATCAAAGTTTTCAAGGAAAGAATGTAAACGTTTTAAATAGGTTGATGTTGCCGGCCGGTTAAAGCTGGCAATGAGCATCCACTTGTTTTCGGCTGCTGCATAAAAATAAGCGGTATAGTTTGTATAATTATCTGCTACCGGTTTTGCACGCAACAAAAATTTGCAGGGTTCGCCTGCCTTCCAGTTGTATTTTAAATAACTCTGCCCACCCGATCCTTCATTGCCAAACTCGCCTGTGTACACATCTTTTCCTTTTTTCACCAGAATGATTTTTTTATCGGCAGGTATCTGTTTTGGATCATCTGTTTGAAAAGGACTCCACACCGAAAACAACACTCTGCGTTCTGTAGCAGAATTTACCTGTATGCCAAAATATCCTTCGGCAAATCCGTTTGCCATATAATACGAGCCAATCACATCGCTCCCTGCAGGCACTGTTATTTCGTTGTAAAACCATTCCACATCGCCTTTTACTTCGCTCAAATCGTAACCCAAGTGTACCGATGGGCCTCTTCTTCCCCAGTAGAAATAATTGCCTTCGTTATTTTTTACAAACAATGGTTGTGCATCAACAGCAGTGCCGGATAATTGCAATGCATCTGCAATAGCAAACACAGTTCCTGTTTTGCTTACACCCTGCACATCAATTTTTACATAGCCGCTATCGGTAATAACAAATTCGCCCAACGTATACAATGTTGCAGCACCTTCAATTGTTGTTTGTACAGCTTTACCATTTACTGTACACTGTATAACCGATTTGCCCTGTGGCACAGCAAACATTGCAGCAACACGCAGGGTTCCTTTTTTTCGTGCATACACCCATGTGCTGAACACTGCATCTGCATGCTGCCAGTTAACCCATCCTGTGTTGATTACACGTTCGCTTCCGGCTTTGGTGGTTACCCAGGAATTACCGCCCAACGGAACAATTACTTCCTGTTGTGCAAGTACGGCAACCGGCAACATGAGTATGCATAATAACCCTAACAATCTACCTTTTTCAAATGAGGCTTTTCCTGTTTGCTTCATTATTCGTTTATATTATAATCAGACATCTGCAAATCGTAACCAATATTAAGCATGTGTAAACGGTTTTTTATGTGCAAACGGTGGCGCAAAATTGAAGCATATCAACAAGCAACAAACAGTAAAACTGTTTACAGCAAAGGGTTACAGCTTGCGCAAACGATTGTTCTTAATAAACAACAGAGCAGCTGAAATATTCAGCTGCTCTGTAATAATTGAATTATAAAAGAAGAAGTGATCAGGATAGTGCCTGTTGATATACCACCAATGTTGGCGATAGTTCTTCGGTATAAAACTGTTCCGGTGTTGCCTGATCGGTATGCTTTTCTGCTAATATTTTCATCATCAGCTGCATTGCTTTTTCGCCCTGGCCGTATGGATATTGTTCAATGGAAGCCAATGGCGGAAAAGCAGTATAACTGGTAATGGGCAGGTTGGCATAACTCACAAACATCATGCTCTTATTTACAGCAATGTTGTGGTGCTGTGCGTACTGCACTGCATCCATGTGCACATAATCGTTAAAGCTAATGACTGCATGTGGTGGATTTTTTAAACCAAGCAGTTTCTTCATAGCTGCCTGTGTACCTTCTTTACTCAGATCAGTTTTTTCATAGCAGCCTGTGTACTTTCTTTACTGAGATCGGTTTTTTCTACCAGCTGCATATCTACTTTCAGTTTCTGTTTGGCAATGCCATCCATATAACCATTCATGCGTTCTTTACTTGCCTGCAGTTTATCGGGACCATTAATAAATGCAATGCGACGATAGCCTTTATGAAACAGCCAGCCAATCATTTCCATCGTTCCTTTATACAAATTGCAATACACTTTATGTGCATCCTTCATCGTGGGTACACGGTCGAAGTACACCACCG
>JACCEE011171194.1_pt1 | contig 11033 bp, 8 predicted proteins | sample 7449931 | NCBI WGS metagenome assembly JACCEE01 (sample SAMN15323457, study PRJNA562643) | freshwater metagenome | isolation source: river surface water | place: USA:Blue River Watershed | collected 2017-08-19 | reverse complement strand
CACCATGTGGCGGCTGGTGCGTTGCAAGCCCATCATCAAAGCGTGGTCGACTTGGGTGCAACCGAAGCGGGTTTTGAGGTCGTGCTGCATTTGTGCCAGCAAATGTGCCGCCATCTCGGCATCGGCCAACGCACGGTGGGCGCGGCCTGACGATGGCAAATGGTGCATCGCCGCCAGCGTGCCCAGCTTATGATTCGGTGCTTGTGGATACAGCCGGCGAGACAACAGCAACGTGCAGGCAAAGGCGTGCGAGCCGTCTTGGCCGCAACGGGCCAATTCGGCTTGCCAAAGCTTTTTGTCAAACGCGGCGTTGTGCGCCACCATAGGCAAATCGCCCACAAAGCGCGCCGCCTCGCGCATCACTTGCTCGGCCGCAGGCGCGGCCTGCAGCATCTCGTTGGTAATGCCGGTGAGCTGGGTGATGAAAGAATTCACCCGCACCCCGGCGTTCATCAAGCTTTGGTAACGGTCGACCACCTGACCCTCTTGCAACAACACAATCGCCACCTCGGTGGCGCGATCGCCCATGTTGGGCGAAATCCCGGTGGTCTCAAAGTCGATGATGGCGATGGGTTGCATGGTGATCCAACTATAACGACGGAACCGGTTAACGAGCGCCTGTCAGCGCTGTCTGAGCCCAACATCTGAGCCGACATATTGATCACCCACGAAGCACCCGGCCACCACCCCTTTGGCTTTAATGCGCTGGACGCATTGGCCCGACGCATGGGCGTGCACATGACAGTGCACGGCCACCAGCACGACTGCATTGACAGCAGCGCACACTGGGAAGCGCAGGGTTTTAAAAGTTATGGGGTGGGCATGCGGGGGGTGATGGCGCTCGACGCAAAAGCGCAGGAGCTTTTGCAGGTGCGCACAGTGGTGATGGGGATACTGGAGTAGGCGCTTGCTGGGCGCGAGAAGCGGTGAGGTTTTCTTGACCTAGGCAAAAGGGCCTGGCTGAAAATTATTCGTCCTCGTCTTCTGGATCTTCACAAAAGCAAAACGCGCAACATGATTGGAGCCTAGTCCTGCTGCTGCGGTCAGTCCGCCTCTTTCATTGATATGAAGATCGGTTGCTGAATGAATATAGTTACTGGTTTTCATTTGTGACTACCTGGACCAGTAAAGACGGTAAAATACTACTTTTTATATATTAAAGCCTGTATTTTTATGCAAAATAAACCATCAAAATACGCAGTTGGATGCATTCAGCGACTGCGAATGCAACTTCAATCTGCTGTACAACCAAAACATCTATAGAGGTGGCATAACCAAGCCCAATAGCATCCCATTAATTACGGGAAAATGCCGGTTCGCTCTGGAGCGCTAGTTAAACCAGTTGTATTTGGGACGCCAGTTCTTTCATTCTGTCGATCAACCAGAAGACATTGTATTAATTGCCTCAGGCAAACAGGTCTCCACTCCTGTTGATTACCAAACATTATTTGAAAGCACTCAACCCCCTATTCGAATGCCATGTTAACTTGGGTTACTAAGTGGCACTCAAATATTTCCAGATGATCATGAAAGTCGAGCAAGTCAGCTTCCACTAAAAAACCATTTGCGCTTGAAATTCCTCACGTTACTGCCTGCATACTCTAAAAGTTACAGTTATTTCGCAGCCATGAAACATCAACATACTATAGATTAGCCGGAGAATCATCGTCCACCATTTCAGGTCAGCAAATGACCAAACGCCAAAATTGATCCTCTTAACAGAAGGCCTCAGACCCAAGTAACTGTTGCATTCCTCCACAGAAAAGAAACCAACCCGTCTGACAACCTAAACATAAGTGGACGTACTCGGGCATATCCAAAAAATGACTTATAAAATCATCGACCTCTTTGCAGGGCCTGGCGGTCTGGGGGAGGGATTTGCGGCCTATAAAAAAGGCTGCACTTTTGACATTGCACTGTCCGCTGAAATGGAGTCCAGTGCATACAAAACACTCACATTGCGAAGTTTTTTTCGCAAGATACGTGGGGACCAGAAGGCCTTGAATGCCTATTACAGTTTCTGCGAGTCAGAGGATTCACCCCACCCCGGTGATCTTTTTCCTCTCGCGTGGAAAGCCGCTGAAGCAGAAGCGCATCAGCTGACTCTAGGCGATCCTGGTCACAACAAGCAACTGGATGAACTTCTAAATCTAGCAAAGTTGCACGAAGATAAAACTGTACTGATCGGCGGCCCGCCATGTCAGGCTTACTCGCTTGTGGGGCGTGCCCGTAACATGGGCAAGCAGGACTATGTTGCAGAAAACGATCACCGACACTTTCTGTACAAAGAATATCTTCGAATCTTGCATCGTAGCCGTCCCGCAGTTTTCGTGATGGAAAACGTGAAGGGGATTCTTTCAGCGCAAGTTGGAGGGAAACTGGTTTTTCACGACATACTCCGCGACCTTACTGATCCCGGCAAAGCATTAGGCAAAAGAAGCGGCGCTCGTTACACCATTCACTCACTTGTCTCACACGTCAAATTCGCGCCGGGGGACAACCCCGAGGAGTTGGATGCCAGTGAATTCATCATCAAAGCAGAAAAGTTTGGAATACCGCAGGCAAGGCATCGCGTGATATTGCTAGGCGTGCGTGACGACCTTGGTTACGACGGAACAAAGTTTTTACGCGAATCAGAACCATTTTTTGTTGAAGATGCACTTTCAGGTATGCCGCTATTGCGAAGCAAACTCAGTACAAGCGACACAGATAAAAATTGGCTTGAAGCAGTGCTTGGTCATGCGAAAACCCTGTACGAAGATGCGCTTTCGAAGGGAATGACTCCACTGGCCACAGAACTCAAAGCCAACATGATTCAGATGCACGGGAGTCTTGAAACAGGTGCGCTCAGATTACCTCGTCACAACGCCACTCAAAGGCAAACGGCATTTCATAAATGGGTGCAGGACCCTATGCTCAACGTCTGGCTGAATCATGAGACACGGTCACACATGTCTAGTGACCTTGCACGTTACTATTTCACCGCTGTTTTCGGTCGGACTTTCAACCGGTCACCAAAAGGTCACCTTGAATTTACCCTCAAAGGCCTTGCTCCTGAACACGCCAACTGGGAATCAGGTAAGTTCGCGGACCGCTTTCGAGTGCAGCTAGACAAGTCACCGAGCACGACCGTAACTAGCCATATCGCCAAAGACGGACACTACTTCATCCACCCAGACCCAATGCAATGTCGCAGCCTCACGGTGAGAGAGGCGGCAAGACTTCAGACATTTCCGGACAACTATTTCTTCCAAGGAAATCGGACGCAGCAGTACCATCAAGTTGGTAATGCCGTGCCGTCATTACTTGCAAACCAAATTGCCCATATAGTTAACTTGATAGTTTCAGACTGATTTAGATAAGCCTAACAAAATCAACGACAGGATCTTCAATGAGAAGCTCTACAGAGCTAGACGTAATCGAGTTGATGCCAAGCGCCTCCGTGATGATCGAGGCAATGCGTGATATTGGTTACTCATTTGACTCCGCTGTGGCAGACATCATCGACAACAGCATTGCTGCAGAGGCACAGAACATTGATTTGCGATATGGATGGGTAGCTGATTTGCCGTGGATAGCCATCATTGATGATGGTGCTGGAATGAAGAGGGTCGATTTGCTCGAAGCAATGAGGCCAGGCTCAAAAGACCCTCGGCTTGAGCGGGAAGAGCATGATCTGGGTCGATTTGGGCTGGGGCTGAAGACAGCGTCTTTCAGTCAATGCCGTGAACTAACCGTTATTTCGAGGGGTAGCGGTGAACTCAACGGAATGCGTTGGGATCTTGACCGGGTTGCTGCAACAAATAGGTGGGAAATCACCGAGATTCAAACAAGTGAACAGTCTGAATTACCTTGCAGCTTACCAAATACAGGCAGTGGGACACTAGTACTCTGGCGGAAAATTGATCGCTTGGAGCTTGCCGGTATCGGCGATATTGGACATGACGCCTTTAATGAACTGATGGGATTCGTGCGGCAACATTTAGCCAGGATTTTTCATCGGTTTTTGGCGGGTGAACCAAGCTTGAAAAAAATACGAATATCCATCAACGGAACAAATATCGAACCATATGATCCATTTGCAGAACTGAATATTGCGACACAAAAATTTCCACTTGAGTTAGTACGATTCAGAAACACAGAAGTCAAGATACAAGCTTACGTCCTGCCGCACCATTCAAAAGTCAGCGCGAAAGAATACGAGCGACTTGCCGGTCCTGAGGGGTATCTCAGAAATCAAGGCTTTTACATATATCGAAACCGTCGGCTGATCATATGGGGCAGTTGGTTCCGGCTAGCCAGACAAGAAGAACTCACAAAACTGGCACGTGTTCGAATTGACATTCCAAACAACACGGATCACCACTGGGGTATCGACGTCCGCAAGGCCCGTGCACACCCCCCGCTCATTGTCAAAAACCGGCTCAAGCAGGTTATCGAGCAAATCCGGTCTGGTGCAAAGCGCCCCTACACACAAAGGGGCAGAGTCGTAATTGAGACGAATAACTCACCGGTGTGGATCCGCAAGATGCACAACGACCGGATTGAGTACGTCATCAATGACCACCATCCACTTATGGCAAATCTACTCAATGACCTAGAAGTCGGTGACAGACAACGCCTGAGGCAGATGATCCGAATGTTTGGTCAATCGTTTCCTGCGGCCGCATTCTTCAGTGACTACTCCAACACGCCCAAGCAAATTGAAGCTGAACACCCAGACATGGATGTGATGCTAGCGCTAGCCAAGATGCTAGTACAGGCCAATCCGGATCTAGATCAAGCAGGGTTGGCAACAGTGCTAGCCGGAATGGAGCCATTCAGTCGGTATCCAGATCAGATCGGGTTGATCACAAAACGCGCTACCGTAAATTAATTCAAAGTAGGGTAAAAATGTCGCTTCAAGATCTTCAGAACAACGCAATCGGCATTCTCTCGAACATGCCAGTCCGTACTCCGGAGCAGGTCAGACTGGTTTTGAGGACTGTATTGCCTCTCTATCCGGATTTGTCTGCAACTATCAACGAAGGGCAGATCGAGGAGGCTGCGCGCCAGATTGAGGCGCGCCTCTCGATCAGCATGCGTGACGCATCGACGATTCAGGTGAAATTCGAGGCGTGGCTGCCAAGCAGGCGTGCAAGCCTGACCCCGTATTACTACGGCCGTTACCGCAAACATCTCGCAAACAGGGGATTCGGTTCCGCCGTATTGGGCGTTCTTGACAAGGACACCGACAAAATAGTCGGTCTGATGCAGGACCCAGAGAAACCAGGCCGCTGGGCACGCAGAGGCTTGGTTGTCGGCCATGTGCAATCTGGCAAAACGGCCAACTACACCGGAGTCATCTGCAAGGCGGCCGATTACGGCTACAAGTTCATCGTCATCCTCTCGGGCATACAGGAGGATTTGCGTATTCAGACACAGGAGCGTATCGAGGAGGGATTCACAGGTCGAAGTTCGGAAGCAACCAACAGCAGAGAGTCAGCGATTGGTGTCGGTCTTTACGGCCTAGAGCGGCAGCCCATCTGTCTGACTACACGTGCAGACGACTTCAAGTCGACCACTCGAGATCTGGGCGTTTCACTGCAGTCGCTGAACGAGCCCCTAGTGCTCGTTATGAAGAAGAACTCACGGATACTTGCCAACCTGATCGATTGGCTGGAGATTCGTAACAGGCAATCTGGAGCCCGCATCAGTAGCATTCCAATGCTGTTGATCGATGACGAGGCAGACAACGCCTCTGTAAATGTTTCTACGAATGAAGATTCGCCATCAGCCATCAATAACCGTATTCGCAAGCTTCTCGATTCCTTCGACAGGAATGTCTATCTCGGATACACAGCTACCCCCTTTGCCAACATCTTCATCGATCCGGACAGCCGGGACGCGATGGAGCGTGAAGACCTTTTCCCGAGGGACTTCATTATTTCGCTCGATGCACCGACCAATTATGTCGGCGCGTCCCGGATTTTCCCCGACTCCGGTGACCTGCACGGCACGTTGACTACTGTGGACGACCATATCGATCTGCTGCCGGAAAAACACAAAATTTCCCATCCACTCACACAAATTCCGGAAAGCCTCAAAGAAGCTGTTCGCACTTTTGTGCTGGCACGCGCAATCCGGGTGGTGCGAGGACAGGACAAGAGCCACTCATCAATGCTGGTCAATGCATCACGGTTCAATGTGGTTCAGACCAAACTGACTGGACTGCTCTCGGACCTGATGAGCGCTATCCGCTCTGCCTGCATGGGGCACGCAGGACTGCCCGTGGAGGATGCACTCCAAGACCCCGAGATGAACAGGCTGCACGAAGCTTGGAGTAACCAGTTTGAGGGGCAGGTGCCAGAAACTTGGCGAGATGTACAAGCTGCGCTTATGCGTGCGGCAGGTCCGATCGAAGTGAGAAAGGTGAATAGCAAGTCACCTGACAAGCTGGACTACAGACGATACAAAAATGAAGGCCTTCATGTCATCGCTATCGGCGGGTTTGCGCTTTCGCGTGGCTTCACGCTCGAAGGACTGACCGTCAGTTACTTTCTCCGCAACTCGATCATGTACGACACCCTTCTTCAAATGGGGCGTTGGTTCGGATATCGCGACGGTTACGCGGATGTCTGCCGTATCTTCATGACAGAAGAAGCAATTGACGGGTATGCCCATATTTCAGATGCCATAGATGAGCTGCGTGACGAGTTCAATCGGATGGAAAGGGCTGGGGCCCGCCCGATTGACTTTGGCTTTAAGGTTCGAGCCCACCCCGAATCTCTGATCGTGACAGCTAGAAATAAGATGCGATCTGGGCAAAAGGTCAAGCACTCAGTCTCCTTGTCCGGCAAGCTAATTGAGACGACACGTCTGCGTACTGATGCGATAGACGCCAACAGAGAAGTCCTGAGCGACTTGCTGACCGCACTATCCGAATTGAACAATCCTGACACCTCCAATGAATTCGGATACCTCTGGAAAGACATGTCAGTTGCCCCGCTCGTTCGCAACTTTGTCGCTCGGTTCCAAAACCATGACGATGTTGCTCTTATCACCCAGGCAGATCCGGTAAATTCATACATCAAGGCACGCGAGTCAGATGAACTTGAGCGGTGGGACATCTGCCTTTTTAGTCCGAAAGCTGGACCCAGTGGATCGGCGTCTTTTGGACCTTACAAGCCCACCGCCCAGTCTCGCTCATCCCTCTGGAAGCCCAGCTCCACAGGTGTCGACTACATCGCAGTAAGTGGCAAAGCACTTAGAGTGGGTGGCAGGGGGCAAGTCAAGGCAGGAATGACTTTAGAAGAAATAAGAACTGCCGAGAATTCATGGAAGGAGCCCAAAGACATACCAGACAGGCACTACATCACTAAGCGATCTCGTCCTTTACTCATGCTCCATGTGCTTGATGTCTGGGACAAGGATAAGGATAAAGAGAAGGTGCAGCCTCCAGCAGCGCCAAGTGTGGTCGCATGGGGCATCGCATTTCCTGAGTCTGACTACGAAACAACTGAAGTGACATACGTTGTAAACACCACGTGGTGGGCCGAAAATTATGGATATCAGGAGGACGATGCTGATGAAGACTGAAAGCCCATGGCACGGGTTGACTACACCCCAGCTTGGCGCACTTAGTGCAAGACGGGCTGACCCAGACCATCCGTTCGACTTCTTCTATGCGGTTAATGCTGAAAGCCAGCTGATGTTGGCGCTCAAACTTGGCTCCTCTATTCATCACGACCAAGATCTACCCCGCCTGAAAGGCTTACGCGCCCTGTGGATCGACAAATCTCACGAGCTGCATCTGATACTTGCCAAAGCGCAGGATGTAGATCTCTTTGCCCTGCTCTGCAATGACCTAATCACTTTTACATCCGGCGCACACTCCGATACCGACTGCATTGAGCTTTTATGCACACGACTTCTTAAATGGCAACGTCTTCTATCGAGAGGCGGGCCTCGTCTGCTCGAAGCGCATGAGATTCGTGGCCTTTTCGCGGAGCTCAGCTTCTTTCAGCAAGAGCTGCTGCCAACGTTTGGCCCCGACGCCGTGCAGTCATGGAAGGGACCTTCAGGGTTTCCTCAGGACTTTGCAGTGGACAACAAGGTTTTCGAAATCAAGTCACACCTTGTTGGATCACCTCAGTTTATTCGCATTTCTTCACCATCTCAGCTATGGGTGGACAGTACAAACCTGTACCTTTGTGTCTACCACTTGGCCGAGGGGTCTGCTGCCGGCAAATGCTTAGGTGCACTGGTCGACGAACTGACCACGGCCCTTGGTGGATCTGCATCTGCAGCTGATGAGTTCGAAGAGAAGCTGGCAAGCCTCGGCTATCTGGACTTGCCCGAATATCGGTCACAAATGTTCACAGTAGTGAAATTGGACACATTCACAGTAGCTAACGACTTCCCCAGAATCATTCCCTCAAAACTGATGTCAGGCATCCAAGAGGTGACCTACAGCATTCAGCTGGCCGCACTTTCACCCTTTGTAACAACCATTCCATGGAGCGTTTCTTGAATCATGACAGACGATGAATTTCTCGCCGATCTGCTGCAGCTGGTCTCTGCAAGATCAGAGGCAACCTCTGATTTTTCAGAGACTGCTTTTGCGTCGGTCGTTGCAGAAGCACTTGTTGATTCGGGTGCCGTTCCAGGATTCGAACCGGCCTTCTTCGTACACAGGGGCATGAGGGTTGACGGTTATGCCTACACCGAGGATGAGGCGACTCTCGATTTGTTTCAAGTCGAATTTCAAGGTGAACCTGAAGTAAAGAGCCTAACTAAAACCACTCTTGATGTCTGCCTGAAGCGTGCCGAAACTTTCTTCGTACGTGCAGTAGACGGTGATCTTTCACATGAAGTCGATGTGGGCAGCAGTATATGGAGTCTCGCCAGACAGCTTGCTCAAATTGGACATTCAATTGTCCACATTCGACTCAACATCCTTTCTGATTCGAAGCTTTCAAGCGGCGTCAAGGCGCTGCCAAAAATGAAAAAAGGAGATAAGGAATGGGCAGTCAGAGTCTGGGACTTAGTGGCGATCAGTCGACTCTTGTCGACTGGCGAGCCGGAACCGATCGTCATTGACTTTGTGAAAATGTTTGGCAAAGGATTGCCCTGCCTGCCGGCTAATGCTGGTGGAGCCGAACTAGACTCCTACTTGACCGTGATACCGGGCGACTGGCTGGCTGAAATTTATGACTTGTATGGCGGCCGCCTTCTTGAACAGAACGTAAGGACCTTTCTACAAGCGTCACGCGGGGTCAACAAGGGGATACGGAAAACTATTCTCGAAGAACCACAGATGTTCTTCGCCTACAACAATGGAATCTCTGCCACTGCCGCGAAGGCAGAGTTCGATCCGGATGGGGACCACGTTCTGGTGAAACGGCTAGAAAATTTGCAGATCGTCAATGGAGGTCAGACTACAGCATCGATCTTCAATGTGATGAAAAGAGACAAGTCTGAAAACTTGGACAAAGTCAGTGTGCAAATGAAGCTGTCTGTGGTCCGGTCGGATCTTGTAAACGAGATTGTTCCCAAAATTTCTCTGTATGCGAACAGTCAGAACAAAGTCAGTGATGCAGACTTCTTCTCTAACCATCCGTTCCATAGGCGCATAGAGAATTTCTCACGAAACGTGTGGGCTCCTGCTGCTGAAGGATCGCAGCAGATGACCCACTGGTTTTACGAACGGGCCAGAGGTCAATACGCTAACGCCTCTGCTTACATGACTCCTGCGAAGAAGAAGGAGTTTGACGTCCAGAACCCGCGAAAGCAACTGATACAGAAAACTGATATTGCAAAGGTCTTGGTGACCATCATGTGTATGCCGCATGTGGTAAGTCAAGGCGCACAAAAGAATTTCAAGTTCTTCGCTGAGAACGTGACAGGGCACTGGGGTGAGGAGGGCGCAGCATTCGGTGAAGACTGGTTCAAGGGCATCATTGGTGCCACTATTGCTTTCCGCTCACTCGAACGTCTCGTCGGTAGTGCTGAATGGTACGCACAGGGCTACAGGGCCAATACAGTCACCTACTCCATCGCATTGCTGACACATGCGTTGAAGAATCGAAAGCAAGACATAGATTACATAAAGATATGGAACCGGCAGGCTACGTCTAACTCGCTGAATCAGGTTTTACTGAGCATTGCAAAGCAAGTTCAGAGGCGAATAATTTCATCTGCCGAGGCTTATAGGGTCGCAAACGTTACCGAATGGTGCAAGCGCGAGAAATGCTGGGAAGATCTCCTGCATTCTGTTGCGGTCCAATTTGATAGCGAACTTGACAAAGACTTGATTGATTCAGATGAAAAAGAGGGCGCAAAGCGTTCAGCGCGTAAAGAACAAAGGGTTCTAAACGACATCGAGGCTCAGACCTATGTTGTAGGCAGAGGAGCCCCCTATTGGGTGAAACTGCACAGATGGGCCAGCGAGGGACTTGTTATGACACCCAGTGAAATGGACTTTCTTGGCGTAGCTGCGAGCATGACCAGCCGAAAGATTCCCTCGGGCCCTCAAAGCCAAAAAATAGTCGCAGCAGAGAAAAAAGCTTTTTCGGAAGGCTTTAAGTAATGACTGCTGCTCTGGCTAGCCTAGGAGGCCTATAACCCCGGCCATTGGAACGTCGGTCATGTGGTGCTGGCTGCCAAAAAGGTGCACATCCTGCTAGTCACGATCAACAAAAAGGCAAGGCCGTAGAGCATAAGTACATGGACCACTGGATCGATGGCAGCCACTTTCACTGGCAAAGCCAGAACGCTACCGACCCAAGCAGCAAGCGTGGCCAAGAGATCATCCGGCACGCCGCTTTGGGCATCGACATCCATTTGTTTGTGCGCGAAAACAAGCTGGCCGCAGGTAAAGCGGCCCCCTTGACTTACCACGGCCGCGTGGTTTAAGAATCACACTAGGGCAGCCAGCCTATGAGTGTGGTGTTTGGGTTGACCGCCTAGTACCCTTGAAACTCGTTGCTGTCCCGGCTGAGCAATTGCATCAATTTGGGGTGAATGAAGAGCTTTTCTTTCCCATAGGTCAT
>JACCEE010659329.1_pt1 | contig 11035 bp, 12 predicted proteins | sample 7449931 | NCBI WGS metagenome assembly JACCEE01 (sample SAMN15323457, study PRJNA562643) | freshwater metagenome | isolation source: river surface water | place: USA:Blue River Watershed | collected 2017-08-19 | reverse complement strand
CACCCCGATTTCCGCGGTGAATTGCGTGAGGCGGCGAGGAAGCTCAAGCTGCTCTAAGCGGCGCTTACAAACTGTAGCAATTTAGTTTTTCCGGACGGGCCATTTATTCGCTATCTTTAAAGCGAGTCAATGGCCCGTTCAGGTATCGCCGTGAAATATCGAAATCTTCTCGTTGTGTTGCTGGCCATGTTGATGGCCGGTGTAGGCTCCAGCGCCTGGGCGCATGGCGGTCGCGTGCGCCTTGGTGTGCATGTTGGCATCGGCGGCCCGGTCTGGGGGCCAAGTTGGGGTCCCGCCTGGGGGCCGGTCTGGTATCCGCCGCCCTATTACTACCCGCCGCAAGTGATTGTTGTGCCACCGGCTCCGCCGCCGGTCTATATCGAGCAATCCGAGCCGGCTGCGCAGCCGGTGCAGGCCCAGCAATATTGGTATTACTGCAAGAGTGGCAAGGGCTATTATCCCTACGTCAAGGAATGTCCAGAAGGCTGGCAGAAGGTGTTGCCGCAACCGGAGCAATGAGATGAACGAGAAAAGACATAGGCCAAAGCTGGGTGTGCTCGGTGCTGCCCTGTTGCTCGGTGCGTGCACCGTGATTCCGACCGGGCCGAGCGTCATGGTTCTGCCGGGAACAGGTCAGCCTTTTGAACGTTTCCGGGCCGACGACATGGAATGCCGTCAGTACGCCCAGTATCAGATCGGCGGCAAGACTGCTGGTGACAGCGCCAAGGAGTCGGCCATCACCAGTGCTGCCGTAGGGACGGCGGTCGGTGCGCTGGCCGGCGCAGCCATTGGCGGCGACAGCAAGGGTGCCGCCATCGGCGCCGGCGCCGGACTGCTCATGGGCAGTGCTACCGGCACCGATGCCTCACGTGCCTCGACCGTCGGCACCCAGCGCCAGTACGACAACGCCTACATCCAGTGCATGTACGCCAAGGGCCACCGTGTACCGGTCCCCGCCAACATGAGCTATTCGGCGCCGGTGCGCTCGTCGGTGCAAACCAAGCCGCAGGATCCGACTATTCCGCCACCGCCGCCGGGGGCTCCACCGCCCGCACCATTGCGTTGAGCGTTTTCGGCCTAAAAGAAGAAGGGCGCCCTGTTGAGCGCCCTTCAATCTGTATTGCCCGAAAGCTGCTTAGTTAGCCTGGCGACGGCGTAGCGAGGCCAGACCCATCAGTCCGAGCGCTGCGAGCGCAATGGAGCTTGGCTCAGGAACATTGTTACCGGGGTCATTGGGGTTGGATGCGTTATCGACGCCATCTAACCAGACACTCCAGAAATTGCCCTTCTGGTTCTGGCAGTTGTTGCTGGCCGGTTGGCACCAATCCTCAATGCGCACAGGCGTGACATTGTTGAGTTCGTAGTCAAAAGGGTCGCTCAGATTAGTTCCTGCGAAGTTCCTATAGGCGGCAACCGTGAAGGCGTACTCGCCGGCCGCAAGATTGGCCAGTGTGAAGCCGGAATCGAAGTAAGTCTGCGTACTCGGGTTGACTTGGGCATTGTCGTCGTTTTCTGCGATGCGGGCGCCGCTTGTGCGATTCCACAGAGCAGTGATTGGGTCGAAGTTGAGGCCGCTCTTGAAGGAGTCGGTCCATACGCGAACGTTGGTTGCGTCATTGACCAGTGTGAAATTGATCTGAACGACGTCAGTGTTGTAGGCGATGTTGCCAGTGAAGTTGAACAGAGCGGCTTGAGCATGGCTTGTTAGTGCCACAAGGGCCGCTGCAGCGATCATTTTTTTCATGTTATTCCCCTTGAAAAGAAAAGTGCCCAAGCCTTTAAGCATTATTGGTGCCAAAGAATTATTGCCTTTTCTTTCAATGGGTTGGTTTCTCCCTCTGAGAGAATTTGTCGTTCGTGTAAAAAAAGTCGACAGCCCGATGGTTCAGAGGGGCTGGTTTTCATGCCTTTGTCAGGTGTCGATTCCAGCTGCATGCGCCTGCTGATCCGCCCAATAGCTTGAACGAACCATCGGTGCGCACGCGGCGCCTGAGAAGCCCATTTTCATCGCTTCTTCCTCGTACATCTTGAAGGTGTCGGGATGGACGTAGCGGCTGACCGGCAGGTGGTGGCCGGAGGGGGCGAGGTACTGGCCGATGGTCAGCATTTCGACGTCGTGAGCGCGCAGGTCGCGCATGACGTCGAGGATTTCCTCGTCGGTTTCGCCGAGGCCGACCATCAGGCCGGATTTGGTCTTGACGTGCGGGTAGCGGGCCTTGAACTGCTTCATCAGGTCCAGCGAATGGGTGTAGTCGGCACCGGGGCGGGCCTGCTTGTAGAGGCGGGGCACCGTTTCCATGTTGTGGTTGAGCACGTCGGGCAGGGCCTGGCCGAGAATCTCGAGCGCGATGTCCATGCGGCCGCGGAAGTCGGGGACCAGGGTTTCGATGGTGGTCTTGGGTGAGGCCTCGCGTACGGCGCGGACGACATCGACGAAGTGCTGGGCGCCGCCGTCGCGCAGGTCATCGCGGTCGACGCTGGTGATCACCACGTAGTTCAGCTTGAGCGTCGACACCGAGGCGGCCAGTTCGGCCGGCTCGTTCGGGTTGGGCGGCAGCGGCTGGCCGTGGCCGACGTCGCAGAAGGGGCAGCGGCGGGTGCAGATGTCGCCGAGGATCATGAAGGTGGCCGTGCCGCGGCCGAAGCATTCGCCGATGTTCGGGCAGGCGGCTTCCTCGCAGACGGTATGCAGTTTCTTTTCGCGCAGCATGGATTTGATTTCGCCGAAGCGCCCAGCACTGTTGCCGGCCTTGACGCGTATCCATTCGGGTTTGCGCAGCGGTTGGTCGACCGGCACGATCTTGATCGGGATGCGGGCGGTCTTCAGTTCGCCTTTTTGCTTGACGCCCTTTTGCTTCGCGCCGCTCGGGTTTTCAGTATCAGCCATGCGATTTTTCCAGTTGCTGTAGCAAGTATTGCGAGAGTTGCTCGCCCGCCTCGTGAGCGGTGAGCGGGATGTTCAGGTCTTTGGTCTGGATCACCCGCAGGCCAGCATAGCCGCAGGGGTTGATCGCGTCGAATGGGGAAAGATCCATATCGACGTTGAGCGAGACGCCGTGGTAGGAACAGCCGTTGCGGATGCGCAGGCCGAGGGCGGCGATCTTGGCGTCACCGACATAGACGCCGGGGGCACCATCGCGCCGCTCAGCCGTGACGCTATATTCGGCGAGCAAGTCGATCACCGCCTGCTCAATGGCCGTAACCAGTTCGCGCACCTTGATCTTCAGGCGCGGCAGGTCGAGCAGCAGGTAGATCACCACCTGGCCAGGGCCGTGGTAGGTGACCTGGCCGCCGCGGTCGATTTTTACCAGCGGGATGCCGATGTCGCGCAGGATGTGTTCCGGCTTGCCAGCCTGGCCGAGGGTGTAGACCGGCGGGTGCTCGACGACCCAGAGTTCGTCCGGCGTTTCAGCCGTGCGGGTGGCTGTGAAGTCCTGCATGGCCTGGAAGGTCGGCTCGTAATCGACCCGGCCCAGGCGTTTGACGACGGGGAGCACGTTACAGCACGACCTTGACCAAGGGGTGCGACGTCAATTCCATGTACAGCGCATCGAGTTGCGGCTTGGAGGTGGCGACCACGGTGCAGGTCAGGCTCAGGTAGTTGCCGCCGGAACTGGCGCGCATTTCCATCGTTGCGCCGTCGAAATCAGGGGCGTGGCGGGTGACGATGGTGAGCACCGCCTGGGCGAGTTCGTCGTGCGCCTTGCCCATGATCTTGAGCGGGAAGTCGCAGGGGAATTCGAGAAGGGTGTCCTTGTAGGAAGCCATGTCAGCCTTTGCGCATTACGGTGTTCTTGAAATCCTGGTACCACTGCCACATCTGTTCTGCGTAAGGGCCGGGTTTGCCGGTGCCGACAGGCTTGCCGTCGAGGGTGGCGATGGCCAGGATCTCCTTGGTCGAAGAGGTCATCCAGACCTCATCGGCAGCCCGAAGTTCCGCCTCGCTGATTTCGCGCACGACGAGCGGCTGCTTATGCTGCTCGGCCAGTTCGATGATCACGTCGTAGGTGATGCCAGGCAGCATCAGGTGGGTCTTGGGCGGGGCGATCAGCACGCCGTCCTTGACGATGAAGATGTTGGAGGCAGCGCCTTCCTTCATGAAGCCGTCGCGGATCAGCAGCGCCTCTGCGCAGCCCTGTTCGACGGCCTGTTGGCGGGCCAGCACATTGGCGAGCAGCGAGACGACCTTGAGGTCGCAGCGCGACCAGCGCAGGTCGGGTACGGTGATGGCGGCGACGCCCTTGGCACGGACCTCGGCCGGTGTGGTGACCAGCGGCGAGGCGAAGGCGAAAGCAGTCGGTGGCACGCTGGCCGGCGGGAAAGCGTGGTCGCGCTTGTCGTCGGCGCCACGGGTGACTTGCAGGTAGATCGACTGGTCATCCCAGGGGGCGGCTTCGATCAGCTTGAGGGCGACAGCCTTCCATGCCTCGACCGACAGTGGATTGGCCATCTTGATGCCATCCAGCGTCGCCTGCAGGCGCTTCAGGTGCTCGTCGATGCGGAAAGGCTTGCGCGAATAGACCGGAATGACCTCATAGACGCCGTCCCCATACAGGAAGCCGCGGTCGAGCGGCGAAATGCCGGCTTCCGCCAGGGGCAGGAAGCGGCCATTCAGATAAACGGGGTCTGCGACGTAAGGGGTCATGGTCTTAGTTGAACCACAGGCGGATGGTGTCGATGATGCGAATGAAGATATTGCCGGGTTCGATTTTTTCAAGGGCAGTCACCGGGTATTCGCCGTAGGGCTTGTCCTCGATGCTGACCTTGACGACACCCAGCTTCTGGCCGATTTCGATCGGTGCGATCAGGCGTGGCTCGGCGACGAATTCGGACTTCACCTTGTCGGCATAGCCCTTGGGTACGGAGACGTTCAGTTCGCTCGGGAAGCGGGCCTTGATCTCGCTCTGGGCGCCCTTCCAGACGCGGAGCTTGGCCACTTCCTGATCCTTGGCAAAGACGGCGATAGTGTCGTAGGAGATGAAACCCCAGTTGATCAGCTTCTGCGATTCGCTGGCGCGGGCATTGTCGGAGGCGGTGCCGAGCACGACGGAGAGCAGGCGGCGCTTGTCGCGCAGGGCGGAAGAGATCAGGCAGTAGCCGGCGGCTTCGGTGTGGCCGGTCTTGACGCCGTCGACCGTGGGGTCGATGAAGAGCAGGCGGTTGCGGTTCGGCTGGGTGATGTTGTTGTAGCGGAACTCCTTCATCGAGTAGTACTTCCGGTACTCCTCGGGGAAGTCGCGGATCAGCGCCGAGGCGAGCAGCGACAGGTCGCGCGCCGTGGTGTACAGGTTGGGGTCGGGCAGGCCGGTGGAATTGGTGAAGTGGCTGTTCTTCATGCCCAGGCGCTGGGCCTCGCGGTTCATCATCTGCGCGAAATTCTCCTCGCTGCCGGCGATGCCTTCGGCCAGCGTGACACAGGCGTCGTTGCCGGACTGGACGATCATGCCCTTGATCAGGTCTTCGACCGCTACCTGCGTGTCGACGCGGACGAACATCTTGGAGCCGCCCGTGCGCCAGGCCTTTTCAGAAACCGGCAGCGGCTGGTCGAGCGCCAGCGTCTTCTTGTGGATGGCTGCGAAGGTCAGGTAGGCCGTCATCAGCTTGGTCAGCGAGGCTGGCTCGATGCGGTCATCCGGTTTCTCGGTGTTGAGCACTTGATTGGAGCTGATGTCGAGCAGCAGCCAGGACTTGGCGGCGAGCGACGGCGGAACGGGCAACTGCTGGGCTAGCGCCTGCCCGGCGAGGGTGAGGCTGACAAGGAGTAGGGCGGTCTTGCGGAACAGCGACATGGGGAATTTTCTTTATTTTGCGTTGGGGGAAAGCATTATACCCCCGCCTCCACAGCCTCCCTGGGCGCTGCGGCGCACAGGGCTTCAACAGCTGGATGGCGGATGCGCCGCTCACTGGAAATGGCATAAATCTGCTCGCTGACACCGTGCATGGCTCCCAGCGGCTGGGCATCGAGTTGGGCGGCGATCTGCTCGGCAAGGGCGAGCGGAGCCGGGAAAATGCCCAGGCCGCCGCGGCCGAAGGTGGTCAGCAGTGCGCTGTCCTCGAATTCGGCCACGATCTTCGGCCGGATTCCGGTGCGTTCCAGCCAGCGGTCGATGCGGCCACGCAGCGCGTTGTGGCGGGTGGGCAGGAGCAGCGGGGCGTTGTCGAGGCCTTTGGGGAAATCGGCACGGTAGCGTTCGGCCAAGGCAGGCGTGGCGAACAGGCCGGTGGCAAATTCGCCGAGCCGGGTGCTGAATACCTTCAGGTTGCCGCCGACCGGCGCGGCGCGGTCGGTCAGAACCACGTCGAGACGATGCAGGGCCAGATCGGCGAGCAGGGTTTCAAACTCGCCCTCGTCGCAAATCAGGCGCACATCGGCCGGCATTTCAGTTACGGTGGACAGCAGGCGATAGGCGAGCAACTTCGGGATGCCATCGGAAATGCCGGCGCGCAGGCGTAGCGTGGATTCGCTGTCGCTATGCTGGACAGCGTCGATCAGCGCATCCCCGAGCTGGAATATCTGGTCGGCGTAACCGAGGGCAACCCGACCGGCATCGCTCAGGACCAGGCCGCGCCCCTGGCTGTTGAACAGGGCCTTGCCGAGCTGCCGTTCGAGCAGCGAGAGCTGGCCGGAAATGGTCTGGATGGCTACGCCAAGGCGTTCGGCGGCGCGGGTGATGCTGCCTTCCTGGGCGACAACCCAGAAGTAGTGCAGGTGCTTGAAATTAAGTGGGGCCATGAGTTCCGCAGGAAAAATCGAAGTAAAGCTCAATTTTGCTCCGATTTTTGCATTTGTTGCAATGCACTATCATCGGCCCCGTTTCTCTGTGGAGGATTAATAAATGAAACGCGTCGTTTTATTCCTGCTGACCAACCTGGCCGTCATGCTGGTGCTCAGCGTGGTGACCAGCCTGCTCGGCGTCAACAAGTTCCTGACCGCCAATGGCCTGAACGTCGGCATGTTGTTCGTCTTCGCTGCCGTGATCGGCTTCGGTGGCGCCTTCATCTCGCTGCTGATGTCGAAGACCATGGCCAAGTGGAGTACGGGGGCGCAGGTCATCACGCAACCCAGTTCGTCGACCGAGGTGTGGCTGGTCGATACCGTCGAGCGCCTGTCGCGCAAGGCGGGCCTGCCGATGCCGGAAGTGGCGATTTACGATGGCGAACCGAATGCCTTCGCAACTGGTGCGACCAAGAACAGTTCGCTGGTTGCCGTGTCGACCGGTCTGCTGCACAGCATGACCCGCGAGGAAGCTGAAGCCGTGCTGGCCCACGAGGTCGCCCATATTGCCAACGGCGACATGGTGACGCTGACGCTGATCCAGGGCGTGGTGAATACCTTCGTCGTGTTCCTGTCGCGCATTGTCGGCTACGTGGTTGACAGCTTCCTGCGCCGCAATGACGGGGAAAGCAGCGGCCCGGGCATCGGTTACATGGTGACCAGCCTGATCTGCGAAGTCGTCTTCGGCGTTCTGGCCAGCATTGTCGTCGCCTGGTTCTCGCGGCAGCGCGAATTCCGTGCCGATGCCGGTGCGGCCAGCCTGATGGGAAGCGCCGTGCCGATGCAGAATGCCCTGCGCCGCCTGGGCAACCTGCACACCGAACCGCTGCCGCAGAACATGGCTGCCTCCGGTATCGCAGGGGGCAAGGGCGGTTTCATGGCCTTGTTCGCCACCCATCCGCCGCTGGAGGAGCGCATCGCTGCGCTGGATGCACGTCGAAACTGACTTGTTGCTGACGCCAAGCTGACGCGAAACTGACAGTTTGGTATGATCTACCCTTGGTGCGTTGCACAAGATTGGTGCAATCCTGTGCAACGCCAACCCTTCGCCGCTTGAGCATCTTCGGGCGGGGATCCGCTTCACCGGCCTGGTCGCGCTGTCTCCTGGCTTTCCGGCTGTTGATCGGGTGGCGAAGTGGGCCGTTTTGGCATAACGCTTGCTAGATATCTCTCATGGTGCAACGCAATAAAATTTTTGCTTTCCTGGTCGGCCTCTGGGTGTCGGCAGCGGCCCAGGCCGCTGGCCAAGCCTATGCCTTGCCCGACCTGGAGAGGCTGGCGCTCGAATCGAGTCGCAGCATGATGGCGGCCCGCGAGCAGGTCGAGGCTGCGCGTTATGGCGTACGCAGCGCCAGCGCTTTTCCCAATCCGGAGATCGAATACCTGGCTGGAACGATGCGTTCGCGGGCGGCTGGCGGTAATTCGGGCGATGCGCGCAGCGCAACGCTGACCCAGGCTATCGACCTGCCCTGGGTGCGTGGGGCGCGTATCGGTGCTGCCGAGGCCGGGGTGCAGGCCAGCGAAGCCGGCCTGCGGGCTTTCGAGGCCGATCTGCTGGCCAGCATTCGCCTGCGCTACTTCGAAGTGCTGCGGCGTGACGCCGAATTGCGCAACGCGCGCGAAGACCTTGCCTTGATGGAGAGCGTTCGCTCGCGCATCGCCCTGCGTGTCGAGGTGGGCGAAGCGCCACGTTTCGAGTTGATCAAGGCCGATGCGGAAATGATGAATGCCCAGAAGTCGGTTCAGGCTGCGGGGTTTCGCGCCGAGCAGGCGCGTTCCTACCTTAGGCAGAGCGTAGGGGCTGGTTTGCAGGCTGATTATTCCCTGCGCGGCACCTTGCGCGAGGTACCCGAGTTGCAGCCCATCGAGGCGGTTCGCCAGGCGCTGCCCGACGGCAGCCCGGCGCTTGCCCGGGCACGCGCCGAGGTAACGCGGGCCGAACAGCAGCTCGAACTCGAGCGTCGTAAACGCTGGCCCAGCCTGGCCGTGAAGGGTGGCTACGACGACGACCCGGACATGCGCACCTCGCGCCTTGGCGTGGTGGTGACGGTGCCGCTGTGGGATCGCCGCAGTGGTCCGGTTGGCGAGGCGTCGGCGCAACTGGCCCGGTCACGCCATGAACTGGCGGCCCAGGAGTTTTCGCTGGATCAGCAACTGGCGGTTGCCTACCAGCAATATGAGATCGGCCAGGCTCAGGTGACTGCCCTCGAGTCCGGCATCGTTCGCCAGGCCGAGAACGCCCTGAGTATTGCCCAGGCGGCTTACCGCTTTGGCGAACGCGGATTTTTGGAAGTGCTCGATGCGCAACGGGTTTTCCGGGCCGCACGCGCTGAGTTGATTGCTGCCCGCTTCGAGCTGGCGGCTGCCTGGGTCGAAATTGAACGGCTGCGGGCTACCCCGGGAGGAAAGAACCCATGAAGAATGCCCTGCTGATGGCCGTGATGGCTGCCTTGCTCATTGCTTGCAACAAGGAAGACCAGAAGACGGCAGCCCTCGCGGTTCAGGATCCGATGATTGTCGCGCCCTCGCCGGATCTGCTGGCGCAACTCAAGCTGGCCGACCTGAGTAGCCGACCGGTTGGTGAAATATTGCGTGTCGCCGGTCGGATCGATTTCGACGAGCATCGCCTGGCCCGCATCGGGGCGACCATTACCGGTCGGGTGACCGAAATCGACGCCTGGCTGGGCCAGGATGTCAAAAAGGGAGCCGTACTGGCCCGCCTGAACAGCAGCGAACTCTCCGAGCAGCAACTGGCTTACCTGAAAGCGCGTGCCGAACTTGAACTCAATCGGCGTAATGCAGAACGGGCCAAGGCTCTGTTCGAGGCCGACGTGATCGGTGCCGCCGAATTGCAGCGTCGGGAGAGCGAATACAAGATTTCCTTGGCCGAAACGCGCGCCGCCTCCGACCAGCTGCAACTGCTCGGTGTTAGCCCGGCAGCGATCGAGCGCCTGGGTAAACAAGGTGAAATCAATTCGGTGACGCCGGTTGTCGCCACCATGAGCGGGGTGGTCGTCGAACGCAAGCTCGCCCAGGGCCAGGTGGTGCAGCCGGCCGATGACCTGTTCGTGATTGCCGACCTGTCCCGTCTGTGGGCGGTAGCCCAGGTGCCGGAGCAGCAGGTCAGCCTGGTCAAGGCAGGGCAGACAGTCAATATCGAGGTGCCGGCGCTGGGCAACGAAAAGCTGACCGGCAAGCTGATTTATGTCGGGCAGACCATCGATCCGGAAACGCGAACCGTCCTGGTGCGCACCGAGCTGGATAACCGTGAAGGCCGCCTCAAGCCGGCCATGCTGGCGTCCATGCTGATCGAGTCCAAACCGGTCGATCGACTGGTCGTGCCGGCCAGCGCCGTGGTCCGACAAAATGACGAGGACTATGTGTTCGTCGCCGAGGGCGATGGCGTCTTCCGCCTGCTTAAGGTCAAGCTCGGTCCGGAGCAGGGGGGCGTGCGCGCCTTGCATAGTGGCCTGAAGGGCGGCGAAAAACTGGTTGTTGATGGTGCCTTCCATCTGAACAACGAACGCAATCGCAAGGAAATGGAGGGATCGTGATCGAGTCTCTCGTCCGTGCGGCGCTCAAGCAGCGCCTGATCGTCGCGGTCATTGCCGCCGTGCTCTTTTTCTTCGGCCTGAATGCAGCACAGAAGTTGTCGGTCGATGCTTTCCCTGATGTCACCAACGTTCAGGTGCAGATCGCTACCGAGGCCCCGGGCCGTTCGCCCGAGGAGGTCGAGCGTTTTGCCACCGTGCCGCTGGAAGTGGCGATGACCGGCCTGCCCGGCCTGGAGGAAATGCGTTCGCTGAACAAGCCTGGCTTGTCGCTGATCACCCTGGTTTTCAACGACAAGACCGATGTCTATTTCGCCCGCCAACTGGTCATGGAGCGTTTGCTCGAAGTCGGCACGCGCCTGCCGGAGGGCATTGCGCCGGTACTCGGCCCCGTCTCCACGGGCCTGGGCGAGGTCTATCAATACACGCTGGAGCGGGCCGATGACGGCGACAAGACGCTGAGCGAAGAGGAATTGATGAAGCGCCGGGTCGCTCAGGACTGGGTGGTGCGTCCGCTGCTGCGCTCGATTCCGGGCGTGGCCGAAATCAACTCGCAGGGCGGGTTCGCCCGGCAATATCAGGTTCTGGTCAATCCGGACAAGCTGCGCCACTTTGGCCTGACGGTGGCCGATGTCTATCAGGCGGTCGGTCGCAACAACGCCAACGCCGGTGGCGGCGTGCTGCCGCAGTATGCCGAGCAGTACCTGAT
>JACCEE010619597.1_pt1 | contig 11037 bp, 9 predicted proteins | sample 7449931 | NCBI WGS metagenome assembly JACCEE01 (sample SAMN15323457, study PRJNA562643) | freshwater metagenome | isolation source: river surface water | place: USA:Blue River Watershed | collected 2017-08-19 | reverse complement strand
GCTTGCCATGGTGGTGGCGCGCGACCGCGAAATCGAGGCGTTCGTGCCGGTGTCGTACATCACGATCTCGGCCCAGTTCAAGCACCAGAACGGCGACTTCAAGGCGCGCTACAAGCTGGCGCAGCCCGCCGATGCACCAGCGGCGGACGCGGCTTCGAACGAACCCCAGGACGGGCGCCAGGACGAAGAGACGACAAAACCCGTCGAGACCCGCCTGACCGATCCGGAACTGGCCAAGAAGATCCTGTCCGACGTGAAGGGCAAGACGGGAACCGTCGTCACCTGCAAAACCGAAGAAAAGAACGATCCGCCGCCGCGACCGTTCTCGCTCGCGACCCTGACCTTCGCCGCTTCCAAGCGCTGGGGCTACGGCGCCGAAGAGGTGCTGAAGGCCGCGCAGAATCTGTACGAGTCAAAACTTGTCTCGTATCCGCGTACCGACTGCGAATTTTTGCCCGAAGCCCAGCACCAGGACGCTCCCGCCGTGTTGGCGGCCATGCGCACGGTGTTCCCGGCCATGGCGAAACTGATCGATCGCGCCGACCCGAAGCTCAAATCGCGTGCCTGGAACGACGAGAAGGTGACCGCCCACCACGGCATGATCCCCACCCAGCACAGAGGTGAAGCGGGGCGTCTGCCCGAGATCGAAGCGAATCTGTACCAGTTGATCGCGCGCACCTACCTGGCGCAGTTCTACCCGGCCCACAAGTACTTGGCCACCGCCGTGACGGTGGAGGTGAGCGGTCACACCTTCGCGGCAAACGGACGCGTGGTGGTGGATCCGGGGTGGCAGGCGATCTTGAAACCCGACGCGCCGGAAAAGGACAAGGACGACGACGACGCGGCCCAGACGCTTCCTGCCATGAAGGAAGGCGATCCCGCGCTGTGCACCAAGGCCGACAAGAAGGAAAAGAAGACCAAGGCCCCGCCGCGCTTCACCGAAGGCACGCTGGTGAAGGCCATGGAGACCGTTCACAAATTCATCGATGATCCCGAACTCAAGAAGCTCTTGAAGGAAGAAGACGGCATCGGGACACCGGCCACGCGCGCGACCATCATTTCCGAGCTCAAGCGCCGCACCTTCCTGGAATCCAAGAAAAAAGCGCTGGTGAGCACCACGCTGGGGCGCAGCCTGGTGGATGCGCTCCCGGGCGACGTGAAGAGCCCCGTGCTCACCGCGTTGTACGAACGCGACTTCAAGGAGATCCAGGCGGGTCGCGCCACGATCGACGACTTCCTGCGCAAGCAGACGGAATTTGTTCAGACCCAGGTGGGGATCGCGGCCGCGCGCTGCACCGAGGTGGCGGGAGCCAAGTCCGACGGGCCCGAATGTCCGGTGTGCAAGAAAGGCCAGCTGCGTCGGGTTCCCGGAAAGAGCGGGCATTTCTGGAGTTGCTCGCGCTGGCGGGCCGACCAACCTTGCAAGGCCACCTGGGAAGACGACGACGGCAAGCCCGCGTTCAAGGGCCCCAAAGGGAGCGTGCCGTGCCCCGTGTGCAAGAACGGATACCTCCGGCGCATCGCCTACCGCGACAAGTTCTTCTGGGGTTGCTCGCGCTACCGCGAAGGCTGCAAGGGCGCGGCCGAAGACAAGGACGGCAAGCCCGACATCGCGCCTCCGCCTTTGGTGATGGGCGCAGTACCCGAACCGCCTCGATCCGGCGAAGCTTCGACGACAGACACAAAGCGGGCGGCGACGACATCCCGCGTTCCGCGAGCCAAGTCGGCGGAATCGGCGAGCTCCGCCACGCCGCCGCCGGATTCCGCCGAACAAGGCGGGTTCGGGTTGTTCGACGGGAAATAAACCACCCTTCGACAGTGCTCAGGCAATGGAGATCGTGTCGGATCGAGGCGTGATCCCGTCGACCAGATTCTAGCTTCCTTGCCTTGTTCCCACCGATGATCCGAACAGCCGACCTGACCCTCAAGCGTTTCTGGGGGTTCCGCGCGAACCCCCTGGTCCGCGAGCTTGTCGTGCTGTTCCGCTCCATGGGCATCGCGTTCCAGGATCTGACGAAGTCCAACGCGTTCTCGCAGGCGGCGGCGATCAGCTACTACACCATCCTTTCCATCTTCCCGTTCCTCATGCTCCTGGTGGTGGTGTCCAGCCGGTTCCTGGAAGATCAGAATCTGTCGGTCCAGGCGGTCCGGCTTCTGGGTTCGTACATCCCCAACGGGAGACAGATCCTGATCGAGTCGCTGCCGGTGCTGCAGCGCATTTCCGGCACGTTGGGGCTGGTGTCCGTCGCGGGACTGGCCTGGTCGTCCATGGGCCTGTTCGCTGCCTTGCGCACGGGTCTGGACGACGTTTCGGGAGACAAGACGCCGCCATCGTCGCTGTTGCAGCACTGGGCAAGTTTTGTCGCGGTGGTGGCGAGCTCGTTCGGGTTGCTCCTGGGCTTGGCGCTGGCCACCCTGCTTTCGTTCGTGGGGCGGCTGTCCATGCAGATCGTGTCGCAGGGCGCCGAGTTCCTGGGGCGGTTTTCGGGGACGATCCCGGAGCTTCTGATGCGCCCGGCGGGTCTGGTCTTCCAGTCGCTCACGATCGCCTTGGGCGGGATCATCACCTGGATCGGGCTGGTGCTCCTTTTGCACCACCTGCCGCGCCGCAAGCCAGGACTGCGCCATTGCCTGGTGCCCGCGCTGGTGGTCACCATTTTGATGGACCAGCTCAAAGGCTGGTTCCTCGTTTTCCTGGCCTCGCGCAAGGATTTCACCATGATCCACGGACCCCTGTCGGCCGCGATCGCGTTCATGCTCTGGGCCTACCTGACCGCGCTCTTGTTCCTGTACGGCGGCACCTGGACGTTCCGGCTGGCCCGCGAGCGCTCCCGGGAATACCGGTTCCGCCCGGTCTCGCCGGATCCCTGAGGGCATCTACGACAAAACCTGTCTGACCGCCGCGGCGAGTTTGGCGATGGGCGTGCGTTCGGCGAACGATTCGGCGTCGAGCCACTCCCAGGCGTCGTGTTCTTCCGACATGCGGACCTCTCCCGAGATCCAGTCGGCGACGTAGTAGACGATCACCATGGGGATGCCGGCGCGCAGCGCGTGGTGGGCCGACAGTGGGCGGGGGTCGATGCGCACGACCAGACCCGTTTCTTCCTCGATCTCGCGGGCAACAGCATCAAGCGGCTCCTCGCCGTGCTGGATGCGTCCCGACATGGCTTCCCAGATGCCGGGCGCGGCGTCCTTGGTCAGGGCGCGGCGCATGGCAAGGACCTTGCCTTCCTTGCGGACCAGGGCGCAGACGGCGGCGATGAACAGGTCGCTCATGGGATCCTCTTGAGGGTCGAGCGCTCCGACGCGGAACGAATCGACAAAAACTGGATGCCGTTCGAACCGGGAAGCGTCCAGGATTGTCCGGATCGGAGCCTTCCGGAACCGGCAAGGAACCGCCCTGATGCATCGTGGACGACGATTTCCGTCGCGTCGGTCGTCGCGGTCACCTGGTCGCCGGAGAACCGCGCCGCTTGGCGCCCCGGTGCCACGGACACGTTGTCCAGGCAAGGCGAAGCGAGATCCTTGGACAGGAAGTTTTCGGCGCTCCATCCGGTGGCGCCGTCGTCCCATTCGACCTTGTAGAACAGGTACAAATGGCCGGATACCGTGGCCGAATCGGGGCCACCCACCAGGGTCCCGGTTTTACCGCAAGGGACGGTGTCCAGGACGGTTCCTTTTGGCGAAGCGCGGACCTTGGCCCAGTGTTTGGACACCACCCGGTCGCCAATCGCGCCGTCCAACTGCCACAGGGGTTTCACCGACACGGTACCGTTGTCGACCATGCCCAGGTCAAGCCAGAACGCTCCGTCGGCAAGGTCGATTCCCGCGGCGTTCTTGACAACCCGGCCGCGTTCGTCCAGGCCCCCGTTGTAGCCGTCGCGAAAGGCCGTTTGCGCCATCGGGATTCCGCGAGACAGATCCTGCCAGGTCTGTCGGAAGACCGGTTCGTTCCACCAGTCGTCCTTGGTGTTCCAGGGGCCCACGTCCCAGACCGGCAGGCGCGCGGTTTTTCCGTTCTTCGATAGTTCGACTTCGAATTCAAGGTCGCTCGGGGAATCGGTCCGGTTCAGCGCCCTGCGCGAGGGCATCGCCACGAAATGGTCGTTTTCCACGATCACGTGTCCGTTGGCGGTCGTGAGCCCTACCAGCCCTTCGCGGGTGGCGAAGATCGAGAAGGGCGACGAAGACTCGGCCGAACGAGGTGCGAAGCGTGCGGCGGGAGATGTGCTTTCCGGGCCGATCAGGAACCGGTCGGCGGGGAGCGACGTGTCGGGCGTCCCGGGAAGGATGATTTCCAGGGATGGCGACATCACCGCGCCGGGCGCGACATCGAGCGAATCCAATCGCAGCCGGTGTGTCCCGTATTCCAGGACAAGGTCAAACCGCTCTCCGTCCCACGATTCCAACGGGATCCCCGAGAACAGGAATCGTCCCGTGTTGTCGGCTGTCACGCACGGAATCGGTGCAGGCTCCAGGCACACGGACGCGCCCACGGCGGCGATTCCCGATGATGCCAGGATCCGTCCATCGATGTTGCCCCAGGTGACCACGGAACCACCCCAGGTGAGCGACGTCGCGAGCAGGGCGAGGGTCGCCGCCCGTCGTCGGGTCTCAGCGGACGTGCTCGTCGTCTCTCCCGGACTTGTTCGACGCGTCGTAGCCCTTTTCCTGCCGATCCAGGTTGACCTGGTTCTTGAGCAGGTACAGACGGTGCACTTCCGATGCGTCCAGGCCCGACACCAGGGCCATGGAGATCCAGAAATGGAGGATGTCGACGATCTCCACCCGGATGGCCTCCAGATCGAGGTTCTCCTTGGACCACCATTTCCAGGGGATTTCTTCGCCCAGTTCGCGCGATTCGTCCTGGAGCGCCTTCAGGTAGTTGGAAAGCCACGTCGCGGTGTCGGAGGCGGGGGCCGGAGACGTTTGGCGGGCCAGTTCCACCAGCCGTTCGGTAGACAATATCTGTCCATCCTGGCCCTTGAGCGAACGCTTTTGGAAGATGCGGTCGTTGAGCGATGCCTGGAGGGCGAAGAGATGTTCGAGCTTGTCCACGCTCACGCTCCCTTGATCGCTTTCGCGAGCTTGGCCTGCGTGCGTTCTTCCGCGAGGCGGCGGTCGGTTTCGCCGGTCCAGTCCACGCGAAGGTAGGGCGCGAGGTTGGGGACGTGCGGCATGACCAGGCGCGCCATCTGGTGGGCGATGCGGCGATAGCTGGTGTGTCCCGACGCTCCCGATCGCAGTTCCACCAGGTAGGCCCACTGCCGCAGGTCCATCGCGGCGGTCCAGGCGCAGTGGTGGCCCAGGCAGGCCACGGAGTCGGCGTCGAACGGACGTTCGCGAAACAGGCGCGCGTGGAACTCGCTGGCGCGGTCCATGGAGCGGCGGTAGTGGTCCAGAGTGTCCACGAGCGTCGGGTCGTGGAGTTCTTCGGGGATGGAATAGCCCAGGAACGACGTCGGACGCGCGCGCAGCTGCAACCCGACGCGATGGCGTTGAAGATCGCGCCAGGCGCCGAAGTCCAGGACCATGTCGAACCCGATTTGTCCCACGGCGAATTCCTTGGGCCATTCGTCCCACGAACCGCGTGATTCCAACGCCGCGCGGGCGACCCGGGCGATGGCTTCGGGGCCCGCCTTGCGCAGGCCTTCGCGGATGTGTCCGACGCCCATGGGCAGGCGCTCGGTGGCCGAAAGCGCCGCGGCCAGGGCGGTGATCTCCAGATCCGGCGAGATCCAGGCCAGTTCGACCGACGGCTCGCTCGCCTGGACGGGATGGCTCAAGCCCAGGGATCCGGCGACTTCGACCATGGGGCCCAGCGTCCGTTCCAGGTAGGTGTTGGGCTGCACGTGCTTGAGCAGACCGGGATTGAGCTTCATGGCCTCGTCGCGCATCAGGGCCGCGATCTGACGGATTTCGTCATGCGGCGACGCCAGCAGGGCGGCGATGTGGCGTTCGGTCTCGCGGGAGGGGAGAGTGGCGCCAAGGCTCGTGCGCACGGAACACGGCAGCATGTAGCGGGCGACGTCGAACGCGCGGGCGTGGGCGGTGCGCTTCCAGGCGGCTTCGGTCTTGAACTCCTTGCGAGGGAGCGTCTTCTCGAAATAGGTCTTGAGGCGGTCCAGGAACTCGCGATAGGCGACCATCATCTGGCGCCCCTGCCACTTGGCTTCTTCGCCCCAGGAACTGTCCAGGAGCCCTTGGGAAAAGACCAAGTCGTCCTTCCCGAAATCCAGGTAGCGCGTGCTCTTTTCCTGGAAGGCGCCCAACTGGCTGTGTTCCAGGAGCTTGGCGGCGCGCTGGCTCACGCCCTCCATGGCGAACCGGTCGACCGAACTGTCCTTGAGGCTGTTGTGGCCGTATTCCACGGCCCACTTGGACATGAACGCCGCCGCCTTGTTCAGGGCGCCATCCAGCTGGGGCAGGCGGCTGGCGGCCACCGCGTCGGCCATCTCCTCGATGGACGGGTTGGATTCGTCCTTTTCCCGCATTTCCTCGAAGATCTGCAGGAAACGGTCGCGCATCGAGGCCTGCGAACGGCTGTAACCGCCCTCCAGGAACGCCCACAACGCCATGGGCATGGCGTCGGTCGCGCAGTAGACGTCCTTGTCGACGTTGGTGAAGAAGTGCCGCAGCAGGACTTCCTGCGAGGTCGAGTAGGTCATTTGCTTCCCTTGTAGCGGGTGCGCCACACGGCGTCTTCCAGACGCAGACGGGCTTGTCCCGCCCAGTAGCTTTCCGGGTGCCGTTCGATGAGCGATTTCCAGGTGGAAGCCGCGAGGTCGCTTTTGCCTTGTTTCTGGAACGCGTTGCCGGACTGGTACATGGCCCATGGGGCTTCGGTGGAGTTCGGCCAGTTCTTGGAAATTTCCGAATAGAGTCCGGCCGCGTCCTGGTGCTTGCCGGAACCCCAGAGGAGGTCGGCTTCGGTGACTTCCACCTGGAGGCAGGCGGGCGATTTGTCGCAGGCCTTGCGCGATTGGGTGAGGGCCACCAGAGCGTGGTCGGGCGTCTTGGCCTTGGCGGCTTCGCGCGACATCCGCAAGGCGATGCTGCGACGGGATTTGACGTCGGTTTCGGCCTGGAACGCCAACCGGAGAGCCCCCAACGCGTCGGCGGGTTTGCCGGACAGGCGCAAGGCTTCGCCGAGCGCCGATTGGCGTTCGGCTTCGGTCCACATGGAACCCTTGGTGGCGATGGGAAGCGGGCCCAGGAGCTTGGCGGCGGAATCGGGCTTGCCCGAGCGCAACAACGAGATCCCCGCGACGAATTTCGCGTAGTCGGAGAACGGATGCTTGGGGTGGTCCTTCAAGAACCCTTCCACCTGCCCCAAGGCGTTGGGGTGGATCCCCATGGCGTTGTACACGACCGCCGAAGCCAGCCCGACAAGGTCGGCGGCGGGCGATGCCGATTCCTTGAGCTTGAGCTGTTCGAGCGACGAGAGGGCCAGGTCGTTCTGCCGCGCTGCCATCTGCTTGGCCGCCTCGTCCAGGAGCTTGCCCGCGACCGATCCGTCGCCCGACGGGATCTTGAGCGAAGGGGGAGTCCAGGAATACAGGCTCCGGAGGGTGTCGGAAAGCATGGGCGGTGCCGCTTCAGGCTTCACGCTTTCCTTGGGGGCGGCGGACGCGTGGGCCGTGTCGTGGACGGTTTTTTTCGGTTCGGATTCCGTCCGCGCCTTGGCTTCGGCGGCGAACTCGCCTTTGGAATCCAGAGCCAGCGACTTGTGGAACGACGCCTTGGCCTCGGCTGGCTTCTTGCGGGCTTCCTGGGTGCGTCCCAGCCAGTACCAGGCGGCGGCGCCGAGTTCCTTGTCGGACACTGCCTTCTTCAGGTTGAACTCGGCCATGTCGAGTTTCTTCTCTTCGAAGCGCATCACTCCGGCGTAGTAGTAGGCTTCGGTGGAAGGCGACTTCTTGATGATCCCGCGCAGCATCTCCAGCGCCTTGTCGCGCTGGCCGCCTTTCCAGGCGGCGACGGCCTTCTTCACATCGGCCGGATCGGATTCTTCCGACTTCACCTTGGTCGGAGTCGACGCCGGCGGCGGTTTGTGTTCGCCTTGCGCGGCGGACTTGGCGGTGTCGACGGTTTTTGGCGCGGGGGCCTGGCCGACCAGGACCATCAGACGGTCGACGTTGGCTTCGGCTTCGGTCTGTTCCGGACCTTGCGCGAGCTGCGAAGCGCGCCTCCATTCGAGCAGGGCCCGCTGGAGGTTGCCGTTCTTTTCCACCGCCGTCGCCAGACCCTTCTGGGCGCGGAGGTTGGTGGGTTCCAGGCGCACCGCGCGGGCGAAATTCCCGGATGCGGCCTGGAATTGTCCGGCCGACATGCGGGTTTCGGCGAGCTCCAGCCAGACCTGCGCGGAGTTGGGGGTCTTTTCCAGCGCCTTCTGGTATTCGGAGATCGCCTGGGCGTGCTGGCCCGCTCCGGACAATTTCCGGGCGACGGCGAGCCGGTCGTCCTGGGCGTGGGCCAACGAGACGGCGATCGCGACGACCGCGACGATCGAATGTTTCACGATTGGCTCTCCTCGAACACGGCTCCTTCGGTGTCGGCGCCGTCCATGCGGGCTCCCTCCAGGTTGGCTCCGGCCAATCGGGCGCCCCGCAGGTTGGCCCGGCGCAGATCCGCGCCGCCCAGATTCGCTTCGGTGAGGTCGGCGCCCTCCAGGCAGGCTCCCTGCAGGTTGGCGTCGCGGAGGTCGGCGCGTTCCAGGCTGGCTTCCTGGAGATGCGCGTCCTCGAGGTCGGCGTCCTTGAGGACGGATTCCGTCAAGCGGGCCTCGCGCATGCGGGCGGCGGAGAGCAGGGCGCCTTCGAACCTGGCTCCCTCGAGGTCGGCCCAGCGGAGGTCGATCTCCTGGAGCATGGCGCGAGAGAGGTCTTCTCCCGCGAGATCGGCGGTCTGGAGGCTGCGGCCTTCCAGGGCGGCCTGTTCGACGGCCGGGACGAGATCCTCGTGGGACTGCAGCAGGATGCGCGCATCTTCCTTGCCGTGCACGATGGTCTTCCAGTGGCGGGTGTGCTTGCTGGGGACTCCGGTCGCGTGGTCGATCTCGGCCTGCGAGAGATCGGTTTCTTCCACGGACACCCCGGTGAAGTCGGCGGCTCCCAGGCCCGCTCCCTCGAACTTCGCGTGGCGCAACAGGGCGCCTTGGAATTCGGCGAGCATCAGGTTCGCGCCCCGCAAGTCGGTGGAGATCATGCGGGCTTCCACGAGGTCGGCGTCGATCATGCGGGCTTCGCGGAAGTCGGCTTCCAGGCAGTCGGTCCGGTTGAGCTTGGCCTCGGCGAGATCGGCCTTCACGAACTTGGCCCGCACCAGGATCGCGTCGTCCAGGTTGGCTCCCGCGAGAGTCGCTCCCGTGAGATCGCATTCGGACAGGTCGGCGCCTTCGAGGTTCGCCTTCTGGAGGTTCGCGCCCCGCAGATCGGCCGATTGGAGGTTCGCGCCCGACAGGTCGGCGTGCTTGAGATTGGCGCCGGCCAGGATCGCGTGGGAAAGTTCCGCATCCTCCAGATTGGCGCCGCGCAGGTTCGCGTCGGACAGGTCGGCTCGCGTCAAGTTCGCCGATTCCAGATCCGCCTTGCGCAAGGAAGCGCCATGCAGGAGCGCGCCGGGCAGGTTGGCGTCGCGCAGCGATTTTCCGTCGCGGACGGCCGCTTCCACGATGTCCAGGACGCTTTTTGGATCGTCCTGCGAGAGAGGAACCTTGCGTGTTTCCGCGCCGCCGGCGACAGCTTCCATCAGATACCAAGAATTGGGCAAGGATTCCTCCGTCGTTTCGATCTCTCGGGTCGCGTTCCCCGAAGCTTGGCTTCCAGGACCCGAAGACGCTGGCCAAAGAATAGCCCGCAGCGTCGCTGCGAGGTGGTCTGTCGACGCCAGGACCGGAGTCGGGGCGCCTTTCCGTACCTGTGGGAAGGTAATCTCCTCGGATCAGATGCGCCGAAGCGCTTCGGCCACGAGCTTGGATGTGTCGAACGGAGATTCGCCGAACGCTTCCAGCGCCTTGGCCACCGACGCCGATGCCCGGGCGGCGTCCAGTCCCAACGCCTGCAGCGCCAGGACCGCATCGGCGTGCGCCGAAGGAACGGACGCGACGGATCCCGACACCGAGGCGGGAAGGACGGGAAGGTGCCCGGCCTTGGACGACTTTCCCATGGCGTCGCGCAAGTGCGCCACCAGGACTTCGGCGGTCTTCTTGCCGATGCCGGGGAGCTTGGTGAGGCGTCCCACGTCGCCGCGCACGATGGCGCCGGCCAGTTCGCCGGGGTCGATTTCGCCAAGCACCTTGAGGGCGACCTTGGGGCCGATCCCGGACACGCTCGTCAGGGAATTGAACATGCGCTTTTGCAGGTCGGACGCGAATCCCACCAGTTGCATGGCGTCTTCGCGCACCAGGAATTGCGTTTGGAGCACGATGGATTCGCCCGGCGGCGGGGCTTGCATGGCCACGCTGGCGGGGACGTCCACGGAAAGGCCCAGCGGGCCGATGTCGATCACCAATCGTCCCGGTTCCCGGGAGTGCACCTTGCCGCGTACGAATTCGATCATGGCAAGGAATGATAGGCATCCGGGAGGATCGGGGAGGCGTGCCGGCGCGTGGGCGTTGTCGGTGCCGCGGCCGCGGAGGGGCTACTTTTCCGGGCCGAACACGTATGCAAAATCAAGAACAGAACAATACAGACGAACTGAAATCCCGCATCGAACGGCTGGACCGGCTGATCGCCGAGAGGGACGACGGGACCCGGGGACTGGGCGTGCGCTTGGCGTTGGGGCTGGCGCTGGAGATCCGCGACGGACTCGCTCCGGGATCCACCACCAGCGACCTGGTGACCGGCTGGATGGACAAATTCGGCGCCGACGCGGTCGACGAGGCCGTGCTCCATGCGCGGGTTCTCTTGATGGATCCCGCCCGCATGGCCGAAGAGTTCAGAAAGCGCATGGAACCCCAGGGCCAGCCGACCCAGGACGCGTTGGAAGGCGAATCCGGCGATTCTTGAGGCCGTGATCGACGTCGGGACCAATTCG
>JACCEE012305166.1_pt1 | contig 11040 bp, 5 predicted proteins | sample 7449931 | NCBI WGS metagenome assembly JACCEE01 (sample SAMN15323457, study PRJNA562643) | freshwater metagenome | isolation source: river surface water | place: USA:Blue River Watershed | collected 2017-08-19 | reverse complement strand
GAAGGTCATGCGGATGAACGCGGTTCTCGCGAATATAATCGGGCTTTGAGTGAACGCCGTGCGGATTCGGTTAAACGCGCTTTAAATATGCTCGGTGTGCCTGAACAACAAATCAGCACGCTCAGCTATGGCGAAGAACGCCCACTTGATATGGGGCATGATGAAGCCGCTTGGCAACAAAATCGCCGCGTTGAAATCGTTTATCCTTAAGCCCAGTAGGAGCTGATAATGCGTTCTCTTCCTCTCGTTCTGTGTCTGAGTGCGTTAATCGGCAATGTCGCCGCCGCCGATCTTGATCCTGAAATGGTCGAGGCGCGGCTGTTGCGCTTGGAACGCTTAACCAATGCTCAAAATTTATTAGAGCAAGAAGCACAACGCACCCAATTGCAACGGGATATTCAAGCCCTGCGCGGCGAATCTGAAGTGTTAAATCATAAGATTGAGCAGCTTAAAAAACAGATTCAAGATAATTATCTCGATGTCGATCAACGCTTGCGGCAAACGCAAACCCAGGTGAATAGCTTATCTGTTGCGCCGCCTGCGGCAACTGTTGCGCCTCAAAATACCCTGACTTTAGGCAATGTGCCCACGCCGCCCCCAACAACTTTGGAGGCAGCTGCCGCGCCTGCGAATAATCTTTCTGAAGAGCAAAGTTATCAACAAGCGTTTAAAGCGGTGCAAGAGGGACGTTATGAACAGGCAAGTGCAGCATTAGAACAGTATTTACAAGCTTTTCCCAAGGGCAGCCACAGCGACAATGCGCAATATTGGCTGGGTGAAGCTTATTACGCACAGAAAAAATATAATCCTGCGTTGGCGAGTTTCAATACTTTGCTGGATAAGTATCCCGACAGTGGCAAACGTCCGTCGGCGTTGTTGAAAATGGGTTATGTGTATTATGAAATGAAGGATAAAGCGGCCGCCCGTGCTATTTGGGAACGGGTGCGTTCGGAATATCCAAATACGGCGACCGCACGTTTGGCGGGAGAACGTTTGCAAAAAATTCGCGGTGAAGGACAATAAGTGCGTAAAAAAGCAGTGGTTTTAGTTTCGGGCGGACTGGATTCTGCCACCACTTTGGCAGTTGCCATTGCACAGGGTTATCAGTGTTATGCCCTGAGTTTTGATTATGGACAACGCCACAACGCAGAACTTGAAGCGGCACGGCGGGTGACGGCAAGCATGACGGTGGTTGAACACAAGTTTATTCACTTAAATTTAGACAGTATTGGCGGTTCTGCCTTAACCGACAGCAAGATTGCTGTGCCTGTGGACGGGGTTTCAGGACAGATTCCCGTCACTTATGTGCCTGCACGCAATACCGTGTTTTTATCTTTGGCTTTGGGTTGGGCGGAAGTATTGGATGCGCATGCGATTTTCATCGGGGTGAATGCGGTGGATTATTCAGGTTATCCTGATTGTCGTCCCGCATTTATTGCGACTTTTGAAAAGCTTGCGAATCTCGCTACTAAGTTGGGTGTGGAAGGGCAAGGCTTTCGGATTTATACTCCTTTGATTCATTTGACCAAGGCGCAAATTATCCGCGAAGGGGTCAGTTTGGGGGTGAATTATTCACAAACCGTTTCTTGCTATCAAGCCACGCCTGAAGGTTTTGCCTGTGGCAAATGTGATGCTTGCCGTCTGCGGGCGGTGGGTTTTGCGGCAGCAAATGTGTCTGATCCGACGCGTTATGTGAATCCGCCTGTGTTTTAAAGATTTGGTAGTGCTACATAAGCAATGATTTGTTGTAATGGTTAATGAAATAAATGATAGCTCCGATGTGATTTTCTAACTTCTTGGAGAAAGATACAGTTTTCCTCACTAAACGACTCACGCGCTGTCTTAACGTATTGTTAAATCGCTCAATATGGTTAGTAAGCCCTGTCTCTTTCCCGACAGCTTTATGTCGTTTACTGGGAAACACTTTCTTGTAAGCTTCCCAGAAATCGATGTAACAAACTGCACATTGACGATACACTGCGGGGAGTGAATCCCTATCTAAAGCTAACCATATTCACACTTTCTCTTTAGCGTTTCCTACGAATCACCACATTTCATCGCATTCTAAACACAACTGTCCTTTTACAGGCTGTGGTTCTAAGCATTGTTTCGCGTAAAAATGACACTGGCTATGCCGCTTAGGGGTAACTTTTCTTTTAACAATTTATCTATCTGCGCCCATGTTTCTTGGCTTAGGTATTTTTTGATAGGATGTTCTACGAAACGTCGCCCACATTCATGACATTTGTAATTTTGCGTGCCTGAACGAGTTTTTCCATGATAATGACCAGTTTTCTTATTTTAATATCACTGCCTCTTTAGGACTATCGATATTTTTATCAGCTTGACACACTTATTTAGATGACGCGCCCTACCGAAAATTTGACACTAGCGTAAATTATCCAACAATCTGATCTATTCAAAATTTATGAACCACTTGGTGAAAAAACACATTACTTTAATTATTACAAATAAAATTAAATACTTATTTTGTATTTAAGTTCAAAAAGCAGGTTGGCATAGCAATTGCGATATAGAAGACAGCTACCTCTCAAGTTTCTCCTACCAACTTGATGTGGTTAGGTATCCTAGGTGTTGGTCGCGTCTAGGATACCGCTATTATCTCTCCTTTCGATATAAAATTCCCCTGTTTTCACAACAAATCTAGCGGATCAATATCCAGCGAAAATCTAACTTTTTGCGCGTTTGCCAATTTACGTAATTCTGGCATCACCGTCCGTAAACCCTGATGTAATGCGTCACGGCGCACACTTTGTAATAGTAATTGCGCTCGGTAAAAATGCGCCCGTTTTTCCATTGGCGCACGCACTGGTCCCCATAACTCAATGTCTGAAAAAATATTTAATTCCGTTTTCGCCGCCTGCAACACAGCGACCGCTTTTTCAAAATTTTCCGCCTCCGTACGCAACAACGCCAAATACCCATAAGGTGGCAAATTCGCCTCACGCCGTTCTTGCAAGGCAATTTCAGCAAACGCGGGATAACCTTGTTGTAATAAATGTTGAAACAGCGCGTGTTCAGGATGATAAGTTTGCAAAATCACCTCGCCCGCCACCGCCTCACGCCCCGCCCGCCCCGAAACCTGCACCAGCATTTGTGCAAGATGTTCACTGCCACGAAAATCCACGTTAAACAGCCCACCATCGCAATTCAACACCCCGACTAAAGTCACTTGGGGAAAATGATGCCCTTTCGCCAGCATTTGTGTGCCGATTAAAATATCTGCTTCGCCTGCATGAATTTGCTCGATAAAGCCCTGCATTTTTTGTTTTTGACGGGTACTGTCGCTGTCAATGCGTAAAATACGTGATTCTGGAAATAAAACCTGTAAATCTTCTTCGATGCGTTCCGTGCCACGTCCCAAAAAATGCAGCTCAGTGTGTTGGCATTCAGGACAGACAATGTCTAATTTTCTCACTACGCCACAATGATGACATTCCAAACGCGCAGGCTGGGCGTGATAGGTTAAATTCGCGCTACAAGCCAGACAATGCGCCACCCATCCACAATGATAACAAGTCAAAGTCGGGGCATAACCACGCCGATTCATAAATAATAAAACTTGTTGTTTTTCAGCTAAACGCTGTTTAATCGCTTGAAATAACGTTTTTGATAATAATTGTCGTGGCTGTTGGCGCATGTCTACAATTTTCACGCTGGGGTGTGCGGCACTGCCAGCGCGTTCTGGCAAACTTAAATGAGTGTAACGTCCCTGCTGTGCGTTATAAAGTGTTTCTAAACAAGGGGTTGCACTGCCTAAAATGATAGGGATATTAGCACGCTGCGCCCGCACCATTGCCACATCGCGGGCAGAATAACGCAAGCTATCTTGTTGTTTATAGGATAAATCATGCTCTTCATCGACCACAATCACGCCTAAATTGGCGAAGCTTGTCCACACCGCAGAACGCGTGCCGATAACAATTTGCGCCGCACCCGATTGCGCTGCCCGCCAAGCTTGCAGGCGTAAGGGCGCGGAAATTTGCGAGTGTAAAACTGCAATATTCACGGGAAAACGTTGGCGAAAACGCTGCAACATTTGCGGGGTTAAATTGATTTCTGGCACTAAAACCAAGGCTTGACGCTGTTGTGCCAACACTTCGGCGATGACTTGTAAATAGACTTCGGTTTTGCCGCTGCCCGTGACTCCGTCGAGCACGCAGGGGAAAAATTTGTCTAACGAATTAATGATTTTGGTGACGGCGGCGAGTTGGTCGGGATTGAGTTCGGGCGGGGTGTCTTGAGGAAAAGTTTCGAGCGATTCTTTGCGTTCTCGAACTTCTTCAATTAACCAGCCCGCGCCGACGAGTTTCGACAAGTTTGAAGCGGTGTTGGGAATTTGTTGCAAAATCGCTTCACGGCTTAAAGCCTCACTGTATTCCCAGAGTAAGCTACAAATTCGATGTTGTACGGTGTTTTTTTTAAGCGGCAGCGTTTCTAAAGTAAATTCCCGCGCTTGCGGGCTGAGGCTGTAAACGCGCTGACTGGGTTTCTTTACACGTTCAGTTTTGCCACTACGCAATAAACTGGGCAAAGCGGCATCTAAAACCTCGCCCAGCGGATAATGATAATAACGGCTAACCCATTGTAATAAAGCCAATTCTTCCGTATTGAATAAAGGCGTTTTGTCTAAAACGGCGCGAATCGCTCTGAGCTTTTCGGGGGGGCAATCGCTCTCTTCTTGAATCGCGACAATCAGCCCGCCGAGCACTCTGCCCCCAAAAGGCACGAGCACCCGCATTCCCACCGCCAAGGGATACGGCATCCAAGTTTCGGGGGGCAAATAATCAAAAACTTGGTCTAGGGGCGTGGGGACGGCAACTTGATAAATCACGATGCTTGCAATAAGGCTTCGACCGCCCGTAAATCGGCGCGGCGCATCGGTTTATTGTCAATCGGGCTGGGCGGCGACCAACGAATATCGTTTTCCGCAAACACCACCAGACTAATCGCTTGTTCGCCCGCCATGAAGTGGTAGCTGGAAAAAATCATGACTTGTTGCGTGGCTTGCCGATATTTTTTTTCGCCCATTTCATAGGGAATTTCTTGTTTCATCAGGAAAAAGGCGACATTTTCGGGCGCGTCGGTGAATAAATGCAATTGCACTTCGCTGTGTTGATGCGCCGTGCCTTGTAATACACTGCCGACTAGGCGCGGTGAAAATTCTTGAAATAAGCGCATCGCTTTTATCGCGACTTCGCGCAATTTACGAATATGATTCGTGTGCGATTCACCCAGAAAAAGCCGTTGATAAATCAAAACTTCTGCTTCAATTTCGCTGTTGCTGGGTAGATTTTTAGTGTGGGGAATGCCGAGTTGGGCGACGGCTTTATTTTTGGCAATTTGATAGTCGTTAATGCCTTCTTGCACCATGATGCGGGCGGTGACTTGGGCAATTTGGAGGCGTACTTGGGGTTCTAACAGGGATTTAACACGCATGTGGTTTTTTATCGACGTTCACAAAGATGCTTTATTATCTTGCGTCCGTTTGAAAAGGCAAGGGGGAAATATTTTTGATGTTTAGGAGTTACACAATTTAATAGGTAATTATTTGATTTTAATGTAAATACGCTTGTGCAGTTCGTAAGGTGTATGGCGGCTACGCCTTACAGAACTTATTTGAAATCATCCCTATTCTGAAATTAAGCTTCAAACTGAATTGTTTATGTTGTCAAAAGAGTTGGTTGTAGGTGCGAATTTATTCGCATGCGTTTTTAATTCGAGCGCGTTGTGCGAATAAATTCACACCTACAATCAGCTCAACCTCGTAAACTTAGCTTAAAATTAAGATTCCAAATCGGTTCTATAGGAGTTACGCAGTTGAAGTTAGGTTGTACCTTGGAGAGAAAAGAGAGTGTCTAATCACATCACGAATAAGGTGTAACTATAGGTTTCTAAGCGTAGAAAAGCCCGCAGAGCCATCGCAATATGATTGCGCATTGTTCTGAACACTTTAACAAATCCATAACCCCTCAAGTCTGTGTGGTTCAGACAAGAAAGCCGAGTTTGAAAGCTCGGCTTTTTCTTTTATTTTATGCAATCATATTGTTCCTAACTTCATCTCAATATACTAAATGAACCCCATACAAACCTATTTAAACGAATTACAAAACGCTATCGATGCAGGTAATGCGACAGAACATACTCACCGCCCTGCTTTGCAAAACTTGTTGTGTGCGATTTTACCTGACTATCGGATAACCAATGAGCCACGCCGTATTGCTTGTGGTTCACCTGATTTTGAAATTGCACAAAATAATATTCCTGTTGGATATATTGAAGCAAAAGACATCGGTATCAATTTGGATAAAGTAGCGCAATCAGAACAAATAAAACGCTATTTACCTTTTTTAAACAATTTACTTTTGACAGATTATCTTGAATTCCGTTGGTTTGTTGAGCAGGAATATCGACCTGAAATGACGGTTCGTTTAGCGGAACGAGATAAAAAGGGGAATTTGAAGCGGATTCCCGAATCGTTTTCACGTTTAGAAACCTTGTTGCAAACATTTGTAAATACGCAGATTGTCACGTTGCGCAGTCCTGAAGAATTAGCAAAAAAAATGGCATCTATTGCGCAAAACATTAACCACAATATGTTGCTTGCTTATGAACAAGAAGATAATAAAGGCAAATTACACGACCAGTTAAACAGTTTTAGGATGATTTTAATTGATACTTTAAGGGTAGAAGAGTTTACCGACATGGTTGCTCAAACCATTTGTTATGGTTTATTTGCCGCGAAGTGCAGCGCAGATTTAAGTCAGCCTTTTAATCGTTTGACTGCAAGTCATTTTGTCCCCAAAACCAATCCATTTTTAAGAAATCTCTTTAATCAAATTGCGGGTATTGAGTTAGATGATCGTTTAGTTTGGATGGTTGACAATTTATGCGCGGTATTAAATCGAGCGGATATTACGGCGATTTTATCCGATTTTGGACGGAGAACACGGCAAGAAGACCCTGTCGTGCATTTTTATGAAACTTTTTTAGCGCAATATAACCCTAAATTACGTGAAGTACGCGGGGTTTATTACACGCCTGAGCCTGTTGTGTCTTATATCGTGCGCTCTGTGGATTGGGTGCTTAAAGATAAATTTAAGTTAAAACAGGGCTTAGCGGATAATTCTTTGTTAGAAAATGGTGTACATAAAGTGCAAATTCTTGACCCCGCAACAGGAACAGGGACGTTTTTATATTCGGTTTTTGCCACGATTTTTGAGAAATTCCGTAAAAATAAAGGCATGTGGTCGGATTATGTTTCTAAACATTTACTACCACGGGTGCATGGTTTCGAGTTGTTAATGGCGGCTTATACCGTCGCGCACATGAAATTGAGTTTGCAGTTAAAAGAGTATGGTTATGATTTTAAAAGTGATGAACGCTTAAGGGTGTTTTTAACCAATACTTTAGATGAAGCCCACCCCAGCGGAGAAAGTTTACTGGCTCGTTGGTTATCCAATGAAGCCAATGAGGCAAATACTGTTAAATCGGCATCGCCTGTGATGGTAATTTTAGGAAATCCGCCTTATTCTTATGAATCTATGAATAAAGGAAAATGGATTAATCAACTAATCCGTGATTATTACCAAGTTGATGGACAGTCTTTGAATGAAAGCAATCCTAAAGGCTTGCAGGATGATTATGTTAAATTTATTCGTTTTGCCCAGTGGCGAATTAATCAGACGGGTTACGGTGTTTTAGGCTTCGTTACGAATCATGGTTATTTAGATAACCCGACTTTTAGGGGAATGCGTCAAGCCTTAATGCAAGAGTTTGACGAAATTTATGTTTTAGATTTACACGGTAACGCGAAGAAAAAAGAGCAGTCGCCTGATGGGAGTGTTGATAAAAACGTGTTTGATATTCAACAAGGCGTTGCGATTGGTATTTTTATTAAATACCGTGAGAAAAAAGCAGAATATGCAAAAATTTATCATGCACATTTGCACGGTGAACGGGCTTTTAAATATCAGTATTTAGCTGAGAAAGATATTAATACAACGCAATGGACAACTTTACAGCCCCAATCACCTTTTTATTTGTTTATTCCGCAAAATGTGGATTTATTGCCTGAATATGAAAGCGGGTGGAAAATCACAGAGATGATGCCATTTAACTCGACAGGTGTAAAAACACATCGCGACCATTTTGTTATCGCTTTTGATAAAGCAGAATTGCAGAAACGGCTTGAAGATTTTAGAAATCTTGAATTGTCTGATGCGAAAATTGCTGAATTGTATGATTTGAAAGATACAGATAGTTTTAATTTAAATACAATCCGTAAACATTTATCTGATGATAAAAATTGGCAGCGTTTTCTTACACATGTTTTATATCGTCCGTTTGATATACGTGATTACTATCACAATGAAAATCTTGTTGACCGTTCTCGTCAGGAAGTGATGCAACACATCGTGAATAGAGAAAACTTATCTATTATTTTTATGCGACAAGTTGCATTAGATAATACTTATTCTCATTTTGGAATTTCAAAATATCCAGTGGATAATCGTGCTTTTTATAGTAATAAAGGCACAATGGCACTAGCTCCCCTCTATCTCTACCAAGCAAAAAAAGAAGATTTAGCCTCAAACTCACAAATTACCCGCAAACCCAACTTTGCCCCCAAATTCATCCAAGACTTAGAAACCCGTTTAACCTTGCAATTTATTCCTGAAGAACGGGGTGATTTTGAGAAAACTATCAGCGCGTTAGATGTTTTTTACTATATGTATGCCGTTTTTCACAGCCCCACTTACAGAACACGTTACGCCGAATTTCTGAAAATCGACTTTCCCCGTTTACCCTTAACCAGTGATAAAGCTAAATTTAAACAACTCAATGAGTTAGGCGAACAACTGGTTAAAATTCACCTGATGGAAGCGGATATTGAAAACGATTGTAGTTTTCCCATAGAAGGTAATAACCTTGTTGAGAAAATAGAATATAAAGATGACAAGGTTTATATCAATAAAACCCAGTATTTTGATACTGTTAGCCCAGCCATTTGGAACTTTTACATTGGCGGTTATCAAGTTTGTCAAAAATGGCTCAAAGATAGAAAAGGCAGAACATTAAGCTATGATGACTGTATGAACTATCTTTATATTTTAGCCGCACTAGAAAAGACTCAAGACCTAATGGAGCAGATTGATGCAAGTTCAAACTTCCCTTTTTGACACCCCAACAGGCAATTTAAACCAGACATCTAAAAGGTCTTGAATCCAGCGTAATGAGGACTGGCAGTGCTACGAGCACTGCCAGTCCTTAAACTTTCCACATGTCACTACCTAAAATACTGGCTAGTGAACATGAGATAACTTTTTATTTCCTAAGTCATTTTTCATTATACTTAGTAGTCGTAGGGTGGAATAGCGTAGCGTATTCCACCCTGAAGCGTAATAGTTCTAGGGGGATAATGGAATACGCTAGCTATTCCACCCTACGACTAAATTTTCTACTCTTTCTTATCCCGAACTCAGCTTAAGTAGGCTCATGACTCGCAGTCACCACGCCTTTTTTACGCACACTACGTTTCCACAACAACTGCGCACTAAAACACCGCCATGCCCAAGGCAACCACCGCAGCATCGCCGTTGCCAGCCACAAGGCCCACGCCAGCATAAAAATACGGTAATAATACAAGGGAATCGAAATCACCCACGACTGCGGCAACTGCGCGCCGATGCGGTCTTGATACCAATGCAAGAAATTCCCGTGCGAACCATTGCCAGAAATAAACATTCGGGGCTGTCCGAGCAAGCCTTTTTCAATCGCCCACACCAAACCGACTAAAGCAAAGAAACTTAAGCCCAGCAAACCCAATTGAATAAAATTGAATTTCCACGGACGAAAATCTTCAGCTTTCAACTGCGCCCGCACCCCCAGCGCGAAAAACCAGCCAATCACACACAGCGCATAACTGATGGGAATTTGCGTGAGCACTAGGCATAAAAGTAGCCAATGCCTCGTTTTCAAAGGCGTAATATTCGTTCTGCCCAAAGCCAGCGCGAGCACAATCATCACCGCCAACACGCCCCAGAAAAACACCGCCGCCCCAATTCCCGAGCCGCCCACCGCCAAAATCCAGCGTTCACGCGGCGTATTCAAATACAAATGGCTGTTGACGCTGTCCATGCCCAAATCCACCACAGGCGTTTGCGTGTAATTTTGAATACCTGTGGCTTGTCGAAACACGATTTCCGCCTGCTGTGAACCAGGCACTAGCGGCAATACCACTTTTTGACCTTCTTGGCGCAAGGGAATGCTTTGCTGATTAATTTTCACGCTTTGCACTTGGGCATCGCTGGGTAAAGTAATGGCGTGTTGCCCACCGCGACTGCTGCGTAAATTCACCAATAAACGGCTGTCAGTGGTACGCAAGCCGTAATTCAAATGCAATTCACTGCGGTCTAAAGTGGTGACTTGTCCCGCCACTGCTTCGGGGCGCGTAATTTTCAATTCCACTTTTTCCCCTGCCCACGGTCTCCATTCAGGCAGCCACCGCCCTTCACTGTTTTGCTGGTGAATCATGGGAATGCCGCTGAGTTCCACATGCCAAATCGGGCTAATATCCAAACGCCACACTTCCACCGTGTTCAAACTTTCGGGGGCGGTAAGTTGCAATTGCGTTTGTTTAGTCAACACCGAACTCCAGCTCATTTCCTGCTGTTGGGGCGCGAGATTCACTTGTACTTTGCCCTCGTGAACTTGGGCATCTTCCTGCGTCACCGACTCGCCCGCCAGCAAGGGAATATCCAACACCACCGCCGAACCCGAAGGCGATAAGCGCGTGATTTTAGTTTCTACTTGCCATTCCAACCCCAGCGACAGCGTGCGCTCGACTTGCAACAGCGGCGGTAAACTGCCTATGCTCAATTCCTGCGCGGCTTCTTTGCCTTGTTCACGGGTAAATTGCAGTTGATTTTCCACGCGTTGCCAGCTTTGTATCCCGTCAACCCGCCAATCTTGCGCTTCAACACTGACATGCAAGGGTTTCAAAGGCAGCGATAAAGT
>JACCEE010332294.1_pt1 | contig 11040 bp, 2 predicted proteins | sample 7449931 | NCBI WGS metagenome assembly JACCEE01 (sample SAMN15323457, study PRJNA562643) | freshwater metagenome | isolation source: river surface water | place: USA:Blue River Watershed | collected 2017-08-19 | reverse complement strand
TTCTCGACGGCTTCACCGTCGCCCGCGACAGCCATCACAACTTTGCAAACGGAATCCGCTTCGGACCTGACGGCTGGCTCTACGGGCGATGCGGCGGCTCGTGCCCTGGCCGCATTGGCGCTCCCGGTACCCCCGACGCATCGCGCGTTCCCCTCAACGGAGGCATTTGGCGTTTCAACACCCGCACCCGCGCTTTCGAAGTGCTTTGTCACGGCACGACCAACCCCTGGGGCCACGATTGGAACGACCTGAATGACCTCTTCTTCATCAACACCGTCAACGGGCACTTCTGGCACATGATTCCCGGTGCCCACTTCACGCGCCCCTTCCTCCTCGATCCCAACCCGCACATCTACAAACAAATCGATCACCACGCGGACCACTTCCACTTCGATACGCAACAAGGTTGGACGAAGTCGCGCGACGGGGCGGCAAACGATCTCGGCGGCGGGCACGCTCACACCGGTCTCCTCATCCCCCAAGGCGACCAATGGCCTGCCTCGCTCCGATCCAAGGTGCTTACGCTGAACCTCCACGGTAAACGCACCAACGTGGAATCCCTCGAGAACGCAGGTTCTGGATACGTCGCGAAACACCAGCCCGACACGTTCATTGCCGCCGATCCTTTCTTCCGAGGGATTGATCTCCAGCAGGGCCCAGACGGCGCTGCCTACCTTTTGGACTGGTCCGACACCGGCGAGTGCCACGAGCGCACGGGCGTTCATCGCAACTCTGGCCGAATCTACCGCATCGCGCCTAGCCACCTGCGGAATGCCGCCCTGCCCGACCTTTCTTCCACCACACCAGAACTCCTTCTGGAACACCTGCGAAGCCCAGACGCTTGGCTCAACCGCCACGCGGCAACCGCCATCACGCGCATCCCGCCCTCGCTCCTGCGCGACACCGTTCGACTTCTGTCCTCAACCGTGCGCTACTCCCGCTCGGAGCCCATCCGCATCCGCGCCCTTCTCGCGCTTCACCGCCTCGGCGCTCTCGCTCAAAACCCAACGGTCTCGTTAAAAAAACTGCTCTCAGACCCTTCGCCAGAACTCCGGGTCTGGGCGGTCCGCCTCCTCACAGACCATCTCCCCATGGACCTTGTCTCTGGCGAGCGCCCCAAGGACGCGCCCGCTGTTACCGGAGAAGTTGCCCCCCTATTGCGTGCAGCCGCCGAGAAGGAATCCTCCCCCCGTGTGCGGCTTGCCCTTGCGTCTGCCCTGCAACGGCTGCCCGTCGGCGAACGTGTGTCCGTCGCCCGCGAACTCCTCAAACACCCCGAGGATGCCTCCGATCACAACCTCCCCCTGATGCTGTGGTACGCGCTCATCCCCGTCGCCAACACCCTGCCCAACGCATTGCCCGATCTCGCCGCTGCCTGCGAAGTTCCGCTGACCCTCGAAGCCCTCAGCTGGCGTGCGGGTTCCCTGCACCTCGAGAAACCCGGAGTCGTTGATCCGCTTCTCGCTCAGCTTGCCCTAAAATCGCAACCCCTGCTCGAAGCATCCCTTCGCGGGTTGCGGGAAGCAATGAAAGGCATCCGCCAAACCGCGCGCCCGTCGACTTGGTCAGCTTTTGAACTCGCTTGCAAAAACCTCGTGTCCGACGAATCCAAGCAATCCCTTCGCGAACTCGCGGCCGTCTTTGGTGAAGGGCGTGCACTGGAAGAAATTCGGGCCGTGGCGCTCGACGCAAAGGCACCCATCGATTCACGGCGCAACGCGCTCCAGACGCTCATTGACCAACAAGACCCTGACCTCATCACCGCCTGTGAGCCACTCCTCGGCACGCGCCATCTTCAAACCATCGCCATCCGAGGTCTCGCGACCCTCCCAGAACTCGCCCCAGCGGGAAAAGTCGCCGCCACCATCCTCAAAGTTCACACGCTCGAACGCGCAGAGGCCCTCTCCGCCTCACTGGTCCGAAAAGACTTTGCGGACGCCGTCCTCTCAGAAATCGAAGCGGGTCGCCTCGACCCGTCCGAACTGTCCGCCTTTCACCTCCGCCAAATTCGCGACCTTCGTGACGATCTCCTGTTATCGAAACTCAAAAAACTTCGTCCGGATGCCGCGACAGATTCCTCGGCACGGCAGGCGAAAGGCGCGGAACTCCGAGCCCTGCTCACCCCCACCTTCCTCGCAAAAGCCAATCGCGAGCAAGGCCGCTTAGCCTTCACGGCTGCATGCGGAGCCTGTCACCAAATGTTTGGACAAGGGGGGAAGCTGGGCCCTGATCTAACGGGAAGCGACCGGCGCAATCTGGATTATCTGCTCGAGAATATTCTGAACCCTTCGGGCGCCGTCGCCCCTGAGTACCAGACCGCGCGCGTTAAAATGAAGGATGGGCGCCTCCTGACAGGAATCATCGCCGGGAAGGATGCGCGGAAAATCCGCCTCAACACCATCGGCGGCGTTCAGGATCTCGACGCCGAATCCGTGGAATCGATTACCCCAAGCCGCGAATCCCTCATGCCAGAGGGGCTCCTGTCCGGCCTACCAAACCAGCTCCTCCGAGACCTTTTCGGCTTCCTGATGCAGCCCTGAGCCTGAGTCACAACTCGCTTAGCACCCGTTCAAAGACAAAAGGGCGACTCCCCCCCCGCCCTTTGACCGACCCAGCAGGAAGGGATTCATCCTCCCCCTGAAAGGTTGAACCCCATGTCCCATGCTGTCATAAAGGCCCCCTCTCGCACCGTCTGCGAGTCCATCATCCATGAACACCGTCAACCAACTCCAAACCGTTTCCTCCAATGTCCGCTCGCTCGTGGACGGAGCCCTACAATCCACCGGAGGGCTGCTGCGTCTCGCCCCGTGCTGGGTGCCTCGCTCATTCCTCCAACCCGGTAAGCGTTTGAAACTTCACCCGGATGATCTGTACGCATTCGGGCTGAACCGCGGGGGCATCGACGAACGTTGGTTCGCCTCAACCACTCCCGCCGCCAACGACAACCGTACCCCCGACGAGGGACTGTCGTACGTCGTTGTTGGGGGAAGCCGATTCACCCTGCAGCAGGCAGTTTCCGAATGTGGTGCAGACCTGATCGGGACTTCCATTTGGGGCAAGTACAGCAAGTGGCCAGTCTACTCGAAATTCTTCGACAATATGGGCCCCATTCCCCACCACATGCACCAAAATGCCGAACAGGCGAAGCTCGTGGGGCAGGAAGGCAAACCCGAGTCGTACTACTTCCCACCGCAGCACAACAACGTCGGCAACAACTTTCCGTACACGTTCATGGGCCTCGAACCCGGGACCACGAGGGAGCAAGTCCGGCGCTGCATCGAAAACTGGAACAAGGGCGACAATGGAATCCTCGATCTCTCGAGGGCCTATCGACTGAAGCCAGGCACCGGATGGCTCATCCCGCCGTGCGTCCTCCACGCGCCAGGATCCCTCTGCACCTATGAACCGCAATGGGGTAGCGACGTTTTTGGGATGTACCAGAACCTCGTGGAAGGCCGCTCTGTACCTTGGGACCTCTTGGTCAAAGACATGCCCAAGGAAAAGCATCAGGACATCGACTTCATCATCGACCAGCTGGATTGGGAGGGAAACCTTGACGCATCATTCAAGGACAACCACTACCTCGAACCCGTTCCCGTTGCAGATACTCGCAGCGAGGGCTTCTTGGACCAGTGGATTGTCTACGGCCGCATCAAGGGTGAACAACTCTTCACCGCAAAAGAGCTCACGGTGAACCCAGGCGTTAAGTGCACCATCAAGGACAACGGCGCCTACGGGCTCATCTGCGTCCAAGGGGTTGGAAAGATCAATGGTCAGGCACTCAACAGCCCAAAACTCATTCGATTCCATGAGCTGACGGAAGACGAATACTTCTGCACCGAGGCCGGCGCAAAAGCGGGGGTTACCTTCGAAAACCTCAGCGAAACCGAGCCGCTCGTTGTACTCCGCTATTTCGGACCGGAAGTGAACCCCGATGCTCCTGTGATGGGTGCATACCGGAAAAACACCTTCTAAGGCGACTCGTCAGACTCATCGCCAAACGGCACCTCTAACCAGGTGCCGTTTTTTTGTGCCCTGCGAGAAACCATAATCGGCACGAACGTCAAACGGTCGGTGGCCCCTCAACTTTCTGGCAAACCAGCATCAAAAAGTACCAGCCCCGAAGAGGCCCCCTTCTCCCAACAAGGGCAGCCACCGACGAAATCACTTCTGAAGTTTGACCACTCGGAATCCCAATCCCGGCGCTGAATAGCCCGTCTGCTTAGTGTACGAAATCGGCGATATCCCCACGCTCGGACCAGTCTCTACGTCAGCCTTCCAAACCGTCTTCGGATTCACAGAACCACCCCTCACCGTCACCCACTGCCGGTTCGCATCCACCAACTCCCCGCTCTCGTCGAACACTCGGTCCCGCGTAAGCTCGTAGCTCGTGATATCGGATCCCACATCCGTCACCACATAAACACCGTTAAAAGCGGCGTTCGTCTGGTTCTTGACCAAAATCCGGTCCCCAACTTCGGGCGACTGCCCATCAATCAAAAGGCGTCCCGACCCGCTCTCGCGCAAAATCGCACCAACCCCAGCGGTTCCGGGCAAGTAGGACACCGGAAGCGAGGCGTCCGTCGCATAGGCCACGCTTAACAAAGGCTCTCGGTCCCGAGCGAAAACCCGCGTGTCGCCGCTCGTCGCCGCAATGTCCCACCCGCCACTATCCCATCCGCCACCCCTAAACACCCGCTGACTCAACACTTTAAACACTTTGCCATCAGCGCCATCCGTCACCGCTCCTCTGACCGCCGTCGTCCGGTTCGTCCAAGAGAAAACAAACGTTGAGTCGTCCACCACCGTTATCCCCTCGTAAGTGCCATTTAGGTACGGATGCAAAATCGTGCGGAAAACAACCGAGTCTCCGGTCCGATACCCGTGCCCGCCAACAACCACAACCTTCACGACACCCAGACTCGATACCGGAATGTCAGCATCCATGGTCACCCCCGTCACAAAGTCGCCCGCCGTAAGATCAGCGTCTTGCGTAGACGTGGCAGCCAGCGTCAGCGTCACCTTACCCGTCGATGAGTCTAGAGACGCAATCTTCGAACCCGCCGCTATGCCTGCTCCAGAGACAAGCTGATTTTCCTTTAAGTTGGTGAAATCGGAAACATTAAGCACGTCCGCAGAACCCAAAGTCAGGCTGCCCGAGAAAGCAAAGCCAACCGAAGCGATCCCCGTGGCAGGGCTCAGTGAGTAAGTGGCAGACCGCACAACCTCGTCGACCTTCGACCCACGATAAGAAGCAGAACCGCCCGTATCGTACCCAGCGTACCAGTCCCAACACCACTCGCGTACATTCCCCAATACCCCGCGCAAACCAAAACCCGATGCGGACAAGCGCCTCTGATAACCCACCTCCGTCGAACTACTGGTGTGCGTCGTCGCAAACAGATCCAACCTGGCGTTCAAGTTCAATGCACTCAGCGTGTCCCGCGACAAAGTCACCAATCCCTCGGTTGACGGAGAAACAGGCGGTTCAACCGAAAGCACCGTGGTGCCATCCGCAATCCCCACACCAACCACGCGCGCACCCACAACGACCAAACTCGCATCATTCACCATCACTTGATCTCCTGCCGCGGTCTGCGCCAAAGAAACCAAAACTGACTTCCCTCGGTTGCCAAGCGTGGTAACCGCGACTCCCTGAGTGCCCTCCCTCGCCGCCTTTTCCCACTCCGCTTCCGTCGGCAATCGATAACCGTTCGCGCTCCACTTCACGTATTCGTCCCGCATCTCGTCGTCCACCATCCGCTTTGTCGCACTCAGAATCTTCGGTCGCCCAGAACCGCGATAAACCGTCCCGTCCGCAGTATAATAGCACGGCGTCAGACCCTCCATCTCGCTCCGCGCATTGCACCACTTCAACGCGTCCCACCAAGTCAGCGAGTGAACCGGATGCCTGTCTTTCGGACTGTCAGACTGAGGATCCGGGTCGCCGAACGCGTCAGGTACGCTGTCGAAGACATACCCGTTTTCAACTGCCCAGTTCGCAACCGTGCTCCAATCCCTCCAAGTCACCTCCGTTTCACCAAAATCAACCGCAGGAACTTTCACGCGGTGCGCCGGATGATCCACCATCTCGGGCATCATCCTCCACCGAACCGTCACCGTCGGCGGATTCGCCGGGGAATACCCAGAACCTCCCCCGCCACTCGAAACGGTCACCCCTCGCAAATCCCCTCCCAACATATCCGCCGTACCGCCCGCTCCACTGCCCGTCCCCGAAACAAACTCAACCACAGGTGAAAAACCGACGCGATCTGCCTCGGGAGTCACATCATCACCCATGACCACCGTCCCCAATGGCACCGGATAAAAGTCCAAGTTCTCCGCCACCACTCGGAACCCTATCCGATTGTCTCGATAACCAACCGACGAGCGCCCGCGGTATGACGCCCGAGCCACAGCCTTGTCCCGAGTCGCCCACGATGGCCCCACAAAGGTCCGGAATCCTCGATCGAAACGAACGCCGCCCGACGTCCGCACTTCAAAGTAGGCCTCATCCAGCCACTCAGAAACGTTGCCTCCCAGCCCAAAAATCTCGCCCAACGGGTTAAACAAATCCGCAGGGGACGTGTATACGTAGCCGTCATCCGCCGTCGGAACGGCACGAGATAAGTTGCCCGACATGGCCCGAGGTGGCCACGCGCCATCCCAAGGATAAACGCGATTCTCCGTCAACGTCGACCACTCCGCAGAGTTCATCATCCGCCAACGGTAACCCGTCCGTACACTCAACCAGTTGCAGTAATCCCTCGCCTCCTCCCACGAAACATTCACTACCGGATGCGTGTCCTCCTGCGAGAACCCCGGGGTCTTCCAAAAACTGTACCGCGATGACGCTGACACCCCTTCCCGTACGGGCATCCAAACTTCGGAATCATCTTCAACGTAAAACTTCCACTGCCCGACCGTCGTTTCGGTCGTGGCAACATTCATTCGATAGGAACTGCTCCCGTTATCAAACGTCATCGCATTCATCGTGTGCCCGGCAATTCCGTCGTTCTCACTTAACAACCCTTCGCGTACCGCCGACTCGTAAACCTTTAACCGCACCTCCCGAGAGGTAACTCGGTAAGGAACCAGCCCCGTGTCTTGAGGGTCTGTTACCTCAGCGTAGAATACGGCCCCATCCAAATCCCGCGTCACACCGCTGCCACCGAGAGCAAGAGTGTCCCCCTCCCCCACTTTGCTCGGAAGCAACCCGTCCCTTCTCATGTACCATTCCACCTGAGAAGCCGCCATGTACGGCGCTGGCACATTGGTCGTAAGGTAAGGATGAATCTCCGGCGAAACCTGAATCCGGAACAACACCGCTCGATTCACAAGCGTAAAAACGGATTGTGGCTGCACCGTGATTAATGGCCGTGACCAAAGCTTCCATCGCCGCTCCTTCAACACCCGCTCGGAATCCGCGATCTCCTCATCCTCAGAAAGCAAAACCTCCACTCGGTACGTCCCCTCCTCCACCGAGGAAAAATCTTCGACCACTAACTGCCAAGGTGTCGTTCGACTCAGTAACCACCCATCACCCTCTCCTCCCTCATCCTCAAACGCAATCGGCACCTCCACGCCAGCAGACCCCTTAAAAAACCAGCGATAAAGGTACTGCAACTGCCTCCGGTTCGCGCCCGCCACGGACACCGAGAGCGTCACACGCGAACCGGCAGGAGTCGGGTTCGCGATTGCACGAACCTGCCCCTCGTCGTCCAGTCCCAAACCCGTCGGCTCCACAATGAACGCCCTCTCTAAAACCCTCAAATGCACCCCAGACGATTCAGCCCTCCCGTAAGCGTTCGACGCCACCAACGTGTAAAGACCCTCATCGTACGTTGTGACCCCCCCAACACGAACTCCGTCCACCACCTCCTCTCCCAACCCGAGCACCAACTTCCTCCCCGTCGCACCAAGAATAGGAACGCCATTCTTCATCCATTGATACGTCCAGTCTGCCCTCGAAACCCCAACCATTTCAAAAAGAACAAACGGCTCTCCCGCATAAACGTACGAATCACCAGTCGAAATATCCTCCACCACCCCAGAAGCGGAGGAAATGCGAATGCCCATCCCACTGAAGAAGGGAACATTCGCACTCGGAGGAGTTAACCGCACCCCCCCCGTTCCACTCAGGGAAAAATCACCGCCGGCTGATGAGAGAAGCCTTACCCGAGGCGCAACCCATGCCGAATCTGCGCTGCCGCCAAGAAAACTGAGACCACTCGAACCATTCCCAGACACCAGCCGAACCGGATCGCTAAACGCCGTGGGTTTCTTCACCTCGAAAATCACAAACCCCTCACCTCGCCCCGACTCAACCGTTCGATCCTCGCGCGAATCAATGAAACTCACTCGCACGGACGACTGCTCCACTCCCTCCTGCAATCGCCGACAATCAAATAGCAGCGCCCCTCTGGAACTCACCGATATCCAATCCGGCGCGTCAGCATCCATCGTAAAGTACAGCGGCTCCACCAATCCACGATCCGCCATGTACGACTGAAAATCTTCCCTCGCCGTGATCTGCACCACCTCAGGATCCGCACCGACAACGCCGACAAACTTCACAGAGAAAGCCGGATTCAAGATGCTCAATACCACCTTTCCATACGAGACACTTGATCCCGAACTCAGTCGGTACAATAAAACCTCCTCCGAAGAAGCCCAATCCACAGGAACGGCCCGCATCTCCAGCAACGGCGAGAAATACGCCAAGCTCCCTCCGACCTTCGTTGCCGTCGCCGGCGCGTCCATCGACAAAGACGTTTCGCTCAGAATGGAAACCACCCGCGCGCCCAACGGAATGCCCTCCCCAAAAATCGACATGCCGACCCGCAACGCCCCCGTCGACGCAACCTGCACGGTCGCGCTCCCGTTCGTCGTCCCCAACCCCAAAACGGTGCCGTTGCGGAAAGTCTCCTCCCGGACAAACGAAGGATAACTGCCCAGCAACTCGAAGCGATACTGCCCCCCGGACGGCAGACCGAGGTACTCCTCCAAGTTCAACGTCAACGTCTCCCCACCGCGTCGAACAGAAACCTGAATCTCCTCGTTCAATGAATCCGACGGAAGCAGGTCAACATGCACACGACCCGCCACGTCAGTACGATACGTCAGCACTCCACCGACCGCTCCTGAACTCGCTGGAAGACTCATCCGAAAGCGCGTCCCGTCCAATACCTCCTCAACCACCGATCCGCTATCAACTCCGACGCCAATCACCACCATGCCTGCCTTCAAAACGTCCGTGCTCGTCACCTCAACCACCCGCGACCCTAGTGCCGTCTTCAATCCACCCAAACTCCCCGATACCGAACAAACCACATCCAACCTCAGCCCCGCCATCAAACCACTCATCTGACTCCGCCCCAAATCCACAGCCCCTCCCTGATCGAGATGCACTGACGCAACCTGAGATAAAATCAAAGAATCTGCGCTCCCCCCTGCGCCAAGATTCACCGAACCAACCTCGTAAACCCCTCTTTCCTGAGCGAATAGCCACTCGCCTGCAACCACAGCCCCGCCATCAATCCGCACCTCGCCTGACGAAACCGACGCAACCGCGCCATGGTCAATAAAGTCCAAACTTCCAAAGTCCTTCACCTGAGAAAACGAAAGCTCCGTCACAGAGGGCTCGCGCGATAGGACCCATCCGCCGCCCAGATTGTCAGCCTCCCGAAGAACCACATAAACCCCGCCTTGTTGCTCAAGGCCAGTCCCCAAGTAACGCGCGTCGACGACCCCCGGCAAAACCAGTCGATCTCCAGCCTTCGGCCTTAACCGCTCAGGCAAGCTCTTTGGGTAGTACAAGTTTCCGGAGATAACCCCCTCAGGATCCGTTGACTCCAACTCCGTTGCCGAAAAACTCTCCGCCTCTTTCACAAACCGAGAAAGGACCCCAACAACGCGGTACACCCCATCGTCCAAAACAGGATCCCCACCACTGATCTCAACGTTGGCGGTGTCTCCCGTTTTTAACTGCACAGGGTCCCCATCGCGATTCTGGAGAAAGCCCAACGGGGCCACAAACAGACGTTCATTCGCGACAGGCACACTCAGCGCATTGGCAGGCAATCCCTCCTTAGCCACTCCCGCCACAATACTGGCACGATCCAGAACGACCGTAGGGTCAGGAGCCGAACTGCCAGTCCGCACCTTCCCGAAAATCAAAAGATTTTTTTCCGATAACCGGTAAACCCCATCCCCACTGGGAAGAACCACTCGCATCAAATCGCCCTCGCGCCGGGTAGCAACACTGGACGCCGCTACGATCAAACTCTCACGCACTTCAGGAGTGACCACAACGTTGGTCTTCACTTCTTCAGCAGGCAGCGCCAACTCGCCAGCAAGATGCTTCACCAATGACCAAGGGCGCTCGTCAGATCCCAAATCCGCCACCGAATAAACCCCATCCCACGAAGAATCACTCTGCCCACCAACCATCACCGCATCGCCCACCGAAACCTCCCCAGTATCAGTCAAAAGCACTCCAGAAACATTCGCAGTCAAACGCCCTGCCGCGAATGTCGCGTCCAACTCACTCCCCAACCTCACCGCACCCTGCCTTCGAACCATCACCCAAGCATCCCCGCCGCCGCCCGAAGGAGAGGGGCCCTTCCTCGCAACCTGGTAAAATCCAGCCCGTCCCGCCGAAACCGACTCCAGACTCCACGCTTCCGTCTCGCTCCCCGACTTCCGAACCCGATATGTTCCGTCCCAAGCAGAGTAGGCTGACTGAACAAGACTCACCAAATCCCCAACTTGCGCCACCCCCGAAGACGTCATCAGCGTGGAGGGCAATCCCGAGCTGAGAAGGCCATCTTCAAAATCCGCACTCGATAAACCTCGAACTACCTTCGGATTTTCCTCCTGCAAAAACACCACCTCACCTCGGTCAGCCTCCAATCCCAAAGTTCCACCGGCACGCGTGTGATAGACCGATCCATAAACCACTGGGCGCGCCACAAACGCCGACGAGACCACCTCACCAATGCGCGCAGCATCCCTCAAGCGCTTCCAAGAACCAAGCCC
>JACCEE011054763.1_pt1 | contig 11043 bp, 11 predicted proteins | sample 7449931 | NCBI WGS metagenome assembly JACCEE01 (sample SAMN15323457, study PRJNA562643) | freshwater metagenome | isolation source: river surface water | place: USA:Blue River Watershed | collected 2017-08-19 | reverse complement strand
CGCGGCGGCTGGCACGGTTTGGGAAATATCCGTTATAAAACAAGTACAAACCGCGCCCCGCGTCAAACGTCTCCCGGCAAACCGGGCGAAGCGCGTGACCTCAAATTAGAGCTGAAAGTCTTGGCCGACGTCGGTTTATTGGGTATGCCCAACGCCGGTAAAAGTACGCTCATTCGCGCCGTGTCTGCGGCACGCCCGAAAGTCGCGGACTATCCCTTCACCACGCTGGTGCCTAACTTGGGCGTGGTCAGTGTGGGCCGCTTAAAAAGTTTCGTTATCGCGGATATTCCCGGTCTGATTGAAGGCGCTTCCGACGGCGCGGGCTTGGGCATTCGCTTCCTCAAACACTTGGCGCGCACCCGTTTGCTGCTGCACCTCGTGGACCTCGCGCCGCTGGATGATTCCAATCCGGCCGATGCCGCTGAAGCCATCATCCGTGAGCTGAGTCGTTTTAGCCCTGCGCTGACAGAACGCGACCGCTGGTTAGTGCTCAACAAAGCCGACCAACTGCTCGATGAAGAACGCGACGCGCGCATGAAAGCCGTGATTGAGCGCCTGAATTGGACCGGCCCGGTGTATGTCATTTCAGCCCTTGAGCGCGAAGGCACCGAGCGGTTGTGCGGCGACATCATGAATTACATCGACCTGCGTAACGAGCGCATGGCCGAAGAACCTGAATTTGCCGAAGCCATCGCCACGCTGAACCAACGCATCGAAGACGAGGCGCGCGCCCGTCTGCAAGCGTTGGACGATGCGCGCGCGTTGCGTCGTGCGGGTATCCGCAGCGCGGATGAAGTGCCGGATGACGATTACGACGACTTTGATGAAGACGACGAAGACGGTCCGGAAATTTTCTACGTCCGCTAAGGGTGCAGAACATGCGTGAAAAGGTGAGCAAAGCCCGTCGCTGGGTAGTAAAAATCGGCAGTGCTTTACTCACTGCCGACGGTCGTGGCCTTGACCGAGGCGCGATGGCGGTGTGGGTTGAACAAATGGTCGCGCTGCGACAAGCGGGCATCGAGCTGGTGCTGGTCTCGTCGGGTGCAGTGGCGGCGGGCATGAGCCGTTTAGGTTGGAATGAACGTCCCAATACGCTGCACGCGCTGCAAGCGGCGGCGGCGGTGGGTCAGATGGGTTTAATTCAAGCATGGGAATCCAGCTTTGCCGGACACGAGCTACAAACCGCGCAAGTGTTGCTCACGCATGATGATTTATCCGACCGTCAACGCTACTTGAATGCGCGCAACACGCTGCGAACGCTGGTCGATTTGGGTGCAATTCCGGTTATTAATGAAAACGATACCGTCGTCACAGACGAAATCCGTTTCGGCGATAACGACACCTTAGCGGCGCTGGTGGCCAATCTGGTGGAAGCGGATTTGCTGGTCATCTTGACCGACCGTGATGGCATGTTCGACGCCGACCCACGCCATAACCCAGACGCCCGTTTGATTTTTGAAGCCCGCGCCGACGACCCCAGTTTAGACGCGGTGGCCAGTGGCACCGGCGGCGCATTAGGGCGTGGCGGGATGCAAACCAAGCTGCGCGCAGCCCGGTTAGCGGCACGCTCAGGCGCCAGCACCATCATTGTGGGCGGTCGAATTGAGCGTGTTCTTGACCGTTTACGCGCGTCTGAACGCTTGGGCACCTTGCTCACACCGGAGAAAAGCCGTTACGCGGCACGCAAACAGTGGTTAGCCGGACACCTGCAAACGCGCGGCACCGTGGAGCTGGATGCGGGCGCGGTGCGCGCGTTGGTCGAGCAGCGCAAAAGTCTGTTGCCCGTTGGCGTGGTGGCGGTTGAAGGCAGCTTCCGGCGCGGTGAAATGGTGGTGTGTATGGCCCCGGATGGGCGTGAAGTCGCACGCGGGCTAATTAATTACAGCGCCGATGACGCACGTCGTATTATGGGTCTGGGAACGGAAGCCATTGAGCAAACGCTCGGCTACCTTGACGATGTAGAAATGATTCACCGTGATAATTTGGTGCTTACATGAACTTCTTAAAGAAATCGCTTGTTGCTTTGCTGGCGCTTGGCTCATTGAGCGCACACGCGGAAACCATTGGTGAAGTGTCCACCGTGTTTAAGCTGCTCGGCCCAGACCACAAAATTGTGATTGAAGCGTTCGATGACCCGAAAGTCGAAGGCGTGACCTGTTACCTGTCACGCGCCAAAACGGGCGGCATTCGCGGCGGCTTGGGCATCGCAGAAGACCGCTCTGATGCGTCTATTGCGTGCCGTCAAATCGGCCCCATCAAAATGGCGGGCGACCTGAAAGACGGTGAAGAAGTGTTCAAAGAACGCACCTCGCTCGTCTTTAAAAGTATGCAAGTGGTACGTTTCTTCGATAAAAAACGCAACACCTTGATTTATATGGTGTACAGCGACCGCTTAATCGAAGGCAGCCCGAAAAATTCCGTTACCGCCATCCCAATTCAACCGTGGCGCGCTAACTAAGGTTGCAAAAAAAGGCCAACAACTGTTGGCCTTTTTTCTGCCTGCCAGAAATTACTCGTCCTTGCCTTTACTACGCACGGCGCGCTGAATTTCACGGTCGGAATCGCGTTCTTTTTCTACCGCGCGTTTATCGAACTCTTTTTTACCTTTAGCGAGGGCAATTTCGCACTTCACCAGATGCTTTTTCCAGTACAGCGATAAGGCCACACAGGTATAGCCTTTTTGCTGCACAGCCCCGAAGAGCTTTCCGAGTTCTCGTTTATTTAACAACAGCTTACGGGTTCGCATTGGGTCAGCGATAACGTGCGTACTGGCGGCATTCAGCGGCGTAATGCGGCCACCAAATAACCACGCTTCGCCCTCTTTCAGCAAAACGTAGCTGTCGGTTAGCTGCCCTTTGCCTGCACGCAAACTTTTTACTTCCCAACCCACCAACGCCACACCCGCCTCAAAGCGTTGCTCGATGTGATAGTCGTGGAGTGCTTTTTTGTTCTGCGCGATGGAGCCGCCGGATACTTTTTTCTGTTTAGTCATAAATCACACAATTCTGAAGGTAGACACCGCCACGCAGCGTCGTGCATTAACTTGAGCGGTTGGGGCGAATTTTAGAGAATATACGCTCAATTTTCGTGGAGTTCCCCGCGACATGAGCACCCGTATCCAGCGTTCTGCTTTGCTGCCTTACCCAGCGCGTGCGCTTTATGATTTGATCAACGACGTAGCCAGCTACCCGCAGTTTTTACCGTGGTGCAGCGGTACGGAGGTGCTGGAAAGCACAGAAACCCGTATGCGCGCGACGCTAAAAGTCGGGAAAGCCGGTATCAAGCAACAATTCACAACCTGTAACCATTTAGTACCGGGTGAATCCATCACCATGCAGCTTGAATCAGGCCCTTTTCGGGCGCTGCACGGCGTTTGGACGTTTCATGTCTTAAATGAAGAAGCGTGCAAAATTACGCTTGATTTGTCGTTTGAATACTCTGGTGCCTTAGTGAAAGCCACGTTAGGGCCGCTGTTTAATCAGGCTGCGACCACAATGGTTGAAGCGTTCTGTCAACGAGCGCGTGCCCTTTATGGATAACGGCCTTACGGTTGAGGTGGTGTACGCCCTTAGCCATCGTCAGAAAATGGTGCGCGTGTCTGTGCCGGTTGGTACAACACTGCGGCAAGCGGTTGAATTATCGGGCATTTCTGCTTTCTTCCCTGACTTGAACACGTCGCAAGCACCGCTCGGCATTTTCAGCAAAGTGGTTCCTAAACCCGAAGAGCGTTTAGTCGAAGACGGCGATCGCATCGAAATTTATCGCCCGCTCATCGCTGACCCGAAAGAAGTCCGCAAACAGCGCGCCGCTAAACTGTCGCGCAAAGACGCTGAAACAGCGTCTTAGGCACGTTTTTTTGTTACTCAATTTTGCCGGGTTTAGGTACTGGAGCCGGTTGCGCGTCATCAACTTGACGCTGCAAACGCTCCAATAACGAACCGGGTGCGGCCGCTTTCGGGGCTGCGACAGGTGCCGGTGGCGTTGTTACAGGCGCTGCCGCTTTTTGCGGCGCTGCCGGTGCAACCGCTGCCGGACTTGGTTTGCCGTGAATCGCGTCATCACGGCTGGTACCGGGCAAGAAATTTCCAGACAACCCCATGAGGCGGTCATTACGGTCAAACGTCAGGCTGACGCGCTCTTGCTGGCGTGGGCCACCACCGGGCTGAATGCTGTAGAGATAATCCCAACGATTGGCATGAAATGTATCGGTAATCAGCGGATTACCCATGATGAAACGCACTTGGCTGCGCGTCATACCGGGGCGCAGTTGGTCTATCATGTCCTGCGTAATCACGTTGCCTTGCTGGATATCAATCTTATACACCCCCGGAAACGAACAGCCTGCCAATGTGGCAATGCCCAGAAAGGTAAGGCCGGTCAGCATGAGCTTGGCTTTTTGCATCGGTGGGTTCTCTATCTAGTATGGCAATAGGCTCGGGATAATACCCGGATTGACGGGACGCTGCGAAGCATCCCCCAAGAGTAAAATGAAATGGCTGAAAATAACGATCTGCGCCGTGCGGGCCTCAAAGTCACCTTGCCGCGCCTGAAAATTTTGCAAATTCTTGATACCTGTCCGCAACGTCATTTGAGTGCCGAAGACGTACACACCCTGCTGATGAGCGCAGGCGATGATGTCGGCCTTGCGACTGTCTACCGTGTTTTGACGCAATTCGAAGCGGCGGGTTTGGTTGAGCGTCATAATTTTGATGATGGTCATGCGGTGTTTGAATTGTCAGATGGCAAACACCACGACCACATGATTAACGTCGATACCGGCGACGTCATCGAATTTATTGATGCCGCCATCGAACAGCGCCAAAAAGAAATTGCCGCTGAACATGGCTTCGAGTTGGTTGATCACAAAATGGTGCTGTACGTTAAACCAATCACCAAAGCGTGATGCCCCATTAAACGGCGACCTCGGTCGCCGTTTTTTATTGCGCGCCGTGCATCATGCGCCGCGCATGTGCCAAAGATTCCTGCGTTAAATCGACACCACTCAACATACGCGCCAGCTCTTCAACGCGCTGCTCCGGCGTCAGGCAGGCTACGGCGGTGGAGGTTGCGTCTGTGTCTCGTCGTTTATGAACAAACAAATGTTGATGCCCTTGCGCGGCCACTTGCGGCAAGTGCGTCACCGTCAACACCTGCCCACGTTCGCCCAACTGCCGCAACAAACGCCCGACCACTTCAGCCGTCGGGCCGCCAATGCCTACATCCACTTCATCAAAAACCAGTGTCGGCGTGCGCGAGGTTTGCGCGGTAATCACTTGAATGGCCAAGCTAATCCGCGATAACTCGCCCCCCGATGCCACCCGCACAATCGGGCGCAACGGCTGGCCGGGGTTAGCACTGACGTGAAACTCAACCGTTTCCAGCCCGTGCGGTTGTGGCTCTTCGCCCGTGATAGGCAGCAACACAATCGAAAAGCGCCCTCCGGGCATCCCCAACGCCTGCATTTCGTGTTCAACCGCCTGTGCTAATTGCACCGCCGCAGAAGCGCGTTGCTGATGTAATTGCGCGGCCAATCGTTGCCATTCGGTGGCGGCATCCGTCAACGCCTGTTGCAGGGCTTCAATATCGGTGCCGCTCGATTCCAAGCGTTGTAATTCGTGACGCAGTTGGTCACGCAAGGCCGCCAACGCTGACGGCTGCACGCGGTGCTTGCGCGCCAACTGATAGAGCGTATCCAAGCGCGCTTCAATGACCGCCAAACGGTGTGGGTCGGCTTCAAAATCACTGGTGAAATGCCGTAACTCGTCGCTGGCTTCAGTTAATTGAATGTGCGCGCTATTCAGCAATTCCAGCACCGCTTCTAACGCCGCAGGCCGTCCAACGGTGGTGGAAAGGCGCTGCATACAGCCATGAAGCTGCGTCAATAACGGCGTGCCGTCGCCGTCGCTGCATTGGTCAAGCACCTGCTGACACACCGCCAACAGCGTTTCCGCGTGTCCCAAAGTGCGTTGTTCTTGTTCGAGCGCGGCTAATTCATCGGGGTCAGGCGCGGCAGCGTCTAACTCTTCTAATTGATAGGTGAGCAACTGGCGGCGGGCTTGCTGCTCCGCACCGCTTTGCGATAACGCTTGGATTTGCTGGCGAATTTTCCGCCACAACGCGGCGGCTTGGCGGGTTTCAGCCGCCAAAGAATCAGCGCCCGCATACGCATCCAACAAACGCCGGTGCGTATCCGGCTTGAGCAATGATTGGTGTTCATGCTGGCTGTGAATATCAATCAGTAATTCACCCAACGCCTTGAGGTCAGACAGCGGGCACGGCGTGCCGTTGATGTAACCGCGCGAACGCCCTTCAGCCGTAATGACCCGCCGCAATATACAGGGCGCGCCTGCGTGTTCTAAATCACGCGCGCGCAACCAGTGTTGCGCCTCTGGAATGTTGTTCAACTCAAACGTAGCGAGAACGTCGGCGCGCTCCGCACCGTGCCGCACAATGCTGCTGTCAGTACGGTCGCCCAGCGCCAGCCCTAGCGCATCCAACATGATGGATTTGCCCGCGCCCGTTTCTCCGGTAATCACGCTCATTCCGCCGCGCAGCTCTAAATCTAACTGCTCAACAATGGCGAAATTTCGCACCGACAAATGCACCAACATGAGATGTTCTCCACAAAAGCATGGCTATTTATACAGCCCTATTTAACCACTGACCAACACAGACGCCGCTCCCCTTGAAGGAATGTGAACCACGCCCCATATAGAGTGCCGATTACGGGCATTTGGCCCGCCTGCCCTTTAAGGAATTTGCCATGACCGACGCAACCCAAACGCCTAATCCTGACACGCTCAACGACGTTGATTTAATTTTAGACGGCGAAGAAACGCTGGGAGATGCCAACACCCAACGCATCGCCGAACTGGAAGAGAAACTGAACGCCGCGCAAGAACAGGTGCTGCGTGCGTCGGCTGAATTGCAAAACACCCGTCGTCGCGCGGAGCAAGATGTTGAAAAAGCGCACAAATTTGCGCTGGAGCGTTTTTCCGCTGACCTGCTCGACGTTGTGGACAGCTTAGAGCGCGGCCTAGAACTGTCCAACAACGACGATGAAGCCTTGCGCCCGATGCGCGAAGGCATGGAACTGACCCTCAAAGCCCTGCTGAACACGCTGCGCCGTTATCAAGTGGAGCCCATTGACCCCCTCGGACAGCCGTTCAACCCTGAGCATCATCAAGCCATTTCCATGCAGCCCAGCGCCGATGCCGAGCCTAACAGCGTGCTGAAAGTGTTCCAAAAGGGCTATTTGCTGAATGGCCGCTTACTGCGCCCTGCGATGGTTGTCGTTAGCCAAGCGTAAAAACGACTTAAAAGCCCTTGAAAGCGGTCAGGGCATCCCCATTTGTAGGTTCAAGCAAAACAGTTATCCAGAGTCCCGCCACGGCGGGCTCTTTATCCAAATTTCGGAGAGTAGAACATGGGCAAAATCATCGGTATTGACCTCGGTACAACGAACTCTTGTGTTTCCGTTCTGGAAAACGGCACCGCGAAAGTCATCGAGAACGCCGAAGGCGCGCGTACCACCCCTTCCATCATCGCCTACACCAACGATGGCGAAATTCTGGTCGGTCAGAGTGCCAAGCGTCAGGCTGTTACCAACCCGAAAAACACGCTGTACGCGGTTAAGCGTCTGATTGGCCGTCGTTTTGACGAGAAAGTCGTTCAAAAAGACATCGAGCTGGTGCCTTACGACATCGTTAAAGCCGACAACGGCGACGCATGGGTCGAAGCCAAAGGCCAAAAAATGGCCCCGCCACAAATCAGCGCCGAAGTGCTGAAAAAGATGAAGAAAACCGCCGAAGATTATCTCGGCGAAGCCGTGACTGAAGCGGTTATCACCGTTCCGGCGTACTTCAACGACAGCCAACGTCAAGCCACCAAAGACGCGGGTCGCATCGCGGGTTTGGACGTTAAACGCATCATCAACGAGCCAACCGCTGCGGCGCTGGCATACGGTATGGACAAGTCCAAAGGCGACCACACCATCATCGTGTACGACTTGGGCGGCGGCACCTTCGACGTGTCCGTGATTGAAATCGCCGACGTCGATGGCGAGCAATCCTTCGAAGTATTGGCCACCAACGGCGATACCTTCTTGGGCGGTGAAGACTTCGACATTCGCCTGATTGATTACCTCGTAGACGAATTCAAAAACGAGTCCGGCATCAACCTGAAAGGCGACCCGCTGGCGATGCAGCGCCTGAAAGAAGCTGCTGAAAAAGCCAAAATCGAGCTGTCTTCCAGCCAGCAAACCGATGTAAACCTGCCTTACATCACCGCTGACGCCACCGGCCCGAAACACCTGAACGTCAAGGTAACGCGCGCCAAACTGGAAGCACTGGTAGAAGAACTGGTTGCCCGCACCATCGAGCCTTGCCGCATCGCGCTGCAAGATGCCGGTATCGACGCCAGCAAAATCGACGAAGTGATTTTGGTCGGCGGTCAAACCCGTATGCCGCTGGTTCAGAAGAAAGTGGCTGAGTTCTTTGGCCGCGAGCCACGCAAAGACGTCAACCCCGATGAAGCGGTGGCAATGGGCGCGGCGATTCAGGGCGCGGTGCTGGCTGGCGACGTTAAAGACGTTCTGCTGCTCGACGTGACGCCGCTCACCCTCGGTATCGAAACCATGGGCGGCGTAATGACGGCGCTGATTGAGAAGAACACCACGATTCCAACCAAGAAATCTCAAGTGTTCTCCACCGCTGACGACAACCAACCCGCCGTGACCATTCACGTTCTGCAAGGTGAGCGCAAGCAAGCCGGTCAGAACAAATCACTGGGTAAATTCGACCTGTCCGAGATTCCACCAGCGCCACGCGGTACTCCGCAAATCGAAGTCACGTTCGACATCGACGCCAACGGTATCTTGAACGTATCGGCCAAAGACAAAGCCACCGGCAAGCAACAATCCATCGTGATTAAAGCCAGCTCCGGTCTGTCTGAAGAAGAAATTCAACAGATGGTGCGTGACGCCGAGGCCAACGCTGAGGAAGACCGCAAGTTTGAAGAGCTGGTCGGCGCGCGCAACCAAGGTGACCAACTGGTTCACGCCACGCGCAAAATGCTGACCGATGCGGCAGACAAAGCCACTGCTGACGAGAAAGCCGCCATCGAAACGGCGCTGAAAGACTTAGAAGCAGCGGTAAAAGGCGACGACAAAGCGGCCATCGAAGCCAAAATTGAAGCCCTGTCCACTGCGTCTACGCCGTTAGCGCAAAAAATGTACGCCGAACAAGCCGAAGCCGGTGCAAGCTGTGACAGCGGCAACTGCGCCGAAGATTGCAAAGACAAGGGCAAAAAAGACGACATCGTCGATGCTGACTTTGAAGAAATCAAAGACAGCAAGAAGAAGTAAGCCGCGCAAGCTCATTTCTGCCCCGCCTACTTTCTAGGGTAGGCCCTATCGCCACGCGGGAGCTTGCTCCCGCGTCGGCGTGTCTGGGGAACCCAAAAAACGGAGTACATGACGTTCATGGCAAAACGCGATTATTACGAAGTGCTCGGCGTCAGCCGCACTGCCGACGAATCAGAATTAAAAAAGGCCTACCGCAAGCTGGCCATGAAATACCATCCCGACCGCAACCCCGATGACAAAGACGCGGAAGAGAAATTCAAAGAAGCCAACGAAGCCTATGAAATGCTGTCCGATGCCGACAAGCGCGCGGCATATGACCGCTACGGCCATGCCGGTGTTGACCCCAGCATGGGCGGCGGTGCGGGTGGTTTCCGTTCCGGCGGCGCGGGCGGTTTCGGCGATATTTTTGGCGATGTGTTCAGCGATATTTTCGGCGGCGGTGGACGCGGTGGCGCACGCGGCGGCCCTCAACGCGGCGACGATTTACGCTACAACCTCACCATCACGTTAGAAGAAGCGGTACGCGGCACCACCGCTAACATTCGCATTCCCACCTTGGTGGCGTGTAAACCGTGTGATGGCACCGGCGCGAAAAAAGGCACCACTGCAACCACCTGCACAACGTGCGGCGGTCATGGCCAAGTGCGTATGCAGCAAGGCTTTTTTGTGGTGCAACAAACCTGCCCGCGCTGTAACGGCACCGGCAAAATGATTAGCGACCCGTGCAATTCATGTCACGGAGAAGGGCGCGTCGAAGAACACAAAACGCTGGCCGTCAAGGTGCCCGCAGGCGTCGATACCGGCGACCGCATTCGTCTTTCTGGCGAAGGCGCTGCCGGTACACAAGGCGGCCCCAACGGGGATTTGTTCGTGGTCATCAACGTGCGCGAACACCATATCTTCCAACGCGATGGCCGCGACCTCCATTGCGAAGTGCCCATCAGCATCGTGGACGCCACGCTCGGCGGCGAGCTAGAAGTCCCCACACTGGACGGGCGCGTCAACCTAAAAATCCCTGAAGGCACGCAAACCGGTAAAGTGTTCCGCTTGCGCGGCAAAGGCATCACGCCCGTGCGCGGTGGTGGCGTAGGCGACTTAATGTGTCATGTGGTGGTTGAAACGCCCGTTAAACTGAACGCACGTCAGCGCGAACTGCTGGAAGAATTCCGCAATAGTTTGCAAGGCAACAGCTCCAACTCACCCAAGGCCGAAAGCTGGTTTGATGGCGTAAAACGCTTCTTCAGCAGCGACTCTAACTAACCAAGCGCGTGGGAACTAACGATGCAACGTATTGCTGTCATGGGCGCCGCCGGGCGCATGGGAAAAAACCTAATCGAAGCCGTATTTCTGGCTGCGGATGCCACCCTCACTGCCGCCGTTGACCGTCCTGATAGCAGCCTAATCGGCGCAGATGCAGGCGAGTTAGCCGGTGTTGGCAAATTGAGCGTCGCGCTGTCTGGCGATTTGGCCGCTGTCGTGGATGCGTTTGATGTGGTGATTGATTTCACGCATCCCAGCGTCACGATGCGTAATTTGGACATTTGCCGCGCGGCGGGCAAAGCGATGGTGATTGGTACCACCGGATTTTCTGCGGCTGAAAAAGAGCGTTTAGCGGAAATCGCGCGGGAAATTCCTATCGTGTTTGCCGCTAACTTCAGCGTAGGCGTCAACTTGTGCTT
>JACCEE010302563.1_pt1 | contig 11045 bp, 10 predicted proteins | sample 7449931 | NCBI WGS metagenome assembly JACCEE01 (sample SAMN15323457, study PRJNA562643) | freshwater metagenome | isolation source: river surface water | place: USA:Blue River Watershed | collected 2017-08-19 | reverse complement strand
TTACACTTTCCGGTGCCCCTTCTTATTTTCATGCTCCCGCCTCGATTGGCCCTTATAATATTTCTGCTAGCGAAATAAAAAATTTTGTTTTTCCTTATTTTATTGATTCAACTGCCGCAGATGGCCAGTTTCAAATACAATTAACAATAACTCCCCAAACCACCAACTTCACACCAATAAGCCCTGATACCCCTTGGGATTCAAAGGTGGACTTTATTATTCATTGTTTGTTGTACTGCCAGCCAGCGACATCAAACCTTGTTCATACATCACTCGACATTTCGTCAGCCAGCAACACACCCCAGCACGCTGGCAGGGCTCATTATTCTGCATAGTCATACAAACATAGACTGACATTATTGTGCCCCTAACCTCGCAAATCCTCAATAGTTTAAGGCATGAGGCTGCTTCAGTCAATATCGCTAGCGAGACTGAAAAATCGTTTTCTCGACGTAAATAGGGTGCGGGAAACTTTGTGTTTAAAAGGGGTTATCTTCCGCTCACTCCTGCGGAGAAATATATGCCCAACCCATTTCAGAATTGCTTCTTATACGATTGCCAAGCTGCTTGCCCAGGTTCTGGCGCAAGCGGGAAGCTAAATTGCGTATCGCGTCATGCTTATCTTCATATTCCCCGGCCTTAAAGACTATTTTGGCTATCAAGGATTCCGGTACATACTCCGGGGTTTTGAAGAGTAACAGTTCCAAAAGTTTAAACTGATCCTCGGAAAGATTCTTTACAAGCTTCTGGTTCCGGTACACCGCATAGCGATCTTTTTCTATACGAAGGTCATCCCTAACCATCACCCCGCGTTCCATCATCAACCGGCTCCGCGTAGATTCTATCAGGGCCAGGCATTTTTCCATCTTGTCGCCCTTATAATAAAACCCGTCCGCGCGGTACTTACGAACAGCACACTCTTCCTGCGCTTCATCGCCGCTTACAAGTATAACCGGGATCTTGTATATCTCCGGATCTTTGCGTATGATGGCTATCACTTTGTCGCCGCTGATATCCGGAAGATTATAATCCAGAAGCAGGCAATCCGGCGTAAAGCCGGCGGCGACACTTTTGCCTTCGGCCGCGCTTTGCGCTATTTCCACATTATAATTCTTGTCCTTCAGAAACCTGGCCAGTATTTTGGCGTAATAAAAGTCGTCGTCGATGAGAAGTAAATTGCGTAGCATGCCCGAACCCCTATAGTTAGTCTTACCTGACCATTATACAGAAAAGCACCCGTCACGCTTCAACACAAAAGTGTAGACAAAGTGCGCAAATTTGCTATATTGGTGGGACAGTCCAGGGGGGACTGGCGGGTTCGCTAAAAAGTTGATCTTAAGTGCGCCGTAGAAATACGGAGGGGGCATGCTCGACTATAACACCAGGAGGCTGATATCCTGGGTCCTGACCGAGTTCAGGACCCCGCTGCTGCTTTGCGCCGCAGCCGCGGTGGTGGGCGGCTATGCCTTCGGCTGTTTCAGCAATTCCCGCCTGCCGGCGAATAAACTGGTATCCGTGTTCGCCCTGAACGCCGCGCCGGAAAGGTACAACGCCCGGCAGGTCTGCGTGCGCGGCAAACTGCTCAACCTCAAGGACAACACCTCGGACCCGGCCATGCCTTACGCGGTGTTCAGCCTTAAGGAGACCCGCGCCCGCGGCGAGTACGATTTCATAAACATAGTTTCCTTCGCCGAGCGCGCGCACCCCGGCGAGGGACTTATAACGGCCTGCGGTATTTTCAGCGAGGTCAAACAGGTGGGCAAGGACACTTACCACAACATCATTTTCCTTAACAGCTTCAAGGCCGAGCCGGCCGCCCCGGCGGAGCCGCTGTCCGGCGCGAAGAAGAGCCGCGCCTTCTAGGAGGGGCCATGGTGATACTCGACGAGAACAAACGCAGCCTGCTTAGCTGGTTCTTCGGCCATTTCTGGGGGCGCTTCACGCTGGTGTTCCTGCTGCTGGTGCTGCTGGGTTTCCTTATAGGCATGCGCGGCATGCCCACGTTCCGGCGCTCTTACGGCCTGGTGTCGGTGATGGACCTTAACCGCAAGCCGGCCAAGTACGAGGCCATGCAGGTTTGCGTGAACGGCACGGTGCTGGACCTGCGGGTGGAGGACAACAAGCTGGTGCGCCCTTACACGGTGTTCAGCCTGCAGGAGACATCGTCCGACGGCAGCTACGATTTCATCAACATCATCTCGCTGCAGCTGCCGGCTTTCGAGAAGGGCGCACACGTGATGGCCTGCGGCTATTTCAGCAAGATCAAGCAGGTCGGCAAGGACACCTATTTCAACACCATCCTGATGAACCGCTTCGAAGCCGAGAAGCTCCCGCAAAAAGCCCAATAAAACTCCCGGCGGTTACCGCCGGTTAAGCGTTAACCGCGTAGTTGGGGGTTTCTTTGGTGACCTTTACGTCGTGCACGTGGCTTTCCTTCAGGCCGGCGCCGGAAATGCGCACGAACCGGGCGCGGCGCCTTAGCTGCTCCAGGTCCTTGCAGCCGCAGTAGCCCAGCCCCGCGCGCAGACCGCCGGTGAGCTGGTGGACGATGGCGGAGACGGAACCCTTGTAAGGCACCTGGCCCTCTATACCCTCCGGCACCAGCTTGTCCTTCTCCACGCCGGCCTGCCCATAGCGGTCCTTCGAGCCGGCCTCCATGGCGCCCACGGAACCCATGCCGCGGTAAGCCTTGTAGCTGCGGCCCTGGTACAGAATGATCTCGCCCGGCGCCTCCTCGGTGCCGGCCAGCAGCGTGCCCAGCATAACCGCGCTCGCCCCGGCGGCCAGCGCCTTGGTGATGTCGCCCGAGAACTTTATGCCGCCGTCGGCTATCACGGGTGTCTTCGTGCGCGCGGCCGCGCGCACGGCGGCGCTCACCGCCGTAAGCTGCGGTACGCCCACGCCGCTTATCACGCGCGTGGTGCAGATGGAACCGGGCCCTATGCCCACCTTCACCGCGTCGGCGCCGGCCTTTATCAGGTCCAGCGTGCCCTCGTAGGTGGCCACGTTGCCCGCTATCACCTCGCAGCCGTAGCGGCGCTTCACTTCCTTAAGCGTATTGATCACGTTGGCCGAATGGCCGTGCGCCGAATCCAGCGAGATCACGTCGGCGCCCGCCTTCACCAGCAGGCCCGCGCGCTCCACGGCGTCGGGGCCCGCGCCAATGGCCGCGCCCACGCGCAGCCGGCCGTTCTTGTCCTTGCAGGCGTTGGGGTACTGCCTGGTATTAAGAATGTCGCGCACCGTGATAAGCCCTTTCAGCGCGCCGTTCGCGTCCACCAGCGGCAGCTTCTCTATGCGGTGCTGCTGCAGCAGGCGCTCGGCCTGCTCCGGTTTGGTGCCGGGCCTGGCCGTTACCAGCTTGGTGGTCATGGCCGTGGAGACTTTTTTGCCGAGGTCCTTCAGGAAGCGCAGGTCGCGGTTGGTAAGCAGGCCCACCAGCCTGCCGCCGGCCACCACGGCCACGCTGGACACGCCGTGCTTGGCCATAAGGGCCACCGCGTCGGAAAGTTTCTCGTCGGGCGACACGGTGAGCGGCTCGGAGATCACGCCGCTTTCGTGGCGCTTTACGCGGCGCACTTCCTCGGCCTGCAGGTGGGCCGGCATGGCGCGGTGTATTATGCCCAGGCCGCCCTCGCGGGCCATGGCTATGGCCAGGCCGGCCTCGGTAACGGTGTCCATGGCGGCGGAGACCAGTGGCACGTTAAGCTTTATGCCGCGCGTCAGCCGCGTGCCTATGTCCGTGTCCCTCGGCATCACCGAGGACTTGGCGGGCTGCAGCAGCACGTCGTCGAAAGTAAGGCCCAGCGGGATATTCTCCTGAAGCATTGAACCTCCTGGTTCCGGTCACCGAGACCGGCCGGCCGCTTGCGCGGTCAGCCGGCGTTGCGAAGGATAAGAAAACCTGCGGTTATTATCACGCCGGCCGCCGCGCCGCGCGCCAGCAGCCTGGGCTCGGAGAAGATCTTCCCCCCGGCCAGCGAAGCGAAGAACACCGACGTGCGCTTTACCGCCAGCACCAGCGCCACCGGCGCCAGCTTAACCGCCGAAAGCTGCGTATAGCGGTAGCCCAGCGTCAGCACGGCCGCGGCCGCTATATAAAGGTATACCTCGCGCGGGGTCTCCCTCAGCGCGCGCGCCGGGCCGCGGCCTTTGCCGAGCGAGAGCCCCAAATACATCAGCAGGAAAACCAGGTGCTGCCAGAACATCACGGCCAGCGGCGGCGTGCCGCGCGAGCCCAGAAGCACCTTGTCCAGCACCGACGAAACGGCGAACAGCAGCAGCGCGGCCCATATGGTCCATTGGCCGCGCCAGCCGCCGGCCGCTACCGAGCCTTTCTTCTCCAGCAGGAACACCCCGGCCGTCATCAAGAGCAGGCCGCCGGCCTCGGCCGCGGTTATGGCGTCGCCTATGGTAAAGAAGGCCAGCAGCGCGGTGAAGCCGGGCGTCAGGCCCAGGAGAGGCAGCGAGCCGCTGATGTCGCAGCGCTCCAGGGTCATCATCACCAGCAGGAAAGCGCCGGCGTTTATAACGCTCTTGAACACCAGTATGCCAAGCGTGCCGGCCCCGTAGCCGAACATGTCCACCTTGAACGCCGTGCCGGCCGAGAAGACGAATAGCGCGGCCGAGATCAGCAGCGAGAAGTCCAGCGCGCCTATGCGCCTGAGCGAGGCCTTCTCGAATATGGTGGCCGCCGCCGAAAGCAGGGCCGAGGCGATAGCGATGCTGATCCACATAAAATTATCGAGTTATCGTGCAGCGTCCCCTATTCCCATTCGATGGTGGCGGGGGGTTTGGAGGTGACGTCGTAGACTACGCGGTTGACGCCGCGCACCTCGCTGACTATGCGCGATGAAATTTTCTGCAGCAGGTCGTGCGGCAGGCGGCTCCAGTCGGCGGTCATGCCGTCTACCGAGCTGACGCAGCGTATGGCTATGGTGTATTCGTAGGAGCGCTCGTCGCCCATCACGCCCACGGAGCGCACGGGGAGCAGCACGCAGAAGGCCTGCCAGATCCTGTCGTACCAGCCGGCCTTCTGTATCTCTTCGCGCATAAGGCGGTCGGCCTCGCGCAGGATCTTCAGCCTGTCCGGCGTAACCTCGCCCAGCACGCGTATGGCCAGGCCGGGCCCCGGGAAAGGGTGCTGCATGATGAGGCCTTCGGGGATCTTGAGCGTGCGGCCGAGCTCGCGCACCTCGTCCTTGAAGAAATAGCGCAGCGGCTCTATAAGGCCCATCTTCATTTTTGCCGGCAGGCCGCCCACGTTGTGGTGGCTCTTTATCACGGCGGACGGGCCCTTCACCGAAACGGACTCTATCACGTCGGGATAGAGCGTGCCCTGCAGCAGGAACTTCGCCCCCTTCACTTTCTTCGCTTCCTTGTCGAACACCTCTATAAAGGTATGGCCTATGATCTTGCGCTTCTTCTCCGGCGAGGTCACGGCCTTCAGGCGCCCCAGGAACAGCGCCGAGGCGTCCACGATCTTGAGGCTGAAGCGGAACTTTTTCTTGAAGACCTCTTCCATGCGTTCGCGGTCGCCGTGGCGCAATACGCCGGTGTCCACGAATATGCACTTGAGCTTGTCGCCTATGGCCTTGTGGGCCAGCACCGCGGCCACCGACGAATCCACGCCGCCCGAGAGGCCGCAGATAACGGCGGAACCGCCTGCCTGTTTCTTAACGGCGGCCAGGCTTTCGTTCAGGAAAGAGGCGGGGCTCCAGCGGTCCTTGCAGCCGCATATGCCGCGGGCGAAATTCTCCAGCATCTTCACGCCATGCTCGGTATGGTGCACCTCGGGGTGGAACTGCAGCGCGTAAAGGCCGCGCCCAGGGTTCTCCATCGCGGTGATGTCGGAGCCGTCGGCGCGCGCCGTCACGTGGAAGCCGGCCGGCACTTTTTTTACCTCGTCGCCGTGGCTCATCCACACCGTGGCGCCGCCGTTCATGCCTTTAAAAAGTCTGGAGCCTTTGAGGAGCTTCAGTTCGCTGAAGCCGTACTCGCGCTTTGCGGCCTTGCACACCTTGCCGCCGAACTCGTGCGCCAAGAGCTGCATGCCGTAGCAGACGCCCAGCACCGGCACGCCCAGGTTGAACACGGCCTGGTCGGGCTTGGGCGCGGCCTTGTCGTAAACGCTCGACGGGCCGCCGGAAAGTATGATGCCCCGCGGCGAGCGGGAGAGTATCTCCTCGACGGGAGAACTGTACGGGAGGATTTCGCAGTAGACGCGGAGGGCGCGCAGCCTGCGCGCGATGAGCTGAGTGTATTGGCTGCCGAAGTCCAGGATCAGGATCTGCTCCATCGGGTCTCCTTGTGGCCTACTCAGATTGTTTGTGTTTATAATTCTAACAAATTCGGCGGCGGGCTATCTTGCCCAGCAGGGCGCGGCAGTAAGCGTCCAGGTTGGCCCCGGCCAGCACGGTGCGGCGGGCGGCGGCGCCCAGGGCGCGCAGCCTGGCCGGCGGCATGGCCTTCACGCGGTTAAGGCCGCGCGCCACCGAGCCGGCGCTGAGGCTGGCGTAGAAGAAGCCGTTCACGCCGTCCTTTATGAACCGCTCCATATAAGGCGTGCGGCGGGTGAGCACCGGCCGGCCCATGGCCATGGAAAGGAAGGCTATGGAATTGCCGGCGGCCTCGTTCTTGTAGCCGTCCGACACCGGTATCACCACGGCGGCGGCTTTACCAGCGGCCTCCCGCAGGTTATGCAGGTTCTTGGCCAGCGGCAGCAGTTCCGCCCCGGCCGGCAGGCGGCCGGGCCTGGAATCGGTGAATACCTTCAGCGGCAATCCGGCCTGGGCCGCGCCCAGCGCCAGCGCCTTGAAATCCCGCCCGGCCGAGCCGGCCGAAAACACATAGCCGCCGGCGGCCGAGCCTGCTGGCTTATAGTACTCGCAGTCCGAGGCGTAGCCGCGCCGCAGCAGCCGCGCCCCGTCCAGGCCGGCCGCGGCCCATAGCGAAAGATCGTCGGACTCCAGCATATAGCCGGCCTTCACGGCGGACAGCGCGCGCCAGCGGCGGGCCAGGTCGGCCGTAATGTTCTGGCCGGGCATGGGTATAAGGTGGTTGGCTATGAAATACTTTTCGGCCCCGGCGGCCTGGCGCAGCAGCCGCAGGTAAGCGGCGGCGCAGCGGGCGCGCTTTGGGAAATCCAGCAGCAATATTATGTCGGCGGCCGCGGCGGCGCGCTTCAGCGCCGGCAGGCCGGAGTATTTCAGCCGGCGGCCGCCGCCGGGCAGCTCCGGCGCGCCAAGGAAGGAATAGGGAAAATCGAAATCGTGGACTACGTCCAGCCGCAGGCCGCGCCGCCGCGCCGCGGCGCGCGCCAGCGCCCTTTCGAAATGCAGGTTCTCGGGGCACTCGGCGAAGTTCACCAGCAGCAGCTTCATGGTTAAAAGTTAGCAAAAAAGGAAGGGCCGCGTCTGCGGCCCTTCCCTACGCTGCGACCCTGCCAAGATCACTTTATGCCGTACAGGAAGGTCACGAAGTCGTGCCAGCCGGTGCTCTTCGCGAAGGCGAAGTTCCCGTAGCTGCCCTCGAAGATGCCCTCAAGCCTCTCCTGGGCTATGCGGGTCTCGGCGGGCGGCAGGTACACGCCTATGCCGCGGCTCTCCGACATCTCGTGCCCGGCGCGGTTCTTGTTGGAGCCGCCGGTGACTATCACCAGGTCGCGGGCTATGAAGCGCTGCAGGTCGGCGGCGGCGGTCTTGAGCGCCGCGGTCTTCTCGTCGGTGCCCTTCAGGTTCTCGGACAGCAGCCTGGCGTACTGCGACAGGTCGCCGTAGAAGCTGATGGTCATGGCCGGGTCAGAGTCGGCGCCGACGGCGTCGTAGCGTATCACGCCGGCGCGGGCGGCCTTGAAGGCCTCGGGCTCGTTAACGGCTTTGGCGGCGTCGGCGAAGGCCTTGGCCTTGGTCTCGAACTCGGCGAAGCGCACCGAGCGTATGGCCGACAGCTGGGCGTTCTGCTTGCTGCCGTCGTAGAAGGCCTTGAAGGCGGCCACGATGGTGCGGCCCAGCGTGGTGTTGGTCATGTCGGGGTTCTTCACCAGCGCGGCCACCCAGGCATTATAAGGATAGCCCAGGCCGGGCACGGTCTCCTCGGAGCCGATGATCACCTCGGTATTGTCCTTCACCTCGGCGGCCACCTCGCCCATCTGCATCAGGCAGGCGTCGAAGGCCAGCACGTCCACCTTGCCGGCCTCGCGCAGGGCCTGGCCGATCTGCATGGTGCGTATGTAGTTGCCGGTCTCGTCGTCGAAGGAGATGCCCTTGCTGCCGCCCTTGGACTGGCGGGGGTCCATCCAGCCGGAGCCGTGGTTCCAGATGATCAGCATGTAGCGGCTGGCGGGATAGTTCTTCTTGGACCAGCTGATGAAGTCCACCAGGCGCTTGTAGTCGCCCATGTCCACCTTCTCCAGCTTGTCCACCACGGGGGAGGTTATCTTCTCCTCGTCGTTGTCCTTCTGGACGAGGATGCGGCGGGCGCCGGTCCAGTCGCCGTCCAGGTCGGTATCGCCCTGGGCCTGGCCCTTCATGCGGCCCAGCTCGGCCACGATGTTGACGTCCTTGCTGGAGCCCACTGACTCCATCTGGTTGACGTTGTACAGGCCGGCCAGTTCAAGGTTGTTCTTGGCGTTCATGAACACCATGACCGTCCATTTCTTGGGGGCCGAAGGGCGCGCCTTCTGGGCGGCCGGGGCCGAGCCTTTGGCCTTGGACACGGCGGCTACGCCGGTGTCGGACTTATAGCTCTGGCCTTCGAAATCCACGCTGAGCGCCGACGCGTTATAGGCCAGGCCGGGGGCCAGGGTCAGCAACAGGGTTAAGAGTATCTTCATAGGTCCTCCCGCTTATTTCTCACGCCAATAGTATAGCACAACTCGTTGACATGTCAAGCCTGACAGGACCCGGAATTCCATAGGTCTTTAGGCCCAGCCGGCCTGGGCCGAAATACGCCGGCCTTGCGGGTCCTGCGCCTGATGTGGAGCCGGGGCTTATTTTGAAATAATAATAGGCATCAGGAGGAAGAATGAAAAAAATATTCCTTATTATAGCGGCGGTCATGACGGTTTCGGCGGCGCAGGCCTCGGCGGCCAGCGCGGTACTTACGGACGCCGGCCTTTCCACGGCCGACGTTAAGATCCCCTCCCCCCAGGCTCCCAAGTCCAATTTCTGGATGACGCTGCGCAAGGTCTCCCTCAACGAGGCCCAGCCCGACATGAACGACACCCTGGTCGGCATAGTGCGCGGCGCCGACATAGACAAGGCCGTGAAGGAGCTCAACGACAACGGCTTCAAGGCTTCCGCTTTCCAGGACAATAACGGCGGCTACATGGTGATGGTGGACGTGGCCGGCCTGGACGCGGCCGACATGGCCATAGGCCTGGCCCGCTACTACTACATAACCGACGTGAAGGTGGGCCAGAAAGTATTCGACCAGCTCTTCGCCTCCTCCAGGGCCTCCGGCCGCGGCAACATGTGGCTGACCCTGCGCAAGATACAGGTGAACGAGGCGCAGGACGACATGGAGAACACCCTGGTCGGCATAGTGCGCGGCGCCGACATAGACAAGGCCGTAAAGGAACTCAACGACAACGGCTTCAAGGCTTCCGCTTTCCAGGACAATAATGGCGGCTACATGGTGATGGTGGACGTGACCGGCCTGAACGCGGCCGACTACGCCGTGGGCCTGGCCCGCTACTACTATATCACCGAGGTGAAGGTGAGCCGCAAGGTCTACAACCAGCTCTTCAGCGTCAATAAATAAGCCGGCCTCCCGGCAAAAGCCCCCGGCCTCCCGGGGGCTTTTTATTTTCGCGTTTTTCTACGGGAAGTTTATATATAATATAGGCGATGAAAAGACTGATGGCGGCGGCCGCCCTGGCCGCGGTACTTTCCCCCGTCTGCAGCGCCGGCTGGTGGGCCGAGAACGACTACACCTTCGGCTCCGGCAAGCTGCAGCATGATTCGCTGACGCTGTACCGCAACAGCGCCAACGGCCGCTTCACCTCCGGTCTCAACGCCTCCTTCTACAAGGACGGCGGCGCCTACAAGGACAAGGTCTTCTCCTTCCGCGCGCCCCTGATCTATTCCGCCCCCTCCTTCCTGGCCTCGTTCAGGCCTTTCGTCTATCCCGTGGCGCAGGGCGCCCGGGCCGGCGCCGGCGGCGCCAAGGCCTCGGTCATGACCTCGCTCACCGAGGACGGCGACCAGGGCTACCTGCACCTTTCGCTGGCCGGGGCTCTGGCCAGGCAGCGCGCCTTCGTCCAGGACGGCGCGGCCTTCGACCGGCAGTCCTTCACGCAGGGCTCGGCCGAGCTGCAGCTGGACAAGTCCTTCTACAACCAGTTCTTCTTCCTCCTCTCGGCGGCCGGCTTCTCCAAGCCTTCCTCCGGCATAGACCCGCGGGGGCTGCGCTCCCCGGTGCTGGACCAGAACGAGCTGGCCTACCTGGGCACTTTCAGGACCGTTACCGCGCTGCCGGAGTGGACCCTCTCCGTACAGGCCGCCCGCAGCATGAAGCCGGAATTCGACAGTCATATTTACGCGGGATATAGTAAAATATCGTTCAGGCGGGCGGCGCAGGCCAACTCCGCCGTAATGGGGATGAAGCTGGGGCTCAACGACAACTCCTCTCTGGACCTGGCCTACAACGCCTACAAGGAAGAGGGCGCGGCCTGGCGGAACTACTACAAGCTCCTGCTGCAGGTATTCTTTTAGGAAGGCAAAATGATAACGCAGTCGCAGGAAAGCCTTGAGATGCTGGTGATGGTGAGCCGGCTGCTTTCCTCCAAGCTCGACATTTCGGAACTGCTCACCACCATCATGCGCCTCGCTTCCCGCGTGGTAGGGGCGGAGCGCGCCTCGCTGTACCTGCTCGACGAGAAGGCGCAGGAGCTCTATTTCGACGTGGCCCTCGGCCTGCCCGAGGACGTGCAGAAGATGCGCTTCAAGCTGGGCGAGGGCATAGCCGGCACCTGCGCCAAAGAAGGCCGCTCCACCATCATCAACGACGTGGCCAACGACCCGCGCCACTCCAAGAAGGCCGAC
>JACCEE010246952.1_pt1 | contig 11045 bp, 9 predicted proteins | sample 7449931 | NCBI WGS metagenome assembly JACCEE01 (sample SAMN15323457, study PRJNA562643) | freshwater metagenome | isolation source: river surface water | place: USA:Blue River Watershed | collected 2017-08-19 | reverse complement strand
GGAGGCCTTCGGCAAGCTGGCCCCCAAGGCCTTCCACCGCCCGCTCGAGGTCTTCTCCTCGCTGTTCACCGTGGCCGCCTCCGGCCTGCTGTTCTACGCCGCCTGGAAGTTCATCCGCGACGAGTTCGCGGCGGGCTCGGTGGCCTTCTACATCAACGACCTTTCCGTGAAGGGCGGCTGGGCCGAGCTGATAATACCGCTCGCCTTCGCGCTGATAGCCTTCCACGCCCTGGCGGGCATATTCCGCCCCGCCGACGCCGCGGAGGGGCAGTTCTGATATGGGTTACCTCATAGCGCTGCTCGTCGTAATCCTCGCCTTCCTGGGCGCCCCGGTCTTCACGCTGATAGGCGCGGGCTCCATTTACCTCTTCGCCGGCGCGCAGATAGATTCCTCCGCCGTCATCGTGGAGATGCTGCGCCTCGCGTCGCTGCCGGCGCTGATAGCCATACCGCTGTTCACCTTCTCGGGCTATATGCTGGCCGAGAGCAAGGCGCCGCAGCGCATGCTGGCGCTGGCCGAGGCCCTGTTCGGCACGCTGCCCGGCGGACTTGCCATAGTGGCGCTGTTCACCACGGCCCTGTTCACGGCCTTCACCGGCGCCTCCGGCGTAACCATCATAGCCCTGGGCGGCCTCCTGTACCCCATGCTCTCCAAGCAGGGCTACCCGGAGAAGTTCACGCTGGGCCTGCTCACCACCACGGGGAGCCTCGGCCTGCTGTTCCCCCCCAGCCTGCCCATCATACTCTACGGCATAGTGGCGAAGATAGACATAGACAAGCTGTTCAAGGCCGGCCTGCTGCCGGGCGCGCTGCTCTTGGCGGCGCTGTCCGTCTACGCGTTCTTCACCGCGCGCAAGGCGGGCGTGAAGCGCATACCGTTCTCTTTCGCTGCGCTTAAGAAAGCGGCCCGCGACATAATCTGGGAACTGCCGCTGCCTTTCGTGATCATAGGCGGCATCTACGCCGGTCTGTTCACGGCGAGCGAGGCCGCCTCGGTGATGGCCGCCTACGTGCTGGTGACCGAGGTGTTCATCTACAAGGACCTGGACCTGTTCAGGGACATACCGCGCGTGGCGGTGAAGAGCATGCTGCTCGTCGGCGCCATATTCATGGTGCTGGGCACCGCGCTGGGATTTACCAACTACATCATAGACGCGCAGATCCCGGACCGCATCTTCGCCTGGCTGCACATGTTCGTCTCCAGCAAGGTGCTGTTCCTGATACTGCTCAACGCCTTCCTGCTGGTCATCAACATGATAGAGATCTTCTCGGCGATAATCATCGTCGTGCCTATCATAGTGCCGGTGGCCGCGCAGTACGGCATAGACCCGGTGCACCTCGGTATCATCTTCCTTTTGAACCTCGAGATAGGCTACATGACGCCGCCGCTGGGCCTGAACCTCTTCCTCTCCAGCTCGCGCTTCAACGCCAAACTCCCGACGCTGTACCGCGCCACGCTGCCTTTCATGCTGATACTGCTGGGCATGCTGGCGCTGGTCACTTACCTGCCGGCCCTCAGCCTCATAGGTGGATAAAATGAAAATAGAACTCAGCGACAAGCTCAAGTCCTTCAAGCCGTTCCTCTTCGAGGAGCTCTACCGCAAGGAGCGCGCCGAGCGCGCCAAGGGCAAGGACATCATAAGCCTCGCCGTGGGCGACCCCGACATACCGACGGACCGCCGCATAGTGGCCGACGCCGTGAAGGAGATAAAGAACGGCCGCAACCACCGCTACCCCAACACCAAGGGCAACGAGAACCTGCGCCGCGAGGCCGCCGCCTGGCATAAGCGCCGCCACGGCCTCACCTTCCATCCGCACGACGAGATCTCCATCCTCATCGGTTCCAAGGAAGGCATAGCGCATCTCCCGTTCGTGGTGATGAACGAGGGAGACACCTGCCTGATACCGGACCCCACCTACCCTACCTACCGCACCGGCGTGGTGCTGTGCGGCGGCAAGGTGCACGACGTGGCGCTGGAGGAGAAGAACGGCTTCCTGCCCGACCTGGGCAAGATCCCGCAGAAAGTTGTGGACCGCACCCGGCTCTTCTTCCTGAACTACCCCAACAATCCGACGGGCGCGGGCGCCACGCTGGACTTCTACAAGGACCTGGTGAAATGGGCCAGGAAGAACAATATAGTCATAGCCCAGGACGCGGCCTACTGCGAGATCTATTTCGACGAACCCGCCCCCAGCATACTGCAGGTGGACGGCGCCCGCGACGTAGCCGTGGAATTCTATTCCTCGTCGAAGACCTACTGCATGGCCGGCTGGCGCATAGGTTGGGTCGTCGGCAACTCGAAGCTCGTCTGCGCGCTCAACCAGCTGAAGGAGAACATAGACTCAGGCCCCTTCAACGCCATACAGAACGCCGTGGCCTACGGCCTCAAGCACCACGAGAAGATCGTCCCCCCGATACGCGCTCACTTCAAGCGCCGCGCCGCCGCCTTCTGCGCGGCCCTCAAGGCCAACGGCTGGCAGTTCCCCGACCCGAAGGGCAGCTGCTTCGTGTGGGCCCGCCCGCCGGTGCGCTGCTCGTCCATGGACGCCGTCTACCACATGCTGGAGAAGTCCTCCATACTCACCGCGCCCGGTTCGGGCTTCGGCAAGTACGGCGAAGGCTACGTGCGTTTCTCGCTGACCGAGCCCGACGTGAAGCTGAAGGAAGTGGAGCGCCGCATAAAGACGCTGGACTGGAGCTCCCTCAGGAAATAACCAGCCCCGCGAACGAAAAGGCCCGGTCTCCCGGGCCTTTTCTGTTTGTGCAGCCGCCGTCGGGGTCGGATAAGCAAAACCGTCACGGAGGCCGAGGCTTGCGTAAGCGACGAGGCCGAGTGACGAGGCGCGCGAACGGTGTTCGCGACGCCGTGTTTTGCGTTCCGACCCCGACGGCAGCGCTGCGCTAGATATCGCAGGAGGTTTTGTCGAAGCGGATCTCCGAGTTCTCGCCCACGTTCAGCTGGTCCTTGCGGCCGACCACCGTGGCGCTCGGCCCCACCAGCGAGCCGCTCAGGTTCATGTTGAAGATGTGCGCGTTCTCGTTCACGATGGAATCCGAAACTATCGAGGAATCGATCTTCGCGCCGTCGCCTATGGAAGCGTAAGGCCCGACGATGGAGTTGGTCACCTGCGCCGTCGGGGAGATGTACACCGGCGGTATGATCAGCGAGTTCGAGGCCTTCGGGCGGAAGGTCTTGGTGTCCAGTATGTAGCGGTTCGTCTCCAGCAGCGTCTCCGGCTTGCCGCAGTCGTACCAGCCGTCTATCGCCACCGGCCTTATCTTGTGGCCGGCCTTCACCATGGCCGCCATCGCGTCGGTGAACTGTATCTCGCCCTTCGTCGTCTTGCCCGAATCCACCAGCCGCTGCAGGCTGCCGTAGAGCTGGGAGGAGTTGCGGAAAGAGTAGATGCCGACGATGGCCAGGTTGGTCTTCGGGTGCTCGGGCTTCTCCACCATCGCGGTGATATAGCCGCCCTTCGTCTCCACCACGCCGAAGCGGCGCGGGTCCTTCACTTCCTTCACGGCGATGCAGTCCCCGCCGGGCCCCATGAACTTGGAAAGGTCCGCGTCCAGTATGGTGTCGCCCAGCATCACCAGCACCGGGCCGGTAACGCACTGGCGGGTCAGCCAGATGGCGTGGCCCAGGCCCTTCTGCTCGGCCTGCTCCACGTAGGAAACCTTCAGGTGCGCGTAATGCGCGTTCACGTATTCCTTGATCTTGTCGCCCAGATAGCCCACCACCATGCAGACCTTGGTTATGCCGGCCGCCGACAGGTCGTCGAGGATGTGGCCGATGATCGGCTTGTCCCCGACGGTGAGCAGCACCTTGGGGTAGGTGTAGGTGTGCGGGCGCAGCCTGGTGCCTGTGCCTGCGACGGGAACTACGGCTGTATAGTCGGTCTTTTTCATATTGGCTCCGTGCGGATATTATAGGAAACTATTCCGTAAGCTGGCGGTACACCTCGTCGTAGCCGGGGGCCTTCTTCAGGCCGGCCCTGGCGTACTTGCGCGAGTCCCAGAAGTTGGGCCTGTCGGCGGCTATGCGGTAAGAGGCCAGGGCCTCCTCGCGCCGGCCCAGCAGGTCCAGCGCCTGAGCGCGGCGCAAATGGCAGTAGGTCACCCAGCCCTTGTCGGGGCAGCAGGTGCGCTCTATGCCGGTGTTGAACCAGCCCAGCGCCTCGTCGTAGCGCTTCAGCGCCAGCAGCGCGTCGCCGCCGGAAAGGTATATCATCGCCAGCTGCTTCTCCAGGCCCTTCTGCGGCGCCACCTGCCAGGCGCCCAGGAAACCCTCGCAGGAGCCCAGCGCGCCTTCCCAGTCCTTCGCCTGCATATGGGTCATGATCTCGCCCACGCGGTAAAGCAGGTTGGACGGGTCCATGGCCCGCAGCGCGGCCGTCTCGGCGTAGGCGGCCTTGTAGTCGCGCTCGTGCATCGAGTAGATCTCGACGAGGAAGAAGCGGGCCTCCACCTTGAAGAAGCGGCCCTTGTCGCGCGCCAGCCGGACGTACTCCATGCCGCGCGCGCGGTCGCCGCCGACGAAGAGCTTGGCCGCCAGGCCCAGCGTGCCGGGCAGGGTGGCCGCGTAATAGTCGAAAATGCCCAGGCCGAGGTAGGCGTCGTACACGGCGGGGTTGGCCTCCACGCATTTCTTGAGGTACTTGCGGCCCTTGCGGCCGTGCGTGTAGGCGCGCCACCAGCTGCGCTGCACGGCGTACCAGCGGCCCTCCAGGCCGTAGGCGCCGCCCATGAAGAAATAGGCCTGGTCGAGGTCGCGTTCCTCGTCTATCATCCGTTCGGACAGGTCTATCACTTTTTCGGAGTTGGAGATGAACTCCTTTTCTATATCCTTGAAACTGCCCTCCATGTCGAAGTTCTGCGAATAGCGCCACCAGGACAGCGCGGCCAGCGCGAAGTAGCCGGCAGGGCTGCGCGGGTCCAGCGCGACGAGCTGCCTGAACTCGGCCTCGGCCTTGTCGAACTCCAGCCGGTACATCCAGGCTATGCCGCGGTCGTAACGCTCGTCGGCGCCGGGGCTCAGCGTGAAGGGGCGCGTGGAGGCGTTAAGGTCCACCAGCGCTGGGCCCAGGCCGTCGTCGGACGCGGCGGTGGCGGCCGGGGTAAGCGGCTGGGAGGCCGCCGGAGCGGCGCAGATAAGGCAGGCCAGGACGATGTTCCTCATACTCCCCCTTTAAAGTTCAGACCAGAGCGGATATGCCGAGCAGCACCAGCACCACGAAAGAGGCCAGCGCGAACCAGACCTCGCCGCCGCGCAGGTAGCCGTAGACCAGCATGGCCACGCGGGCCGCCGGCGTAAGCAGCAGCACCAGCACGCCGGCGGAAAGAATGCCGGTCCCGGCCGGCGAGCCGGACACCGAAAGGGCCAGGCCGGCGAACATCAGCGCCGAGCTGGCGAACACGCCGCCGAGCAGCGTGCGCTGTATCAGCTTCGCGAAGACCTTGTCGTCGAAACCGGCGGTATGTTCTTTCATATGGCAAGCGCCTTGAGCAGCATCTTCACGCCGACCATCAGCGTCAGCACGGCGAAGACCATCTGCAGCTTCTCCGAGCGGGCCTTATAGAGCAGCCGCATCCCGAGGAAAGAGCCTATCAGCACGCCTATCACTATCACCGCGGTCAGCTCGACGGGCACCAGGCCCTTGCGGTAATACACGTAGGCGCTGGCCGCGGCCGATACGCCTATCAGGAAATTGCTGGTGGCGGCCGCGGCCTTCATGGGCACGCCGCACATCAGGTTCATCACCGGCACCTGCACTATGCCGCCCCCTATGCCGAGCAGGCCCGAGAGCGACCCGGCGAAGAAAGAGAGGAAAGAGGCCGGAGCCATGTTGCGCACGGCGTAAGGGGTGTGAACGCCGAGCGCCGGGTCGAAGAAGCCGGAGTCGAAGGCCGAGGCTTTAACCGGCGCGGCGGCCGGCGCGGCCGGCGGGCGCCGGAGGGCGCGGCGGCCTTTTATGAACATGGAGACCGAGACAGGGAAAAGCATCAGCGCGAACATGGTCTGCACGGCGCCGGCGCTGAGGCGGTTGGCTATCAGCGCGCCGGCTATGGAGCCCAGCGCCGTAGTGACCTCCAAAGCTATGCCGAGCCGTATATTGGCGAGGCCGCGCTCGACGTTGACCGAGGCCACCGCGCTGGAGGTGGCCACTATAGCCGCCAGCGAGGCGGCCACGGCCTGATGCACCGGCACCTTCAGCGCCAGCACCAGGAAAGGGACCATGAATATGCCGCCGCCAACGCCGAGCGCGGACCCGAGCAGCCCGATGAGGACCCCGAAGGCCGTCAGCGCGCAGAAGGTCAGGGCGTTGAGTTCCGGCATGCGTTCAGCGGGCCTGCTCCTCCAGGCGTTTGAGGAAATTGGCGGACTCGGCCTCGCCTATGTCGTAGGCCTTCGCGCACTTGGGACCGTCGAACTCCAGCAGGTTCAGGCCCAGGTCCATCGGCGGCTTGATCAGGTGCACGTCGGGCTCGGACTTGACGAAAACGCGCGACTCGTAGATCTTCTGCGTGTGTATCGCCAGCATCTTCCTGGTCTTGCGCTCGAAGTAGCCGAAGGGCCCGCGCGCCGGGAAGTCCAGGTCCTCGTCGCGGGTGTTGCCCACCATGATGATCGTGCGGCAGCCCTCGAAGAAATTGAGGTTTATCGTGGCTATGCCTATGACGCCGCCGTCCACCAGGTGGTAGGTGCGGCCGTGCTCCTCCACCTGCACCGGCGGGAAGACCATCGGTATCGAGCAGCTGGCCATCAGCGCGTCGGTGAAAGAGAGGTTGTGGCTCTGCGTCGAGCCGTCGAAGCGGACTATGTACGGGAGCTTCATCTCCACGGCGTGGCTGATGACGTAGAACTTGATGTTGCGCGGGAACTGCGGGCCGCTGCGCACCAGCCAGCCGTTCAGGAAGTCGTAGACCGGCTTGTTGGAGAACAGCGTCATCTTGGCGACGTGGTTCTGCAGGAAGAAGTTGAACTTCGTAAGCGGGTTGCCGCCGTCGTGCTGATAAAGTTCCAGCGGGATGTTGTAGTAGCGGGGGCGCAGTTCCAGTATCGTCGAGGGCTTGAGACCGCTCCAGATGTTGCGCAGGTCGCCGGTCTTGTTGTAGCAGTAGGCCGCGCCGTTGAGCGAGCCGACGCTGAAGCCGGCCACCGCGTCGAAATGGAGGCCCTGCTTCACCAGGCCGGCCAGCACGCCGGACTGCCACGAGCCCAGCGCGCCGCCGCCGCACAGGAAAAGCCCCACCGGACGCTTGAATTTGTACATAACGCTTCCGCATGCCCTCCGATAAATATTAGAATATTATTGTAGCATTCCCCGTGAGGGCGCGCCACGCCCCCGCCCGGTCTGCCCGCTTATATGTCCGAATACCTGATCATAGCCGGTCTCGCCGCGGTGATGGGCATGACGCTGGTCCTGCCCTTCTCCGTCAAGCGCGTCGAGAACGACCTCGAGGCCTTCCTTTTTGCGATGGGCATCATAGCGGTCAGCATCTCGGGTCTCTGGACGCTGGACCTGGTGAAAGAAGCCCTGCGCGAGCCGGTGGCGATAACCGCCGCCGTCGCCGTGGTCGGCCTGCTGTTCAGGACCGTGCGCGGCCGCCTGCGCGGCTGGCTTGAAGCGCTCACCCGCCGGCTCGGCCTCGGCCTTTCCATTTTCCTGATCGTCGTCCTGCTGGGCCTCGGCTCCAGCCTTTTCACGGCGATAGTCTCGGCGGTGGTGCTGGCCGAGATAGTGACGCTGCTCAAACTGGAGCGGGCTTACGAGGTGCGGCTGACCGTCTTCGCCTGCTACGCCATAGGCCTGGGCGCGGCGCTGACCCCGCTGGGCGAGCCCCTTTCCACCATAGTGGTGGCCAAGCTGAAGGCCCCGCCGCACGAGGCGGATTTCTTCTACCTGCTGCGCCTGGCCGGCCTTTGGATAGTGCCCGGAGTGCTGGCCTGCGCGGCCCTCGCGGCGCGCGGCGCGAAAGCGGCCGACACCGGCGCCCCCGGCCTGCGTGCGGACGCCCCCGAGACCAACAGGACCATACTGGTGCGCGCCGGCAAGGTGTACCTTTTCGTGATGGCGCTGATCTTCCTGGGCGCGGGCCTGACCCCGCTCGCCGAGCGCTTCGTGGCGAAGATGCCCACGTGGGCGCTGTTCTGGGCCAACTCGGTGTCCGCGATACTCGACAACGCCACGCTGGCCGCCGCCGAGATAGCCCCGGTGATGACCGACCGCCAGATAACCTTCATACTCATGGGCCTGCTGGTGTCCGGCGGCATGCTGATACCCGGCAATATCCCCAACATAGTCAGCTCGGCCAAGCTGGGCATAAAGTCCAGGGAATGGGCCCGCGCGGCGGTGCTTCCCGGCGCCGCGCTGATGGCCGTCTATTTCGTACTGCTTACGCTGCTGGCCTAGGCCGCGGCGAAAACGTGGAACAAGGAGAACCGTCATGGAATGGAAATGGAACACCATCATCGAGCCGTTCAAGATAAAGACCGTCGAGCCGCTCGGCATCACCACCCGCGAGGAGCGCGCCAAGGCGCTTGAGCAGGCGCATTACAACCTGTTCAACATCAAGGCGGAGAAGGTGCTGGTGGACCTGCTGACGGACAGCGGCACCGGCGCGATGAGCGCGGCGCAGTGGGGCGGCGTGATGAACGGCGACGAGTCCTACGCCGGCGCCCGCAGCTACTACAATTTCGAGCGCGAGATAAAGGACCTCACCGGTTTCGAGGAGGTCATACCGGTGCACCAGGGCCGCGCCGCCGAGAAGATACTGTTCGGCGTGGTGGCCGGCAAGGGCAAGTGCATCATCTCCAACTCCCATTTCGACACCACGCGCGCCAACGTCGAGTTCACCGGCGCCGAGGCCATGGACTTCCCGGTGAAGGAAGCCCTGAACTTCGACAAGCCGGCCCCGTTCAAGGGCAACGCCGACGTCGCCGCGATGGAGAAGTTCATAAAGGAGAAGGGCGCGAAGAACATCCCGCTGTGCGTGATGACCGTGACCAACAACTCTCTCGGCGGCCAGCCGGTCTCGATGGAGAACCTGAAGGCCGTGCGCGCGCTGTGCGACAAGTACGGCATCCCGATGTTCCTCGACTGCGCCCGCTTCGCCGAGAACGCCTATTTCATAAAGCTGCGCGAGAAGGGCTACGCGCAGTGCCCGGTGCGCGAGATCGCCGAGCAGATGTTCGAACTGGCCGACGGCGCCTGGATGAGCTCCAAGAAGGACGCGCTGGTGAACATCGGCGGCTTCCTCGCGATGAACAACAAGGAGTGGAGCGCCAAGGCCAGGCAGATGCTGATCCTGACCGAGGGCTTCAACACCTACGGCGGCCTGGCCGGCCGCGACCTCGAGGCCATAGCCATCGGCCTGCGCGAGGTCCTCGACGAGAACTACCTGCAGTACCGCATCCGCTCCACCGCCTACCTCGGCGAGGGCCTGCTCAGGCACGGCGTGCCGATAATCAATCCCCCCGGCGGCCACGGCGTGTACGTGAACGCCAAGAAGTTCCTGCCGCACATAAAGCCGCAGAATTTCCCGGCCCAGTCGCTGGCCTGCGCGCTGTACCTCGAGGGCGGCATACGCGGCGTGGAGATAGGCACGCTGATGTTCGGGCGCCGCGACGCGAAGGGCGTGTTCCAGGCCGCGCCGATGGAGCTGGTGCGCCTGGCGATACCGCGCCGCGTCTACACGCAGAGCCACATCGACTACGTGATAGAGGTGTTCGGCTGGCTCGCGAAGCGCGCGAAGCAGATAAAGGGGCTCGACGTGGTGGAAGCCCCGGCGATACTGCCGCATTTCACCGCCAAGCTCAAGCCGGCGAAGTAAGGCCGGCGCGCCCGCGGCGGCGGGCAGGACTGCACAACTATGTTCAAGAAAGACAGGATCAGCGAGATAAGGCCGGAGCTCGAGGCCATAGTGGGGCCGGACGGCGTGCGCACGGGCGAGGCGGAGATACTGATGTACTCCTACGACGCCGGCATGGCGCGCGCCAGGCCCGAAGTGGTGATAACCTTCTCCGCCGCGGACCAGGTGGCCCCGGTGGTGAAGCTGCTGGCGAAGAGCGGGATACCTTTCCTGCCGCGCCTCGCGGGCACCAACCTCTCCGGCGGCACCATACCGCTGCACGGCGGCGCGGTACTGAACATGTCCCGGCTGAAGAAGATACGCCAGATAGACACCGGCGCCCGCCTGGCGCTGGTGGAACCCGGCGTGGTCAACCTGGAACTGCAGAACGCGCTGGCGCCTTTCGGCTTCTTCTACGCGCCGGACCCCGGCAGCCAGAAGGTCTCGACGATAGGCGGCAACATAGGCGAGAACGCCGGCGGCCCGCTGTGCCTGAAGTACGGCGTCACCGTGGACAACGTGGAGAAGCTGGAGTTCGTCTCGCCCGACGGCGAGACGCACACGGTCTCGTACCGCGACGCCGGCCCCGACGTGATGAGCCTGCTCGTAGGGTCCGAGGGTACGCTGGGCATCGTGACCGCGGCGTGGCTGAAGATACTGCCGCTCCCGGCCCATATAAAGACCGCCACCGCGGCTTTCAAGTCCATGGACGAGGCGATGAACGCCGTGACGCGCATCATAGGCTGCGGCATACTGCCGCGCGCCCTCGAGGCGATGGACAAGGTCTCGCTGGACACCGTGATGGCTGGGCGCGAGAACCCTTTCCCCCCTTCGGTGGAGGCCGTGCTGCTGCTGGAGCTGGACGGCGACGACGCGGTGCGCATCACGAAGGACCTCGACACCTGCCACAAGATCTGCGCGGCGGAGGGCTGCCAGAATTTCAGGATGTCCGGCGACCCGGCCGAGCGCGAGATGCTCTGGCAGGCCCGCCGCGGCGTCAACCCGGCGATGGCCCGCCTGGCCCCCGACCTGCTGGTGGAGGACGGCGTGGTGCCGCGCCCGCTCCTGACCGCGGCGCTGCGCGAGACCCGCGAGATAGCGGCCAAGTACAAGCTTACCTCGGCGATGATCTTCCACGCCGGCGACGGCAACATGCACATGCACATCATCTTCGACCGGCGCGACCTGCAGG
>JACCEE012187174.1_pt1 | contig 11047 bp, 6 predicted proteins | sample 7449931 | NCBI WGS metagenome assembly JACCEE01 (sample SAMN15323457, study PRJNA562643) | freshwater metagenome | isolation source: river surface water | place: USA:Blue River Watershed | collected 2017-08-19 | reverse complement strand
AGCCGAACATGGCGACGATGCTCGTCTACATCCTCACCGACCTCGCGGTGCCGCGCGACACGTTGCGCGCGATCCTCGCCCGCGCCGTCGACCGCAGCTTCAACCGGATGAGCATCGACAGCGACACGAGCACCTCCGACACCGTCGTGGCGCTCAGCTCCGGCGCGGTGCCGTGCGCGGATCTCGCGGCCTTCGAGGCCGCGCTCATGCAGGTGTGCACCGATCTCGCCGAGGATGTCGCCCGCAATGGCGAGGGCGTGCGCCACGTGATGCGCGTGACCGTGAAGGGTGCGCCGACCGAGTCGGCCGCGCGCGCGATCGGCAAGAGCGTCGTCAACGCCCCGCTGTTCAAGTGCGCCGTCGCCGGTAACGATCCCAACGTCGGCCGCCTCGTGCAGGCCGTGGGCAAGTACGTGGGCGCGCACGAGCCGGGCATCCCGCTCGGCCGCACGCGCATGAGCCTCGGTGGTATCCAGATCGTCGCAGACGGAGTTTTCGCCCTTGATCCTGCGAAGGAGCAGGCGCTCGTCGCGCATCTGAAGGCGGCCGAACTCTACGCCAGCGCGGAGCCGAAGGACGGCGTCTATTCGCCGCCGATCGACTTCCCGCCGCACGAGCGTTGTGTGGAGATCGAGATCGATCTCGGTGCCGGCGCCGCGGAGGCGACCGTGATCGGCGCCGATCTCACCCACGAGTACGTGAGCGAGAACGCCGACTACCGCAGCTGAGGCACGGACTGAGTTGGTCGAGTGCCGAGTGTCGCGAGACGAGAGGCGGTTTGCTGCTGCCCTCGTCTCTCGTCGTCTCGACCCACGGCGAGACCGCTCACGGCATCGCCGGCGAGGGCATCTGCGGTTCGAAGACGAAACGGATGCCGCGGTTGAACGCTTCGGCCACCGTCCCGGCGTGCCGTTCGCCCTCGATGAGCTGGAATTTGTACGCGAAGTCCGCATAGGCGCCGGATCCGATCGTCTTGTCGAAGCCCTTGATGGCGCCGACAAACTCCGGCCACTCGCCCGTGCCCACGCTCATGTAGAGCCGGGTGGGCACGTGGAAGGCTCCCGTGTGGTCGCCGCCCCGGGCGATGCTGCGAAGCTCGCTCTCGCGGCGGCTGAGCCAGTCGTGGTCCCAGTCGACCGCTGGTGAGGCGGCGATGATGCCCTGGAAGAGTCCGGGTTCCTCATACATGCAGAAGAGGCTGAACAGCCCGCCCATCGAGGTGCCGGCCATCACGCGGAAGGACGGATCGGCGCGGAGGTTCTGTTCCACGTAGGGGATGATCTCGGTCTTGATCGCGGTGAGGAACTGTCGCGCGCCGCCCTGGCGTCCGAGGCCCTTGGCCCAGCCGTAGTCCATCGTGCTCGGCGACAGCTCGAACATCCGCTCCTTGCTGTAGTCGATGTTCTCGCCGGCGTAGCCGATGCCGACGACGATGTACTCGGGCACGATCTGGTCGTACCAGAGCGACGAGCCCAGCGAATGGGTCTTCACGAAGGTCCAGTAGGCATCGGTGACGTAGATGACCGGGTAGCGCCGGCCTGGTTTGCTGCCGTACGAATCGGGGTAGCCGATGTAGAGCCGGTAGTCGCGTCCGGTCACTTCGCTGTGCACTGGGCGGAGTTCGGTGGTGTCGAGTACGACGTGGGGGAACGATGCGGGAGCCGCCGGAGCGGCGTTCTCCTGGGCGGACAACCCGCGCCAGAGGGCGCAGACGGAGGCAAGGATGATCAGGGGGCGAAGGGCGGAGTGCATACAACTCCGTTAACGCCACAACCGTCCTATATCCACCGCACAATACTCCACCACGCGGGGATTTATGCGTCTTCGGCAGGTCGCCGCGTGTGGGCACGTGTTTGTCGAGGCGTGGGGTGGATGCCGACCAGCGCGCCCGCGCACGGCTCGGGTGGTTTTGTCGCCAGTCCCTGACTTGCCCGGACCGGGAGGCAGCAAGGGCCCGAGGCCGAGGGGCAAGGCAAGTGCTGAAACTATTACCTAGGTGGTAGTGTCGGTATCCCCATCGCCTCGTTGCGGCTGTGGGACTGGTCGGGGACAAACGGAGCGATTCCTGCCGTGCTTTCCCGCGCATCGTCGCGGCAGGTGCACGAAGGCGGCTTCCGGCCCCTCGGTGCTCCGCATCCCCTACACACAAACTCCCGCTATGACCCCTGCTCGCCCAACCGTGCTGGCATTGCTCCTGTTGCTCGTGCCTGTGCTCGGCGTCCGCGCCGCCGACAAGCTCGTCGTCGTCCAGGCCGAGTCCGCGACCCTCAGCACGAGTCCGGCCACCGACTACACGATCGCCTCGGACAACGGTGTCTCGTTCATCACGCCGACCACCGATTTTCTCACACCGGCGACCGCCCCCGGCAATGCGAGCAAGGTGGCCACCTACACGGTGACGTTCCCGCAGGCGGGGACCTACAACCTCTTCCTGCGCTTCCGCATCGGCTCCGGCGCCGGCAACGACGACAGCCTCTACTACGCGAGCGCCTTGGGTACCCGCGATCCGGCGACAGGGAGCCATTGGGTCATCGCCAACTATCTGGCCACCGTCGGCTACACGGCGGCCGGGGACGCCGTCGACGGCGGCGGCACCGCCAGCAACCTCGTCTGGAAATGGCTTCGCCTCTCCTCCTACAACGGCGGCGGTTCCGGGGTCACGTTCACCGTCCCGGCCGGGGCACTCACCCAGACCTTCCAGATCGGTGCGCGCGAGAACGGCCTTGATGTCGACCGGATCGCCTTCGGCCTCACCAGCCAGTCCTTCACGGTGGCCAATCTCCTCGACACGCCGCCGGTGATCCTCGATGGCCAGGTGCTCACGGCCTACGAGGGTTCGGCGGCCGGTGCCGGGGTCGGTACGGTGCTCGCCGCGGACGCCGAGGGCGACCCGCGTCAGGGATGGACCATCACGGGCGGAACCGGCGCGGCGGTGTTCGCGATCAATCCAGCCAGCGGCCAGATCACCGTGGTCGATCCCTCCGCGCTCGTCGCCGCGGTCAACCCGAGTTTCTCGCTCACCGTCACGACGACCGACGGCGTGTTCACCAGCGCGCCCCGCACTGTGACCATCAACATCGGCACGCTGAGCAACATCGCGGTCTACGCCCCGACGGCCGGGCTCTATCATGCCGGCCAACCGTTGACGTTCACCGTGTCGCTCAATCGCCCGATGATCGTCGATACCACGGGCGGCACGCCGTCGATCGCGCTCACTGTCGGCGCCACGCCGCGTCAGGCCACCTATGTCTCGGGCAGCGGCACGAGCTCCCTCGCATTCGCCTACACCGTGCAGGCCGGTGACAACGACGGCGATGGCTTGTCCGTCGCCTCGGCGATCGCGCTCAACGGCGGCACCATCAAGGACGAAGCCGCGGCCGCCATCGGCCTGTCCTTCACGCCGCCGACGACTGCGGGCATCCTCGTCGACACCGCGCCACCGGCGGCGCCCACGATTGTGAGCTACACCAACCGCACGTTCTCCGGAACGGCGGAGGGGGGCAGCACCGTGAGTATCTACCTCAATGGCACGCTCAACACCACGGTTGCCGCGACTGGCGCGGGCGCGTGGTCCTGCCCGGTCAGTGCTGTCGGCATTCCGGCAGGAACAAACAACTACACCGCCACGGCCACCGCCACCGACGCCGCGGGCAACGTCAGCGTGCTCTCGGCCGGCCTTCCGCTCACGATCGTGGTCGATCCGAATGCACCGATCATCGTGCAGGCGGAGTCGGGTCTAGTGGGTGCCGATTTCCTCAAGCCGACCGCGAGCGGAGTGACCTACATCACGGCCGCCACGGATCTCAGCACGACGCCCAACGCCCAGAGCCCCGGCAGCGCGGCGAAGGTGGCCTCGTACACGGTGTTTTTCCCGCAGGCCGGCACCTACAACCTCTACGCCCGCGTGCGCGTCGGCTCCGGCTCGGCCTCCGACGACAGTTGCTACTATGGCAACGGGCTCGGCGCGAAGTCCGTCACCGATCCCAACGCCTGGACCACCTGCAACAACCTCTACAACGTCGGCTACACCGACACGAGCGAGTACGTCACGCCGCAGGGCAGCGTCTGGGGCGCCGGCCCGGCCGGCGCTGGCATGTGGAAGTGGGTACAGCTTTCCCTCAGCAACTTCTACGACGCCGGCCCGCAGTTCGTGGTCCCCGAGGGCGGTTTGCTCCAGACGTTCCAGTTCGGCTCCCGCGAGAACGGCTTCGATGTCGACCAGTTCGCGTTCGGCCTCAACGGCGTCTACTACACCGTCGCCCAGCTCAACGCCGGCGCCGCCGGCAGCACCACCCCGCCGCCGGGACCCTACACGCCCACGCATCCGCCGCTCGCGACGGGCAAGGCGAAGTTCCTCGGTTGCGAGTACGGCGCGAATTCGGCGCCCAACTTCGCGGCCTATTTCAACCAGGTCGTGCCCGGCAACGGCGGCAAGTGGGCCAGCGTCGAGGGCTCCCGCGATGTGATGAACTGGACCGACTTCGACAATGCCTACCGCATCGCGAAGGCGAACGGGTTCAAGTTCCGCTACCACGTGCTCGTCTGGGGCAGCCAGCAGCCGACCTGGATCGAGAATCTCTCCGACGCCGAGCAGCTCGAGGAGATCCACGAGTGGTTTGCCGCCGTCGCGGCCCACACGGTGGACGGCGAGCTCATCAATCCCGACTGGATCGAGGTCGTGAACGAGCCGCTCCACGCCGCTCCGGATGCGCCCACCCGCGGCAACTACGCCAAGGCGCTCGGCGGGGCCGGCGTCACCGGCTGGGACTGGCTGCTCGAATCCTTCCGCCTCGCCCGGCAGTACTTCCCCGGGAAGAAGCTCATGTTGAACGAGTATAGCGTGACCAACGACGGCAACGCGATGGCCCGCTATATCCAGATCATCAATCTGCTGAAGGCCGAGAACCTCATCGATCTGGTCGGCTTCCAGGGCCACTCGTTCGAGATCCGGGGCACGCCCACCTCCACGCTCACCGCCAATCTCGAGACCCTCGCGGCGACCGGCCTGCCCATCATCGTCACCGAGATGGACATCGATGACGGTGCGAGCTTGCCCCAGCTCGGCGAATACCAGCGCATCTTCCCGCTCTTCTGGGAGCACCCCTCCGTGATCGGCGTGACCCTCTGGGGCTACCGGCCCGGCATGTGGCGGCCCGACGCCAATCTGGTGCTCAACAGCGGCGCCGAAAAGCCCGCGATGCTCTGGTTGAAGGACTATGTGCGGAACAACTTCCCCGTCGTCACGGCCGACCAGACCATCTGGATCGCACCCGGCGCCACCAACGGCACCGTCGTTGGTACCGTCCAGGCCACCGATGCCGACGCAGGAGCTGTCCTGCAGAACTGGAGCATCAAGGACGGCTCGGCCGCGGGCGCGTTCAGCATCAATGCCGCTACCGGCGCATTGACGCTCACCAACGCCGGCGCGCTGAACTTCGTCGCCAACCCGTCCTACACCTTGCGCGTGAAGGTCGGCGACGGCATCGGCCACAGCGTCGCCACGGTCGTCACGATCCGGCAGATCACGTTGCCGAGTTTCACCACCCAGCCGCTCGACCGCTCGGTGCTGACCGGCGCCGCCGCCCAGTTCGTGGCGGCCGCCAGCGGCACGCCTGTACCCACGCTGCGGTGGCAACGCTCCGTTGATGCGGGCAACACCTGGACCGACCTCGCCGACGACGCCACCTACTCCGGCACCGCGACGGGCACGCTCACGGTGGCCGCGGCAAGCGTCGCGATGAGCGGCGATCTGTTCCGCTGCATCGCCAGCAACGGCGCCACACCGGCCGCCTCCAACGAGGCCGCACTCGAGGTGATCGCCGCGGTCGCCACCTACGGCGATTGGGCGGTGGCCAATGGCGTCACCGGCGGCGCGTCCGACGATCCCGACGGCAGTGGCGTGAACAACTTTGCCCGCTATGCGTTCGACCTGCCGGCGACCGGTCCGGTCGCTTCCCCCGTCCGCCTTTCGGTGGTCACGGTGGGCGCCGAGCGGCGTCTGCAGATCGCCTTCACCCGACGCGCCGTGGCAACCGATCTCGCCTACGTGATCGAAGCCAGCAGCAACCTCACCGACTGGTCCGAACAAGTGGCCACGGTCGATTGCGGCACGCCGGTCGACGTCTTCGTCCAAGATTCCGTCGCACTCGGCAGCGTGCCGTGTCGCTTCCTTCGGGTGCGCGCGATCGTGCCGCCGGCGCCGTAGCCCTTTCGGTCCGGCGTGGTCCCGCAGGGCCACGCCGGCCGGTCACCAATGTTATAAGACAATTGTTCTTTGTTGGACTGGGGCCGGTCGCTCTCCCGGGCGTTCGGTCCCGTTTCATCCCCACCACCCCAGACCCAAACAAACCTGCAGCTCTGCTCACCATGAAAGCCAAGAAATACCTCGGGGCCGTCGCGGCGTTGGCCCTCGCCAGCACCGTTTCGGCCCAAGCGCTCGTGTTCTCGTTCGACTCCGGCACCGACGGCTGGAGCGCCACCACCTGGGATACACCGACGACTACGCCTCCCACACCTGCGTACCAATCCATCGCGTGGGATGCGTCCCGCCAGGCGCTTGGCGCCTCGATCACCGAGGGCGGTTGGCACTATCTCACCAACATCTGGAGCAATCCGTCCACCAACGTCGCCGCCTACGACGCGTTCAACACCGGCTTCGCGAACCCGACGCTTTCCACCATCGGTTTCGACGTCACCGTCGCGCCGGGAACTGGCGGCACCTACCTCAACGTGATCGGGGTGCTGCAGGGCGGCACCACCGGTGGTTGGAATCAGTTGCAGATGACCGGCTTCAACCAGGCGGAATTGGGTGCCGGAGCCACCAAGACGTTCTTCACCGACTTCACTTTGGAGACCGGCGCGGCTTTGGCCGGGACTGGTGAGGCCAACTACCAGTTTGTCGTCGGGGTGAACTCGGACTGGACCGGCGGCACCGTCTTCGTCGACAACGTCCGCATCACTCCGGCCGCGATTCCGGAGCCGAGCACCATCGGCGCGATTCTCGGCGCCGGCGTTCTCGGCTTCGCGGTCTACCGCCGCCGCAAGGCCCGCGCCTGAGCGACACGCGAAAAGGCAACTGTTCTGCACTCGCCTCGAAGCCCGGCCCTGCGGCCGGGCTTCTGCTTTGAGTGAGGCATCGGGTGTCACGGTCGACGGCGGATGTCGTGGTCGTTGCGCCGCTTGCGCGATCTTCGGGAGGTGCCGTGCCCGGACGGAAGTGGTCGAGCAATGGGCAGGTTTCGTAGCGGCTGGTGGCAGATTGTAGTGCCTCAAGGCTTCGTCGGCCCTGCCGATACCTGCGGGATCCCGGCCCCACACCGGATCGTCCGTAGTTTTACCCTAATGAGTGCCATGACCTTCAATCGGCGACTGGCGCTGGGATTCGGTGTGGTCCTTGCGCTCCTTGCCATCTCCGGCGCGGTGACGGTGTGGTGCATGCGCACCGGATCCGACCGCGCCGTCGCCGTGCGCGAGGCGTACATCCGCCAAGCTGCGCTCGCCAACCAGATCGAGCGCACCGCCACGGTCGCCCGCCTTCAGTTCAACTATCATCTCTACGCCTTTCGGGCCGGCGCCTGGGAGAAAGGGCGCGAGGCCCTTCGCACCGTGGAACAGCAGGTCGCCGAGTTGGCGAAGCTGGTCGATGCGCGTCCGGAGTTGCACGACAACGCGGCCGCGGTCCGGACCGTGGAGGAACGACTGCGCCGCTACGTCACCGAGGCTGAGCAGGGCAAGAGCGACCGTCTGCTGTTCAACTCCGCCCGCTCGCGGCTCGAGGCGGGATCCGAGGCGGTGCTGGCCCATCTCGAGGAACTCGTGGCGGCGCAGCATGAACGCCTCGCGGACGGCGGCCCGGGTGCGGCCGCGAAGGATCTGTCCGCCGCGATGGCCCGACTCGCCGCCCTCGCCGAAATCGATTCGCTCGCCCGCAACGCCCATCGCAACGCGAGCGTCGCGCTCTTCGATCGCGACCTCGCGATGATCGGGGAGGTCGCGCCGGAGGTCGAGGAGGTCGTGGCCAAAGTGGCCGGTCTCGGCCCCCTCATGGTGGATCCGCAGGATGGGGCGCTGCTGGCCCAGATCCGTGAAGCTGCCGACCGCTATCTCAAGGGCGCCCAGGATCTGGCCGACGCCTTGATCAACGAGGCGGACCACGGCCGGGAGTGGACCGCGACCGGCATCGCCTTGACCGAGGCGGTCGACAAGGTGGCGGACCTCGGCACCTCCGAGACGGAGTCCGCCTCCACCGGCGTGGTCGAGACCCTGCGGCGCGGTGTGTTCGTGGTCGTGGCCGGAGTGGCGGTGTGCCTGCTCGCCGGCATCGCTGTGGCATGGATTCTCGGGTACAGATTGACGCGGGTCCTGCGCGAGATCGCACGCGCGCTCACGACCGGGGCGGAACACTCCTCGGCGGCGGCCCGCCAGGTGTCCGAATCGAGCAAATCGCTCGCGGATGGCGCGAGCGCCCAAGCCGCCTCGCTCGAGGAGACCAGCGCCTCGCTCGAGCAGATGTCGGCTTCCGCCCGGCGCAACGCCGAGCACGCCGGTTCGACACGGGAACTCGCCGCCGCCACGCGCGCCGCGGCCGATGCCGGCGCCGGCCAGGCCCGCGAACTCGGCGAGGCGATGGACGCCATCCGCCGTTCGAGCGACGACATCGCAAAAATCATCAAGGCGATCGACGAGATCGCGTTCCAGACCAACATCCTCGCGCTCAACGCGGCCGTGGAGGCCGCACGGGCCGGCGAGGCGGGCGCCGGGTTCGCCGTCGTCGCCGAAGAGGTTCGCAGCCTCGCGCAACGCAGCGCGACCGCCGCGCGCGACTCCGCCGGCAAGATCGAGGCCGCCAACGCGGTCAGCACCCGTGGTGCGTCGGTGTCGGCGCGGGTGGGGGAGACGCTCCAGACCATCCACGAAAAGGCGACCAAGGTCAGCGAACTCGTCGCCCAGATGGCGACGGCCAACTCCGAACAGAACGAGGGGCTGCGCCAGCTCAACGACACGGTGGCGCAGATGGACAAGCTGACGCAGGCCGGTGCGGCCAACTCCGAGGAGACGGCCGCCGCCGCCCAGCAGATGAACGCGCAGGCCGACGATCTGCTCGAGGCGGTGCGCGCGCTCGATGCACTGGTCGGGCATCGCGCGGATGCCGTCGGGTCCCCCGTGTCACCAAGTGATGGTGGCAGTGGGGTCCGCTCCGCCCGGGGCGCGGCGGCGGGGGTGCCGGTTGGACCGGCGGCCTCTTGACATCAAGATAGTGCGGCGCATCGGTGGGGCATGCCGTCCCGCCCCCCGATCACTCCGGAGCATCTGTACCTGATCCTGTGGAAGGCGTTCTACGCCGTGGAGGCGCACGACCGCCGGAGTATCCGAAGCCTGGGGTTCGCGTCGGACAGCGACTTCGCGGTGCTCGAGGCCTTGTACTCCAAGGGCGCGCTGCCGGTGAACGAACTGGGGCGGAAGCTGTTTCTCACCAGCGGTTCGATCACGACGGCGGTCCATCGGGCCCAGCGGCGGGGCCTGGTGCGGCGGGTGGCGGACGCCGCGGACCGGCGGGTGGCGCTGGTCGAGCTCACCGAGGCCGGGCGCGACCGTACGCGGCGGGCGTTGCAGCTTCATTTCCAGAATCTGGCGACAGCGCTCGGCGGGCTGGAACCCGCCGAGCAGCGGCAGCTCGCGGACCTGTTGCGCAAGGTCGGCAAGCACGCGGCGCAACTGCCCGTGCCGGCTACGGGCAGCGGACTCAGCTGTTCTGCAGCTCGTAGCTGAGGATGCTCAGCGCGTAGACGGCCGCGGTCTCGCAGCGCAACACGAGCGGGCCGAGCGTGATCGGCTCGAAGCCGGCGTTCTTGGCGATGCTCATCTCGGCCGGGGTGAAGTCGCCTTCCGGTCCGATCAACCAGAGCACCTTCTGCGGCGGGCGGCCCTTCTCGTCGCGGAAGCGCGCGAGCACGGTCTTCAGCGACTTCGCGCCGGGCTGGAGGCTGGCGATCAACTTCAGGTCGAACCCCCTGGTGTCCTCCATGAACGCGGTGGCCTTCTGCACGGGCTGGATCGCGGGCAGGTAGGCGTTGCCGCATTGTTTGGCGGCCTCGATCGCGGCGGCGCGCCACTTCTCGAGTTTGTTCTCCTCGCGGTCGGACTCCAGCTGCACCTCGGTGCGTTCGCTGGCGAGCGGGACGATGCCGGCGACACCGATCTCGGTGGCCTTGCGGACGATGGCGTCCATGTACTTCCCCTTCGGCAGCGCCTGCCCGAGCGTGACGGCGTAGGGCAGCGCCTTGATCTGCTGGGGGAAGCGGACCTTCAGGCGCGCGTCGCGTTTGCCGAGGGCCGCGAGCTCGCAGATCCATTCGTGGCCGGCGCCGTCGAAGGCGACCACTGTATCGCCGACACGGGCACGATTCACGGAGACGAGATGGTGGGTCTCGGTCTCGTCGAGGTTGATCTCCGCCGGTTCGCGACTCGGCGGGGTGCAGTAGACACGGAAGTCAGGCATGCCCTCATGCGACTGTGTCGAGGCGGCGGCTGGCAAACGCGTTTTCGGCGCTTCGGCGTGCGCCGACCCTGAAAACGGCTGAAGCGCTCGGTTGCCCGAGCGCTTCAGCCGACTAACAAACTACAAACTTATGAGCTACTAGCCCTGCAAACTACTTGCAGGGGGAAAGACGCCGGCGGTGCCGAAACGTTCAATAACTTCTGCGCTTTTCGAAAGTTCATGGCGGCACCACTACGGGAAGGCGGGGACCGGCCGGTGGCGATTGGTTGGACGCCGGTGGGCGATCGTGGTGATCGCGAGGTCCAGAAACGGCTGAAGCGCCCGGTTGCCCGGACGCTTCAGCCGACTAACAAACTACAAACTATGAGAAACTAGCCCTGCAAACCTTGTTACGTAGGGAGAGACGCAGGCGTCGCGGAAACGTTCAAACCGCGTTGCAGATATTTTCGCCGCGCGCTTCGCGGGAATTTGGAGGGCGCCGAACCGCGTCCAAACGCGACCTCCAGAAACGGCTGAACCGCCCGGTTTCCCGGACGGTTCAGCCGACTT
>JACCEE011413534.1_pt1 | contig 11050 bp, 8 predicted proteins | sample 7449931 | NCBI WGS metagenome assembly JACCEE01 (sample SAMN15323457, study PRJNA562643) | freshwater metagenome | isolation source: river surface water | place: USA:Blue River Watershed | collected 2017-08-19 | reverse complement strand
TAATTTTTTCTTCAAGTTCTTTGATAGCAATTTTTATTTCCTCTTCAGTTTTTTCAAAAATCTGAGAAAGTTTTTTCACAGAAACTGGTTCCCCCTTCCAAAAAAGAATCGCTTCTATTTTATTTACTAAATTATTTTCTTGCATCGTATTTTATTTTATAAATTTTAAATACTAGATCCCGTTCTTCAACGGGATGACAATCAGAATTGTCACTTTATAAACTTTCTACTTTTAACTTTAAACTAATAAATTGGCACCCCAATATCTTTTGTTTCAATATTTATATCCTCAAACTTATCTCTCTGATTAACCTCTATTATACCCTGTTTTACGAGCTCTAGCATGGCTAGGAAGCTCACTATAACATTTACCTTTTCTACCTTGCCCATACCAGAAAAATCTCTAAAACTCATCCTCAAAGAACTCTTCACCCTCTCTGTAAGATTACCTATCATTTCTTCGAGACTTACAACTTTTGTAATTTTAATTTTTGGTTTCTTTTCAAATTTAGGTAAATTATTTATTACATCAAAAATTGCTTTAACAAAATTTTCCTTATTCATATCTTCACTGGGAGAAAACACAGGTACAGCTTTTCTGGGGTTTGCAAAAAAAAGTATATTTTTAGCAAAATTTTCTTTTATACCAATACTCAACTCTTTTATCTTCTTATAGATTTTTAATTTTAATTCCAAATCTTCCATATCTGTCTTTTCTTCTTCTGTCAGATCAATAGTTGGAAGTAATGACTTTGATTTTATAAGCAAAAGAGTTGATGCAATAACAATAAAATCTGATGAATCTTTTATAGAATAGCCTTCTCTACTTTGAAGATAAGCGATAAAATCATCTGTAACCTTTGCAAGAGAAACATCGTTTATAAGAAGTTTTCTCTTTTCTATAAGAGAAAGAAGTAGGTCGAGTGGACCCTCAAAAACTTCTGTTTTGATTTTAAATTGTTCTTCTTGCATTTGTATATAATACTATTTTTTATTCACCATTGCGAGAAAATAAACAATAAAAAATGAGGAGATACCTTTTTACAGATTCAAGGTCTCACCTCATTTTTAAAATTATTCTGCCTTCTTTACTTTTACTTCAATCTTCAAATCTCTAAGTTGCTCTGCAGACACTTTACCTGGAGCACCCATCATAAGATCTTTTGCTTCACCAGTCTTTGCAAAGGCAATAACTTCGCGAATGTTTGGTTCATTTTCAAGTATCATGATCATTCTATCAAGACCCCAAGCGATACCACCGTGTGGAGGAGTTCCGGAACCAAGAGCTCTTAACATATGACCATATTCTCTTTCTATCTTTTCATCACTATACTCCATTATTTCAAGAACTTTTCTCAAAGCTTCTGGTCTATGATTTCTAACACTTCCACCGCCCATTTCATAACCATTTAAAGCAATATCGTATTGTGAAGCCATTATCTTATCAATATTCGTCTTATTCATAAGATCGTTGAAAGATTCCGCCTTACAACCTGAGAATGGGTTATGAGTAAATGTCCATTTTCCGTCATCACCTTTTTCAAACATCGGAAAGTCTACAATCCAAGCAAAAGCTAATAAGTCCGGATCATTTTTATCTGTTCTTATATCTGGTTTATCACTACCATATTTTGCCATAGCTTCAGCATAAGGAATCTTAGGAAAAGGAATCTGTTGAATTTTCTTGTGAGGATAAAGTTTTTGTACAACTTCAATAATAACTTTTTCATTTACCGCCATAACATCTTCTTCTGTTGCAAAACTCATCTCCAAGTCCATCTGAGTAAATTCTGGTTGTCTATCACCTCTTGAATCTTCATCACGATAACATCTGGCAAACTGAAAATACTTTTCAAAACCAGCAGCCATCAAAAGTTGTTTATATTGTTGTGGTGATTGTGGAAGAGCATAGAAATTTCCCGGTTCAAGTCTTGAAGGAACTATAAAGTCTCTTGAACCTTCAGCAGTAGCGACAGTTAAGCTCGGAGTCTCTATTTCTGTAAAACCTTCTTTTGCTAATAAGTTTCTAGTCATAAGCACAACCTCATGTCTATTTCTTATATTTTTTTGCATTCTTGGTCTTCTTAAATCCAAAAATCTATATTTAAGTCTTGCGTCTTCACCAACATCTCTTCCATCACTTCTTACATCTATTGGTGGTACAGAAGCTTCATTCAAAATGGTCATAGAGAGAGCTTCTATTTCGATAGAACCATTTACTTCATCTTTGTTTACCATTCTTTCTGGTCTTGCATTTACTTTACCCGTAACTTCAACGACCCATTCAGGTCTTACAGTACTTGCAATCTCATGTAATTCTTTATAGTTTGGCAAAACGACCATCTGAACCTTTCCAGACATATCTCTCAAATCAATGAAAATTAATTTTCCATGATCTCTCCTTATATCTATCCATCCTTTTATCTTCACCTCTTCACCAATCTTTGTTGTTAAATCTTTTATATATGTTCTCATAGATTTTATTATGAGCTTAGCGAATTTTAAAATCATGACCCTGTGTAGTAAAAATCTTCAGATTTTTCTCGCATTACCATGCGATACTACACTGGGGGTATAAATTATAATTGCCTTACTCTTTATTAAACTAATAAATTTTTAATCATTTGTAATGTGCATTTTTTACACATTTCTTTTTTTATTTTTCTAAAAACAAAACGCCCTCGCAAAAATTAAAGTACTTTAATTTTTGCGAGGGCGCTCAATGCGCGGTACCACCTCACTTTATAACTCTTAAGTCCTATAAATGGAATACCATTTCGGACAAGGGGTTCTACTTGGGCGAACATTTATAATTAAATGTTTTAGCCATTTTTCTTCCCCAAGCATGGCCGAACACTTTTAGTGTTTTAGGCCGAAACCGTGTTGTTTAGCCGACCAGAAAAACTGGTTTAGGCTCGGCTTCATTGCTTATATTTATATAATAATACTTAATCTAAAAGTTGCAAGTATTATTATACTATTTGACAAATTAAATAATGTGATATAAAATATAATATAGAAGTTCATCTTCAAAAAAAGGAGTTCACGATGACAAAAAGACAAGAAGAGTTTTTTGAGAAATTCTTGGAGATGGGAATTGTCCCAATCTTCGACGAAATAACCACCACAACTCTTGAAAAGGTACAGCAATGTTTTATTCATTTCTTTTTGAGAAAAATGACAAACATCACTGTGCTTATTTCTAGCAACGGTGGAAATACAGATGTTGCTCTTGAAATATTCGACATACTCAAACTATACCCTGGTTTAAAAACAGGTATTGTGATCGGAAAAGCAAGATCGGCAGCTTCAATAATATTGCAAGCCTGTGATAGAAGATTGGCTACTCCAAATTCATTAATATTAATTCATAATGGAACGAAAACATTCCAAAATGATTGTCTGTACGATAACAAAATGCTTGCTGTTTTTATCGAGAGAACCAAAAAATTTAAAGATAGAGAACTCAAAATCTTAACTGATAGAACAAAAAAACCAGAGCAAGAAATCATGGACATGAACATGGAAGAAAAATCATTATTACCAGAAGAAGCTCTGGAATTCGGTTTGATTGATGGGGTTTTCACAGGTCAACTTCCTTTTGACCTCCCCAAGGATTTCACTTCTACCCAAAAGGATGAGTGAAATCACAAAAAGGGTTTTCGCCATGCGAAAACCCTTTTCCTTTTATTTATATTCTTCTTATAAATTTTATTAAAATAAGTTACAGGTGTTAAAATCTACCTGTTCAAAAAGACTTAGTATAGCTTCGTAATTTTCTCTTTTAATTGAATCTCTCTTTATTTTTAATTTTTTAAAATCTTCATCGGTTGTCAAAACATTTTTAATCAAATTATCAGCAATAGACAAAACAGCGGTAGATGGAACATTAAAATGATTTGAAATAGCAAACAAAACAGAAGATTCCATATCCACAGCAGAATAACCATCTTTACTCCAAGACTCAATATCCTCACTGGTTTCAGCAAGCATTGCCTGTACAGTCATCATTTTTCCATCATAAATATTTTCTTTATTTTTCAAAAATGATTTTATAAGTAAATTTAATTTATCATTAGATTTATAAATATAATCAGAATTATTTCTTTGATACATTCTCACAGAACTTTCATTCCCATAACTATATTCTGGAATAATTATATCACCAGTATTTAAAGATTCCTTTAATAACCCGCAAGTTCCCAAAAGAATATTTGCTTTAGAGCCAAATAATGACGCTGTGTGTAAGAGCTCACTTAAATATGTTCCGCCATATACAACATCAAACCATATTCTTTTATTATTAATAATCAAACTTTTTATTTCACTAAAAAATGGATGATCAATCTTCTCTTCTGTATAATTTATTTTTAAGTTTTTTAATGCTTCATAAAGAAATATGTATTCTTTATTTTTAGGAAATGTACCAACAACAAAAACTCCATCAACCTTATAATCTTCTGGTAATTTTAATGCTTTAATAAAATCCTCTTTTTTAAGTTTTTTATACATAATTAATTATTCATATTCCCCTTTCTGCTCTTCATATAACACACTATATTTCCCCTTTTTATCCATGAGTTCATCATGACTTCCCTCTTCTATTATTTCACCATCTTCAATAAAAATTATTTTATCCGCTCTTCTTAAGGTAGCGAAATTATGAGAAATAATAAGCATCGATTGTTTATCAGACACAGATTCTATATTTCTAAAAATTTCCGATGTCGACTTAGAATCAACAGCGGCAGTTGGTTCGTCCAAAACAAACACAGAAGAATTTCTATAAAAAACTCTAGCCAAAGCCATCTTTTGTCTTTCTCCCTTAGAGAGTTCAGCACCACCAAACTCTACACCAATCATCCTTTCATATTGATCGTCCCATTTTTCTATAAAGTCAGAAGCTGTGCTTTGTTTTGCTGCAGTTTTAATCTTTTCAAGATCAAATTCTTTTTTAATGTCACCAAAGGAGATAGCATCTTTTGTTTCAAAATTATAAGAAGCAAAATCCTGTGGTAAGACAGCAAGTTTAGACCACCAGTCTTCAATATTCAATTCTTTTAAATTAATCCCGTTTATTAATATTTCTCCGTCACTAGGATCGTGAATTCTAAGCAACAATCTTATTAAAGTAGTTTTTCCAGCACCATTATGACCAACCAGACCAAATTTTTCTCCTGATTTAATTTTAAAAGAAATGTTTTTTAAAACATAATCTTCTTGACCAGGATATTTGAAACTTACATCTTTAAATTCTATCTCAGGTGCTATGTCTCCTACAATCGTCTTAGGTTTTTTTACTTCTTTTATTAATGGTTTAGTTTCTATAACTTCTTTAATATCGGAAACATATAGATTCCTTTCAAGAATTTTAGCTATATTATTTAAAAGCATTGATATATTACTATCAAAAGAAGATATTATAGAAAACAAGAAAACTACAGTACCAACTGTTATTGAACCATTAATAGACTCATTAACTGCTAACCCAAGACCACAAAACATTCCAACTGTTGATAAAAATTCAGAAAAAATTGTATATCTAGTCTTCTTATATTCAAGGAGAACTCTTTTATCAGCAAAATCATCCAGTAACCCCTTTGATTTATTTAAAAATAAATTTTGCAATCCAAAAAGTTTAGATTCTATTACAGAAAACTTATTAACAAAAAATAACCTCAATGTCTGATAAATTCTCTGTTCTCGACTATTTTCCTGAAAAATACTCCATGTTAATCCACCAAACTTTATTTCGAAAAACAATTTTGGTAGAGATAATATAACTATTAAAGAAAAAATTCTCCAATCTATAAAAAACAATACAGACGAGTTAATGGTAACAATTAAAAATCTTTTTAGAGCTACCACAGCAAGATTCATCATATCAATAACTGGTCCGGAAGTACCATTGTTGAAAGCTTGTTGAATAAAATCTTGAAACTTCGGATTTTCTATATGAACAATATCCAGTTCACCTCTTTTCTTTAAAACAAACAAATCAATAAAATTAATGTATTTTAAAAAAAAGACACCTTGTGCAGCACTAGTTATAACATCAATAATATTAGGGGTTATAAAAACAACCGCATATATAAATAAATAATACCAAACATTACCAACATCACCACTAGAGATAAACTTTGTTAAAGAATCAATCAAATCACCAAATATTTTTGATGTTATTGCAGGGAAAAAACTAGAAACAACACTCAAAATAAAAAACAAAGAAAAAGCAAAAGGTGTACTTTTAAAAGCTAACTTTGAAAAGTACACAAAATTTGTACCCAACTTTTTTAGGTTTAAAATACTAGTTTTTGATTGTCTAGACATTTTTTATAATTAAAAAATTTTAGTTAATAAATAACCCTACATTTTATACACATTATTCAATATTCTTCACACTAGTATATCCCCACCCCAACCTTCTTTCTTACATCAACCATTTTCTTCTCTACTCTAGTATTTACTCTAGCACCTCCAACTTTCAAAATATCGAGGACAGTATCTAGATCTTTGGCGAGCATTTCTCTTTTTTCACGAAGAGGTTTTATAAAATCTGACATATCTTTTATAAGAAGTTCTTTTGCTTCCTTATAACCCATTCCACCTTTTTCGTATTTTTCTCTCAAATTCTTTCTACCTTCTTCATCCAAGAAAAGTTTGTGGATTGCATAAAGATTTGATTCATCAGGATTTTTCGGTTCAGCTACACCTTTTGAATCTGTTGGGATACTCATCACGGCTTTTTTAATCTCTTCATCTGTAGCAAAAAGTGGTATCACATTTCCATAACTCTTACTCATTTTTCTACCATCAGTACCAGCTATTGTTTCAACTTCAGAAATTATAAAAGGTTCAGGAAGTTTAAAGGTTTCTCCATAAGCATTGTTGAACTTTTGAGCTATATCACGAGCATATTCTATATGTTGTTTCTGATCTTGTCCTACAGGAACAACATCTGCATCTTGTATAAGAATATCTGATGCCATAAGTATTGGGTAATCAAAAAGACCGACATTAGTTTCTTTATTTTTTGCTTCTGCATCTTTATAAGCATGGGCTCTCATAAGATAAGGCACCGTAGTCAAACAATTAAAAATCCAGGTAAGTTCAGTGACTTGTGGTATATCTGACTGTTTAAATAAAGTAATTTTCTTAGGATCAAGACCAATAGCAAGATAATCCAAAGCAACATCTATTATAGATTGAGAAAGTTCTTTACCATTCTGGACAGTAGTCATGGCATGATAATCAGCGATAAAAATATAACAGTCATATTCATCCTGTAAATCAACAAACTGCTTCATTGCACCAAAATAATTACCAATATGTACCCTACCTGTAGGTTTTACCCCAGACAAAAGTATTTTTTTAGATTCTTTACTCATAGAAAGAATAATACCAAAATTCCCTATTTTTTGAAAGTTTTTTATTTCTTCAACTCAAACTCAACATAGAACTGAGATCCCCTACCTTCGCCTTCAGATTCTGCCCAGATTTTTCCTTTGTGAGCTTCTATCATTTTTTTAGCAACATATAAACCAAGACCAGTACCTAAAATATTTGTTTTGAAAGCGTCTTTTGCTCTACTAAACTTTTCAAACAAATGAGGAAGGGTCTCTGCTGTTATACCAACTCCACTATCACTTATTTTCAAAAGAACATTCTGTTTTTCTGTTTTCTTTAACTCAATAGAAAGCCAACCCTGTTTTGTATATTTACTAGAATTATCTACGAGGTTATATACGACTTGTTTTATTTTTTCTCTATCACCATGTACCAAACATTCTTCATTTGTAATATTTAATTTTAACTCCAGCCCTTTTGCATCTATATTTGGTTTTAATTCTTTTGATACACCTTCTACAAGCTCCCTAATATCAAAATCAACCATATCATATTTCATTTGTCCCTGTTCTATTCTAGAAACATTCAAGAAGTCTGAAACAACAACAGATAAAGATTCAGCAGAAGAAAATACAACATGAAGTGCGTCTAATACTGGTTTAGTAATATCTCCATAATCTCCTTCTATAATCATAGAAAGATATCCTTTTATAGCCGTAAGGGGTCCACGAATCTGGTGTGTTGCAAGACCGACGAATTCTGTTTTAAGTTGATCGAGTTCTTTAAGTTTTTCATTAGCATTTTTTATCTCAGCATTATAATGTCTAAGATTATTATTTGCCCTCTCTAGATCACCAGCCAAAATTTCGATCCTTTCTCTCAAAAAAACTTCCTTTTTAACACTTTTAACAATCAAAATTCCCATCACAGTAGAAACCAAAAGTGTAATAGCTGTCAAAACTCTATTTGTATTATTTTGAATAAAGAAAAACTGTGACCCAATCAAAATAACAATACCGACAACAAGAGCCTGAGAACCAATAAGTTTAATATCAAAAGCCTTGAAACGAACGATAAGATAAGCAAGAAGAGCAATGAAGATTGTCATTCCAAACATACCGTATTGCTCAAGTTCAAAGTTATCGATAAGACTTGCTACATAACCAGTGATAAAGAAAAAGATTAAAAAGAAAGAAACACCAGACGAAAGTAAAAATATTTGTTTCTTTTCGTCCTTATCAGATGTTTTTATATATTTATAAACGGAAAAAACAACAATCCATAAGAAAGATAATAAACCGAGAAAATAATAATAATCCGTATAAAACATACTTTCTACAGCTTCACAATTTGGTATATCAAAATTTATTAAACTACTATTAATAAAAACAAATAGTGGTAATAATAAGATAAACCATAATAACTTTATTTTAAAAGACACATCTCTTTTGTTTATGTACGTATATACAAAATACAAACATGATATAAAAAGTAAACTAGCCAATATACCAAAAAAAGACCAAACAAAATATATAATTCTAGAATTAATATTTGTCCAGACAATTATGTTCATAAAAGACCAAATAGAAAAAATTATAGAAATAAGAAATAATATTCTTGCAGATATTTCATTTCTATTTTTTGTTAAAACAAATAGTCCAAGAAGTAAAGCAACAATAGCAGTTGGTATGTGGGAGTAATAAAGAAGATTGGGAACAGAATTAGAAAATATTAAAAATAATGGACTTGATATATCTGTACAAAACATATTTTTATTTAATTAATTTTTATTACTTTGAAAAACATTTTATTTATCTTTTCATAGTCATAATTTTATATAGTTCAATTATAACTCATATTTAAGAATATGGTAGTTAAAAATTATTATTATACAAATAAGGATTTAACTATATAACTTAAAAATATAATTAATATATAAAATATTAAGAATGTGTTATATTGTAAATATGAAAAAAAGAATAGAAAAAGATTTAGTCGTTGATTTTAACCCTCCCGCAAAGAAAGGGATGCCCTTTACTGAACTTAGAAAGTTAATGACTTTTTGGCAGAAAAAACTCGATATGACCGACTGGAAATTTGAATTAACCATAGTTGATTTTCAAAAAGATAATGGTTTTAGACAAAGCGGTCACTTTATTGCCAATCCAAGAAAGAAAACCGCAAATATATTACTTACATGGAATCCTTGGCGGGGTGATGAAGAATACACACTACTACATGAAATGATCCACGTACTAGTATATAATTTTGATAAATACAGTGAAAATAAAATTAAAGCTACAAATAAAAAAATACCAGATTCATATTATGAAAAATTAGAAGAAATGGTACACCACTTAACTAGAATTAACTTAGGGAGAGATAACAGATAATTATTTTTATAAATAAATTACCATGTTTTTAAAATAAAAAAACCCAACTTTTTCAAGTTGGGTTTTGTTGTTTACGGAAATAATCTTCATTGTCCCCGACAACAACTAGCTCCGCTTGCGCGGGGTGTACGAACAATGGCAGCAGATGCTGCTTTAATTCGTTTCATGTCTACCTCCTTTCTAAAAGAATTATAACACATTTTATTTAATTAATCATTAGACTTTCATTAAGAACCAATAGTTGTAAAAATTTCTTTATATTCTTCATCCAATCAAGACAATAATCATCTTTATTTCTAATCCTTCTTAATTTGCAACCCCCCATACAAAGAGGTAAAAAAGAACACTTCTTACATTTATTATCTTTTAAAGGATTACTATTTATCCAACGATTATTTAATGATGGATTAAAAGCAACTAATCCAAATGAAGAAATTTTTCCTACACGACTTTCATTGTCTGCTTGACTACAACGAAAAACAGAACCATCTAAACCAATTATCATTCTTTTTGGATATTCCCCTATACACAAACTGAGTACACGGAGGTTTTCAGTTGTTGGAAAAGACCTCCACCCATTTTGAGTAGCATGTAAATATGCTTCTAAAATAGTATCGGCCCTTTCTCTACCATCGAGACAAACATTTTCACAAGGATTTTCATCTGAAGAAACAACAGCTTGAAAACTTAATTCTATTTTATTTTTTAATCCTTCTTTTTCTAATTCATCAATCATTTGAACAATGCAATCTTTATTTAGTTTTGTTATATTTACCCTGACAACAACTCTTAAACCTGAGTCAATTGCAAGTTTTATGTTTCTAACGATAGTAGAATAAGTATTACCACCATTTTTAAGAGGTCTAGATGTGTTATGAAAATTCTCAGTCCCATCAATAGTGATTGTAATTGATGACACTGGAGTTTTTAATAGATATTCGATTTTATCAGCTGTTAATAAATATCCATTTGTTGTTATGGAATGTGAATATATTAAACTCCTATCTTTTGATATCCCCATAAAACGATCATTTATCGTTTTTAGTAAATTAAAAGATAGTAATGGTTCACCCCCAAACCAATCAATTTCTATTTTCTTTGCTGTTTTTGATATCTTTTCAAAAAAACTAATTATTGCATCTATCCTAGACTGAGACATTTCCTTTCCTGTATGATGTTCAAAACAATAAAAACATTTAAAATTACATTTTAAATTAAGAATCACACTTATTGCGTACTCGTCAATTCGTGATTTTCTTTCTTCAACGAGATCTGTAATTTTATCGAGTTCATTACTTTTTATTCTTACT
>JACCEE011700408.1_pt1 | contig 11051 bp, 14 predicted proteins | sample 7449931 | NCBI WGS metagenome assembly JACCEE01 (sample SAMN15323457, study PRJNA562643) | freshwater metagenome | isolation source: river surface water | place: USA:Blue River Watershed | collected 2017-08-19 | reverse complement strand
GGCATTTGAGAGCTACTCGCTCGAGTCAACGGGTAGGTTGCTTGAATCTGTAAGTAATTACAGATCTAGATGGATGATGATCAGTTCGCAAGAACTACAGGATCCGGCTTATAGGGCGACTCTTCTTAACTAATTTTTTGGTGAAATTTTAAGGAAATTTTAAGGAAAAGTTTTTTTAACGTGGAATATTCCGCAAACTACTTTTGTTCGAAAGAACGAACCTGCCAAGTAGGGGTTCACCGAAGGCGACGGGTTTTTTAACGCATTGCTTTGGGCGTTTACCTTGTCACCTCTAGGTATCTTGCTAAAAAAGGAGAAATCTAAATGACTTACACAGTTGTAAAGAATCAACGTCCCGCAACAACTTTCCCATCTATCGCGGAGTATTTTCCAAATATAGAGGCATGGTCAGTCGGCTTTGATCGTGAGTGGCGTTTGCTAGAGCAAATGCAGAACACATTGCTTGGCGGTACATCCTCTTATCCGCCATACAACATCAAGCAATTGTCAGAAGATCGATACAAGATTGAAATGGCGGTGGCAGGGTTCTCAAAGTCTGAGCTAAAGGTAGAGATGCACAACAACCAACTCAGTATTGAAGGATCTAAAGAATTAAATGATGGAAGTATTGAGGAAGATTATATTTATCGTGGAATAGCAGGTCGACAATTCCGACAAACTTTTGCCCTTGCAGATCATGTAAAGGTAAACGGTTCTGAACTGCGTGACGGAATTTTAACAATCGAACTTGAACGAGACCTTCCAGAAGAGAAGAAGCCGCGATTAATCCAGATTAGTTAATTTCCAAAGTCAATAATCCAAAAATATGTAGTGGCCTTCTGTGAGTGCAGAGGGCCACTAACTTTTTCTGGCATTAAGGGCGATGCTTCTTTTTTAAAATAACGTTAAGCTAGCCAACAAAATTAAAACTTATTAGTTTGAAACCGGTGGGCATAGCAAAAACCAGTTATCAGCTAACATATTTATGATTAAAGTATTGGAGAAATAGTAAGTAAATTTCCCCAAGGATCATTTACCTTGATTGAATCACTTTCTGCTATTAAATCAAGCTTATGAAAATTTAATCTATCTTTGGTTTCTGCCAATTGATCTTTATTTTCTAACTTGATTTCAACATTTCCCAGTCCTAAGGCCAACTGGCGTTTTCCAGCTCCCTGACTTCGCCAAGTATTCATTGCCATATGGTGGTGGTAACCTCCGGCAGAAACAAAGAGTGCAGATCCTCCCCAATTCAAAGTTTTTTCAAATCCCAACATTTTTACATAAAACTCCTCAGCAGCTGGAATTGACCCGACACTTAAATGTACATGCCCAACCTTCTTATCTTCGTCAACGATTTCATTACTTTGATTCTCTTGCAGAAAATGATTTACATCTAGAAATATTGTGTCCATCTCAATTGATCCATGAACCCAACTCCACTCACTTCTATCTCTGTCCCAGTAAAGCTCCACACCATTACCCTCTGGATCATCAAAATAAAATGCTTTGCTGACAAGATGATCAGCACTACCAGTGAATTTTCCAGGGTATTTTTGCAGTACAGATAAAACTGATTTAGCTAAAGCAGATTGGGTAGAAAAAAGAATTGCTGTATGAAAGAGCCCAGCATCTCTTGGCGAAGCATGTTTGATACCACTTTTTTGCTCAAGAATTAAAATTAAATTACCACCATGCCCTAATGTTGCTTTGCTATTTTCTAGGCTAAGTAAGGTTAAACCAACACCATTTTGGTAAAACTTAATCATGCCATCTAGATCAGAAACCCAAAGAGTAACCGCACCCATAGCCGAATTTGCTGGCAGTAATTCAGAGCTAGTCATTAAGTAATCCTAATATCTTTAATTCAAAAGTTCTTGCAACCTATTTGCTAGAAGACTTAATGACTTCACGGGTATTTATAGGCAGTTATTTTTGAATAAATTTTACTGATATATTTACTATATGACTGGCAAAAAAGTTATGGGTCCTGCCTCCTACTTTCCATCGATTGAGAAAAAGTATGGAAAGTCAATCGAGTACTGGATGAAGGAACTCAAGAAAGTTTCAAAACTTGCCCACATGGAGCAGGTAGCCCACCTAAAAGAAAAGTTTGAAATGGGACATGGTCATGCAAATGCGCTAGTTGCTTATTTTCGAAGCAAGAGTAATAACTAGAGCGTGAGAGTTATTTTCCTACGAGTGCTCGGTGTTGGGCTAGGTGTTTTCGCCTTGGTCTTTGGGGAGGTAGATGATTCACCTGGACTTCAAGGGATAGGAATGATTCTCGTATTAGCAGTATTTTTCTCAATTTTTAAAATTGTTAAAAGAAGATAAGTCATTTTTATTAAAAATTATATTTTTTGATTTTAATATTAATGCTAAACGCCGAGAGATCTAATCTATTTATACCTAAACGATAAGCATCTTCTAGTGCTTGTCTACTTATTGTAAAGGCAAAAAATCAAGAATTAGGGGTGTTTAAACTTGTAAAGTTCAAGTAAAGCCCCTATGTTAACGTAGTTAAATCAACCAAGTTTTCACCTAACACCATCCAACAAACAAAGAAAAATAGAGGCCTCATGTCGCAGTCAGCCAAAACCACAGATTTAGACCCAACCAGATGGCGTACATTATTTGTAATCGCTATTGCACAGCTCATGATCGTGCTGGATGCCTCCATCATGAATATTGCAATACCGCGAGCCAAAGAGGATCTTGGTATTTTAGATGCGAATCAGCATTGGATTTTGACAGCTTATACGTTGGCATTTGGTTCGTTACTTTTGTTAGGTGGCCGTGTTGGTGATTTTATTGGTCGCAAACGAATCTTCATCTTAGGTTTAATAGGCTTTGCATTTGCTTCAGCATTGGGTGGAATCGCCTCAACACAAGAGCTGTTATTTGCAGCACGGGCGTTACAAGGAGTATTTGCTGCACTACTAGCTCCGGCTGCATTATCAATAGTTTCTGTGACCTTTACCGTTCCTAAGGAACGAGCTCGGGCATTTGGAGTTTATGGAGCAATCTCTGGTGGCGGTGCTGCTATTGGTTTAATTGCAGGTGGGGCATTAACTGAGTACGCATCTTGGCGGTGGTGTATGGGAGTAAATGTTCCTATTGCATTAATCGCAGCCTTGCTAGCTTTTCGCTTTGTCCATGAATCCAAAGCATCCGGTGATAAAACCTATGACATTCCAGGTGTTGTCACAGCAACTGCTGGATTATTTGCCCTTACTTATGGATTTACCCAAGCGGCGTTATCTGGTTGGTCAGATACAAAGACAATCACATATTTAGTAGCCGGAGTTCTGCTGCTTGCATTATTTGTAAATATCGAAAGAAGAGTTGCAAATCCACTACTACCGCTTCGTGTAGTAACTGAGCGAAATCGTGGTGGCTCATACCTTGGTGGAGCTATTTTTGGCGCCGGGTTATTTCCAATGTTCTTATTCTTAGGGCTTTATTTTCAGGTAGTGCTGGGCTATAGCCCATTACGCTCTGGTTTTGCATTTTTGCCATTTACTTTTGGAATAATAATCTTTGCCGGAATCGCATCTCAGCTTTTACCAAAGGTTGGTCCAAAACCACTTATGGTTCCAGGCCTATTAGCAGGCAGCTTGGGACTTTTAGCGCTTACGCGGATTACGCCGGAGAGCTCTTATGTAACCGCTGTACTACCTTCCTTGCTAATAATTAGCTCAGGGTTAGCTTTAGTCTTTATTCCGATCACATCAACTGCACTTCATGCAGTAGCAACCGATGACACAGGAATTGCAAGTGCAACTCTTAACACCTCTCAGCAGATCGGCGGCTCCCTTGGAACTGCACTACTAAATACTGCAGCTGCTACAGCTACTACATCTTTTGCGGCAGCCAATACGCAACTAGGTGATCGAGTAATGCCAGCAGCATTAACGCATGGCTTTACTGTGACCTTTATTTTTGGTGCTAGTTTTATGTTTATTGCCGCAGTTGTGCTCTTCTTCTTTATAAATATCGGAAAAGAGTCAGTGGCTAAATCTGAAGGTGCAGGGATGCACTAGGTAGTTCTTATAGCTAAGTAAACAAGATTAGTCACCACTTTATAAATTAGCACTGCTAAAATTAATTAAAGATTGTTTTGGCAATATCTCATTTATTTAAAATTTGGGATAGAATACAATTATGTGTAGTAGAGAAGATTGCAAAAAGTGCGGTAAACCAACTTGGAGTGGTTGTGGCAACCATATTGAAGAGGCGCTGGAGGGTATACCGCATAACCAAAGGTGCCAAGGACATGAGAATGATCCTAAGGAGCCAGGATTATTTAGTAAGTTATTTCGTCTAGGATAAAAAAATTTTCATTAGAATTCTTAAATTTCATTAATTTCCAATACAATAAAATATGCAAAACTCTGTAGATAAATTACCGCAAGTAACCCTTTTAAAACCTAATGATTGGCAGCGGCTAAAACACATAAGATTGCAAGCCCTTAAATCTAACCCAGAGGCCTTTGGTCCAAAATATGAGGAAGAGCTTGCGCATGATGAAACTACTTGGCGAAAACGTTTTATAAAAGAGGATTACCTACTTGCCTCCATTAATCAAATAGATGTTGGCATGCTTTATATAGAGGTGTTAAAGGGCGATCATGGCGCAACTTGCTGGATAGGTGGCTGTTGGACAGATCCAAGTTATCGAGGACAGGGGGTAATGAAAGCTTTATTTTCATTTATAAATGAAAATTGTGAAAATAAGGGTTGGCAACGACAGGGACTTGGCGTTTGGACACATAATCATGAAGCAATAAAAACCTATGAAGCTTTAGGATTTTTATTCGCTGGTGAGAAAATGCCCAGCACAAACTATCCAGGACAATTCTTTCAACACATGGTGCGCGATTGTTGTTAAGTAAGAGGGCTTAAAACTAAGCCATTAAGCAAGTTAGGCTAATTCAACGCTAATTTTCTAATCAAAGTGATACCTTGGGAATATGAACCGCGTGATTAGGCCGCTGCGAGATTTTCTACATAGGGAATCTGCCAGCGGAATTTTAATCCTTTTAGCCTCGCTATTAGGACTAATTGTTGCCAACTCACCATTATCTGAAAATTACTTCGCCATACTTGAATGGGATTTTAATATCTCTCTTGGAGTATCTCTTTTAAATCTAAGTATTTTAAAGACCATAAATTATGTTTTAATGACACTGTTTTTCTTTGTAGTAGGGCTAGAGATCAAGCGTGAGCTAACCTCAGGTCATCTATCTTCATTTAAAAAAGCAGTAACACCATTTATTGCGGCAATTGGTGGCATGGCGTTACCTGCTGGCATTTACTTAATCATTGCCGGTGATGTGGATGCAAATGGTTGGGGAGTGCCCGTTGCAACCGATATTGCACTTGCGGTTGGTTTATTGGCATTAGTTGGCACAAGCGCCGTAGCCTCTCTTCGACCTTTCTTACTTGCCCTTGCAGTAATTGATGATATTGGTGCGATATTGATTATTGCTTTGGTTTATTCATCAGGGGTTAGCACCTCTTGGAGCTTTTTGGCTGCAGCAACTGTAGCTGCAATTTATCTGCTAAATAAATTTGGTGTTAAGTCAACCTATGTTTATATTTTATTTGGGATTGCTCTTTGGTATTGCATGTATAAAAGTGGTGTGCATCCAACCTTAGCTGGTGTTATTTTGGGATTAATGACACCAAATATTTTAAAAGAAAACTCAAAACTACATGATGGTGAAGATAATCAAGTATCGGTAATTGAGTGGCTGGAGGAGAGAGTTCATCCCTGGAGCAGTTTTATAATTGTGCCACTTTTTGCTTTTGCAAATACAGGTGTTGTGATTACCGGTGATTCAATTAATAATGCAATTAATTCACCAATAGCTTGGGGTATTTTTGCGGGGTTAGTAATTGGAAAGCCGATTGGCGTCTTAGCCGCTGTTTTTATTGCCCAGAAAACAAATCTAGGCCAGTACCCGCAAGGGGCTAAAAGTGTTGACATATTAGCTACTGGTAGTGCTGCTGGTATTGGATTTACGGTGGCGATCTTTATCGCTAATTTAGCTTTCACTGATCCTGTAACTTCTGATCTTGCAGTTTTTGCAGTTATTGTTGCATCAACTGTGAGCGCATTAATAAGCCTGGTTTTGTTTAAGATTTTGGCTGGTAAAAAAGGGTAGATTTCTAAAACTCTCAGCAAATTCAGGACTCGCAGCAAAATTCTAAATTTGCTTGGCTAATTAAAAGTACTTTATATTACGCAGGTTAAGGGGAGTACCTCGCAATAGCATCTTCGTCAACACGGATAGCAATATCCCGGAGCTGCGGCCTATATTTGGCTGAGGAAGACCTTGGCACTTAACTCCCATTAACGAATAGGTGCTAAAAATGAATGTGTCACTGACTACTTGGCTTGTTGTAATAGCTGCAATACTGATTTTGATTTTTTTAGATCTGGTAACTGTAAGTCGCAAACCCCATGATGTGATGTTTAAGGAAGCGGCCGGCTGGTCAATCTTCTATATTGCCCTTGCTATTGGCTTTGGAATTTGGGTTTGGCAAAGTGCAGGTTCACAATTTGGTACTGAGTATTTTGCAGCCTACCTAGTAGAGAAATCGTTATCGGTAGATAACCTATTTGTGTTCATCATTATTTTGACGCAGTTCAAAGTGCCATCAATTTATCATCAGAGAGTATTAATGATTGGCGTCCTGCTTGCTTTAGTATTAAGAGCAATCTTCATTGCAGTCGGCGCTGCTGCATTGGCTGCGTTTAGCTTCACATTTGTTATTTTCGGTGCAATTTTAATCTGGACCGGATTTGGATTATTTAAGCACTGGGATGAAGACCCTACCCCAGAGGATAACTTCATGGTTAAAGCTATTTCAAAGCGCATGACAATTACCGATAAATTTGATGGCTCAAAAGCGTTTACAAAAATTGATGGTAAGAAAGTTGCTACTCCAATGTTTTTAGTTTTTATTGCAATAGCTTCAACTGATTTACTCTTTGCGCTAGATTCCATTCCAGCAACATTTGGAGTTACAAGTGAGCCATTCTTGGTGTTTGCTGCAAATGCTTTTGCACTTTTAGGACTTAGAGCGCTTTATTTCCTACTTAAAGGCCTATTAGATAAGTTGATATACCTGTCGCTTGGGCTTTCTATTATCTTAATGTTTATTGGCGTAAAATTAATTTTTACCTACCTACATGAAACTTGGAGTGAAGTTCCAAAAATTCCAACCCTAATTAGCCTTGCGGTAATTGGTTTGATTTTAGCTGTTTCAACTATCGCAAGCTTAATAAAGTCTAAGAAAGACCCTTCAGCCCATGCTCATGCCGGCCGAGTAACCAGCCAGCATAAACCGAAAGAAAATAAGCAGTAGCTGTAAAGCTAATCTTTACTTTATTGAGGCGTCGTAGATTGCTTGAATAGTTTTATCTATCATGGCGTCAAACTGCGCATCACTTTGTTGAGCAGTTAGGCCCTCGGATAATGCTCTAGAAAAGCTAGCAATTACATTTGGGTTTTTTGCTAGTACTTCATTGGCATGATCACGGCTGTAGCCACCAGAAAGAGCCACAACTCTTACTACGCGTGGATGATTTGTAAGCGGAGTGTATAGACCTGCCTTTTCTGGCAATGTTAACTTAAGCATTACATTTTGATCATCACTTAATTTATCTAAATGCTTAATTAACTCAGCAAGTAGTAAATCTTCAGCTGCTGCCTTATCTGGACAGTTGATATCAACCTCTGGCTCAATAATAGGTACTAAGCCTTTAGCGCAAATCTGCTTACCAATTTCAAATTGTTGTTCAACTACTGCTTTAACACCAGCAGCATTTGCCTGCTTAATTACTGATCTCATCTTGGTGCCAAATACGCCATGAGAGATTGCGCTAGCTAATCGAGCATCTAACTCTGGGATTGGCTTCATAACTTGTGCGCCATCTTTTTCATCAGCTAATCCATTATCAACCTTTAAAAATGGCACAATATTTTTCTTCTGCCATAAATACTCAGCACTGCCTAGACCATCAATCTGACGATCCATAGTCATCTCAAATAAAATTACGCCAATTACGCGTTCTGAGGTAAATGAAGGCGATTTGATAATTCGAGATCTCATTTGGTGCACTAAATCAAACATCGCTGCTTCACCTGAATAGGTATTTGGTTCAATGCCATAAAGAGATAGTGCTTTAGGGGTTGAGCCGCCACTTTGATCTAGGGCAGCAATAAATCCTTTACCAGATTTCATTTGAGCATATTGAGCGGAGTTCATAGTTAACATCCTCTATCTAGAAAATTATTTTCTTTATCTGATTTGACTGCAGTGTCAGGGGGTAAGAATAACACCTAATTTTGAGCCTAAATTTCTTATTGATTTAGGTAGATTTTATACATAACCTTATCTACGACCGCTAATTTGTCATATAGCTTTCGAGCCACCTCATTATCTTCAGCGGTGGTCCAATAAAGCCGCTTTGAGCCTTTTTCAGTAGCGATCTGTTCTACCGCCTTAATTAAAGCTCTGCCAACACCACCTCCCCTTACCTTTGGATCCACATATAGATCCTCTAGGTAACAAAAATCTGCAATCTCCCAGGTATCTGGACGGAAAATATAGTGTGCAAGCCCAACCACCTGGCCATCTTTTTCTGCCACCAAGCCGTGCATATTGTATTCGGAGTTAATTCGTTGCCAGGTTAACTCATACTGAGCATCACTTAAATGAGATTCATAAAACTCGATGTAATCTTTAAAAAGTTGGAGCCATCTACTTTTATCATTTTGATTTATTGGTCGAATTAATATGCTCACACCCGTATCTTAACCCAAAATGCCATACCCTTAAGAGGTGGGTTCGATTCGAAATGTAGTGCGAATAGTTGCAATCGCTAACTTGTCGTACTTCTTACTGGAGTTCATTTTTGCGTTGAGAATTGGCTCAGTCTCCCTATTTGCCGACAGTATTGACTTTCTTGAGGATGCTTCGGTAAATATTTTGATATTTGTTGCACTTGGTTGGAGTCTGGTCGCTAGAAAGCGGGTGAGTAAATTTTTCGCACTTCTACTTTTAGTACCAGCAATTTCAGTAATAATTAGTATTGTTCATAAAATCAATAATCCAACTCCACCCAGCGGCACTGGAATAATGGCGATTGCAAGTGGAGCGTTGGTAGTGAATTTTACTTGCGCATTTTTGTTAGCCAAATTTAGAGAAAATCAACAAAGTTTAGTAATAGCAGCTTATCTCTCCGCAAGGAATGATGCATTATCAAATCTAGCCATAATTACAGCTGGAGTAATTACATTTTTCTGGCTAAGTCCAGTTCCAGATTTAGTGGTTGGAATTACGATTGGAATGCTTAATGCTGATGCAGCACTCAAAGTATGGCGAAGTAGCGAGCATTAAATGAACATTGAATTAAAGTTAGCAACCGAGACAGATTACCTAAGACTTAAGCAGGTTAGATTAGCCGCCCTTAAAGATTCACCAAACTCATTTGGCGCTAAGTATGAAGTTTTGAAGGACCGACCCGATCATTACTGGCAACAATTATTAAAGGTGAGCAGTTGGTGTTTAGTCTCAGCAGATGGCGCTGATATTGGTTTATTAGCAGTGGATAGGGCAGATAAAGATAGAAATAGTGATTGCTGGTTGTCAGGTTGGTGGATTTCTCCAACCCATCGTGGCCAAGGCGTATCAAAGTTAATGGTCCAGTGGGTTTATGAGCTATGTCAGAAAAATGGCTGGCAAAAAATAGGACTAGGGGTGTGGCCAGATAACAAAAATGCGATTGCCGTTTATTTAAAGTTAGGATTTGAACTAGCAGAGACATTAATGCCTAGTAGATCCATCCCAGGGCTGATGTATCAGCCTATGTATAAAAGTATTGGAGGCGATAGTAAATGAGTAAGCGTGAAGTTGATTCATATATCGCCAATCAAAGTGAGCCAAACAAAAGCAATCTAAAACTTATGCGTCAATTGATTCTTGAAATTGAACCAACCCTAAAACAAGGAATTTCATATGGAATTCCTGCCTTTAAATTGGATAATGATGTAGTTTGTGGAATTGCTGCTAGAAAAAATGGTTGCTCCTTTTATCCATTTAGTGGCTCAGTTCTAGCTGCTTTAAAAACTGATTTAGTTAAATACAAGCAGACGAAAAGTGCACTGCATTTTGACTCACCATTACCTAAGACTTTAGTGCGTAAATTGATGACACAGCGCATGGTTCAGATAATGGTCAAAAAGAAACGTAAGTAAAGTTGTAAGATTGCCCTATGGCTAAATCTAAAAATAATTCTAAGGAGCAATGCAATCTTAGCCAAGCAGAGCTAGATAGATATGAGAGCCTAGATCGAGAGTGGCGCGAGTATAAGCTCGCAGCCCCAGCCAGGAGAGCGCTAGTAGATGCCAAGCTTTATAAGGTCTCAGATTTAAGAAAGATTTCACTTGCTGATTTAGAAGGCCTGCACGGTATGGGTAAGAGCGCAGTTGCTAGACTTAAAGTATTAATGAATGCAAAAAAGATTAAGTTTCGATCATGAAGCGGTTTTTTAACTGGGTTATTCGATTATTTGCTAACCGCAGAAATTGGGTTAGACAGATTGTTGTGGCTTCGATTGCATCTGCTACCGCCTGGGTAATCGGTGATGCTTTAGTTTTTGAAGGTGGCGTAGTGGCAGCGATTATGTGTGCATTGAGTATTCGAATCTCACTATATAAATCTATCCGTGAAGGTTTAGGGCTAATTGTTGGAACTTCAATTGGTGCAGGTGTTGCCTTAGCAACTGTTTACTACTTTAGCTTTGGTGTTGTGGCAATTGGATTGACAGTATTACTCTGCTTGGTAGTGGTAAGGGGATTGCGCCTTGGTGAGGTGGCGGCGGTAAATGTGCCAGTTACAGCATTAATTGTTATCGGCCCTGGAATTAGTGGCTCAACTGCTGAACATAGGTTGGCATCAACATTGATTGGTGCCGCAGTTGGCATTTTGTTCTCGTATTTTTCTCATCCAAATACTCCTGCTGGGCGCACAGT
>JACCEE010159112.1_pt1 | contig 11052 bp, 8 predicted proteins | sample 7449931 | NCBI WGS metagenome assembly JACCEE01 (sample SAMN15323457, study PRJNA562643) | freshwater metagenome | isolation source: river surface water | place: USA:Blue River Watershed | collected 2017-08-19 | reverse complement strand
TGAAAAATCCGTTAAGCATATCGGTACCTGGTATTCCAAGTAGTAGTTTGGAAGTATCTTTTACCAATGGAACTATTACTAAATCAGGTGATTCTTGGATTGTTGAACCACGGGATTTGGATCCTAAGGGTGATAAAACAAGGGTTATTGTCAATGCTAAGGTCGATGGTAAATTGAAAAATATGGGTGAAATGGTATTCCGTGTTAAGAAAGTACCAGATCCTAGAGCTACGGTTGCGAAAATGAGCCAAGGAGGTATTGCTCGCGAGAAGTTGAGAATTCAGAGTGGAGTTTTTGCAGAATTGCAAGATTTTGATTTCGACTTAGCTTTTGAAGTTACAGCTTTTGATATGTCTGTACCTTCATCAGGAGGAACGACTACAACATTACACTCTAATTCGTATCGTTTTACCGATGAACAAAAGCGCCTGTTAAATGGCCTTGGTTCAGGTGCACGAGTTTCGTTTGAAAATGTTAAAGCAAGAATTGAAGGTGATAAAAATGACCCTGAAAGGATTTTGTCCCCGATTATTTTAACTGTTGAATAAGAAAATGCATTAAACCTTTTGGTATGAAAGCAATATTAAAAATTTCATTATTGGTATTCTTCCCGCTTCTTGGGTTTTCGCAACAAGAAGGTGTTCGTTTTACTGATAAGTTTGGTCCTTTTAATGAAACTTACCAGCAAGAAAACGATTTCGCAAAGAGAGAATATGTTCCTTACTCTTTTGTAAGAGAAGCCGATGTAATGTGGTCGAAAGTTACTTGGGAAATGATCGACCTTCGTGAAAAGGCGAACTTATCACTTTATTACCCAATAGATACTATTCATGGTAGAAAGAGTTTGATCAATGCAATTATTGATGGAATTACGAATAATGAGTTTAATGCATTTCATGCTCCATTAAAAAGTAATGCTTTTGAGTTTGACCCGAATAATATTTTTACCAGTGTTCAGGAAATACTTGATCTTGGCATGAGGGAAGAGATTATTCCAGTAGAAATTCGTCCTGGTGTTACAAGGGATTCATTGGTTACTATTCGTTGGAGACCCGAAGAAATTAAACAAATATTGATTAAGGAAGTATGGTATTTCGATCGTAAAGATTCACGTTTGCGTTCAGAAATTATTGGTTTGTGCCCTATCAGAGAATATACTTTTAATGGAATGATGCGTAGGCAACGTTTATTCTGGGTTTATTATCCTGACACTCGCCACTATTTTGCGAAAGTGCCTCTTTACAGTTTGCAATCTGACAAGCCACTTTACTCTTTCGACGATGTATTTGTTTACAAATATTTTCAATCAAATTTCATTCAGGAAGCTAACGTTTATAATGACCGTATGATTACTGATTATGTGACAGGACGCGAAGCTCAGTTAGAGTCTGAAAAAATTAAGAAAGAAATATTTGATTACGAACAAGATTTGTGGGAAAATTAGTTTGAATTGAAAAATATTAATTTATTTCGAAAGCCTTATGGTAATGCCGTAAGGCTTTTCGATTGTCATACAATAGTTGTTTTGTTTTTCCGTTTATTTTAGAAATATTTAAACGTGCTGAGATTCTTTTATAAATATCTTTTCTTATTATCGGTTGTTTTTGTCTTATTCTCAGGATGCAAGACTCAACCTCCTATTCATGAACTGAGAGGCGATAAGAGGTCTGCTTGGTTTGAGCCGATTCCTTATGGGATGACTTATATCAAACCAGGGCATTTTCAGATGGGCGGCGGAGATCAGACTATTGATGGCCAAATTTCAGAAACAAAGAATATCTCGGTTAATTCTTTTTGGATAGACGAGACCGAAATAACAAACAGTGAATATCGTCAATATGTGAACTGGGTTACTGATTCGATTGCTGCAGTGCTGACTTTTAAAGCAGGTGTTGATGAATATAAAGCAACAAACAGGGATAAAGAATTTTATGATCCTGCTTTAATTGATTGGAATAAAGTGAGTCAGATTTGGAAAGACGATAATAGCGATGTACGCTCAGCTATAGATTCGCTTTTTTATAAAGGCAAAGAACGCTTTTCTGGTCCAAGGGAGATTGATTACCGAAAAGTTTACTACGAATATTATTACATTGATCTGAAACAGGCTGCCCAACGGTCGAACAGCTACAATTACAAAACTCAGAGTTATTCTGGCTCAGTTATAGATCCGGCCACAGGTGCTGTTTCGCCTGTGAAAGATCGATCTTCCTTTATGTTCAAAGAACGAGTACCTGTTTATCCTGATACCTTAGTCTGGGTGCGCGATTTTACTTATTCTTATAACGAACCTTGGACTTTAAAGTATTTTTCGCATCCAGCTTTTAAGGATTACCCCGTTGTTGGAGTTACCTGGAAACAGGCAAATGCTTTTTGTCATTGGAGAACAATGATTAAAGAAAAATTTCTTACTCAGAATAAAATATTTCCTATACATCCCTATCGTTTACCAACTGAAGCGGAATGGGAATATGCTGCTCGTGGCGGAAAGATGAATAATAAATATCCATGGGGCAGTTATTACACAAGCACACAGAAAGGTTGCTATGTTGCTAATTTTAAGCCGAAAAGAGGAAATTACGTGTCGGATAGTAATTATTCAACGAAGACGATGAAAGTTGGCAGCTTTGATCCAAACGGTTATGGTTTGTACGATATGGCTGGTAATGTTGCCGAATGGACAAGTACAGCGTACGATGTTTCTGGCTATAGTTTGATGCACGATATGAACCCTGAATTTCAATACAATGCATCAGAAAATGATCCTCCTGCTTTAAAACGAAAAGTTGTAAGGGGTGGTTCGTGGAAAGATGTTTCCTACTTTATTCAGGTTTCAACCCGCGATTATGAATACCAGGATTCTGCCAAAAGTTTTATTGGTTTCCGCTGCGTGATGAATGCAATTGAAGATGAAACAAACTGATCATCAGTTTAGTCCACTTCGTTCGAGCAATGCTTTATTTGAAGGTTCTTCACCTTTGAATTGTATATACAAATCCATCGGATTGGATGTTCCTCCCTTTTCCAGAATTGCTTCTTTGAACTTTTTAGCTACAGATTTATTAAAAATACCGTTTGCTTTGAATACCGAAAAAGCATCGGCATCGAGCACTTCAGCCCATTTGTACCCGTAGTAGCCAGCAGCGTAGCCACCTGCAAAAATGTGCGAAAAAGCGGTGCTGATTGAGTTTCCTTCAATAAAATCGAAAAGTTGGGTGTCGGCAATTGCCTTTTGCTCAAAATCTGAAGTATTTCCATCAAACTCTTCTTTTAAAGAGTGCCAGGCCATATCTGTAAAACCAAACGTAAGTTGCCTTTCTGTCTGATAGCCAGATTGGAAATTGCGGGCATCAATCAGTTTCTGAACTAAATCATGAGGCATAGGTTCTCCCGTTTCATAATGAACGGCAAAGGTTTTAAGCCAATCAATTTCTACAGCCCAGTTTTCCATAATTTGCGATGGCAATTCTACAAAATCGCGGTACACATTGGTACCCGAAAGTGAGGGGTAAACTGTGTTGGCAAACATTCCGTGAAGGGCATGCCCAAATTCGTGTAAAAATGTTTCTACTTCGCTGAATGTTAGTAGTGAAGGTTTGCTTTCGGTTGGTTTGGTGAAATTTCCACAAATTGAAATATGGGGTCTGATCATTTCTCCATCAATGTTTGATTGTGAACGATATTCGGTCATCCATGCGCCTCCTTTTTTTCCTTCTCGAGGATGAAAATCAGCATAAAATACTGAAAGGAACTTGCCATTTTCATCGTAAACCTCGTAGGTTTTTACGTCGGGATGATAGACAGGGATATTGTACACCTGTTTGAATGTGATTCCGTAGAGTTTTGTTGCAAGGCCAAAAATGCCTTCAATTACATTCTCGAGTTTGAAATATGGCTTCACCATCTCTTCTTCAAACCCGAATTTGCTGACTTTGAGTTTTTCGCTGTAAAAACTGAAATCCCAGGGCATTAACTCTTCGTTAAGTCCATTGTTTTTTGCGAAGTCCCGAACTTCGTTTACCTCTTTTATAGCGTATGGTTTTGAAACCTGATGTAAATCGGAAAGAAATTTCATGACTTTTTCAGCAGAACCTGCCATTCTTTCCTCAAGCACATATTCCGAATAGCTTTTGTAACCAAGAATGGTTGCAATTTTTAGTCGCAGGTTTACTATTTCTTTGATTATTTTGTTGTTATCGTTGTTGTTTCCATTGTTGCCTCTTGAATTGTAGGCGTTGTAAAGTTTCTCGCGCAGTTCACGGTTTGCCGAATACTTCATAAACGGTGCGTAACTTGGAAATTGAAGTGTGAATGCCCAGCCGTCGAGCTTCTTTGTTTTTGCTGTTAATGCAGCAGCTTCAATAACCGATTCCGGAAGTCCGGCCAAATCTTCTTTATTTGTGATGTTTAGTATGAAATTATTGTTTTCGGCAAGAACATTTTCACTGAATTTCAGATTCAATTTTGACAATTTCATTTGAAGCTGAATGAGTTGCTTTTTTTCTGCTTGGTTCAGATTTGCACCGTTCCGCTTCATGCTTTTGTAAGTTGTTTCGGTCAGGCGGATCTCTTCATCGGTCAATCCAGAATGTAAGCGGTTGTTATAAATCTCTTCTACTCGCTTGAATAACTTTGTGTTCACATTTAATTTCCCCATAAACTGAGTCAGCATAGGCGAAACTTTTTGTGTAACGGTTTGAATTTCGGGCGAGGTTTCGGCAGAATTCAGGTTGAAAAGTATCGATGCCATTCTTGAAATCTCATCTGACTCTTTTTCTAACAGAACAATGGTGTTTTGAAAGGTAGGTTTTTCTTTGTTCGATATAAGAGTTTTGATTTTAATGTTTGCATCTGCAATTTTTGACTTAAATGCAGGTTCGTAGTGTTCAGGCTTTATCTGGTCAAAAGGTGTTGTTTGATAAACTGTATTAAATGGTGAAAGTAAAGGGTTGCTTTCGGTATTCATATCGGCATAGGTATTTATAGTTGCAATACAAGTAGTTAGAATAAATGTTGCTATTCGTTTCATGGCTTTGTATTTTTTATTTCTTCGGTTTTCTTTTCGTTTTCTTTTCAACTGACCATCCAAATTTTCCAATTCTTTTTCCAAGTTTGAAATATTCTCCATGATTGTAAACCAGAGGGTTGGCTTCGGAAAGCATAAATCTGCCGGTTTCATTATCAATTAAACTCTCTTCTGCAATGACGTTAACAACCTCAGAGATGAACATGTCGTGAGTGCCAAGGTGAATAATCTCTTTTACTTTGCACTCAATGTTTACGGGCGATTCAACAACCGTTGGGGCATTTACAAGCCTTGCTTTTCCGGGTGTCAGGTTCATCTCTTTCCATTTGTCGAATTTCTTCCCTGATCGGCATCCGCACCAATCGGTTTGTCGTGCCAGATTATCAGTTGTCAGGTTGATTACAAATTCCATGTTTTTTTTGATAATCTCGTAGGAATGGCGTTCGGGGCGAACTGAAATATAACACATTGGAGGATCGCTGCAAATTGTTCCTGTCCACGATATGGTTATTAGATTATACTCTTCGGGTGTTGATCCACAGCTAACTAGAACTGCGGGAAGAGGATAAATCATTGTTCCGGGTTTGAATTCAACTTTCGACATAGTTCTGCAATATTTCTACTATACAGGCAAATATAACTCTAAGTTGTTTCCCGTGTGTGAATATTCTTCCTTCAGAGAATCTTTTTAAACAAATGATATTGTAATTTTGAACGACAATGATTCGTCTTTATCTTTAATATTACTGGTTAATTCAGCTAAGATATTTGTTCTGTAGATGAGAATTTTGTTGAATAAATGGTTTTAATACAATAGATTATGGAAATATATCAGCCAAAAAAAGAACGATATGAAAATGCTGCATACAAACGGTGTGGAAAATCGGGATTAAAGTTGCCCCTAATATCTCTCGGGTTGTGGCATAATTTTGGAGGTGTCGACACATTTGATTGCGGGCGTGAAATTCTTCGTGCAGCATTCGATTCCGGCATCACCCATTTCGACCTTGCAAACAATTATGGACCTCCACCAGGTTCTGCCGAGGAGAACTTTGGGCAGGTTATGGTTAAAGATTTCAAGCCATTCAGAGATGAAATGATTATTTCGACAAAGGCTGGCTATGGAATGTGGGATGGACCTTATGGCGATTGGGGCTCTCGTAAATATTTGATTTCGAGCTTAGATCAGAGTCTTAAGCGTATGAATCTCGACTATGTGGATATTTTTTATCACCATCGTCCTGATCCAGAGACGCCACTTGAGGAGACAATGATGGCTCTCGACCATATTGTGCGTCAGGGTAAGGCGCTTTATGTTGGAATTTCAAATTACTCAGCTGATCAAACCGAAAAGGCTGCAAAAATTCTAAAAGAACTTGGCACACCTTGCCTGATCAATCAGGTAAAATATTCGATGTTTGTTCGTGGAATTGAAGATAAGTTGCTTGGTACAGTCGAAGAACTTGGCATTGGGTTAATTGCATTCTCGCCATTGGCGCAAGGCTTACTTACCGATAAGTATATCAACGGAATACCTGAAAACTCGAGAGCTGCAAAATCATGGGGCTTTCTTCAGCCTCACGAAGTAAATTCTGCAATTGAGAAAGTTAAGGCGTTGAATGCCATTGCAGAATCTCGTAGCCAGTCGTTGGCACAAATGTCGTTGGCCTGGATATTGAAAGATCCTCGGGTAACTTCGGTGCTTGTAGGGGCAAGCTCGGTTAAGCAGCTTGATGATAACCTCAGTTCTCTTAGGAATCTGTCTTTCACTGCTGCTGAATTAGATAAAATTGACACGATTCTTCGAAAATGATTTTATCTTTTTTGCTGATTGTTAATGCTTTGTTTATCTTCGAAACGGAAAGAGAAAAGTAACGATTATGAGAAAAATAATTCTGTTTGGCGTTGTTTTGGCCGTCTTATACTTGGTTTCAAGTTGTAAAAAAGATGATGGTTTTGATGATATTACACCAGTTTATCTATCAACCTCCGAAGGGTATGCACCCACTACTTCACATGATGCGTTAACGCTTAAAGGTAAATTGGAATCAGCCGGTTTGACCGATTTGGCCGCGATGGCAACTTACGATGTGAAACTGTTTAAGATTAAGTATAAAACAACTTTCGACGGGCAGCAGATCGAAGCTTCAGGCTTGGTGGCTGCTCCTGTCAACTTGAGCGGCGATAAAGAATTTCCGATGATGAGCTTTCAACATGGCGATTTAACGCGCGACCAGGATGCCCCAACTAATAGTCCTGAAAGTGGAATCTATGCGAAGCTTTGCTACATGGCATCTTCAGGTTTGATTGTTGTAATGCCTGATTATATTGGCTATGGAGCAACTGTCGACAAATATCATCCTTATATGATCAAGAGTTTGAATGTAGTGCCAATCCTTGATATGATAAGGGCTGCAAAAGAGTTGGTGATTGATGAAAAAGTATGTAAATATGACGATAGACTCTTTCTTACAGGATTATCAGAAGGAGCAACTTTTTCTTTGGCTGCACTGAGTGAAATTGAAAACGGGACGAAGTATTCTGATCTAAAAGTAACAGCTTCAGCTTGTTGTAGTGGAGTATACGATTTAATTGAATTTCATAGCTGGATGGTTGGGCAGACACAATTCGAGAATCCTTTTTTCATGGCAGCAATGCTCGAGTCGTTTTCAAAATATGGAAATATGACAATGGATTATTCGCGCGTTTTCAGTACTTCGTTTGCATCGAAAATTCCGGGTATTGTTGATGGCTCGCGAACAATGGATGCTATTAACTCATCTTTTGGGACTTATCACGTTGGTGAGTTGTTTAACGACACTTTTGAAGATACCTTGAAATGTTACAACGATACAAATTACGATCAGCTTCAAAAATTGTTTGTCGAGAACTCGATACCTGTCTGGAATCTTAAAACGGAGGTGACTTTCTATTATTGGAAATCTGATGTTTGGGTACCTTCCGATCAGACATTCTTTGCTTATTTGGCATTTAAGGAATTGGCTACCAAACAGAGTTCTGAAGTAAAAGTAAAGATCAATGCAACTGAAGGTGCTAGTCGTGATGCCGCAGCTATTGCAATGCTTGCAAAAGCAGTTCAGAAATTTGAGAATACGAATTGGGACAAATAGAAATTAAAAGGGCGGATCAAAACCGTCCTTTTTTAACATGATTCCATTAAGCATGCGGCCGGTTCTCTGTCCATCGCGCCTGGCAGAATAGAAATCCTCTTTATTAGAGAAAGTACAGATGTTTGAACATTCGATATTTTGTTCTTTCACCCCCGATTTTATCAACAGCAGTTTGTTAGCTTCAGTCAGGTTGAGTTGTGCTTTCTTGTTGTTTGCCTTGTTGAACTGGAGAATTGAGTTTTTTTCAGGAAAAAGCTGCTGAAAAAATTCAAACACATCATTTCCTACCTCATATTTTTCTTGCGAGATGCATGGACCAATTGCGGCAATCAATTCGTTTGGATTGGTATTGTAGATAAGGCTCATCTTCTCAATTGTTTTGCCTATAATATTTTGTACTGTTCCTCTCCATCCCGAATGGACTGCGGCAATAGCTTTTTGTTTTGGATCGAAAAGCAAAATTGGAACGCAGTCGGCTGTTTTTACAGCCAGGCAAACCGATGTTTCGTTCGTGATTAAGGCATCAGTCTCGTCAAGTGCTTGCTCTCGGTAATTTTGAGTTATCACTTCAACTCTGTCGCTATGTGTTTGTTTGGGCAGAATAATTTGATTGTGCTCAATAGGGAAATATGTAGATAGAATTTTCAAATTAGTTGTCATGTTTTCAGCCTCGCCATGTTGGGTGCCAAAATTTAGAGAATGAAAAACCTCCTTGCTGATACCTCCGTTTCTTGTGGTGAAAAAGTGGTCTATGCCAGCTTGTTGTAAAAGATTTTCGGCTTGGTAGATTGAAATTGTTCCTTTTGAATTTTTAATCATGCGGATTGGATGACAATTATATTTTATCTTTATTGTTGTTAATTTCTAATGCGAAAATAGGAAAATTATGAGGATACCTGAGTACAACGACATTGAGCAAGCTCATCAGCGAATTGAAAAATTCATTAACCGAACTCCGGTAATGACATCGGAAAGCCTGGATCGGATCTTTGGATGCAAACTTTTTTTCAAATGCGAAAATTTTCAAAAAGTAGGGGCATTCAAATTCAGAGGGGCAATGAATGCTGTTCTGATGTTGTCCGACGAAGAGGCTGTTAATGGCGTAGCAACTCATTCGTCAGGGAACCATGCTGCGGCTTTGGCTCTTGCTGCCCGGAAAAGGGGGATTCCTTCGTTTGTTGTTATGCCCGAAAATGCTCCAATGATTAAGAAAATTGCTGTTGATGGATATGGTGCACGCATAACTTATTGTCACCCAACTCTTGAAGCAAGAGAAGAAACTTTGCGCGAAATAGTTGATCGGACCAGAGCTATTGAAATACACCCATACAACAACACGAATGTAATTGCAGGGCAAGGAACTGCGGCGAAAGAACTCATTGAAGAAGGTCCCGAATTCGATCTGATTCTTTGTCCCGTTGGCGGTGGTGGGTTACTCGCCGGAACATCAATAGCAGTGAGGGCGCTTTCGGTATCGACAAAAGTTATTGCTTGCGAACCAGCAGGTGCCGACGATGCTTATCGTTCGTTTTATTCGGGAACTATTGTCCCTTCAATTAATCCAAAAACAATTGCCGACGGATTGCTTACTTCGTTGGGCTCTTTAACGTTCCCAATTATTCAGAAGAATGTAGATGAAATTGTTACCGTTTCCGAAGAAGCAATTATTAAAGCTATGCGAATGATTTGGGAGCGGATGAAAATTATTGTTGAGCCGTCGTCGGCAGTAACATTGGCCGCAATAATCGAAGAAAAGTTCGATGTGAAAGACAAAAGGGTTGGCATCATCCTTTCAGGTGGCAATGTCGATCTTGAAAATCTTCCGTTCTAAGCCTTTTGCTGATATTGTTATTTTAAACCCAATCGTTTTTTATCCATTATTTCGCACCGATAACTATCGTTTTACTATTTTTGCTACTCAAATTTCAAAATTAAAACAGGAACAATGCTTACACTAAAATTAATTCAGCATAACCCCGAGTTTGTGATCGAAAGATTGAAGGTGAAAAACTTCGATGCAACAGATATTATTAAACAGGTAACCGAGCTTGATATACAGCGTAAAAACACTCAAACCCGTGTCGATTCGTTGAAAGCTGAAATGAACAATTTGTCGAAAGAAATTGGACAGCTTTTCAAAGAGAACAAGATGGATGAGGCCAATGCTGCAAAAGAAAAGACTGTTGGTTTGAAAGAAGAGATCAAAAACCTTGATATTCTTTCTGCTGAAATTGACGAAAAGTTAAACGGGTTGCTTGTTTTGATGCCAAATTTGCCGTACAAGCTTGTTCCCGAAGGTAAAACTGCTGATGATAATTTAGAAATCAGAAGAGGTGGTTCAATTCCTGAACTTCATGCAGAAAAGCTTCCTCATTGGGACCTGATTAAGAAATACGATATTATCGATTTCGATTTAGGTATAAAACTTACAGGTGCTGGTTTCCCTGTATACAAAGGTAAAGGCGCTAAATTGCAGCGTGCATTAATTCATTTCTTCCTCGATGAAGCTGAAAAAGCAGGGTTCAACGAAGTTCAACCCCCAATTCTTGTTAATGAAGATTCAGGTTTTGGCACTGGTCAGCTTCCTGACAAAGAAGGGCAAATGTATCACGCAACTGCCGATAATCTTTACTTGGTTCCAACAGCCGAAGTGCCTGTTACAAATATCTATCGCGATGTAATTGTTGACGAAGCAGAGCTCCCAATTAAGAATACGGCATATACACCATGTTTCAGGCGCGAAGCCGGTTCTTGGGGTGCCGATGTTCGTGGGCTGAATCGCTTGCATCAGTTCGATAAGGTTGAAATTGTTGAGATTGCACACCCCGATAATTCCTACGAAATCTTAGACGAAATGGTTGCCCATGTCGAGAATCTTGTAAAGAAACTAGGTTT
>JACCEE011751354.1_pt1 | contig 11053 bp, 9 predicted proteins | sample 7449931 | NCBI WGS metagenome assembly JACCEE01 (sample SAMN15323457, study PRJNA562643) | freshwater metagenome | isolation source: river surface water | place: USA:Blue River Watershed | collected 2017-08-19 | reverse complement strand
CTGTCGGCTCTCGAATAGGCAAAAGGCAACTCGGCACGCAATCCATCCACCGAATTGAACGAAAGCGAGCCTGGATTCATAATTCCCGGGATAGTGAAAAATTCCTGCTTTTTAATCGAATCAACCGAATAGTTGTATGTTTTACCCATCAGCACATGCTTCAATTTGAATTTTCGTTTCGCATTTTTCACCGAATCTTTAAATTCCGGCTTCATTGCTTTTAACAGAAAAGAGTCTTTCGAAGCAAAACTCATCCGTTCCGAATCGGTGAGCGGCACCGGTCGAAGCGAATTCCAATAAGCCGAATCGTTTTTCTCTTGCTTCGGACTAACTTCAAACGACGATTTTATTTCAAGCGGTTCAGGCGGACTGTTTCGTTCCGCTTCATTTTCAATCATCCGGTTAAGCTTCACCGTTTCGCGATTGCTGAGCTGGGGTTTCTGCATCAACGCATCAATACGCGCCTGCGCTTTACTCTTTTCAATTTTCTCCTGAGCACGTTTTTCATTTTCAAGGAAACTCTGAACAGCTTGTTGTTCTTTTAACTGCTGATCGTGAATACGATCCAGAAAACTATGATCGAGTGCCGGGTTCAAAGTTGTGCTGTAATCACTGATAGAAATTACGCCATTGAATTTAGCTTTCACTCCCAGACCCGAAAAAACAACATCGATGTTGTAATTGACGGGCCGAAAGGTATTGCGATTAACTTCGGCGCTCAAAAGGTGAAAATGAAGATCGGCCATTTCCTGCCGAAATGACAAATCGGCCGACTGAACATTCCAATACAGATCAGCAATATACAAGTATCCCGAAAATAGATTATTTCCGTCTCGTATCGGAGTGACCTTTATTTTATTAATAGTACGACCCTGTTCGGTATAAATTCCTTCAAGTTTATACTTGTAGTATTGCATGGCAATTTTTCCGAGTGGAGCAACCGGATCATCTTTGTTGTCCTTGTAAATAAAATCGCCCAGAGCCATACCTATGCCGAGGCCCGGAATGGTGAAGTTTTTCATGGTCGACCGGGTTGACAGAACCTGCTGCTTCATTTTGTCGGGCAATTCAAATTCAACTTTATTCACCGTTTCAACCACCAGAGGTTTATTCATTTCCAACCCCAGTTCTTTCATTTGTCCTTTAAACAGGTTTCCAACCCCTTTCATTTGCTCAACTACTCCGGTACCTTTCATATAAAATTTGCACGAGTATTTCGACACCTGCTTCTGGTAATAAGGGCCCATGGCAATAGCACGCCGCACCACGTAATAAGCAGGATCTTCGCCCGAGGCAAGCACTTTTATCTCCGGAATCTGGTATTCCTGAACAGAAAGCTGCACATTTTTCTCCTGAAAAGTATTTCCGATGATAAGGTCAATCGACTGAGTTTGGTAACCAAGGCATTGAAACAACACGGTATGAGTTCCCTGAGGAAGTTTCAGTTCGTATTTTCCATCGAAGTTGGTGGTTGTTCCGGTAGTTAATTTCGGGACATAAATTGTTACAAAAGGAATGATTTCGCCGTACTGATTGGTGATACGCCCGCGGATTCCTTGCGCTGAAGCAAAAACAACAGAAAAAAGAGTAAAATAAATGAAAAGTAAAGTTCCCGGTTTCATCGGCAAATTGGTCTAAGTTTCTGCTCCAAATGTATCAGAATGAATCCTTAACAAGTATACAGAAAAGTTAAATATGCTTAAGTTAACTATCTGAATAAGTTCCCCTAAGTTTAGCGAATCACCTCAATTATCTTTGGTAGAATAAAACGCCAACACGTTTGATGTGGTCAACCAGATCAGGATTTGAGATTTGAGATAATATAGAAAGATCAAAAGTTACCGGAAGCAATAAATCATCGAGCTCCCATGAAATTTCATTTAATATTGTTGAATTAAGCATTTCACCTTGCAAAGTAAGGTCGATATCTGAAGCCGGCTTAAAATTTCCTTTTGCACGAGAACCATATAAAATGGCAACCTCAACCTCAGGATGATCCTGTAATACGTTGCAAATAGCATCGACAACCTCTTCTTTTAATCCGTACCTCATAATTCTTTACCAAAAAGGTCCTTCCTATCTTCAGTCTTCATCGAATACATCTTTCTTAAGAAATCAAGAAACAAAGGATGATAAACCGTGATTATTTTCTGAATTATTTCTTCTGCCGTTTCTTCGTTATAGGTGTGTGAAGTCTCGTTTCGGCTCTTAATCATGTCCATCCAGCTCTCTGCATTGGTTATTAAGCCCATACTAAACGCTTCACGGGTAGCATCGCGCGAACCCTGAACTTCGTTATTACCCTGGTATTCAGCATAATCTTTCATCACATTCCAAGCCAACTGATGTGTATATTCAAAACGCTGAATTAATCCTTCCTTCATTATTTCCCGTCGTTGCTCATCAAGTGGTACATAACCTTCAATGTTCTCCTTAATAACCTCAACCGCTGAAGCTAACTTACGGAAGGCTTTTTGATAATTAGAGAAACGTTGTTCCCAGCGAATTTCTTTTTTTTCTGCATTCATGGTTGGACTTCATTAAAAATATCACTTGCGAATGTGGTGAGGTAAATCCATCGGAATTTCGAACGAGATTTCCACGACCCCTTTAAATTCTCCGTTTTCTATCCATGGCGTTTGATGAATCATTTTGCGAATACCTTTTTTCTCGATGGTATAGGAGTTTGAAAATGGTTCATCGAGCATTCGAAGCAACAAACTGCGCGATGGTTCCGGGTGACATTCTATTAAACTTTCACCAATCATATCGCCCCCACCCGATTTGGCAAACTGTGCTTTCGATCGGTCGTTCATATAAACCACAATCCCTTTTCTGTCGCAAACAGTTATTGCGCCCATGAATCCATCTGTCCAGTTCATTGATATTGATTATTTTAAAAGTTCGAAGTGCCTAAAATTCGGAGTTTTCTTCGATAGGCTCAGGAATCGAAACTTCGATCCTCAGACTTCCATCTTTATGGAAATTGCGACTGAACACTGCAACTTTTCTCCAAATCCTCAGATCGTTTTAAGATTTAGGTTTATGCTGGTAAAAACGTACCCAGTCGATCTCGAAACGATGTGGTACATCAGCCTGTTCGTTTACAACAATCGAGGCAATATTCAGGTGCATTTTAAACGCAGGAACATCGTGTGATAAGGTTAAAAGCTCGCGCCCGTTAACTTTCCATGTCAGCGAATGCGAATTCCATTCGAGACGGAAAATGTAAAACTCGCCGGTTTTCAATCCTGAAATGCTTTCACTTTGAGCCTGAATTCCTTCTGATGTCTTCGATAATAACCCAACACGGTTCCTGGCACCCAATTCTACCAGATTTATTTGCGGCGATGCTTCTTCGCCCAACAAATAAATGGCGTCAACCAAATTAGCCGATGGAGCATATTTTACCTTGGCTTCCAATATCCCGTGTTTCCACCATTCGCTCCCGGCTGTTGAAACCAAGCCTGAAGAATATTCAAATTCACGCTCTACAAATCCGAGTGGTAACTGCCATTGCATGCCCCTGGTCTTTTCTCTCCTGACATCAATTTTCAGGGTATTCAGCTCAACCGAAACATTGCGTCCGTCGGTAAATGCATGTAAATCTCCGGGTTGCGAGTAATTACGTCCTAATGCCTGATTTCCCCAATGTGATAAGGTCATCCAGCGCTCGTGATCTAATTTGGACGATTTGAACTGATCTTCAAAAACGAGGTTCCACTTTTTAAAGAAATCGAGGGCAGTGCTATGCTGATATTTCAGGTAAACCTGTAGTTCTGGTTTGGCTTTAAGTTCGGCAAACCGAACTTCTTTGGCATGTTCTTCGGTCTTTTCCCATTTGTGTTTATCCTCAAGAAAAGCAATGCGTTTTTTAAATTCTTCCGAAGTAGTTAGCTTTTTTAACTCTTCAAAGCGTTTCCGCTCAACCGAATCTTTAAATTCAAGATAAGCTTTGTATTCGCCCGATTTGGCAAAATGTTCGTAAAACTTAATATTTTCCGAATCTTTTAGTCTATGGAATTCTGCATTTTGAGCGTACTCCTGAGTTTTTTCGTCCTTCTTCTTTTTGGCATCAAACGAAGGACTGTGCACCAACTCTTTCAGTTTTTTGTAATTGGCAAGTTCTGCGGATGAAGCTATTTTTTCGAAACGTTTCAGATCATCCGAATCCTGCATTTCATAAAACTTTTGCAGCCCATGATTTTTTTTCAGTTTCTCAAATTCAGCCAACTGCGCTTCTTCCTGACTTCCCTTATAAGTAAGGTGCTGAATCTCCTTCTTACGCTGAAGAAAAGTTGGCGATTTCAGTAATACTTCCAGTTCATGGTATTCATTGCGTTCGGGAGAGGCCTCAAATTTTGTATATATTTCATAATCGGCCAGAAGTGCATTATGCGCAGCTTCAATTTTTGATGTGGATTTGATTAACCCGAACGTACTGGCTATAAAAAGTTTAAACGACATAATCGGTTTATTTTTGATCTGAGTTTCGAAGTTCTAAAAATAACAAATAAAACAAACTTCTCTAGGCTTTTCACTCTTCGCATGAAAAACGTTAAATCCGCTGATTTATTTTCTGAAATGAACGATTGGCAACTGCCTGAAACTAATTAATTGCTAACAATAAAAAATAATTGACCAAAATAAATTAGGTATAGTTCGGGTTTAAACTGTCTATAGTTAAATTCGTAACAAAAATCAGCTTTACCTAAACCAAAGCGCATCTTAAAGACATTACAAAATGAAGAACATTGGTAAACTACTCATCACATTTATTCTGGTTTCATTAATTCAAACAGGTTTTAGCCAGAATTTTCTTGAAAAAGAGCGTGTCCTCAATAAAACCTACATTTTGTTTGCCCATCCAACCGTTAACAACATCGAAACGATTAATTTCCTGATCAATAACCATCTGCTTGACATTCGTGATGCCGAATTTGTTGGTGTTTACTCAATTGCCGAAACGTATGATTACAATCAGAGCATTGCCCTGCTTAAAAAGCCGGAAATGAGCAAATTTCATCTTCAGAAAGTAAATGAGGTGATGAGCAACCATCAAATATACCGCGCCAACGAATGGACCCCGGTTTTCAGACAATTGTTCGATTGCTCGGTAGGAATCTTCTTTTTTGGCGGACCCGATATTCAACCCGAGATATATCGGCAGGAAAACAAGTATTCTGTAGTTACCGATCCGAATCGCCATTTGTTTGAACTTAGCTTTCTTTATCAGCTATTGGGCGGCTATCAGGACGACCAGTTTGTTCCGTTTTTGCGCTTTAAACCGGCCTATTTTGTTACCGGTTTCTGTTTAGGACTACAGACTATGAATGTGGCAACCGGCGGTACTTTAACACAAGATATTCCGGCCCAGGTGTACGATAAAAAAACGCCTGAGGAAATTCTGAAACTGAAAAAGGACCAGATTCACCGTAACTACTGGAACGAAATTACCAAAGACACCCTGTTGATGGACGCCAGCCTGCACCAAATCGAATTTACGGCGCATCCGTTTTTTACTGAAAAAGTAAAAGCCGACAGTAAAAATAAACCAACGGTACTCAGCAGCCACCATCAGGCCATTGATATGTTGGGCAAAAACCTGATTGTTACAGCTACTTCAATCGATAGAAATATCATAGAAGGCATTCAGCACCGGCTTTACGAAAATGTTTTTGCGGTTCAGTTTCATCCTGAAGTACCGGCATTGTATAAAGAAGGCCGGAAGGTGAAATTTGCCCCAACTGATAGTCCAAAGTCACTTTGGGAAATGCTCTCGCCCGAGGATCGTGAATTTCATCAAAAATACTGGGCAAACATTTCGAACGCCATAAAAACATCGATTAAAGCTCAAAAAGCAAAGTAATTACTATTGATTTCCGGAAAATTAGAATCAGTAGAAAGGCAAATTTTAACCTTTCTACTGATTCTATCATTCAATCCATCAGTCCTTCAGTTCGTATCAGATAAAGTTCTATTTTTGCAGCTCGAAAAAATTGAAGAAACAGAATGAGTAATCAAGCAGAAATTCAGCGCAGAAGGACATTTGCCATCGTTAGTCACCCCGATGCCGGGAAAACCACTTTAACCGAGAAACTCCTGCTTTTCGGGGGCGCCATTCGGGTGGCCGGTGCCGTTAAAAGCAACAAAATCAAGAAAGCCGCCACTTCTGACTTTATGGAAATTGAACGCCAGCGTGGTATTTCGGTAGCTACTTCGGTAATGGGTTTCGAGTACCGCGATTACAAGGTGAACATTTTGGATACGCCTGGTCACCAGGATTTCCAGGAAGATACGTTCCGCACACTGACTGCTGTTGATAGCGTAATTATTGTGATCGACGCCGCCAAAGGGGTTGAGCCGCAAACCGAAAAGCTGATGAACGTTTGCCGTATGCGAAAAACGCCGGTAATCGTTTTCATCAACAAACTTGACCGCCCAACCGGCGACACCTTTGAATTACTCGACGACATCGAGAAACAACTGCAAATCAGCCTCAATCCGTTGAGCTGGCCAATCAATAACGGTCCCGATTTTAAAGGCGTTTACAATATTTATGACAAAAGCCTGAACCTGTTTAAAGCCAACGTTCAGGAAATTGAACCCGGGATTTCGTTCAGCGACATCGATAGTCCTGAATTGGAGAAACACATCGGAAAAGATGCTGATAAACTTCGCGAGGAACTGGAGTTGGTTTACGGTGTTTATCCCGAATTCGACCATCAGGAATACCTTGCCGGCCATTTGGCGCCTGTTTTCTTCGGAAGCGCCTTGTACAATTTTGGTGTTCAGGAGTTGCTCGATGCATTTGTTGAAATTGCTCCCTGGCCCCGCCCAAGCCAAACCGAAGAGCGCACCATTTATCCTGAAGACGAGAAATTCTCAGGCTTCGTGTTTAAAATTCATGCCAATATCGACCCGAACCACCGCAGCCGCATTGCATTCGTGAAGGTTTGCTCCGGAAGGTTCGAGCGCAATAATATTTATACCCATGTGCGCTCCGGAAAAACATTCCGCATTTCGAGCCCAACGGCGTTCATGGCGGCGCAGAAAGAAGTGATTGAAGAAGCTTATCCGGGCGATATTATTGGTGTACCCGATAACGGAACCTTTATTATTGGCGACACACTCACTGAAGGCGAAATGATACATTACAAGGGAATTCCAAGCTTCTCGCCGGAATTGTTCCGCTACGTGGAGAATGCAGACCCAATGAAGACCAAGCAGCTCAACAAAGGCGTAGATCAGTTGACAGACGAGGGTGTTGCTCAGTTGTTTACCAGCGTTTTCAATGGCCGGAAAATCATTGGAACAGTTGGTCAGCTTCAGTTTGAGGTTATTCAGTACCGTTTGGAACACGAATACAATGCGAAATGCCGTTTCGAACCGATGTCGATGTATAAAGCCTGCTGGATTGAAAGCGACAATCCGAAAGCATTGGCAGAATTTAAGAACCGCAAGCACCAGAAAATGGCAACCGACAAGCGTGGCCGCGATGTGTTTATGGCCGACTCGCAATTTATTCTCGACATGGCCCAAAGCGAATTCAAAGACATCAAGTTCCATTTTACATCGGAGTTTTAATTGTCGGGTTCGCCACAGATTAACACAGATAAAAAGATCGGATGAACTTTACTCATCCGATCTTTTTGTTTATATGGCATATTCGCTTAATGCTGAACGAGGAGTAAGTGGCCTAGGCCGGTGAGCCGAAAAACAAGCGACGACGGCGTTAAAAAATCTTTTCTGTTTGAGCCGTAGGCGAGTTTAAAAGATTTTAGCCGTCAAACGTAGTTTTTTAGTGCGAAGCGGGCTAAGCCTTGACTTTTTTGATTCCTTTTTTGTCTTGACACAAAAAAGGAATTGGGCTCAGGGGCAAAGCCCCAATATCAAATGGATTTGGCATTTAATCAAGACATTAGATCTTTTACACTTCAAATTTTTGAAACTCCCAGGATTATTGTAGCCATTCCGTCCGAAAAATATATTATTGATTTTGCCTCCATTTATTCGCGGACAGATTGCTTCGTTTCAATCTACCCCCCCCCGGGTTGCGTTCCTTCGTCACTACACCCGGGGCTACAATATTAGTGCTCCTACGGAGCTTAAAAACGCTCAAACCATTCATAACAGCATCTAATTCTTTTACTTAGACATAAATTTCTATCTGTGCGAATCCGTGTAATCTGTGGTGTTTTTCTAAATGACTATATTTTTAGTCAATTTTAACTAAATTTATTTGCTTGACTAAATTTATAGTCGTATGTTTGTTTCGAAGGATTGACAAATTAAAAACCGATGAATATGCAACTGACAAAAGCTGAAGAACAGGTAATGCAACATTTGTGGGATTTGGGAGAAGGCCTTGTGAAAGACATCCGCGACCGCTTCGACGAACCGAAACCCGTGCGCAATACGGTTTCTACTGTTCTGCGGATTCTGGAAAAGAAAGAATTCGTTTCGCACCGTACCTATGGGAATGTGCATGTGTATTATCCATTGATTTCGAAGGAAGAATACTCCCGGACTCAGCTTTTTGGACTGATGAAAAGCTATTTCAATAACTCGTTCCCGGCCATGGCATCGTTTTTTGCCCGTGAGAAAGACCTGAGCATTCAGGATTTGGAACAACTGATGGAAGAAACCAAACGCGAACTTTCGAAAGAATAAAAACTTAAAACTATGGAAGCATTTGCACTTTACTTGTTAAAATCATCGGTCTGGCTGACCGGATTTGCTGCTGTTTACTTCCTGTTTCTTCGGAACGAACGTTTTTTCGTACTCAACCGCATTTTCCTCCTTACAGGAATTTTGGCATCCATTGTTTTCCCCCTTTTTACGTGGCGCTACACGGTTGTATTCCCGGTGATGCCAACGGTTACCTTAGAAAACCCTCAGGTACAAGCGATTGGCATTGTTACGGAATCAGCATTTCAGGCCAAAGATTTGTTGTTGTATATTTATCTTATAGGAGCATTATACCTGATTTACAGACTGGTTAAACAAACTACATCGGTTTGGCAACTGATCCGAAAATCAGAAACTCTTCATTTCAACTCGGTAAAATTGATCCGCAGCGACCGATACCCCGCTTCGTTTTCATTCTTCTCGTTTGTGTTTGTCAATCCTTCAACGCATGAGCACGAAATTAACGAGATAGTGAACCATGAGCAGGAACATATCCGTCAGCGGCACTGGATTGATTTACTGCTGTTCGAAATCCTCTGCACGATTCAATGGTTCAACCCAATAGTCTGGATTTACGGGCGGTTTATTCGTCAAAACCACGAATTTCTGGCCGATGAGTATGCCATCCGGCGCTCGTCTAACCCGGCCATTTACCGTGCAGCACTACTCAACCAAATGTTCGGAGGACCGGTGATTTCGCTGGCTAATTCGTTCAATTATTCCATCAACAAAAAAAGATTTAACATGATGAAACAGATAACATATTCACCTTTCAGAAAACTAAAACTTCTACTGGTATTGCCTTTAATTGCAGGTGTTTTCTATGCCTTTGCCACGCCCGAATACAAGTTTGTTCAGGCCAATTCAGAAGAACAAATCAATCAGCCTCAAAGCCAGACAGCAAACAGCACTAGTGCGGCCAAAATAAACCAGGAAAAAACTGTAAAAGGAAAAATTACAGACGAACAAGGCAAACCGCTAAAAAATGCATCTATTATCATATCAGGAACAACTATTGGAACAGTCAGTGACGCCTCAGGAAACTTTGAGCTTAAGATGACTGATGAATCGCCTCTGGTTGTTTCGTACGTTGGGTTTGCAACCAGAATAGTAAAACCCGATTTCAGTAAGGAAATGGTTATATCAACCAGCCCCATTGTTGTTGGAATTAACCCTGATGGTAAAACATCGATAGTAGCTAGTCCCGACGAATTTATCAATCAACCTTTATTTGTTGTTGACGGAAAAGAAATATCTAAAAGTGAAATGGAGAAAATCAATCCGGATCAGATTGAGGCTATTAGCGTTCTTAAGAATAAAGAATTTACTGCAAAATATGGAGATAAAGGCAAAAACGGTGTGGTTTTAATTACCTTGAAGAAATCACCAGCAATTAAATTCTCAGCCAAAGAGGCTAAGTATGACGATGGAGTTCTAACAATAAAGGAACCTAGCCAATTAGATGTGAAAAGCACGAACGACAAACAACCCTTACTGGTCATTGACGGAGTCATTTCAAGAGATAAAAAAATAGATGATATCGATCCAAATACTATTCAGTCGATGAGTGTTTGGAAAGATGAAAAAGCCATTGAAAAATATGGAGAAAAAGGCAGAGATGGAGTAATTGAATTTATTCTAAAAAAAGACCAGAATGCCAATAATAAAAATGAAAATTTAGGAGTACAAATCAGAAGTACCGGAAACGTAGGAACTCCGTTAATTGTTGTCGATGGGGTTATTTCATCCAAAAAAGTTGAAGATTTTGATCCTGAAACCATTCAATCGATCAATGTTTTAAAAGGTGAAATGGCAACAAAAAAATATGGAGAAAAAGGCAAAGATGGTGTTCTGGAAATTGCATTGAAACACAAGGAGGAAGTGTTTATGGTTGTTGAGCAAATGCCTGAATTTCCGGGAGGACTGGCGGCTTTAAAAGAATTTGTGAGAGTAAATTTGCACTATCCTAAAATTGCACTGGAAAATAAAATTGCCGGACGGGTTCACGTTCAATTTACTGTTGCTGAAGATGGATCGGTAACCGATGCGATAGTTGTTGGCAGCATTGACCCTGCACTTGATCGGGAAGCAATGCGAATTGTAAACAGCATGCCCAGGTGGATTCCCGGTCAACAAAGAGGCACCCCCGTAAAAGTATCATACCTATTGCCAATAAATTTCACCTATCCTGCTGACTACCATTCCAAAAGTCAGGAAAAATTAAAAGAAATGAAAACCAAATAATTTGATTTGGAGTTCTTCCTCCAAGTAAACCCTGTTTGAATATTATAAATGAAAGGCGACCCTGCAAACGGTCGCCTTTTTGCGGATTTATTTCGAATGCGGCATATCGGCCATCGCT
>JACCEE011970761.1_pt1 | contig 11054 bp, 8 predicted proteins | sample 7449931 | NCBI WGS metagenome assembly JACCEE01 (sample SAMN15323457, study PRJNA562643) | freshwater metagenome | isolation source: river surface water | place: USA:Blue River Watershed | collected 2017-08-19 | reverse complement strand
TTCTTTCGCGGCGCTTTTCGAACCCATAGCGGCAATGGCTGGTACCGGTGGACCAATAAACACCACGCCGGCTTCGGCGCAGGCTTTGGCAAAGTCTTCATTTTCACTTAAAAAGCCGTAGCCAGGGTGAACGGCCTCGGCGCAGCTTTGCTTAGCGATTTGCAGAATTTTATCGGCGCGCAGGTAGCTGTCTTTCGACGCGGCCGAGCCTAACAAAAAGGCTTCATCCGCCATTTTTACATGGCGGGCGTTGGCGTCGGCTTCGGAATAGACCGCGACGCAGCGAATGCCCAGCTTTTGGGCGGTTTTGATGACGCGGCAGGCAATTTCGCCGCGGTTGGCAATCAGAATTTTGCTAAACATCTGGGCTCTTCCTGTTATTGGCCTGCGCTGAATGAAGGTTGCCATGCCGGCGTGCGTTTCTCTAAAAAGGCACTTAAGCCTTCCTGGCCTTCGGCAGACACCCGAATGGCGGCAATACGGCGCGACGTTTCGGCGATAGTGTCTGCGCTCAGTGGTGCGTCTGCGACATAAGCCACTAAGGCTTTGGCGGCAACAACCGCCTGCGGACTGTTGGCGACAATGGCGTCGATCAGCGGCTGCGCTTTGGCGCGTAAGGCCGTCGGTTCTTCGTTGTTGGCTATCTCGCCAGCGGCGATTTCACAGATCAGGCCCAACTGCAACGCGGTAGCCGCATCAAAGCGTTCGGCCGTGGTGAAATAGCGCCGGCTGGCGCGCTCACCAATAGCGCGTACCACATAGGGGCTGATCACTGCCGGGATCAGGCCAATTTTGACTTCACTTAGACAAAAGCTGGCTTTGGGCGTGGCAATGGCCATGTCGCAGCAGGCCACCAAGCCAACAGCGCCGCCAAAGGCAGCGCCCTGGACTAACGCGATCACCGGCAATGGAAAGCTGTTGAGCTTTTCCATCAGTAGTGCCAATGCGCCGGCATCGGTCAGATTTTGCTGATAATCCTTTTGCGCCATTGCGCGCATCCAATTTAAGTCGGCGCCGGCTGAAAAGTTTTTGCCGGTCGATTCGAGCAGCAATACCCGTAAACCGGGCAGGGTGGCCAACTCGTCTAATGCTTTGATTAATTCAGCGATCATCAGATCGCCGAAGGCATTATGCAGTTCAGGCCGGTTCAGGCGCAGCACGCCGACGTAATCACTCTCAGCGCCATAGGCGAGGAATTCGGTTTGAGTCAGTGTATGAGTGGTCATTGCTGAGTCCTCACATGCGGAACACGCCAAAGCGTGTCTCTTCAATTGGAGCGTTCAACGCAGCGGCTAACGCCAGACCCACGACCATCCGACTTTGTGCCGGGTCGATAATACCGTCGTCCCACAAGCGGGCAGAGGCGTAATACGGATGCCCTTGCTGTTCGTACTGCGCGATAATAGGTTTCTTCAGCGCGGCTTCGGCTTCCACGGTCAAGGTTTCACCTTTACGTGCCAGACCGTCTTTGGTGACCTGTGCCATCACGCCGGCAGCCTGTTCGCCACCCATCACTGAAATTCGCGCATTGGGCCACATCCACATCATCGTTGGGTCATAAGCGCGGCCACACATGCCATAGTTACCAGCGCCATAAGAGCCGCCGATCAACATGGTAAATTTAGGCACCTTGGCGCAAGACACTGCTGTGACCATTTTGGCGCCATGTTTGGCAATCCCTTCGGCTTCATACTTCTGGCCGACCATAAAGCCGGTGATATTTTGCAAAAACAGTAGAGGAATTTTGCGCTGGCAACACAGCTCAATAAAGTGCGCGCCTTTTTGCGCCGACTCGGAAAATAGGATGCCATTATTGGCGACGATGCCAATCGGATTGCCGAAAATGCGCGCAAAACCGCAGACCAGCGTCGGGCCATAGAGCTGTTTAAACTCGTCGAAATCTGAACCATCGACAATCCGAGCAATAACTTCGCGCACATCAAACGGCTTTTTCAAGTCCGTTCCGACGATGCCGTATAACTCGGAAGCGTCATATAAAGGCTCTTCAGCAGGTTTTGCATCGCGTAGCACCGGTGCTTCGCGGTTTAAGCGCGAAATGGCATTACGAGCCAGCTGCAGCGCATGGTCGTCGTTTTGGGCATAGTGGTCCGCCACGCCGGAAATACGACAGTGCACATCAGCACCGCCTAAATCTTCCGCGCTGACTTCTTCACCGGTGGCCGCTTTGACCAGCGGCGGGCCTGCGAGGAAAATGGTGCCTTGTTCTTTGACGATAATAGATTCATCCGCCATCGCCGGCACATAAGCGCCGCCTGCGGTGCAGAGACCCATCACCACGGCAATCTGCGGAATGCCTTTGGCGGACATATTCGCCTGATTAAAGAAGATGCGGCCGAAATGCAGTTTGTCCGGGAATACATCGTCCTGACGCGGCAGGTTGGCGCCGCCGGAATCGACCAGATAAATACAGGGCAGGTGGCAACGCTCAGCAATTTCCTGTGCGCGCAGATGCTTTTTCACCGTCAGCGGATAATAGGTCCCGCCTTTGACTGTGGCATCGTTGGCAACGACCATACATTCGACGCCGTTGACCCGGCCAATGCCTGCAACTACGCCAGCTGCAGGCACATAGTCGTCATAACATTCCCAACCGGCGAACTGTGCGACTTCCAGAAAAGGGGAGCCCGGGTCGAGTAATTTCTGAATGCGGTCGCGGGCAAACAACTTGCCGCGTGCGGTGTGACGGGCGATCAGGCTTTCGCCGCCGCCCAGTTTAATTTGTTGTACTTTGCTCGCCAAGTCGTCGACCAGCACCTGCATAGCCGCAGCGTTTTGCTGAAATTCAGCGCTTCGTGTGTTGATTTTACTGGTAATTTTGCTCACAGCATCCACCTGTCCAGTCAGATCCCGCGCCACGGGATAAAAAAACGGCAGCTCCAGGCTGCCGCTCCAGTGTTTATTTGGTTTCGTTGAACAGCTCGCGGCCGATTAACATCCGGCGAATTTCCGAAGTACCGGCGCCGATCTCATACAGTTTCGCGTCGCGTAATAAACGCCCTGTAGGGTATTCATTGATATAGCCGTTGCCGCCCAGCAGCTGAATCGCATCCAGCGCCATTTTGGTGGCAAGTTCTGCGCTGTACAGGATGACTGCAGCAGCATCTTTGCGGGTGGTTTCACGGCGGTCACAAGCTTTGGCGACGGTGTAGACATAAGCTTTTGCTGCGTTCATCTGGGTGTACATGTCGGCCAGTTTGCCTTGCACCAGCTGGAACTCACCAATCGACTGGCCAAATTGTTTGCGGTCGTGCAGGTAAGGTACGACGATGTCCATACAGGCTTGCATAATGCCAAGCGGGCCGCCGGCCAGTACCAGACGTTCGTAATCAAGGCCCGACATCAGCACTTTCACGCCGCTGCCAATTTCACCCAGCACGTTTTCGGCTGGCACTTCACAGTCTTCAAACACCAGCTCACAAGTGTTAGAGCCGCGCATGCCGAGTTTGTCTAGTTTTTGCGCCTGGCTAAAGCCTTTAAAACCACGCTCAACGATAAAAGCGGTAATGCCTTTGCTGCCGGCATTCACGTCGGTTTTGGCATAAATCACATAAGTATGTGCATCCGGACCGTTGGTGATCCACATCTTGTTGCCGTTCAGCACATAGACGTCGCCTTTTTTGTCGGCGCGCAGTTTCATCGAAACTACGTCTGAACCTGCATTCGGCTCTGACATCGCTAAGGCGCCGATGTGTTCACCAGAACAGAGTTTTGGCAGATACTTTTGTTTTTGCGCTTCGGTGCCGTTACGGAAAATCTGGTTGACACACAGGTTTGAGTGCGCGCCGTAAGACAAAGCCACCGAGGCGGATGCACGGCTGATCTCTTCCATCGCCACCACATGCTCCAGATAACCCAGACCTGAACCGCCGTATTGCTCGTCAACGGTGATACCGAGCAGACCTAAATCACCGAATTTGCGCCACAAGTCATTTGGGAATGCGTTGTCATGGTCAATTTGCGCAGCGCGCGGCGCGATCTCTTCGCGGGCAAAAGCGTTCACCTGTTCGCGGATCATGTCCACGGTTTCGCCTAAGTCAAAGTTCAGTGTTTTGTAGTGGCTAATCATTGGTTTATCCCCGTTTGCCGGTATCGCGGCTGGCTGTTAATTGGCAGTTGTTATTCTTTGGCAACGTTATGTTCGTTGCTTTTCATTTCGGTATGACGCGCGTCTGTCAGCGTGTCACGGCAACGCTTTTCGACGGTGATCAGTTCCATCAAAACGACTTTGATGTCGTCCAGTTGCTGATGGAGTTCGGTTTTTTTCAGTTCAATCAGCTTCAACATGGTGGTGAGCTGCGTCACGCTGGATTTGTCGGCGTCGTAGAGTTCAAACAACTGACCGGTTTCCGCCAGGCTAAAGCCTAGCCGCTTACCGCGCAGGATCAGTTTCAGCCGCACCCGGTCGCGTTTGCTATAAATCCGCGTCTGGCCCTGGCGTTGTGGCGTCAGCAAGCCCTGGTCTTCATAGAAGCGGATGCTGCGCGTCGTAATATCGAACTCTTTCGCCAGTTCGCTGATGCTGTAAGTTGTCTGATCTTTATCTGTCATAAAAGCCACCATCGGAATCGCTGGTCACTATAAGTGAAGTTTACGTAAAGGTAAAGCTGGAGCCAGATGCCCACATATGAAGAAACGCAGACCTGATGTTTAAAACAAGATGAAATTCAGTAGCTTGCCTTTGATTCTGTTATGGTTTGATATCAGGCGCCAACGTCATATTGTTCGATTCGTGCTGCTGATCCGTAAAGTCTGGCTGCCAAATTAGACGCGGTCTGGCAGCTAAAACAGACAACTCTGATCAACTGATAAGACCAAAGTGCAGCATGGTTGACGTTGGCGTAAACGTAAATTTGGTGTAGGCTCAGCGTCAATTCGGTTAAAGCTGATTGGGATGAGGAAAAGCATGTCTGAGCAAATCGTGATTGTCGGTGCTAAGCGCACAGCAATGGGTGGTTTTATGGGTGGCCTGAGCGAAGTCACAGCGCCGGACTTAGGTGCTGTTGCTATCAAGGCGGCGGTTGAACAGGCAGGCATTGCTGGCGAACAAATCAGTGAAGTGCTGATGGGCTGTGTGTTACCGGCAGGCCTGGGTCAGGCGCCGGCGCGTCAGGCCGTATTAAAAGCGGGCTTACCGCTGTCAGCTGGTGCAACTACATTGAATAAAGTCTGCGGCTCGGGCTTAAAAACCGTGATGCTGGCACATGATTTGTTAAAAACTGGTAGTGCTGATGTCGTTGTTGCCGGTGGTATGGAATCGATGACCAACGCGCCATACCTGTTGCCAAAAGCCCGTGCCGGTATGCGGATGGGCCATGGCGAAGTCAAAGATCATATGATGCTTGATGGCCTTGAAAACGCTTATGACGGCAAAGCCATGGGTTGTTTTGCCCAGAGTACTGCCAATGAGCAGGGTTTTAGTCGTGAAGACATGGACCGCTTTGCTATTCAGTCGACGACTCGCGCCCAACAAGCGATTGCTAACGGCGCTTTTGCCGCAGAAATTGCCCCAGTGACCATCCAAAGCCGTAAAGGCGAAACGGTGTTTGCCATCGATGAGCAGCCAGGCAACGCTAAAATCGACAAAATTCCGGGCTTGCGTCCGGCCTTTGCCAAAGACGGCACTATTACAGCTGCCAACTCTTCTTCTATTTCTGACGGTGCGGCCGCACTGGTGCTGATGCGTGAAAGTAGTGCCAAAGCGCACAACTGCGAAGTGTTGGCTACTGTGCTTGGCCATGCGACGCATTCGATGGAACCGGCACTCTTCACCGTGGCACCAGTCGGCGCTATGCAAAAACTGCTGAGCAAACTTGGCTGGGGCGTTAACGACGTCGACCTGTGGGAAATCAACGAAGCTTTTGCCATGGTGACGATGCTCGCTGTGAAAGAACTTGGACTGGATGAGGCCAAGGTTAACGTCAATGGCGGCGCTTGTGCGTTAGGCCATCCGATTGGCGCTTCCGGTGCCCGGATTCTGGTGACGCTGATTCATGCGTTAAAAGCGCGTGGCTTAAAACGTGGCATCGCATCCCTCTGCATTGGTGGCGGAGAAGCAGTTGCGTTGGCCGTTGAAGTTGCTTAAGAAATCTCAATAAAAAAGCCGGCAAACAGCCGATGCGCCAGTTGGTTTGCAACTGGCGCAACCATGTAAAAAACAGGGTAAAACCGCGCCGATAAGAAGCACAGACTTCGGGTGCACAGCGGGGTCGCTGCGGCGACCTCAACATATTCAGGCGACCGGTTCAACGGTTTAAGACTATCGCAGCGACCGCTCAGAAGGCAGGCCGCGCAACGGGGAAAATGCTATGACTACTCAGGTTCAGCTGTTTATCGACGGCGAATTTGTTCACTCAAAAAGTGAAAAACTGATCCCGGTAACAAATCCGGCCACGCAAGAAGTGATTGCTCAGGTGCCATGCGCCACGGCAGATGAAATGGCGCAGGCTATCGCGTCAGCCAAGACTGCATTCCAAAGCTGGAAAGAAACGCCGGTTTCTGAGCGCGCCCGATTGATGATGCGCTTTGCTGTGTTGTTAAAAGAACATCAGGCCGAAATTGCCGACATTATTTGCCGCGAGCTGGGTAAAACGGTGGAAGATGCCAAAGGTGACGTTTGGCGCGGTATTGAAGTGGTTGAGCAGGCGGCCAATATTCCATCTCTGATGATGGGCGAGACGGTTGAAAATGTCGCGCGTTCTATCGATACCTACAGCTACATTCAGCCACTGGGCGTTTGTGCCGGTATCACGCCATTTAACTTCCCGGCAATGATCCCACTGTGGATGTTCCCGATGGCGATCGCTTGCGGTAATACTTTTGTGTTAAAGCCGTCTGAACAAGACCCAATGACGGTGAACCGTATTGCTGAACTGTTTGCACAGGCTGGCGCGCCAAAAGGTGTGTTGCAAGTTGTGCACGGTGGTAAAGAGCAGGTCGACGTATTACTGCATCATCCGGATATCAAAGCAATTTCATTTGTTGGCTCGGTTAATGTCGGCCAATACATCTACAAAACCGGCACAGATAACCTCAAACGCGTACAGGCCTTTGCCGGTGCGAAAAACCATATGGTGATCATGCCGGATGCCAACAAACAACAAGTGGAGAATGCGCTGGTGGGCGCGTCAGTCGGCGCAGCGGGTCAGCGTTGTATGGCGATTTCTGTTGCGGTCTTTGTTGGTGCTGCAGCGGAATGGATCCCGGAAGTAGCTGCTGCGATTGGCAAAGTCCGTCCTGGTGTGTACACAGACCCAAATGCGGCCTATGGCCCGCAAATCAGCCCGCAAGCCAGAGCGCGCGTGCTGTCGCTGATTGCTAAAGGCAAAGAAGAGGGCGCGACCTGCTTATTGGACGGCTCTGGTGTTGTAGTCGACGGTTATCCAAACGGCAACTGGGTCGGTCCTACCGTGTTCAGCAATGTCACGACTGATATGACCATTTATAAAGAAGAGATCTTCGGCCCGGTGTTGACCACGATGACCGTTGATTCTCTCGATGCCGCCATCGGTGTCGTCAACGCCAGTCCATACGGCAACGGTACGTCAATTTTCACCGCCAGCGGTCATGCTGCGCGTAAATACCAGCATGAAATTGAAGTGGGTCAGGTTGGTATCAATATTCCAATCCCGGTACCACTGCCGTTTTTCTCATTTACTGGCTGGAAAGGCTCGTTCTATGGCGATCAGCATGCCTACGGCAAACAAGCAGTGCGTTTCTACACAGAAACGAAGACCATCACCGCGCGCTGGTTTGATGATGAAGTTCAGGTCTCAGGCCCGAACATGTCGATCAATCTGCGTTAATACCCAGCGAAGCCACCGGCGCACTTCTGATGCAACACCGGTGGCATCGCCAATATGTTTCATTAAGTCCGGTCATAACGTCAAACAACAGCGGCTGGGCCTTTCAACACCGAGGTCAAACGATGAATTTTAATTTAACTGACGATCAAAAAGCCTTTGCCGACACCGCGCGTCAATTTGCCGATACTGAGCTGGCACCTTTTGCTGCCCAGTGGGACCGTGAACATCATTTTCCCAAAGACGTGCTGCAAAAAGCCGGTGAGCTCGGTTTTTGCAGCCTGTATACACCGGAAGACGCCGGTGGATTAGGTCTGTCCCGGCTTGACTCGTCGATTATTTTTGAACAACTGGCGATGGGCTGTACCGCGACAACGGCGATGCTGACCATCCACAATATGGCGACCTGGATGATAGCAACCTGGGGCACCGCAGCAATCAAAGCCGCTTGGTGTCCAACACTGGTGACCGGTGAACAGCTGGCGTCTTATTGCTTAACCGAACCGGGTTCAGGCTCTGATGCCGCATCACTTCGCACCAGCGCGAAAAAAGACGGCGACAGTTATGTTATCAATGGCTCAAAAATGTTTATCTCCGGTGCGGGCAGCACCGAAGTATTAGTGGTGATGGCGCGCACTGGCGAAGCCGGTCCTAAAGGCATTTCCGCTTTTGTTGTGCCAGCTAACGCTGAAGGCGTGATTTATGGCAAGGCCGAAGAAAAAATGGGCTGGAACGCGCAGCCGACCCGTCTGGTCACCTTTGATAATGTCCGGGTGCCGGCGGAAAACTTATTGGGCGCTGAAGGTCAGGGCTTCACTTTTGCGATGAAAGGCTTGGATGGCGGCCGGATCAACATTGCGACCTGTTCAATCGGCACGGCCCAGCAGGCATTAAACACAGCGCGCAATTACATGCTGGAGCGCGAGCAATTTGGCAAACCATTGGCGGCGTTCCAGGCGCTGCAATTTAAACTGGCGGATATGGCCACAGAACTGGTTGCTGCCCGTCAGCTTGTCCGTCTTGCCGCCTTCAAACTGGACCAGCAAGACCCGGAAGCAACCGCGTACTGCGCCATGGCAAAACGTTTTGCCACTGACATTGGGTTTCAGGTTTGTGATCAGGCACTGCAAATTCACGGTGGTTATGGCTATATCAAAGAATATCCGCTGGAACGGCATTTCCGTGATGTGCGGGTGCACCAGATTTTAGAAGGCACCAACGAGATTATGCGTCTGATTATTGGCCGGCGCTTACTCGATAGCGCGGCCTCTGATATTCTGTAATTTTGTATCCAAAATAAAAACAAAGAAAAATGCAGCGGGCTGCCGCATGCAGCCCGTGGATTGCAATTTCGAATGGGGGATCCCAATGGCCCAGTTAAAACTTGAATTCCGTGGTCACACCGCAGTGCTGACCATGTCCAATCCGCCGGCCAATACCTGGACCCGCGAAACACTGACCGCGCTGCGCGATACCGTGCGGGAACTAAATCAAAATAAATCGGTGTATGCGCTGGTGATCACCGGTGAAGGTCAGAAGTTTTTTTCTGCTGGCGCTGATTTGAATTTGTTTGCCAACGGTGATAAAGCCGTTGCCAGCGATATGGCGCGGATTTTTGGTGAGGCATTTGAAACCCTGAGCCAGTTCCGTGGGGTGTCGATTGCGGCGATTAATGGCTATGCCATGGGTGGCGGACTTGAAGTCGCTTTGGCTTGTGATATCCGTATTGCCGAAACGCAGGCGCAAATGGCGCTGCCTGAAGCCAAGGTTGGTTTATTACCTTGCGCTGGTGGCACCCAGAATCTGGCTTGGCTGGTTGGTGAAGGCTGGGCGAAACGGATGATCCTCTGTGGTGAGCGTCTGACGGCTGAAAAAGCGCTGCAAATTGGCTTAGTTGAAGAAGTGGTTGCAAGCGGCACTGCATTAGAAGCTGCCTTGACGCTGGCTGACAAAGTTGCCGAGCAAAGCCCGTCGGCAGTTACTGCCTGTAAAACGCTGATCCAGCAGGGCCGCACTGGCACTATTAACGCTGCACTGCCGCTGGAGCGGGAGCTGTTTGTTGGCCTGTTTGATACCAAAGATCAGGTCGAAGGTGTGAGTGCCTTTTTGCAGAAACGAGCGCCAAATTGGGTAAATGGATAAGGACCGCGGCATGACAGAGACAACGCAAAACGCCGCCGTAGTACTGTTTAGCGAACTGGTGGCTGAAAACGGCAAAAAGATCGGTGTCGCCACGCTGAACAGCGAAAAATCGCTGAATGCACTGAGCCTACCGATGGTTGAACTGCTGTTGCCGCAAATGCAACTGTGGAAAGATAACCCGGACATCGCCATGGTGTTATTGCAGGGCGCAGGCGATAAAGCCTTTTGTGCCGGCGGTGATATCCGTGATTTGTATCACACGATGAAAGCCAATCCCAGTACTTTTCAGCCTTATGTGACTGAGTTTTTTACCAAAGAATACACGCTGGACTACCTCATTCACACCTTTGATAAACCGGTGCTGGTGTGGGGCAATGGCATCGTGATGGGCGGTGGTTTAGGCCTGATGGCTGGCGCTTCGCACCGTGTCGTGACGGCAACCAGTCGCATTGCAATGCCAGAAATGGCGATAGGTTTGTATCCGGATGTTGGCGGTAGCTGGTTTTTAAACCGGATGCCTGCCGGATGTGGCTTGTTTCTGGGACTCACCGGCGCTTCGATTAACGCCGCTGACGCCAAGTTTATTGATTTAGCAGATTTTTATATTCCACATGACAAACGCCAGCTGGTTATAGACGCTTTGCTCAGCATTCGCTGGGGCAATACTGTGGTATTGAATCATCAGAAGTTGTCAGACTTACTGATGAACATTGAAACGCAGACGCTCAATCAGCAGCCAGCCAGTCAAATCCGCCTGCATCAGGCGCCTATTGCAGCGCTTGCAACTACGCCGGATTTAGCCGCGGCTATCGACGCTATTCTGGCGATGCCGAACGAAGACAGCTGGCTTGGTAAAGCCAAGGCGTCATTACGTTATGGCAGCCCAATCACAGCGCATATCGTCTACCGTTTGTTGCAGCTGGGTCAGTCAAAAATTCTGGCCGACAGTTTCCGTTTGGAGCTTGGCTTAAGTGTGCAATGCGGCAAGCTTGGCGAATTCACTGAAGGTGTGCGGGCGTTATTGATTGATAAAGATCAGCAGCCGCAGTGGCTATACCCTGACGTGGCGTCAGTGCCGGCAGCGGTCATTGA
>JACCEE011331501.1_pt1 | contig 11054 bp, 7 predicted proteins | sample 7449931 | NCBI WGS metagenome assembly JACCEE01 (sample SAMN15323457, study PRJNA562643) | freshwater metagenome | isolation source: river surface water | place: USA:Blue River Watershed | collected 2017-08-19 | reverse complement strand
TTACACTGCTTGAGTTTATTGTGGTGATTTTAATTCTTGGCATCATTACGACCAGTGTCACCAGCTATGTGCGACTGGGTGCGGGGATGTATGTTGATTCAACAGCTACCCAGCAAATTTTGTCGCAAAGCCGTTTTGCCTTAGAGCGGGTTGTACGCGAAGTTCGTGGTGCAGTCCCTGGTAGTATCAGAGTGCTGTCAAACGGCGATAACAGCATCAGCTGTGTTGAATTTACCCCATTGGCACTCAGTGGTTTGTACCGGGATTTGCCGTTATATCCGCAAACAAGAGACTGGATTGGCGTTACCACTGTCACAACCGGTTGGCCGGCAACGGCAGGGTATCGTGTTGTGGTCTATCCGACCGATAGCCGCCATGTCTATGATTTAAATCAGCGCCGCAGTGCTGTGGTTGCAACGTTGCAGAACGCGCCGCCCGATGCAGATGGCAATGCGAACACCGAGCGGATTCAACTGGATTTGATTAGCGGTGTGGCGCCGACATTTATTACGGAGTCGCCGCAGCAGCGCTTCTTTCTGGCGGCGCAGCCGGTTAGTTTCTGTGTAATTGGTCAACAACTGCGACGTTATCAAAACTATGGCTTTCAGGTCGGGCAAAGCTTACCACCGTCGTTGACGCAAAGTGAACTGATGGCAACAGGGGTGTTTAACCAAAGCACAGAGCCGGCTTTTGTGTTAAATACTGCGACGCTCAGCAGAAATGCGGTGTTGCAGATTTTCTGGAGATTTCAGCCGGCAACTGATCTGGGGCAGGACCTGTTCTTTAACCACGAGGTGCATATTCCCAATGTTCCCTAGCCTGATGCGCCAGCGTGGTAGCTCTTTAGTTTTAGCGATATTCGTCATTATTTTGATGTCAGCATTGTTATTGGCGCTGGGGCGGCAGCTTATCAGCAGCAGTAAAGCCGTCAGCGTTGAGGTGCAGGGCAGTAGGGCTTTTAACGCGGCGCAATCCGGTCTGGAGTTGGGGTTGACGCAGCTGTTCCGCAATCCTGGCAATACCTGTTCCTCAGTCACGGCTAGTTTTAGCTTTAATGACGCCGGCTTGCGCGACTGTCAGGCGACGCTGGCCTGTTCTGAGGTACCTAACCCCGATAAGGCGGATCGCCGGTTGTTCCGCCTGGTTAGTGTCGGCCAATGTGATGCGGGTGATTTCACTACCAGTCGGCGCGTAGTGATGGAGGCATATTAATGCGCTGGAGTTGGTTGCTGTTGAGCTTGGTCTGGTCTGCGGCGGTTTGGGCCATTGGCGAAAACTGCAGTCAGATTTGGACGCAGGCAATTCGCTCGAGTTCCACGGTTCCGGCCTGGGGTTATTGTTTTGGCAATAACCCGAGTTGCTATAACGTCACAGACGCCACAACTATCAGCAGTTTACCTGCCACTTTAGCGGCAGGAGATTATTTTTTAACCGGTTCTATCCCGTCAGATACAACTTTTAATACCAGTGGTGCGACGGTGCGGATCTTTGTGAAAGGTAGTCTCTCCATTGGCGATAATGTCCAGCTGAATTGGAATGGGCCAGCGCAAAACCTGTTGTTGGTGGTTAGTGGCTCGCTCTCTATCGGTTCCAACGTCAAAATCAGAGGATTTATTTTGGCAGGCGGTGCCGTCTCTATTGCCAATGGCACCAGTGGTACGCTGGATGGTGGAGTCACCTCAAACGGCGCCCTCTCGGGGGCTGGCAATTTAACTGCAGCTTTCAATAGCAATGCATTATTAAAGTTACAAGGTGGTGTTGTTTGTGGCGGCAGCCTGAGTTGTTTAAATGACAATTTCCAAGCGGCGACATTATCATCCAATTGGGTGACGACACGGACGAATGGTAATTTTACTCCGTCGAATGTCAATGGCAGGCTACGTATTACTGAGAGTACAGGTAACCAAGCGACTGCAGCTTCTTTTCAGCGGCTGTTTCCGGCACGGTCCAATCTGGTCGTTGTTGAGTTCGACCATTTTGCGTATGGTAGAACCAGCAGCGAAGGCGGTGATGGTATCGCTGTTGTGTTGTCAGATGCCTCTGTTACCCCGGTTTCTGGTGCGCTTGGTGGACCTTTAGGCTATGGAGCCCGCTCAAACGTCAATGGTTTTGCCGGGGGCTGGCTTGGTATTGGCATTGATGAGTATGGAAACTTTTCTGCAGAGGGTGGAGCAAATGGACCAGGCCGTCGCAGGCAGTCTGTAGCAATCCGGGGGTCGGGAAGCGGTACTGCTGGGTATCTATATCTGGCTGGTACTTGCAATAACGGCACGACAAGAACGAACACAAGTTGTTTGTCGCCGCAGGTTGACAATAATAACGTCAGTCCGCCACACCGCTATCGTGTTACTGTTGATTCGCAAATAGCTAATCAGTCGCTGGTTAAGATCGAACGGAATAGTGGTAATGGCTTTGTCACGTTGATCAGTTCGTTTAACGCCGCCGCAGCGACTGGACAAGCCGCACTGCCCGCCAATTTTCTGTTGTCTCTAACCGGCGGAACAGGCGGCGCGAACAATCACCATGAAATTGATGATCTGGAAATTTGCGCGCTGCGCTCAGACCCGGTTCCGGCACAGATCGACCATTTTGAGTTTAGTTACAGTGGGCAAGCCTTAACATGTAAAGCTGAGACTTTTACTATTAAAGCCTGCCAAAATGCCGCCTGTACACAGCTGGTAACGGGGAATGTCAGTGCGACTCTTGTGCCGGCAACAGGCTGGATTGCCGGTACTGGCTTAACTGGCAATACCATTAACTTCTCGGGTGGGACCGCAACAGCAACGTTGTCGCAGACTACACCAGCAACTATTCGGGTTGGTACATCAGGTTCTAATCCTTCAACAAGACCATTTAGCACCACTTTGTGCCAAATAGGTGCGTCCATCACTGCGGCAAATTGTGATGTAGTTTTTTCCAGCAGCGGCTTGGTGTTTTCAGTGCCGGACAAAATTGCCGGTAAACCGGCAACTGGCATCTTAGTCAAAGCGGTGAAATCTAACGGCTCGCAACAATGTGTACCGAGTTTTGCCAACGTCAATCGTACAGTCCGGTTCTGGTCCGAATTTAACAATCCGGTTACGCCAAGTGCTAGCCCAGGGCGTGCCGTGTCCGTCTCTAACGGCGGCGCCTACACCAATATCGGCACGACTTCCGGGACAGCCGCAGCGCTGGCGCTTAGTTTTAACGGCAGTGGCGAAGCCAGCATCGGCGTTAATTACAGTGATGCCGGACAAGTGACGCTCAAAGCCTCGTATAGCGGCTCTGTGGCGACCAATGATGCAAACCTATCGATGACTGGCTCGGACCAATTTGTTAGCGCGCCGGCCGGATTGTGTATCACCCCGCAGCAATACTGTGCTGCCGGCAACGCGACTTGTACCGGTTATTTCAAAGCCGGTGATACATTCCCGCTTGCAATCAAAGCCGTGGGTTGGGAGTCTGATGTCGATAGCAACTTTTGTGACAACACCACGACGACGCCGTCTTTTCAGCTCGATGGTATTAGTCTATCCAGTTCCTTAGTGCAGCCAAGTGGTGGCGACAGCGGCAGTCTGACACCGTCCAGCTACAACCACAGTGCAGCGTCGACGGCGACGACGACTGTGAATCCCAGCCAAAGTGAGGTCGGGGTATTTAATTTGGCGGCGAGTTATAACGGTCCATATATCGGGATGCCGGTGAATTTGACCAGCACCATGACCTCGCCTTTGGGGCGAATTGTACCGCATCGGTTTTCGATGATGAGTTTTGACCTTGATCCAAGTTGCAATGCTGTTAGTTACTTTGAGCAGCCAGCCTCGTTGAGTTTCACCATACAGGCGCAAAACGCTTCAGGCGGAAGGGTGCTGAATTATCGCGGTACTCTTGCCAAAGCGACGGCAGCTCTGGTTGCGGAGAATAACAACGATGGGGTTGAACGCAGCAGCAGGCTCAACAATCAATCGAATCTGCTGAACTGGAATAATGGCGAAGCTCAGCTGATCAATAGTCCGGTATATGTAAAACGCGACACTGCGCCAGATGGTCCTTTCTCGCAACTACGGATTGGTTTAAAGCTCAATGACAATGATGATTTGGATGCGCAATTGCAGGCGTTAGATCAGCGGGTTGACAGTAGCGCGAACTGCAGTGCTGCTGGGGACTGTGACAGTAAAATGCTGACCACCAGCAATATGGACTGGCGCTACGGCCGCCTGCAAATCGTCAATGCATTAGGCTCAGAGCAAAGCAATTTACCGGTGCAACTGAAAGCGGAGTACTGGAATGGCAGCCAGTTTGTGCCCAATAGCCTCGATAGTTGCACGGCCACTACACCGTCGAAATTGTTAATTACCACAGGTACAAATCCGGTCATTACGGCCAGTGGTAATCCGACCAAACTGAATCAAGGCAGCAGCGGTGCATTTGATTTAATGCTGTCTCCACCAGGGGTGGAAAGCCGCTACCCGTTACTGTACCAACTCAATGACCAGCCCTGGCTACAGTATGATTGGACGCCTGGTGATGGAGTTTTATTAGAGGATCCGAAAGGTGAAGCGGTGTTTGGTGGATTCAGAGGGAATAACCGTCAGATTTTTTGGCAAGAAAACTAAACTGCAGTGGATTGTTTTCCGCATTACCACACGGGAAATGTCGTCGGTGTGGGCGCCGTCGGCTTGGTTTAATCTGCTAAACGTGTAAGATAAGGCTATCCACCCAGCGCATTGTTACTTAAAATGTGCGCACATTTTTGTCGAGTAAGATCCGGTGCCCCAACTTCGCGAGGGCGGCCGGATTTTGCTGTTGTTGGCGCCCCATTCAGAAGGATTAACACTTTTCATGTTAAAAAAATTACGTGGTTTATTTTCCAACGATCTGTCGATTGACCTGGGCACGGCCAACACGCTTATTTATGTGAAAGACCAGGGCATAGTCCTGAATGAACCATCAGTGGTTGCGATCCGGCAGGAACGTGCCGGCGGACCAAAAAGTGTCGCTGCGGTTGGCCATGCTGCCAAACGTATGTTAGGTCGGACACCTGGCAATATCAAAGCCATTCGCCCAATGAAAGACGGCGTGATCGCCGATTTCTACGTCACCGAAAAAATGCTGCAGCATTTTATCAAACAAGCCCACAGCAACAGTTTCCTGCGTCCAAGCCCTCGCGTGCTGGTGTGTGTTCCTTGCGGTTCAACGCAGGTTGAACGCCGTGCGATCCGTGAATCGGCTCAAGGCGCTGGTGCCCGTGAAGTCTATCTGATCGACGAACCAATGGCCGCTGCGATTGGCGCAGGCCTGCCGGTGTCTGAAGCGACCGGTTCTATGGTGGTTGATATCGGTGGCGGTACTACTGAAGTGGCACTGATTTCCTTAAACGGCGTGGTGTATTCGTCTTCTGTCCGCATCGGCGGTGACAAATTTGACGACGCCATCATCAACTACATCCGCCGTAACTACGGCATTCTGATTGGTGAAGCCACCGCAGAGCGCATCAAGATGGAAATCGGTTCGGCCTACCCAAGCGATGAAATTCTGGAAATTGAAGTGCGCGGCCGCAATCTGGCGGAAGGCGTACCACGCAGTTTCACGATGACCAGCAACGAAATCCTCGAAGCCTTACAAGAACCATTAGCCGGTATCGTGTCGGCCGTGATGGTGGCGCTGGAACAATCACCACCAGAGCTGGCGTCGGACATTTCTGAGCGCGGCATGGTGCTGACCGGTGGTGGCGCTTTACTGCGTGACCTCGATCGCTTACTGATGGAAGAAACCGGTATTCCGGTGGTCGTGGCTGAAGATCCATTAACCTGCGTGGCACGCGGCGGTGGTAAAGCACTGGAAATGATCGACGTGCACGGCGGTGACGTGTTCAGTTACGACTAACTGAACCTGTCCGGCAGCCACGTCGATGAAGCCTATCTTTGATCGCGGACCCTCACTGCCGCTGCGCTTATTTTTTGCGCTGCTGGCAAGTGCGGGTCTGATTGTGCTGGATCACTACACCAGCAGCTCAGCCCAGTTGCGCAGTTATCTGACCGCAGCCGTCAGCCCATTGTTTTACCTCGCCAATTTGCCGCAAGACCTGATGTTTGGTGCCTCCGAACAGTTTAAATCGCAACAGAAAATCCTCGAAGAAAACCAAACACTGAAAGACACCTTGTTGCTGCAAAACGGTCAGTTGCAACGTCTGCAGTTCCTGCAGCAGGAAAATGACAAACTGCGCGCGTTGCTGGGCGCTAGTCCGGTCACTGAAGGCAAACGCCTGATCGCTGAAGTGCTGGCGGTGTACAGTCATCCGTTCAGTCACCAAATCGTGCTGAACAAAGGCAGTAATGACGGCGTGACGATTGGCCAGCCGTTGATCGACGATTTAGGTGTACTGGGGCAAGTGGTCAGTGTTGGCCCCACCTCCAGCCGCGCCATTTTGATCGCCGATAATACTCACGCCATTTCTGGCCGGGTCGAGCGTACTGGTTTGAGTGTGGTGGCCGAAGGCATTGGCCAGGCGAACTCGCTGCGGCTGATCCATTTGCCGCACAGCACCGACGTGGTGGAAGGTGACCGCCTGTTAACCTCGGGTCTTGATGGGGTATTTCCGGAAGGCTATCCGATTGGCCGCGTGACCAAAGTGTACCGCGATGCCCGTCTGCCATTTCTGCAAGTCACGGCTGAACCTTACGCCATGCTGGACCGCATTCGTTATGTGTTGCTGGTGTGGCCGCATCAGGGCACCACAGTGGCCGATCCGGAAATTGTCGCCCCACCGGAAGCGACTGCTACGGAGCGCAAATAATGCAGAATAACTGGCGCTTTTTATGGATCCATCTGACCCTGCTTTTGGCTTTATTACTGGCGGTCATGCCGCTGCCGGCTGAGGTGAAACTGTTCCGGCCCGACTGGCCGTTATTAGTATTGTGTTATTGGGTGCTGGCATTGCCACACCGCGCCAGTATTGGTACGGCGTTTATCATTGGTTTTCTGGTCGATGTGATGGTGGGCACTGTGCTTGGCGTAAACGCGTTTGGCTATAGTGTGGTCACTTTTATTGTTGCGGCTAATTATCTGAAAATCAGGAACTTTTCTATCCTGCAACAAGCCTTATTAATCGGCATGTTGCTGGCCTTGTACCACTTGTTACTGTTTTGGCTCAGCCATTTCCTGACCGGCGTTTATTTCCGCGCCGCTTATTTGTGGCCGGTGCTGACCGGTATGTTAGTCTGGCCTTATGTTTTCCTGTTTTTGCGCCGGATGCGCCGTCAACTGAAGATCCAATAATATGACTGCTGTCGCTCTTGCTTCTGCCTCGCCCCGTCGCCGTGAACTGTTGGCGCAACTGGGTGTTGATTTTGTCGTGGTTCAGGCGCCGATAGATGAGTCGGTATTGCCCGGCGAAAGCGCAGCTGATTATGTATTACGACTGGCGAAGGCCAAAGCACAGGCTGGTTTTGCTGTGCAGGCGCAACCGCTGCCAACGCTGGGTGCAGATACCATTGTGGTCGTTGATGGCGAGATCCTCGGTAAACCGCAGGACGAAGCTGATTTTCTGCGCATGATGCAGTTATTAAGCGGTCGTGGTCATCAGGTGTATACCGCTGTGGCGCTGTGTCTGGATGCGAGCAACGAGCCGCAGGCCGTGACGGTCGCGACCGATGTCTGGTTCGGTGCGCTGACACCAGCGCAGATGCAGGACTACTGGCACAGCGGTGAGCCGGCCGACAAAGCCGGTGGTTATGGTATTCAGGGGCTGGGCGGGCGTTTTATCGAAAAAATTCATGGCAGTTATTTTGCCGTGGTCGGTTTGCCGTTATATGAAACTGCCGCCTTATTGGCGACGTTGCCGGAGGCTTCATGAGTGCAGAACTGCTGATCAACGTCACCCCGAGTGAAACCCGCGTCGCGCTGATTGAAAACGGCGTATTGCAGGAAGTACATATCGAACGCCAGGCGCGTCATGGTCTGGTTGGCAATATCTACATCGGCAAAGTCAGCCGGGTATTACCTGGCATGCAGGCGGCGTTTGTTGATATTGGTCTGGATAAAGCGGCATTTTTGCATGCATCCGACATTGTGCAGCGCGATGCGCATGATCCGGAAGTCAAAGTTTCCGCGGTCAAAGATATCCGTCTGCTGGTGCATGAAGGCCAGTATCTGTTGGTCCAGGTGGTGAAAGATCCACTCGGCACCAAAGGCGCCCGACTGACCACCGACATCACGCTGCCGTCGCGTTATCTGGTGTTTATGCCGGGTTCACCGCATGTCGGCGTGTCACAACGGATTGATTCCGATGCCGAGCGTCAGCGCTTAAAAGACATCGTCTCCACTTGCCTGGACGATGATAATGGCGGCTTTATTGTCCGGACCGCAGCGGACGGCGCCTGTGAACTTGAACTATTGCAAGATGCACGATTTCTGAAAAACCTCTGCGCCAAAATCCAGAAGCGCAAACAAAAACACCGCAAAGAAGCGATGTTATATGAAGATTTAACGTTGGCTTTCCGCATCCTGCGCGACTTTGTCGGCAGTGATTTAGAGCGGGTGCGGGTTGATTCGAAAATGACCTGGCAGGCGCTGCATGCGTTCACCGAAGAGTTCATTCCGCAGATGACGGAAAAACTTGAGTATTACCCCGGTGAGCGGCCGGTATTCGACCTGTTTGATGTCGAAAACGAAATTCAGCGTGCGCTCGACCGCAAAGTGCCACTAAAAAGCGGCGGTTATCTGATCATCGACCAAACCGAAGCGATGACAACAATTGACGTCAACACCGGCGCTTTTGTCGGCCACCGCAATCTGGAAGAAACCATCTTTAATACCAACACCGAAGCGACGCAGGCGATTGCCCGTCAGCTGCGATTACGCAATCTCGGTGGCATTATCATCATCGATTTTATCGACATGCAAAGCGAAGAACATCAACGCCGTGTGTTGCACAGTCTTGAAATCGCGCTGTCGCGGGATAAAACCAAAACCAATATTCATGGTTTTTCCGCCTTAGGCCTGGTGGAAATGACGCGCAAACGCACCCGCGAAAGTCTGGAACATGTGCTGTGCACTGAATGTCCGGTCTGTGCTGGCCGTGGTTCACTGAAAACGGTCGAGACCGTGTGCTTTGAGATCATGCGGGAAATTGTCCGCGTCAACCGCGCTTACGCCACCGACAAGTTTATGGTGTATGCGTCACCAGCGGTTAAGGATGCTTTAATCAACGATGAATACCATAACCTGGCTGAGCTTGAAGTCTTTATCAGTAAGCAAATCAGCGTAGTGATTGAGCCGCAATATACCCAGGAACAATTTGACGTGGTGATGATGTAGTGGCGCGACTTCAGCGTGCCGGTTGGTTTTGTCTGCACAAACTCTGGCTGCTGTTTGCGGTCGGTTTGGTGCTGCTTGCGACTCTGGTTACGTTGCTGCGGGTAGGTTTGCCTTATGCCACTGGTTATAAAGCAGATATTGAGCAATTCATCGCTGCGCAATATGGCGCGCCGGTTCGGATAGGCCAGCTTAGCGCCGCCTGGCAATCCAGCGGTCCGGCCTTGTTACTGCAAGAAGTGGCCGTACAGACCCCAGCTGGCGATACGCTGCTGCAGGTGGCTGAACTGCGGGTTCGCCTCGATTTTTGGGCCAGCCTGACCAGCCTGCAACTGAAAGCGGACGATTTTGAGCTGTCGGGCTTGCACCTGACCATCGACAGCCAGCGGTTGTTACAGCAAAACGCTGAAACGCCCACGACGGACCCGGAACCACTGCTCAGCGCTGTTGAACAATTGCTGTTTCAGCAACTGAAAAACTTCACGCTGGTCGACAGTAAACTGACCTTACGCTCGCAATATACCCCACCCATTGAGATGCAGATCCGCCGGCTAGCCTGGCTGAATGCCGGCGAACGTCATCAGGGATCCGGTGAAGTGGTGATTGCAGGCGTCACCGGCAATGCCATCGCTTTTATCCTCGATTTAACCGGCGACAGTCTGGCGAAAAGCCGCGGCCAGTTGTACCTGTCCAGCAATGATCTGAACGTGCTGCCATGGTTCGAAACCTTGCTACCGGAGACGCGCAAGCTGGCGCGCGCCGATATCAATTTTCAGGCCTGGGGCGAGATCGCCGGCGGCACTTTGCAACAAATTCAGATTGGTCTGGCCGAAAACCGCCTGATGTGGCGGCAAGACGATCAAACCCAACAACTGAGCCTCGGTAAAGGTCAACTGCTATGGCAGCCCACAGCAGATGGCTGGCAGTTGTTGTCGAGCCAGCTGACACTGACTTCAGGCGCGCAAAGCTGGCACGATTTCCAGCTGCAGTTAGTCAGTCAGCAAGGTGTGTATTCCGGCTCGTTACAGCAGCTGCAATTGCAGGCGGCGGTGCCACTGGCCCAACTCTTTGCCGAAGATTCAACGGCGCTTAGGAAAATTCTGTCGTTTCAGACCGACGCCCGTATTACCCAGCTCGGCATGCAGCTGAACGACAAACAATGGTTTGTCAGCGGCGATTTCATTGATTTCAGTTCAGTCGCGGTCGACGACGTGCCAGGTTTAACCGGCCTTACAGGCCATTTCAGTGCCAGCCCGGACTATGTGCTGCTGGATTTGCAGGGCATGGATGGCGCCTTGAGCTGGGGCGAAGCGTTCAGCCGCGCCACGCCGTATCAGAGCCTGCAGACCCGGATTGAAGTGCTGCAGCAACAAGGCCAGTGGCGGGTACAAATTCCGCGACTTAGCTTACGTCATCCGCAAATCGAAGCGGACGCGCAGCTGGTACTGGAACTGGGTGACAAACCCGGCATGACCTTGCTCGGCGAACTGCGCAAAGTGCCGGTCGCCGACGCCCGGTATTATTTCCCGACCCGGCATATGCCGCAGTCGGTGATCAATTACCTGACACCGGCGCTGATCAGCGGCCAAATCCCGGTGGCGCGGGTGCTGTGGCACGGCGCTTTTAAAGATTTTCCCTACGACAAGCACAACGGCATTTTCCAGGCGCAGGCATTTATCGCTGATACCGAGTTTTCGTTTGATCCGCACTGGCCGGTGATTAAAGGCATGCAGGCCGAGCTGTTGTTTGAAAATGCCGGC
>JACCEE010580311.1_pt1 | contig 11054 bp, 15 predicted proteins | sample 7449931 | NCBI WGS metagenome assembly JACCEE01 (sample SAMN15323457, study PRJNA562643) | freshwater metagenome | isolation source: river surface water | place: USA:Blue River Watershed | collected 2017-08-19 | reverse complement strand
TTTTGCATATATAAAATTAAAAATTTGATAAAATCGTCAATTTCAAAACACTATTTACAGAAACTAATATACAATCAACTTTGTTACAACCAATTATCACAAGATATATTTACATTATTCGCAAGCTAGATTACCCAAAGTGAATGTCAGATACTATTCGTAGCAGATGGGGTCCTCCAATTGCTCCTTGGTCACAGTCAGTTTTAACTAAACTCTTCACATCAAAAACTAAAACTTGCACTTTTAAACCCGAAGTATTAGACTTCTTCAATGATTTTATACATTATGTATGCCTACGAATTTTTAAAAATATAAAAAATAATATTAAAATTATTGACATAGATAATGAATTTGCGAATTGTATAGAATATGATGATGCTAGAGTCTATGGGAATACTGCTATAGCTGATTTTCATCGTTACAATGAACTGAAAAATCATATATACACTAAAGATTTTGGAACATATATTCAAAATATATATAATGTTACTTTAACTGACATATATGTTGAAATATATCTATCTGGAATATTGTACGGATTTATGTCCAGTTTAATTAATATTATTGTAAAAAAAAATTATTCTGTTACAGATCCCATAGGAATTATGCATCTTGAAAAATCATTTAATTCTAACTTGGAAGTTGAAAAATTCTTTGAATTCTTAGATTTTGATCCAGTTGTATTAGCACCTATTACAACATCTCTAAAAAAAAATACTGTACTTAAACGGTTACCAAAGGTATGGATGTTTAATCAAGATACAACTACCTTGAAAAAAACAATCAAAAAATACAAAGAATTATGGGTTCCTGGTGATATGATATGTCCTGAAGACGGATATAGAGGTGAAGATACTATAATTATAGATAGAAATAACAATCCATCAATTATTATGCAATCTGGTAATGGTGCGGCATACATACCACCATGGGCTGTTGAACTAGCTATTTTAAATGGATTCAACCTTGCAGAAATCATTGATGCTTATAATGAAAGTTCTGCTTATTATTTAATTTATCCACGTCAATTCCAAGGCAATTATCTTGAAATTGATGATAAAGGTAATATTTCTCAATTGCTAGGATGGAGTTACGTCGGTTGTATAGAAGATGATTATCTCAATTGGGATGATGTAGATTATTATACACCTGAAGAGTTGTTTGAATAAATCTTCAAGTTTATATTTTTAAAAGATAGGTAATATTCTTTCCTATCTTAAAAACCTGGATAATATTTTAATTTAATATCATGTTGATTACAATAATCATATAAATTTGTTGATGACATTGCTTTATTACATTTACCACAAAGCGGTAATAAATTGTTTACTACATCTAAACCACCATTTTTTCTAGATTTAATATGACCACACTCAAAATTATCTAGACTTATGATATTATCGCATAATGTACATTCATTATCCAATGTCTTAAAATAATTTCTCCATACAATACCTCTTATCGTTTTAGGTATTGTTTTCTTATTATTTTGGAATGTAGGTTCATTATTATCCTCTTCTGAATTATTATCTGAAGGCAATTCCAACTCGATATTACTAAATTCTTCTTGCCATACACATATTGAATCTTTATCTTTTCTCGATGTTACGTTTACAAACTTTTCATCAGCTTTCCAATTTTCTGTTTCATCATCATGTTTATTTAACTCTGTAAATGCTTGTCTATAAATAGAGTTATGTAACCAATTAAAATTAGGGTCATTTGTAATATAAAGTGCATTGCAAGAATATTTTTTTGATTTTTCTTCACATTTCAGATTATTAGGATCTTGAATTGCCCTTTTCAAAAATGTATTATTAACATACATAAAAAATTTAAATAATTTACTACCTGTTTCAAAATAATCTAGTATCCCACTCTTTTCTAATTTTGACATTAAGAAATCAATATTAATATTTGGACGTCGTGGAGCTTTAGATTCACTTATATATGGTTTATATGTATTACTAAACTCTATTAGAAACTCATCTAGTTTGTCTCTTTTAGATTTTGTAAAAGATGTTTTAATCACATATTCTGGAACTGGAACAGATTTATTAATGAGTAAAAACAAATCTCGAATATCATCTATGCTATTACATTTAATAATTACAAGTGATATACGATAATCTGGCATTATTTTAACAAGTTCTTTAAGAGCTTCTAATCTATGCATTCCATCAACTACATAAAATTGTTTATCTACCTCTGCTAATACGATATCACCAATTAAAATAAAATTTTTATTGATATTGTAATACTCTTTCTGATAGTTAATAATCTTTTCAACACGATTATAATCTATTAATCTCTGGATATCTGGACGAATTATATCACTATCTAACAATTCATTAATTGTTATTATATATTTATATTGTCTGTCGTCTATTTTAATAAACATTTTAAGACTATTATACTATTTATAAGTATACCACACTTTTATATTTTAGTAATTAATTAGTAATTAACTAGTTATTTTAGAGGAAACATTTTTTCAAGTTTATTAAATACATAAATAGTCATAAATGTAGATACTGGGACTATAACTGAAAATGCAGCGATTCCACCAATGAGTGCTCCAGTCTTTTTCATAAAGTTTAGTATATTTTGTTTCATCATATCATTATAATTTAATCTTTTTGTTTATATCATTTTAGTTTATTATCATTTATGCTAATTAAAATTTTAATAAAGTATAAAATTATATTAAATAATGCAAACAGAAATACCCAATTTTATTAATTATATGAAATTTGGTGTTGAACTAGAAACATTGCAAAGTGGATTCAAACATGAATCAGATAATGCTAAATCTCAAATAAGATTACAATATGCACAAACATTGAATGAATTTAGAGATTCTTTGATGAATGAAAATAATAAAAATATTTTATGTAAACATTATTACCATTTTGAAGCTACACCAATAATAAAATCACGAGAAAGAATACCAAATGCTACTATTTATAAATGTACAAATAATATCGGAGGTCCTACATGGACTATTGATTACGATGGTAGTGTAATGCCTAATTCATCACATCCAGATTTATATGGTAATACTGAAATTATATCTCCCCCATTAAGAGTCTGGATTGATGATACCAAAAATTATGAATCTACTGATTTTGGTGCACAAGTTCTTAATACTGTAATGAATCAAATTTTACCAGCAGGTGGTAAAATAAAATATGGTAATAATGATACAGCAAGTACTCATGTACACTTATCATGTATAAATCCATTGAGTGATATTAACTATTTTAAAAATCCTTATTATTTATTAGGTATTGTTTTAAATTGGCAAAAATATCAAAATGTGTTCTATAGTTTAGTATCTGAAAGCCGTAGAAGTAATCAGTTTTGTAAAAAAAATCCCAAACTTAATAGTGGGTTATTAAAAGCTATGATATCAGCTGTATCCATTGGTAAATTCAGTTCCAACTCTGGAGGAATGATAATTAAACAAATTGCTGACAATATCGCAATGGATGAGTATTATAAAGTTGATAGAAAATATGGTTTTAATCTACAAAATCTTGTATCGAATGGAATAGGAACAATCGAAGTTAGAATACACCATGCTACAAGTGATCCTCTTGAAATATATAATTGGGTATTATTATTATCATTATTTATTAATAGTGTTATGAAGGATGTATTTAATGCCATGAATATTGATAATATTACTAAGGAAGACAAGATTAAATATTATGAATCCATATATAATTCAGGTGACGGATCTTTTGATGAATTTTTTGATAAATTCATTAAATCTAATACCCTTAAAAAATATTACTTCAACAAATATGATTGTGGTGTTAAAACCGAAAATACAATAGATGATCCAGATACAGAGCATGTAGTAAAACTTGCAAACGAAATATTATCTAATGGTGTAGGAAGAGGAGGAGTTAGTGGAGGAGATAATAATAAACAATACAATAAACAATACAAAAAAATAGATAAAAAAATATTTATTGCATCCAGAAATAGGAATGTTTACAAATACAATAGGAAAGAATATGTTAAAATTAATAATAAATTTGTATTAGTAAAATCTTTGCGTTAAATTTTAAATTGGTTTTATTTCATAAAATAAATGCTATTACCCCCCGAAAATAATAAAATTATTATTGGCGTAGATGAAGCTGGATTAGGTCCTTTAGCATTTGATGTAGTAGCTGCGGCAACTATTATGAATTTTGATTATGATTCAGATGATGAATTTGTTGATCAGATCAATGATTCTAAAAAATTAAAAGAAAATAAGAGGAATGAGCTAGCAAATTATATAAAAGATAATGCGTTTGCTTATGGAATTGGAATTGCTACTATTGAAGAGATTGATAGATATAATATTCTTCAGGCAAGGTTTATGGCTATGCATCGTGCTATAGATAACTTACTACTTGTAATAAATGAAAGATATAATATGACAGTTAATGATATTGATTTAATACAAGTTGATGGAGATAAATTCAAACCATATTTTTATAATGATATTAATATACCACATGAATGTTGTATCAAAGGTGATGCTATATATTTAAATATAGCTTCTGCAAGTATTCTTGCGAAAACTTTTAGAGATAATATGATTGATGATATTGTCAAAATCCATCCAGAATTAGATACTAAATATGGGTTTTCAAAAAATAAAGGATATGGAACAGTTACACACATGAATGGATTAAAACAATATGGGATATGTGAATTTCATAGAAAAAGTTATGAACCAGTCAAAAAAATTATCAAGTTATTTCAATAATGTATGATGATGCTGAAGAAATTATGGATAATCAAGATGTTCAATTTTTGAACGAAATTCAGGAAGATATAAGTGACACTATTCGAAACTTTAGAAATCGAAGCAAATTAGAAAAGAGTAGATTATGGAAAAATAGACCACATAAGTATTACGAAGACAAGAAAAATAAAAAAAATAAAAAGAAAAAAGGTGGAGAAAATCATTTGAAATATCAACCTATAAAGAAAAAATACAGTAATACAGAAAAATTACTAAAAATATTCCCTACAAAAAGAGTTTCTGAATTGAAAATTATATTACTTGTGATCGCAATATTAATTATACTTATACTTGGATTACTATTTTTCATGTATCTTAAACATAAGAAGATTATCTGAGTTTAAATAAAAATGAATACATTTCATGATTTTGCTTCATGTATTTATACAACCCAAGGTCAGTTCCTATGTAAAAAAATTGAGCGTGGTGATGGTATTGAGGACGAGAGTATTAGACGACCACCAATGATTGTAGAGAATTTTGCTCAAGTCAATACTACCCCAAATCAAAATTCTAGTGTTTGTACGACTCTTGGTAAAAAATTATCAGATGCTGTAAGTGGATATAATTGTACAACATTTATAAATAATGCACCTCCTAATTGTGAATTTCAATTTAAATGTAAAGAGTAGTGAACGTAAAAAATCTAGTAATTTAAATATTATTTTTTTATAATTTATTCTACTTCTTGAATATGATATCGGAAAATACTCAATCGGAAAACACATATCACATATCTTCTTACGAATCATCAAATAAAACACCAGATATAAAATCACAATCAATTATTGAGATTCTCCCGTCTGAATTATTACAAATAATTGTAGAGTCTGATTTATTGGATATACTAGATATTCTAAATATTAAAGCGACATGTAAAACATTTAATAATTTGACTAATAGTAATATTAGCTATAATAAAAATATAAAATTCAATCTAAAAGACAAAAAAAATATCACAATTAAATCATTAAATGATTATGTAGATATAATTTCATCATGGTTAAGAGATTATAAATATCAACAAGGATTTATTTATATGTCCCAAAAAATTACACATCACCGATTATTTAAAAATATAGAGTTAAGATTTACAAAAAATAATAAAGGACGGTGTACTTTTACGATAACTGACATTTCACATAGTATCCCATTTTATTCAAACATACAAGTATTATATGAACCAGAATATAGTAGGTATAGATTAAGCGGACTAAATAATAATCCTAAAAAATTAATAATACCATATTTGTTATTATTTATAGGTTTTAAAGTATTATTTACAATTCATGGCTATAATTATATACACACTTTCAATGATATAAATATATCCTATTTCGATCAGAAAGATATTGATAAAATTCCTTTATGGTTTAAAAAAATAATATGCTGTCATAACTATAATGGCATGATATTTAAGGATTTAATAGATGGTTTTGTTGAAGTTTTTTAACTTTTATAAAATTATATAATTTGCTAATAAAAATGGATTTATACACTCAAAAACATTTTGATCTAATTACTCTTGGAATTATTATTTTTGGAGGTGTAATATTAGGATTACGTGGTTTTTTTAATTTTAATTTAATACAATGGATATCATCTTTTCTTTTCCCGTCTAAATTTTCATTAATAGAAAGAACAATTTACATAATGATTGGAATATCTGTATTAGTACATATATTTTCAAGGAACTATTATTTACCATTTTTAGGTGATGCAGTATATCCATGTGGTTCATTGAATCCAAAATTTCCTGATAATACTGATACAGATGTTATAGGATGGGTGACACCGAATTCAAAAGTTGTATATTGGGCTGCAGAAAGTAATAAAGATGTAGTAGCAAATTATAAAGATGCATATTTTTATAATACAAATGCCGGAATAACAATATCTGATCCTAGAGGAAAAACTATTTTTAAGGTAAGAAAACCTGCTAGTTATTATGCAGGATCAAATCGCCTAAATCCACATATTCATTATCGTGCTTGCAAAACAAATGGAATGTTAGGACCAATTAAAACAATCTATGTTGATCAAGAATTTAATTGAGTATACAGATAATATTTCATCTTTTAAATTAATTACTAATTTATTGGTTTATTACGATGGATAAATGAATCCAGACAACAATTTATATAATTATTTCTTAGTTCAGACTGAAACCATAATTTATGAATATTTTCATCTTCATTCATACCAAAATGTGTAATATCGAAATATCTTATAAAAGTCCTTTCTTCATCTCTATATTTAACATCTTTAGGTAAATTTAGAGACATCAATAGGTAATTATTTTCATTTTGTAATATTTTTTTACTAGCATTGAGTTGTTTAATATTCCAAACCTTACGACGATTATAATCATCAAATGACGGATCTGAATTAGTTTTTTTATACAACATATTTTTCTTATTATACATATTTCGCTTTATAAATAACTCCTGTTTTATTTTTCAAATTTTGTCTTGTCATTCTAAATGTATTATTATTTAGATAAACAATTACATTTTTAATAAAAAGTTTGCTAATTGTCTGATGTTTTGTTGGATATTTTTTAATTTTTTCAATACAATCTTTGTATAATAATATTACCATTTTACATTCATTGATCATTCTCTCATACAAATTAGGGAATTTCTTTACATGATAAATAAAATCCCTTTTTTTGTGATACGCACTTGTTTGATTATTATAATATTGAAAATTAATTATATCATATTCATTATATTGAATTGAAGGTAAAATATATTTTTTTATATTTATAAATTTATTAACAGTATTTTGTGTTTGAACATCAAATAAAAACATTTTATATGCTTTAAATAATCTATCTTTTTTTCGTTTAATATAATTGTATTGTATACTATTTTTAGTAAATTTTGCTAATAATGTATTTTGCAAATCAGTTGAGTTATCTATAATATTTTCTCTAGATTCAGTAGCTTGTTTAAATATTGTTTCCCATAATAACATTCTAAATTTAATATAAGGATCTAATTTTTGTTTCTCTATTTTAATAGTTTTTGTAGGTTTTTCTAGTCGAATTGTATGTGATTGTGAATAAGAATCAGTTATTATATGTAATATTATACCAATCCAAAATATACTAGGAGATGGTTCTACAATATCATCTAGATAATACTTTTTATCATATATTGATAATAATAGGTAAGACGCAATATGATTTAAAATAGTATTTTTTATATTATCTGCTGTTAATACGGGATTATAACTCATTGAATGAAGAAAAGCATTTACACCTCTATGAGAATGAAAAATCTCTTTTAAATTATCTAAATGACTCATAATTTTATGTAATCTTGTAATATTACATACAGTTTTCTTTTTCATAATAGAGAATACATTATCATTTATATTAACAAGTTTATATTTACCACAAGGTAAATCAGGATAAATCATTCCTTTTTTCAACTTGTGATAATTAATATTATCATTTATGAAATTACTGTCAAAATACATATTTACAGATTCTAATACTTCATCTAAAATGGTTTCATGACCATTTATATACATTTGTTTAATGTATATAAATAAAAACATAATTATACATTTAAAAATGAAGAGTTTTTTAACAAAATATGGTACTCTCGATATATTTAATAATGATACTTACAATCTCGAATTTTTAAAAAAAGACTTAGTTCCAGATCAAACTATTATTGAAAAACATTTATTAGATTATATAATAAAATCGTCGGTTATTATTAATGTTGGTAGTGGAATTGGTGCTCATGATTTATTATTTTCAAAATTGAATCCAAGTATAAGTGTTTATTCTTTTGAACCACGAGAAGAATTTTTCTATTTATTGTCAAGAAATTTATCTAAAAATAATATTGAAAATGTAGTGATTATGAATAATACATTAGGACATATTACAGGACCCGTAGAATTTTCTACAAATCAATATAATAGTGTTTATGATTATGAAGATTTAATAGAAGTTAATTTAGGAACTCTTATTAGTAATAATAAAACATATCATCTAGTTACTTTAGACAGTTTGCATCTATTACAATGCAATATTCTATTTATAGATTTAGATGGATTTGCATATATGGTTTTAATAGGAGGAATAAAAACAATAAAAAAATATAAACCTATTGTTTGCTATCGCAACTCTTCTTCACAATTATCATTCATTCATCAAGATAAAAATTCTTGTAAAGAAATTTTAGAAAAATTAGAATATTCAATCATTGAAGATAGTGATTTTATAATAGCAAAACCTATCGTATCTGACCTATTTGATAATAGATTAGATAGTAAATTATTTGAGAGTACAGAGATACAAGACTTTGTTAATATCTCCGATGATCTCGTCGCGAATGTTTAATAAATCAGTATCTGTTGGTGATAATAATTGCGGTAATGTTGTTTCAAAGAATTTAAGTTTGTCTTTCAAATAGGATGAAAAATCATTATCTGACATTTTTTTTACAATAAGCGTTTGTTGCCCATTTTTAAGAATAGGACGACCATATTTTCCCATAAATACTTCCATAAATTTATCAACATGGTCACTAATCGATTCATATAAAACATCTGATGCTTTATGACGTGCAAATGATTCAGTTGTCCAATGATATAATTGAATATTCATTTCAAATTCCTGTAATATCTGAACTATATTCTTCTTTGCGGGACTAGTCATTTTTACTTTATAATAATACTTTATATTGTATTGTACTATATTGTACTATAATGCATTATTGTATTATATTATTTATCTTGCCTTGGCAGCAACTTTTGCTTTAAGTGCCTCTAATTCATTTTCAGAATTTTTTTTATTCGTATTACATGTATCTAATTCTGTTTTTTTATTATTTAATGATAGTTCCTGATTTTGAACAGAACTTTTATAATTATTATTAAGAGCTACAACTTGGTTTAATTGTGCATTCACTACATTGAATTCTTCAGCTGCTTTATCACGACCTACTCTTTCATTTTCACAACATTCTCGTGCCATTTTAATATTCGCATCCATTGAACCTAATTTACCTTCACAATCTGCTTTTTTTTCATTTAATTCAGCTAATTTACCTTCGAAATCTTTTTGTTTTTTTGTTGCTTCTTTAAGATCTGTTTCAGCTTTATTTACTTGGGATCTAATTGGAGCATCCTTTTTATCATTTTCTTCTGTTTGTCGAGCAAGTCTATTATCTTTTTCTTCTTGAGCTTTTTTATCAATTTCAATTCTTTTTTCATCTAATGCTTTATAATCTTTTTCACATTGTTCCAAATCTGCAATTACATCATAAAAATGTTCCATAAATCTATATGGTATAAATAAAACAATTAATAAAAATACAATAAATAATGCTATAAATAGTATATTCATTATTATTTTATAAAGGAGAAAGTATTACACTGAATCATTGAATTACATTTAAGTCGTCATATTTAAGTAGCATTAGCTGCTATTTTATAAATAGAGATTTTAGATTGTATCTCATTTACTTCTGTATTACATTTATTCAGATCATTTGTTATATTTGTAGTTTGATTTGTCAATTCTTGTAATTTTGCAACTAAAGAATTATTTTCTGGTACAAGTTGACCTATTTTTGCAATAACTTCAGGTTTTTGTTTAATAAAATTATCTTTTTCGGTTCTCATCTGATCACAACACTGTTTTTGAGCATCCAATATAGGTAATTGTCTATTTAAATCAACAATACATTTATTATATTTATCAGTAGCTTCTGGTATTTTAGCCTCTGCAACTTTTGCTTTTTGATTAGCATCTTTTGCACTATCTGTTGCTACGGTTAATTGTTCTTGATATCCTTTGATTCTATCTTCGTCATTTCTAGATACTTCTTTTTCTTCATTTAATCGATCTTGTTTTCGTTTTTCTTCTTCTTGTTTCATTTTATTTGTCAAATCTGCTACTCTTTTTTTACAAGCTTCCAAACCTTTCGGATCTGCTAACTTTGGTGCACCTCCAAAATCATTAGCAGATCCAGGTTCATCTGTTGTACCTGGTTTTTCTGTATCAGCATAATATTCTTTTAATTCATAATACAAACTTGCATTTAAAATATGAAGGACAATCACTATTAATAATACTAGTAAAAACATTATTACTAAAGTTCTATGAAGAGTCTTCATTTAACTAAAATATACAAAAAAATATGTCTAAATAATAAATGGCTTATGATTCTGCATGTTTGAGAAGGGTCAGTAATTGGTCATTTATAACAAAAAATCA
>JACCEE010548782.1_pt1 | contig 11056 bp, 8 predicted proteins | sample 7449931 | NCBI WGS metagenome assembly JACCEE01 (sample SAMN15323457, study PRJNA562643) | freshwater metagenome | isolation source: river surface water | place: USA:Blue River Watershed | collected 2017-08-19 | reverse complement strand
TCTGCACCGCCCAGGCATTCTGGAACCGCACCTCGGTCTTGGCGGGCGACACTTTCACGTCGACGTCGGCGGGTGGGACGTGCAGGTCGATCACGACCACGGGCCAGCGCCCCTTCGGGACGATGCTCTCGTAGGCCGTCGTGACTGCGCGACGCAAGACCGGGTCCTTCACGAAGCGCCCGTTCACGTAGATCCAGGTGCTCCCCGTGGCCGACTGGCGGTGCACCCCGACGGGCGAGATGCGCGCGCGGACCTCCATCGTCCCGCGCGTGAAGTCCGCGGGGACGAGCGTGGCGCCGTGCGGTCCGAGCACGTCCGCGATGCGTTGCGACCAGTCCTCGGTGGGCGCCCAACGGAAGGAGGTGTGACCGTCGTTCGTCAGCTCCCAGCCGACGTCCGGGCGCACCAGGGCCTCGCGCTGGATCACCTCGAGGCAGTGCCCCAGCTCCGTCTCGCTCGTGCGCAGGAACTTGCGACGCGCGGGGACGTTGTAGAACAGGTCCCGCACCACGATGTCCGTTCCCGGCGCGGTGCCCGCAGGCCCCACGTCGAGGAGTTTACCGCCCTCGACGGTGACCCGCGTCCCCTCCTCGGCCTCGTGCGTGCGCGTCGTGAGCTCGAAGCGCGACACCGCCGCGATGCTGGGGATCGCCTCGCCGCGGAAGCCGAGCGTCGCGATGCGGAAGAGGTCGTCCGTGCTCGTGATCTTGCTCGTGGCATGCCGTTCGAGGCACATCATCGCGTCGGAGCGGTCCATCCCCGAGCCGTCGTCCGTGATGCGCACGAGGTCTCGGCCCCCGGCGGCCAGGGCCACCCGCACGTCGAGGGCGCTCGCGTCGAGGGCGTTCTCGACGAGCTCCTTCACGACGGAGGCCGGACGCTCGACGACCTCCCCCGCCGCGATGGTGTTGATGAGGGTCTCGTCGAGGATGCGCACGGCCATGTCGTCGTGCCTATCTCCCCGGGCGACCCCTTGGCGACGCAGGCGGCGGTGCCAACGACCTCCACGGCGCATCCGCGACGAAGCGCGGGTGCGCGACCCATTCACGGAGGACCCTACGAACATGCACGAGCCAGAAGACATCGACATCGCTCCCCTCGGGACGGACGTGCGACGCGTCCGCGAGCTCATCCGCGGCTGCCCGGTCGCGTTCCTGACGACCGCCGCCGACGGCACCCTCGACACCCGCCCCATGGCGGCCCACGGCATCGACAACGAGGGCAACGCCTGGTTCTTCACGCAGCGGGACTCCCCGAAGGTTCAACGGATCCGCGATGCACAGACGGTCGGACTCGCCTGGCCGAACGTCTTGCTCCAGCGCTGGGTCACGGGCACCGGCGCGGCGGAGATCGTCGACGATCGAGCGCGCATGACGACGCTCTGGCGTCCCAGTGACCGCGCGTGGTTCCCCGAGGGCCTCGAGAGCCCCGACCTCGCGCTGCTCAAGGTCGCCTTGGAGCGCGTCGAGTACTGGGCCGCGGAAGGGACGATGTTCGAGCGCACCGCGAACGTCGTGCGCGCCTTCCTCGTCCCCGGCGGCACGCCCCGCGCCGTGGCGGGTGCCCCCAGCCCATGGGTGCACGGCCGCCTGGAGCTGCGCTTGCCGCGTCCGGAGGCCTATCCCCACGCGAACGGCCTCCCCGCCCACGGCATGGGCACCCACGCCGACGAGGAGCGTCGGGCCGCCGTGCTGGCGTCGGAGCTGGAGCCCCTCGGCGCCGCCGCGAACCCGCCGACGCCCGAACCCGCGGAAACGGGCAAGAAGCGAGGGAACGGGAAGGGCCGAAAGAGTTGACGCCGTAAAAATGAGCCGACCCCACGTGCCCGCGAGCATCGTGGGGTCGGGTTTCAGGCCGGGCTCCGCTCGCCCGAAGGCGAGCGGTCCCCTACCCGCGGACGATCACTCGCCGCGCACGCGACGACCGAGGTCGCCCATGATGTCGCCGAGGCGGGCGCTGCTGTCGCCCTGACGCTTCAGCACCTCGCGCACGTCCCCACCGCGGGCGCGGTCGACCGCGCTCTTCTCGGAGAGGCTGACCTTGCGGTCGTGCGCGTCGATGTTGATGATCTCGGCGTTGATCGCCTGGCCGTCGGCGTAGTTCGTCTGCCAGTCCGCGCCACCGTTGATCAGCTCGGAGTGGTGCACGAGACCCTCGACGCCGTCCTCGAGCTCGACGAAGACGCCGAAGTCAGCCTTGTGGACGACCTTGCCGGCGATGACCTGACCGAGGAAGTAGCGGCTCGGGACGGAGACCCAGGGGTCCTCGGTGAGCTGCTTGATGCCGAGGCTGAAGCGCTCGTTGTCGACGGCGACGTTGAGGACGCGGGCCTCGACCTCGTCGCCCTTCTGGAAGCGCTCGGTCGGGTGACGGACGCGCTGGCCCCAGCTCATGTCGCTGATGTGCACGAGGCCGTCGATGCCTTCCTCGATACCGATGAAGATACCGAAGTCGGTGATGTTGCGGACCTTGCCGCGCACGACCGTACCGATGGGGTACTTGTCGGCGATGACTTCCCAGGGGTTCTTCTCGAGCTGACGCATGCCGAGGCTGATGCGCTTGCTCTCGAGGTCGATCCCGAGGACCTTCGCCTCGACCACCTGGCCAGGCTCCACGAGCTTGGCCGGGCTCTTGATGCGCTTGTTCCAGGTCATCTCGGAGATGTGGACGAGGCCCTCGATGCCATCTTCGAGCTCGACGAACGCGCCGTAGTCCTGGATGCTGACGACCTTGCCGCGCACGATCGCGCCGACCGGGAACTTGTACTCGGCGTCCTCCCACGGGTCGGGGCGGATCTGCTTGTAGCCGAGGCTGACGCGCTGGCTGTCCTCGTCGTACTTGAGGACCTTGACCTCGATCTGCTGCCCGACCTCGAAGAGCTCCGAGGGGTGCTGCGTGCGACCGTAGGACATGTCCGTGATGTGGAGGAGGCCGTCGATGCCGCCGAGGTCCACGAACGCACCGTACTCGGTGATGTTCTTGATGGTCCCGAGCATGATCGCGCCGGTGCGGAGGCTCTTGAGGGTCTCCGTCTTGCGCTCCTCGCGCTCGCGCTCGAGGAGGGCGCGGCGGCTGAGCACGATGTTCCCGCGCTTCTTGTTGAACTTGATGATCTTGAACTCGTGCGTCTCACCGATGAGACGGTCGAGGTTCTTGACCGGGCGGAGGTCGACCTGGCTGCCGGGGAGGAAGGCCTTGACGCCGATGTCGACGCTCAGACCGCCCTTGACGCGGGCCTGGACGGTGCCGCGGACGGTCTCGTCGCGCTCGACGGCCTTCGCGATCTGGTCCCAGGCCTTCATGAGGTCGGCCTTCTCCTTGGAGAGCTCCAGGAGATCGTCTTCCTCGCCCATCTGGTCGAGGTAGACGTCCACGACGTCGCCGGGGGCCACGGTGAGCTCACCGGCCTCGTTCACGAACTCCGAACGACGGATCACGCCCTCGGCCTTGTAGCCGATGTCGACGGTGACGAAGTCGTCCCCGACGTTGATGATCGTGCCCTTGACGACCGACTGCTCACGCACCGAACGGTTGCCGAGGTAGTCGTTGAAGAAGTCCTTGAACTGGTCTTCGGAGAGGTCGCCGATCGGGGTGTCGAGGTCGATGGATTCGTAGAACATCAGGTGTCGGGTCCGGCCGCGCGGTGCGGCATCGAGGTGCGAGGGGTGAGACCGTTCGGACCGACGCCACCTGACGCCGCTCCCCGACCCGCTCGTTGCCTCGGACAACGTGCACGCCGGACTACCATTTCGGGCAGTGGCCGCGACTATGCGTGCGCCAGCGACGTGTCAAGACCCGTCGCGGAGGATCGCGGCGAGTTCCCGCGTCCACGCCGCGGCGCCGGCCTCCGACAGGTGGTCGAAGTCGGTGAACGAGGCGTCCTCGGTGTCCGCGAACCGATCCGTCGCGTCCAGGAAGCGCGTCGGAAACGGCGCCTCCGCGGCGAGCTTCGAGACGGCGGTCCGGAGCTCCTCCCGGTACGAGACGGCGAGCGAGTCGCGCATGCGCGCGCGCAGCGGCGGCATGACGAGGACGGTCCGCCGCGCGCCGGCCATGGCGATCGTGTCGCGCACCGTCGTCAGGCAGGCAGCGTTCGGGTGAGGCACGAAGGTGTCCAGCGGCCCACCGAGGAGGAACTCGCGCCGCGACTTGATCCGGGCGTCGTCGAGGTCGGGGACCTCGGGGCCCTGCCAGCGGGCGGGCGCGGCGAAGCCGTGGAGTGCGCCGGGAAGGTCGGTCACGAGCGCGAGCGCGTGCTCCGGCTTCTTCAGGTGCTCGACGATGTCGTGTCGCCGGCCGCTCGTCATGATCCCGCGATGCGGGAGCCAACCCATCGCCACCGCCGGCGCGATCGCGGCGTCGGGGCCGAGCGCCTCGCGCGCGGGGCCCCACCAGTGCGCCTCGACGGGCAGGTTCGGGAGCACGGGACGACCGCAGGACGTGGCGTCCATCATCAGCGGTGAGACCTCGATCACCAGCGCGTCCAGGCCCACCGACGCATCCGTGGTGGCGAGCATCCACGGGTAGCTCGCGGGGACGCTGGCGGTCACAATCGCGTGCCGCGCGACGCGCTGCCAGGCGTGGCCCGTCTCCCCTGCGAGCGCGTGCACGTCGACGCCGAAGCCCATCCGCGAGGAGCCGAGGATCACACCCGCGACGGGACCTTCCCCCGCCGGAAGGTCTCCGTTCCAGAAGGCCTCCGCGTCCGCGCAGTGTGGCTCGTGCGCGGAGAAGGCCGCCCAGACGAGGCCCGGCGCGACGACCGTGCTGGCGACCACACCGAGGACGAAGCGCAACGACGCCCGATGAAAGGCCGACGCCGGGGGCGTTGCGGGGGCGGGAGCCCCCGCCCGAGGTTGCGCGGAAGGAACGGTCACGTGCGCACCCCTCCCCTAGAAGTTGAAGTAGATGAACGGGGCATCGGCCTGCTTCAGCGCCGTCAGCCCGACGTAGGCAGCACCCACGGCGAGGCCGGTCCACAACGGGCGCGCCGGCCACGGCACGCTCCAGCCGGGGCGCCAGCGCGCGACCACGTGCACCACGATCGCCGCCACGAACGTTCCCACCTGAAGGCCCGTGAGGTCGAGCGCCCGCGCTCCGTCGGCGCCCGAGAGCAAGCGCCCGAGGAAGAGGTGCGCCGTGTGCACGTCCGGTGCGCGGAAATAGACCCAACCGAGCAGCACCACGCCCATCGTGAGGATCCACCCGACGACGTCTCCCGCAGCGCTGTCCCAGAAGCGCGCGGCGGCCGGACCACGGAGGCGCTCGCGGTAGATCCACGCGATCGCCTGCCCGAACCCGTGGAGCGCACCCCACGCCACGAACGTCCAGTTCGCGCCGTGCCAGAACCCGCCGATGAGCATGGTCGCGCTCATGGCGACGACCGTCCGAATCGGCCCGTGTCGGCTCCCGCCCAGCGGGATGTACAGGTAATCCCGCAGGAATCGCGAGAGCGAAATGTGCCAGCGGCGCCAGAACTCCTGCAGCGAGCGACTGATGTAGGGGCTGTCGAAGTTGTCGGGGAAGTGCACCCCGAACATGCGCGCCAAGCCCACGGCCATCTGCGAGTAGCCGCTGAAGTCGAAGTAGATCTGGAAGGTGTAGGCGAGGAGCCCCACGGCGAGATCCCCCGCACCGTAGCTCCCCGGCGCGCCGAAGGTGGTGTCGGCCAGGACCGCCAGCGTGTCCGCGATCAGCACCTTCCGCGCGAAACCCTCGACGAAGCCCTTCGCGCCCTCCATCACCTCGTCGAGGGGCGCCGGACGGTCGAGGCGCTCCAGCTGGGGAAGAAGCTCCGCGGCGCGCACGATGGGCCCACTCACGAGATGCGGGAAGAACATGATGAACGTGGCGAGGTCGAGCAGCGACCGTGTCGGACGTAGCAGCCCCTTGTAGACGTCCACCGTGTAGCTGATGGCCTGGAACACGTAGAAGCTGATGCCCAACGGGAGGATCAGCTGCGGGACGGGCACATTCCACGACGTGCCGAGCAGCGCGAGCCCGTCGTTCAGCGAGCGCGCCGCGAAGCCCGCGTACTTGAACACCCCCAGCATGCCGAGGTTCATGCCCACGCTCGCCCACACCAGCGCCTTGCGACGCCGCGGATTCGTCTCGCCATCGAGGCGGAGCGCGATCACGTAGTCGACCACGATGTTCGCGAGGAGCAAACCGAGGAACCAGACGCTCCAACTCGCGTAGAACCAGACGCACGCCGCCAGGACGATCCAGCGACGCACCGACGGGGTGCGCAGCACCGCGAGCACGCCTCCGACGACGATCAGGAAGATCAGGAACTCGTCGGAGATGAAGAGCATCTATCGCCCGGGGGCGCCCATTCGCGTGCGGGCTGCGTCGAGCACCGCGGCCACGACCTCATCGATGGGGAGGTGCGTGCTGTCGACGTGCACCGCATCGTCCGCCGCACACAGGGGGGCTGTCGCGCGTCCGCTGTCCTGGGCATCCCGTGCCGCGAGATCGCGGCGGATGTCCTCGACACGGGTCCCCGGATGCTCCGCGGCACGCCGACGGGCCCGTTCATCGAGGTCCGCGTCGAGGAAGATCTTGAGGTGGGCGTCCGGGAGCACGACGGTCCCGATGTCGCGACCGTCCATCACCACGCCGCCGCCCGCGCCGAGGTCCCGCTGGGTCTGGAGGAGCGCCGCCCGCACGCCGGGATGGACGGCGACGGCCGAGGCCGCACGCCCTGCCGCTTCGGTGCGGATCCGCGTCGTGACGTCGAGACCGTTCACGAGCACACGCAACTGCCCGCCGTGCCAGTCGAAACCGAACCGGAGTCCACGCGCGATCGAGGTGGCGGGTTCGGATGCCGTAGGGTCGCCGCCGACGTCGAGGACGCCCTGTCCGACGGCGCGGTACATGGCGCCCGTGTCGATGTAGGCGTATCCGAGCGCCGCCGCGACGCGACGCGCGACCGTGCCCTTCCCCGACGCCGCGGGACCGTCGATGGCGATGGTGATGGCCTCAGGCACGAGACGTTTCCTCCAGGGTCGTCAGGAAGGTGGGATAGCTCGTTGCGATGCTCGCGGTCTCGGAGACCGTGGCCCCCACGCGGAGTCCAGCGATGGCGAAGGCCATCGCGATCCGGTGATCTCCGTGGGTGAGGACGGGGCCGGACGCAGCACGGCGTGGGCCTCCGCCCGCGATCACCATCCCGTCCGGGCGCTCGTCCGCGTCGAAGCCGAGCGCCCGCAGACCCGCGACGGTGGCGGCGATACGGTCGCTCTCCTTCACGCGGAGCTCGGACGCGTCGGCGATCACCGTCTCGCCTTCGGCAAAGGCGGCGGCCACGGCGAGCACCGGGAGCTCGTCCACCAGACGCGGGATCTCCGCGCCCGAGATGTGGGTGCCCCGGAGGTGAGCGGCGCGCACCCGGAGCATGCCCGTGGGCTCGAAGCCTGGGAGCGGCTCGACGGTCACGTCCGCGCCCATCCGCGCGAGGACGTCGAGGATGCCGCTGCGGGTGGGGTTGACACCCACGTCGTCGAGGAGGAGATCGCTGCCGGGGACGATGCTCCCCGCGACGAGCCAGAAGGCGGCGGAGCTGATGTCTCCCGGAACGTCGATATCGGTCGCAAGGAGCGTGCTCGGCTGCAGGCAGACGGTCCCGTCCACCTGCGTGAGATCGGCCCCCATCTCGAGGAGCATGCGTTCCGTGTGATCCCGCGTGGGAACGTGTTCGGTCCAGCGCGTCGTGCCCTCGGCAGCCAGCCCCGCGAGCAGCACGGCGCTCTTCACCTGCGCCGAGGCCACCTCCGCGACGAGATCGGCCCCCTGCAGCCGGGAGGGCACCACGCGAATGGGGAGCGTGAGGCCCCCCTCGAAACACGCGCCCATCCGCGCGAGCGGCTGCATCACCCGCGCCATCGGACGTCGAACGAGCGAGGCGTCACCGGTCAGTGTGGCCCCCGCGCGCGGTGCCAGCGCCCCGAGGAGCAAGCGTGCCGTCGTCCCCGAGTTGCCACAGTCCAGGACACCCGCGGCGTCCCGCCATGGCGCTCCCGTCACACACAAGGCCCCCGACGCGTCGACCTCGACGCGCGCGCCCAGCGCGACCACCGCCGTCCGCGTGGCGGCGATGTCCTCGCTGTCGAGCCAACCAACGGCGCGGGTCGTCCCCCGCGCGAGCGCACCCAGGAGCAGGCTCCGATGGGAGATGCTCTTGTCGCCGGGAATGCGGACGCTGCCGCGGAGCGGACCGGACGGTGCGATGACGAGCGGCTCGGGCGCGACCATTGCCCCAGCCGCTAACCGGAAATCACCCTGTCGCCCTCACTGTCCGCATGCCTCGCGAACGAGCGCCTGCATTCGCCGATGCGCCCCCCTCGACAGACCGTAGACGGGAACCTCGCGGAGGAGGTCCGCGGCGATGAGGACGGCCTCGTGGGTCGCCCCGTGCACCGGGCGATCCTTGCTGCCATCGACGGAGACGAGCCGCGCGCTCTCGTGGATGCCTGCCGCCCTCAGCCAGGTCGCGAGCTCGAGCCCTGCCCGCCGGTCGCTCCCGACCTCTCCGATCTCCTTGCGCACGTCCTGGTCGGCCCGCAGGAGGACCTCGTCGAGGGCGGCACGCGCGCGCGGTCCACCGCCTGCGTCGCCCCGCGCGTCGGGGAACCGTGCGGCGAGCTCGACGCCGAGCGGATCCGCCACCACGGGGAGGTCCGCTCCGAGGAAGGCGCGGAGCGCGGCCCCCTCGCGCACGCCGTAGCTGCTCATCCGGATCGCGTCCGTGCGCCGCGCGGCCATCACCCGCAGCACCGTGCCGGCCCCGGCGGCGATCGTGTCGACGCGATGGGCCGGGAGACCCGGAATCTCGCGACGTCGCGCGGCGTCCACGCGGCTGGCGTGCTCCCAGGTGCGCTCCACCGCGTCGCGTCCGAGGAGGTAGCCGTGGCCGTGCGCGATCGGCCACCCACGCGCACGACGGTCCACCTTCGCGAGGGCTCGGAGCGTGCCACCCACCCCGACGAGGGGGCCCGGCACGTCGCGCAGCCACGCCACCGACGCGAGCGCCTCGTCGACGTGCGCGCGCAAGGCGAGCACCATCTCCGCGGACGCCGCATCGACGAACTGGAACTTGTCCGTGAGCCGCAGGGCACCGAGGGGCAGGCTCACCGCGCGACCTGCCGTGCCCGCGCGAAGCTCCACGAGTTGCAAGCTACCGCCGCCGAGGTCCATCACGACGCCGTCCCGCACACCGAGCAGACAGGAGGTCGAGATGCCGGCGAGCACGCCTTCTTCCTGGCCGTCGATCACCCGGAACGCGAGCCCCAGCTCCTCGCGGGCGAGGCGCGCGACGGAGTCCGCGTTCCGGGCATCACGAACGGCGCTCGTCGCGAGGACGATTACCGACGACGCCCCATGGTCCGCCGCGAAATCGCGGAACGAGCGGAGTGTCTCGAGGAGCCGCTCGATCGCGGAGGGCGCAAGGGTGCCGTCGGAGCCGAGCCGCCGCATCAGCCGGAGCGGCTCGCTGCGGTCGGCCACGCGATCGAGGGCGCCCCGCAGCGGCGCGGCGTAGACCGCGACATTGGCCGTGTTCGAGCCGATGTCGATGACGGCGATACGAGAGGGCGACGACATGGCGGCGCGGCTAACCCGCTCCGTCGCAGGCAACCTCCGGCGCCCGTCCCGCGGGACACGCGGCGAGGCCCCCGCTCCCCGCAGCGCCCCCTTCACGCGAGCGCCCACCAGTGCACGCCTTCGCGGAGATCGGGTCGGAGGTCCGCGAGCATCGCGCGGATCTCCGCACGGGCACCCCGCGCCCCGACCGCCACGAAGAGCCGGTCGATGTCGAGGTCGGCGACCGCCTCTCTCGCGAGGACCGGCACCCCGTGGAGGGTCCGCCCCGCGCGGTAGTCGAGCGCGGCGCAGACCTCGAGGCCCGACGCGCGGAACCAACGGATCCAGGGCGCGCCCTCCTGTCCGGCGCCCCACACCGCGACGCGACGCACGCCGGGGAGGACGACCTCGCGGAGGTAGTCTTGCTTGATCCCGCGGAATGCAGCCCGACGGTAGCGCGCGTCCGTGCGCGTGAGACGTCCCGGTCGGTCCCTCCACGCGACCACGGTCCTCGGAACGGCCGCGAGGCGCCAATGCACGGCAAGGCGGAGCCAGAGGTCGTAGTCCTCCGGGAAATCGCCGTCGCGGTAGCCCCCCACGGCGTCGACCGCCGACGCGCGCAGCAGGGTTCCCGGGTGAAAGAGCGGGCTCTCGACGAGGATCTCGCGGTGGAGGTCCTCCAGTCCGTTGACCCACGCGACATAGCGCCGCATCCCCTCGGGGAGCCCCTCCTCGACGGCACGTCCGCCGACGACCGCGACCTCGGGGCGCGCGTCGAGAACGGATCGCTGCGCCGCGAGCCGGCCGGGAAGCGCGAGGTCATCGCAGTCCAGCCGCGCGAGGTAGGGCGCGTCGGTCTGGCGTCGGCCGAACTCCAGCGCCCCCACGATGCCGAGCGGGGGCCGGGTGTGCAACGTCACGCGCCCGTCCCGGGGGAGCACGTCCGCGGGGTGATCGGTGCTGCCGTCGTCCACGACCACGACCTCGTCGCCGGGAGCGCACTCGGCAAGAGCGCTGGTGACGGCCTCGCCCAGCCACGCCGCGCCGTTACGCACCGGAATCAACCACGCCACCCGGGTGTGCTGCGCCACGTTGTCTCCTCCGGTCACCCGCAGCACCGGATATCCCGCAGCGCATGACCTGGACCGACGCCACGACGCCCCTCGCCGACATCCGCGCCACCCTCCGCGCGTTCAACCGCGAGCGGGACTGGGGGCAGTACCACAACCCCCGCAACCTCGCGATGGCGCTCTCCGTGGAATCCAACGAGCTCCTGGAGCTCTACCTCTGGAGCAAGGACGACGGGCCGCAGCCGGCCCTCGCCTCCCGCGCACCGCGCGTCGCGGAGGAGGCCGCGGACGTCCTGATCTGCCTCCTGAACCTCTGCGAACACGCCGGCATCGATCTCGCAGCTGCGGTTCATGAGAAGATCGCGAGGAACGCGGAGAAATACCCGGCGTCCGTCGCTTCCGGACGG
>JACCEE012630351.1_pt1 | contig 11061 bp, 12 predicted proteins | sample 7449931 | NCBI WGS metagenome assembly JACCEE01 (sample SAMN15323457, study PRJNA562643) | freshwater metagenome | isolation source: river surface water | place: USA:Blue River Watershed | collected 2017-08-19 | reverse complement strand
GTCTAGAGTAATTTTTTACTCTCGGTTACACACCCTGTACGCTCAGCCCCTCGAAGTAAATGCGGGTGTAGCTCAATGGTAGAGCCCCAGCCTTCCAAGCTGGCCATGCCGGTTCGATCCCGGTCACCCGCTCCAGAATTAACTGATTGAGCCAACTTTGGCAATGAATGCGGTTCCAGAAAAAGTTATTCCAGAACCTCCAGATTCACCAGTTGCATCAATTATTCGAACAACCAAAGTTAAGGCGCTGGAAGTCGTTGTAATAGTGCCCATAATCTGGAAACCGTACATATTTGTGATGCCGCTGGTTGTCACTCTTGAATAATCTCCTCTAAACACATTGAATGTTGGCGTTGTGCCTGTTGAAGAAACACTTGCACCAAGTTTCAAGCCAGGATTTGTATTTGCTCCCTGAACAAAAATCTGAAACCAATACGACGAATTAGCTTCCAGGGTTCCAAAGTTTGCGGAATCGTTCCCTCCATTCGGTGTAGTTGTGTTAATTACAAAATTGGGAATTTGTACAACTTCGACGTTTGAAACTCCCGCCGGACCTGTTGGACCAGTCGGTCCGGTCGCACCGATAGCGCCATTGGCTCCCGCAGCTCCGGTCGCACCTGTTGGGCCAGTCGGTCCTGCGGGTCCTGTTGGGCCAGCAGGACCTGTTGCACCTATTGGACCTTGCGGACCAGGTGTTCCGCTTCCACTTCCTGATGGACCGGCGGGACCTGTTGCTCCTTGTGGGCCCGCAGGACCAGCTGGACCAATTGGTCCTCTTTCACCTTGCGGTCCAGCTGGACCTGTTGCTCCACTGGTTGTTGAAGCATTTGTAATTGTTTTTCCATCACTTCCATTTTTACCATCGTTGCCATTTTTTCCATCAGCTCCATTTGCTCCAGCTGCGCCTGTTGGACCTTGCAAATTTTGTGGAGCTGGCCATTTACCGTTTTTCTTTGGGCCATAAATTAAGAGAGATCGCGTATCGATATAGAAGTCGCCATTGATTCCAATAGAAGGCGTTGGTGCCCCTTTTCCATTAAGTATCGTGTTGGGAGTGGACGATGCGCTTCTACCTGCTGCGCTTGCAGGCAGAGCGGATGAGAATGAAAATGCAATAGCGCAGAGGATTGATATCAGGCGACTCTTCATAGGTGACCTCCAAGGTTGGCTGGTGTCACCAGTGTGAAGTTCGGTTTGAACTAGTGAAATCGGGTAACCCAGACATTTTTAGGTGAAGATGAGGGGGTTTAAGCGCGGGGCTCACACGAAATGGCTCTCATTCTCATGATCGTCACAGGCAATCCATACCCATTTGTGAGTCAGGCGGGGTTTAGTACGTCGTAGTTGAAAACGAGGGTTTCAACATTATGCAAGGGACAGGAGACAGTTAATGTCAACGAAGAAGAAGGTGGCGGCAGTACTCATTACAACTGTGGCCTTATCAGCGGGAACCGTTGGAGTTGCTTCCGCAGACTCAAAGTCAAAGAACAACCGCGTTGTAGCGCACGGGGTAAAGGGTATGCGCGGTGACATGACCGCTTTCCTTGCCGAACTAGTTGCAAAGGGAACAATCACACAGACTCAGGCTGATGCGATTATCGCGGCAGCGAAGGCTGCAAAGTCAGCTGCAGATGCAATGCGCCCAACACGACCAGATCGTGCCGCGCAGCTTGCACTTATCGCGTCCACTATTGGAATTGATACCACGACAGTTCAGAGTCGACTTAAGGCTGGCGAATCTATTGCGACAATCGCTGGTGCAAAGAAAGATGCTCTGATTGCAGCGTTAGTTGCAGACCACACAAAGCGCATTGATGCTGATGTTGCTGCAGGAAAATTGACTGCTGCACAAGCGGCCAAAATGAAGGCTAAATTGACCGAACATGTAACCGAAGAAGTAAATTCAACCGGACATAAAGGCAAAAAGTTTGGTCATAAAGATGGTCACCGAGATGGGGATAAATCTTCATCAATAACGACCACTGCCGCAGCAGCATAACCATTTGAACACGTAGTTCCTCCTTGGGTAGGAAAACCCGTCACGTTATTCGCGTGGCGGGTTTTTCATTGCCCTCGTAATTAATGATTAAATTGCGCATGCGCATTCACATCGGCAGCGATCACGCCGGGCTTGACTTCAAGAATGAGTTAATTACTCACTTAGTGATGAACGGCCATGATGTAACTGATCACGGGCCATACGAATATGACGCTCTCGATGACTATCCAGATTTCTGTATCCCCTGCGCTGAAGCTGTTGCAAAAAATCCTGACTCACTTGGAATCGTTTTAGGTGGATCTGGAAACGGCGAACAAATTGCAGCGAATAAAGTTAAAGGAATTCGCGCTGCGCTAGTTTGGAGTATTGAGACCGCGAAGTTGGCACGCGAACATAACAATGCAAATATCATCGCAGTTGGTGGAAGAATGCATGAAGCTGACTTTGTGAAGCAGCTAATAGACACTTTCATCGCGACGTCATTTCCTGGAGATGAACGTCATCAACGCAGAATTACAAAGGTTGGCAATTACGAAATTACTGGAGATCTCTAGAATTTCTAATTCTTTGAATATCGTAAATCTGTGACTTGATGATCTTTTGTTAAACCCTGACCTTCAAAACGAGTCACAGGCCGCCATTCAGGACGTTCTACTACTCCCCCTTTAAAGAGTGGGCTGGCTGAAAAAACTTCCTGAATGTATTCCGCGTAAGGAACCCAATCGGTAGCGATGTGAAAGAACCCATGATCTTTGATTTTTGGGTAAATGAGTGTCAGAAATTCAGTATTAATAATTCGCCGTTTGTGATGTCGCTTCTTAGGCCATGGATCAGGAAAGAAGAGATGAACTCCATCAAGTGATTTCTCAGGGATCATGGTTTTCAGAATTGGATGAGCATCTCCTTCAATAATTCGAATATTGGAAAGTGATAACTCCTCTATGCGAGCCATCAGCTTTCCGATGCCTGGTTTGTGCACTTCTACTGCGAGATATCCGGTGTTTGGATTGTTTTGACCTATAAGTGCGGTTGCCTCACCCATGCCAAATCCAATCTCCAGAATGACTTGATTAGCTGAGGGAAAAATCGAGGGGAGATCGAGCGGCTCGGTCGAATACTCGATTCCATAGACGCCCCAATATTTGTCGAGGGCGCTTTGCTGCGGGACAGTTATGCGTGATCCGCGCAGACGATATGTGCGAATCGTGTCCTGTTCCATTATTCAATCCTAACGTGTGACGAATGCATGAGTTAATGGTTGGATAAGGCAAGCAAGACAGCAATTAATCCCATTGAAGGAGTAACCGTGCCAGGTACGAACATCAAGCAGGTCGAAGCAGCCGAGCGTTCTACGATTGTAAAGACAGAGAGTTATCGAATTGACTTGGATCTGACCACTGGCGCCGAAAACTTCCGAGTAAAGACCACGGTCAAATTTGCTGGACTCAAGCCGGGTGCAACTACCTACATCGACTGCGTCGGTAGCAAGGTGTTGAGTGCCAAACTTAATGGCGTTGATTTTGATCCTAAGTTTGATGGCGAAACCATTTATCTTCCACCAATTGCTGCTGATAACCTCCTTGAAATTGAACATGATGGCATCTATTCAAACTCAGGCGAAGGCCTCCACCGCTTTGTAGATCCTGCCGATAATGAGGTCTATCTCTACACCCAATTCGAAACCGGTGACGCACGTCGTATGTATGCCTGCTTTGACCAACCTGACCAGAAGGCAACATTCACAATCAGCACTATCACGCCAAAGCATTGGGAAGTCATTTCAAACTACGGTATCGAATCCACCAAAGAAATCGAAGGCGATCGCAAATTTATCCAGTTCGCTCAGTCCCAAGTGATTTCTACCTATGTCACAGCCATTGTCGCTGGCGCCTACATGTCAGTTCATGACGAGTACAAGGGTGAAAAGACAATTCCACTTGGAATCTATGCCCGTAAATCTTTCTTTAAATACGTTGATGCTGAGAACATCTTTGAGGTTACTAAACAGGGATTTGCCTATTTTGAAAAGACTTTTGGGTTGGCTTATCCCTTCGGTAAGTACGATCAGATTGCAGTTGCTGAATACAACTGGGGCGCTATGGAAAACGTTGGTTGCGTAACTTTTCATGAAGATGTTCTGATCTTCCGCTCTAAGGTAACCGAACGTAATTACGTTAGCCGTGCGACAACAATTCATCATGAAATGGCGCATATGTGGTTCGGTGATTTGGTCACCATGAAGTGGTGGGAGGATCTTTGGCTCAATGAGTCATTTGCCGAATGGGCGTCCTATCAGTCGGTTTCAGAGTCTACGAAGTACAAAGAAGCATGGACTGAATTTAATTCGCTCCGAAAGAATTGGGCCTACCGCGTTGACCAGCTAACAACAACCCACCCCATTGCCACTGAGATGGAAGACCTTGACGCGGTGCGCACAAACTTTGACGGTATTTCCTACGCAAAGGGAGCTTCTGTGCTTCAGCAGCTCGTCGCCCACGTTGGTCGCGATAACTTTATTAAGGGACTGCGTCTGTACTTTGCAAAGCATGCTTACGGCAACACAACTTTGAAGGACCTCATCGACCAGTTAGAAGCCGCTTCGGGTCGTGATCTCACACCATGGGTCTCGACATGGCTACGAACTGCCGGCGTTAATACTTTGCGCCCAGTAATTTCAATCGAAGGTGATGCTTATAAGTCAATTGCAATTAAGCAAGAAGTTCCGACCATGCCAGTCGACTCAAAAGAGTTACGCCCGCATCGTTTGCATGTTGGCCTCTTTGATATTCAAGGTAACAAACTCTCACGCCGCACCAGCGTTGAATTGGATGTTGCTGGCGAGCTAACCGAGGTAACTGCACTTGTTGGTCAAAAGGTTGCAGACCTAGTGCTTATCAATGATAAAGATCAAACATATGCAAAGTTACGTTTTGATGAACGTTCTATCTCAACCATGAAGAGCCACTTGGGGCATCTTGACGATTCCTTGGCACGAGGACTCATCTGGGCATCTCTCTGGGATTCCTGCCGTGATGGAGAGTTATCAACAACTGACTACATCACTATCGCTCTTAATGCGCTCAAGACTGAATCAGATATCTCTATAGTCTCTGCAACTTTGATGCAGATTGACACTGCGCTCTGGTCTTATGCAAATCCAGCAAATCGTGAGTCGCTTCGCTTGCAGGTCGCCAACGCAGTTGAAGCGATGCTTGATTCGGCAGAGAGTGGAAGCGACCACCAATTGGCATTTGCGCGTGCTTTTGCAAACTTCGCGGTAACGCCCACGCAGTTCGAACGCATTAAGGCCATCCTTGCTGGTTCGGTAAAGGGGCTCGTAATCGATGCTGATATCCGTTGGTATTTGTTTATCTCAGGAGTGAAGCGTGGTGTATTTGGCCCGGCTGATATCGAGGCAGAATCAGCGAAAGACAATACGGCACACGGTAAGCAGTACACGGCTCAGGCATATGCTGCCATCCCAACTAAGGAGGCAAAAGCGAAGGCTTTCAAGTCGGTAACAACGGATAACTTATCGAACACAATCCATGCCTATACCTGCCAGGGATTCAATCAGAGTATCCATCATGAAATCCTCGCCGGATTTGTTGATGACTACTTTGATGCAATTCTTAAGGTCTGGGAGACCAAAGGCTACGAAATCGCAGAAACAACAGCGACCTTAATGTTTCCATCTTGGGTGATTAGTGAAGAGACTTTAACCAAATCTCAACACTGGCTTGATGTGACAGGTAAAGATGCCTCTAACGCTCTACGCAGGTCTGTTACTGAAGGCCGCGATGCTATGTCGCGTGCACTCAAGGCCAGACTGGCTGATCGTTAACTACTCGATATGAGTAATGACTGAAGATGAGTTGCTGCTCTTCTTCTTGTCGCCAGTAAGCGCCCAGACAAGCGCCGAAATTACAACAAAGAGAAGAATCGGCGCTGCCACAAAGTAAGAAAATGTCTCAACTGCAGTGAGCCCCTCGCCAGGCAATGAGCCTGGCTCTTGATTGATTCGAGGCGCAGCTAAGGCGATATCTGAAAGCAACTTCATCATGTGCGCAGTCTATGCAGTGGCTGCGGTGACGCCAAATGGTTCAAGGTAGGGCAACCATCGTGACTCGGTACGTCCAGTGCCAAGAATTCTCCATGCTGCTCCCACGGGTTCACGTGGAAGTGAACGCAATCTCCAGCCAAGCTCTTTAAGCGGTTTATCAGCTTTCAGGTGATTGCATTTGTGGCAAGCGCTCACAACATTCTCCCAATTGTGACCGCCACCACGAGAGCGTGGAATAACGTGATCGATTGATGTCGCTGGTGCATGACAGTAAACGCAGCGTCCTCCGTCCCGCGCAAATATTGCACGACGCGAAAGCGGTACTGCATGGCGATAAGGAATCTTTACAAATTTGTTGAGACGAATAACGGATGGAAGATCTAATTCACCAGATGAAAAATGTAAAACTGTTCCAGATGGTTCAACCATCGTCGCGCGATTATTCAGCACAAGAATGAGCGCACGCCTATCAGTGACAACACCCAGCGGTTCATAGGTGGCGTTGAGCACCAAAGTGCGGTTCATGATGACCCCAATTTCCAACGCGTGGCTCGCGTTGATTGGGTTATATTGCCTCAAAAGAGCGCCGCAGCGGGGCATTTCATGGTGAAGTTTTGATAAAGATTTCACTACCCTTACAGCCATGAACGAGCGCACGCAGGCCATCTGGGATTGGTTCAACGGCGCCCCGCTACGGGTACTGGTCATTCTTTTGGTCGCGCTCATTAGCCACTCAGCCGGCCATCGTGCAATTAATCGAGCGATCTCTCGCTTAGCATCGGCTGATCTGAAGCCTGGTCCAGGAACAGCAAAGCGCCAAGCAGAGCGCGCTCGCACCATTGGAACCGTTTTTAGCTCTACATTTAATGCCGCGGTCTGGATTATCGCCGCAGGTATGGTGCTCGGTGAATTCGGATTTAACCTCGGCCCTGTAATTGCATCCGCTGGAGTCATCGGCGTCGCTCTCGGTTTAGGTGCACAGACACTTGTTCGCGATGTTTTATCCGGAATCTTCATGTTGATTGAAGACCAATACGGCGTTGGCGATGAAGTACATGTGCAAGATATTGAAGGTAAGGTCGAGCGTGTAGGCCTGCGAATTACTCAGGTACGCGATAAGAAGGGCGTGCTTTGGTATGTTCGCAATGGCGAGATTCTTACAATCGGTAATAAGTCCAAGAATTAGCCTGACTGTTAATCTAAAACATTAACCATATGCAGGGCTGCACCTTCAAGATAGCGCCATAACTTTTCACGGTGTTCCGGTTTCATCTCGACACCATCTACCGCTTTCTGCATGCATTCGAGCCACGCCTCTTTTGCAGCGGGATTGATATGAAAAGCTGCATGGCGCATGCGAAGTCGAGGATGTCCACGCTCTTCTTGGTAGGTTGTTGGGCCACCCCAGTACTGCTCGAGGAAAATCTGCAGTCTACGAGCTGCACCTTTCATATCGGATTCAGGGTACATAGGTCGCAAAATTTCGTTGGTTGCAACATGTGCATAGAATTGCGAAACTAAATCTGCGAAGAAAGGTTCTCCCCCGAAAGCTTCGTAATAGTTGGTGGTGTCTGGCTCCACTTTATCCTCGTAACTCCGCGGCGCTCTTTGATTTAGCAATCTGCAAAACTGCTAACGCTGCGACTAGGCACATGGTGGCTGAAATGTAGAAGGAGAGCGCATAATCGCCGAGTTTAACTCGCAGAAGTGCAGCGCCGATTGCAGCAACCGAGGCTCCAATTTGATGTCCCACAAACACCCAGCCATAAACCACAGTAGCGCGCTGTGGGCCTAGGACATGGCGACAAAGAACGATGGTAGGTGGAACTGTCGCAACCCAATCGAGACCATAGAAGATGATGAATACGAGAGTGGATGGATGCAACGAGCTAAAGAGAATTGATGGCAGTAGAAATAGAGAAAGACCTCTGAGTCCGTAATAAAAAAAGAGCAGTCTGCGTGGATCAATTCTGTCGGTCAGATAGCCAGAAAATATTGTGCCAATAACATCAAAAACACCGATGAGCGCCAGCAAACTGGCGGCAACTGTTGTTGGCATTCCATGATCATGTGCTGCTGGAATAAAGTGCGTACCGATTAAGCCATTTGTCGAAAGGCCACAGACGAAGAAGGTGCCAAAGAGAATCCAGAAATCCTTCGACTTAGCTGATTTTGCGGCAGTATCGATTGCAAGTTTGCCGGCGCTCAATTCATGAGGAGCATCGGGCTGCCAATCTTCAGGGGCTCCGTAAGGAGTAATTCCAAGAGATTCGGGCCGCTCACGCAAAAAGAAATAAATGAACGGAACAACCGCGGCAGATGCTCCACCTACGGTAAGTGAAACGCTCTTCCATCCGTAAGTGACTGCAAAGTGAGAAAGTAAGGGTAGAAAGATGAGTTGACCTGTTGCAGTTGCTGCTGTCAGTGCACCAACAACAATTCCTTTTCTTGCCACAAACCAACGATTGGCAATAGTTGCAGCAAAGACCAGGGCCATCGAACCTGCACCTGTTCCGACGCCAATGCCCCACAACGCCCACAGATGCCAAGGCTCGGTCATAAAAATTGTTGAGCTAGAACTAATCGCAACAACTATTAGCGCAGTCATAACAACTTTACGGACTGTGAATCGCTCCATTAAGGCGGCAGCAAATGGTGCAACTAAACCAAAGAGCAGTACATTGATAGAAACGGCCATCGCGACTTGTGAGCGTGACCATCCAAAGGCATCTTCCAGCGGAACTATTAGAACTGATGGTGCTGATCTAAATCCTGCAGTTGCCATCAGGGTGAAGAAGGTAACTACTGCTGCAATCCAGCCAGGGTGGATTCTTTGCTTCATTTAAGCCTTGAGGTACTGGTTCAAAAATTCGCGCTCGGGGCCAGTGAGTGGTCGTGACTTCTTGGTCTCCATGGACACAGCAACTTGCACTGTCTTGACCTTGGCGTGCACAACTCCATTGTCTCCAAGGACTTCGTAACCCAAGGTAAATGAAGAATTTCCAATGTTCTCAACCCAGAGAGTGACATCATAGAAGCGACCACCCTCATAAATGGGAACGAGGTAGTCAACTTCAGCCTTAGCGACCACCATCTCAACGAGAGTGGGTTTTTCATTTTTGGATGCATATTGATACCAAGACCACTGGAAACGCGCTTCTTGAATATAAGTTAAATACTTTGCATTGTTGACATGGCCAAAAGCATCAATATCATCCCAACGAACAAACTGTTGATTTGTGTAGATCATTAGCGAGTTAACTTTCTATATGTAACTCTGTGTGGACGGGCTGCATCCGCACCCAAACGTGCAATTTTATTCTCTTCATATGATTCAAAGTTTCCTTCAAACCAGAACCACTTTGAGTCACCTTCGTATGCCAAAATATGTGTAGCAACGCGATCAAGGAACCAGCGATCGTGCGAAATAACCACAGCGCATCCCGGAAATTCAAGAAGTGCATTTTCTAGCGAACCGAGGGTTTCGACATCAAGGTCATTTGTCGGTTCATCGAGAAGCAGTAAGTTTCCGCCTTGCTTGAGAGTAAGTGCCAAGTTGAGCCGGTTGCGTTCTCCACCGGAAAGCACACCAGCTGGTTTCTGTTGATCAGGACCTTTAAAACCAAAGGCTGCAACGTAGGCACGAGATGGCATTTCAACCTGCCCAACCTTCATGAAATCTAAACCATCAGATACAACTTCAAAAAGTGTCTTCTTGGGATCAATTCCGCCACGTGACTGATCTACATAAGAAATCTTTACTGTTTCACCAATCTTGACTTCACCAGAATCAGGTTTTTCCATACCTAGAATCGTTTTGAAGAGAGTTGTTTTACCAGCGCCATTAGGACCGATAACACCAACAATTCCATTTCGTGGAAGTGAGAAAGAGAGATCATCAATAAGTACGCGGTCTCCGAAGCCTTTGGTGAGATGTGAAACCTCAACAACAACATTTCCAAGGCGAGGACCAGGCGGAATCTGAATCTCTTCAAAGTCCAACTTACGCATCTTGTCGGCTTCAGCGGCCATCTCTTCGTAACGAGCAAGACGAGCCTTGGATTTTGCTTGGCGACCCTTTGCATTCTGGCGAACCCATTCAAGTTCTTCGGAGAGGCGCTTGGCTCGCTTGGCATCCTTTTGGCCCTCTACTTTGAGGCGAGTTGCTTTTGTCTCAAGATATGTGGAGTAGTTACCTTCATACGGATAAGCGCGACCGCGATCGAGTTCGAGAATCCACTGCGCAACATTGTCCAAGAAGTATCTATCGTGAGTAATCGCAACAACAGTGCCTGGGTACTTACTCAGGTGCTGTTCAAGCCATAACACTGATTCAGCATCGAGGTGGTTTGTAGGCTCATCCAAAAGGAGAAGGTCGGGAGCTTCAAGAAGCAATTTACAGAGAGCTACACGACGTTTTTCTCCACCAGAAAGAACTTTGACATCGGCATCGGGTGGTGGACAGCGAAGGGCATCCATCGCTTGTTCAAGTTGAGAATCGAGTTCCCATGCATTGCGATGATCGAGCTGTTCTTGTAGCTCGCCCATTTCAGCTAAAAGTTTGTCGTAATCTGCATCTGGGTTTGCCATCTCTTCAGAGATTTCATTAAAACGGCGCACCATTTCCATAGTTTCGGCAACGCCTTCTTGCACATTTTCGAGAACTGTTTTCTCTTCATTGAGATGTGGTTCCTGAAGAAGAATTCCGACTGTGTAGCCGGGAGTTAGATAAGCCTCGCCGTTAGATGGCTGTTGTAAACCGGCCATAATCTGTAGAACAGTCGACTTACCTGCACCGTTTGGACCAACAACACCAATCTTTGCGCCTGGCAAAAACATCAAAGTTACGTCATCGAGAATTACCTTCTCGCCGTGCGCTTTACGCGCCTTCTTCATCGTGTAAATGAACTCAGCCATAGTGCGCAACCTTACTCGCTACAATTGCGCCATACGACCCTGCAGGCGCCTGTAGCTCAGTCGGATAGAGCAACCGCCTTCT
>JACCEE012495441.1_pt1 | contig 11061 bp, 10 predicted proteins | sample 7449931 | NCBI WGS metagenome assembly JACCEE01 (sample SAMN15323457, study PRJNA562643) | freshwater metagenome | isolation source: river surface water | place: USA:Blue River Watershed | collected 2017-08-19 | reverse complement strand
CGAATGATCCTGCATGAGCTCAGCGCCTGTTGACCGCGACGATTTCTTCCGTACAGGCCACCGTCACCGGCGCACTGCGATTGTCAAAGCCCACCTCGAATTCCGTGCGCACGTCGCGATAGCCGGGCCGCGTGCCCACGGCGACATAGCGACCGGGCTTCAGGCTGAGCGTCTGGCTCTGGAAACGGCCCAGCACGCCGACCTGATACAGCGTGACTTCGGTGAGATTGTCCGACAGCAGCTGCACGTCCACCGGCACCTGGGCACGGGCCAGCAGGACTTCCACCTGACTGAGCTGCTGCTGCAGGCGGGGGCCGGGGTTCTCCAGTGCGAGCCCGGTGTAGTAGACCTGCACCGCCTGGGCATGCACGGCGGTGTCGGCCAGGCGTTCCGGCTGGTCTATGGCGTCCTGCAGCAGGCGATCCAGTTGCAGCCGCTTGGCGGCGTAATCGCGCCCTTCGATGGCGAAGACCAGCGCCGCATCGATGGCCAGGGCGGCATCGTACTCGGCCACGGCGGCCTCCCACTGCTCGCCCGCCACATGGGTCTGCGCCGCCTCGCGATGGGCGTTGATGCGGCTGACGGCCAGCTGATCGCGCGTCTGGGTGATGGCCTCCTGCGCCTCGGGATTGCCGGGACGCATCACCAGCGCCTGTTCGAAGGCGGCGATGGCACCGTCGGTGTCCCCGGACTGCAGAGCGGCGAACCCGGTGGACATGACCCGGGTGAAGGCGTTGTCGCTGATGGCCTGGCGGATCTCGTCGAGCTGGCTGCGGGCGCCACTGTGGGCGCCATCCAGCGCCACGGCCTCTTCGAGTGTGGTGCGGGCTGCCTCCAGTTCGCCGGCGCTGCGCTGTTGCTGCGCCTGCGCCAGCAGGGCATTCACCTGGTCGAGGGTCGCAGCGCGCTGCATCCCGCTCTGGGCCTCGGTGGCACCGGGCTGCAGCAGCAGGGCGAGGGAAAAGGCGTCGCTGGCCTGGGCGGCATCCCCGGCCTCCAGCGCCGCATTGCCTCTGGCGAGGGCATCCGCAAACACCTGAGGGACGGAGTCCTGCAGCTGCGCCAGGGCGCTGTCGGCATTGCGATATTCTGCGGTGGCCTGATCGAAGGCCTGGGTGCGATAGGCCTCATCGCCCGCACGGGCGAAGTTCAGAGCCTCGTCATAGGCCTGCTGCGCCCAGCGGCCCACCTGCAGATCGTCCAGGGCGGTCTGCCGCTCCAGCAGGGAGGCCAGCACTTCCTGCGCCTCCTGGCGCTGCCGCGCGCGCTGGGCTTCCTCGAAGGGCGAGACGGGATTCAAGGTGGGTGCGGCGGCCGCCGCCGGCGTCTGCACCTGCTCCACCTGAGCGCGGGGAGTCAGTGGCAGCTCGTACTCGGCCACCACGCCAGGCAGCACGAAGATCACGGCCAGGGCGAGCAGGATGAGCACGCCCAGCATCAGCCAGACGAGTGGCGACGGGCCGGGCCGGGCCGCCATCGGACGCAGGCCGGCCACGGGCGCGGCGCCGGGAATGTGCTTGTCGTTCAGGTCATGTTCTGTCATTGCCTTGCGCACATGCAGGGGCAACGGCGCTGGCGCCGCCCCTGCACGTCAGATGCCCCCTGTCTCCGCCTGGTACATCTCCACCAGAATCTCTCGCCACTGCTTGTACTGCTCTTCCACCGTGCCGTTGAGCATGATGGTGCGGTCATCCAGATCGATCATCCTGGGCGCCACTTCCTGTTCCAGCGACTCGCCAAGCTCCTGCAGGGCGGCAATGTGAATCTCGGCCTCGGCGCTCTTGTCGAAGCCGCTCTTGATCATGTAGGCCCCGGCGCCGACCCCGACCAGCGCACCTGTCTGGACGGCGGCATTGCTGCTGGTAGCGGCGGCGATGCCCCCCACGATGGCGGCCGTGCCGGCGATGAAGCGGCGGCGGGCCGAGGCTTCGAGCTGGTCCAGCGTCATGGTGGCCTGGTAGCTCTGCTCGCGCCAGGAATCGTAGGGCACGCGCATCTGCCGGGCGTAGTTGGCGTAGTAGTCCTGCACGGTGTCCACGAACAGATTGTCGCGCTGGCGGATCTCGCGGATGCGCGCCAGCGACGGGTCGTTGTCAGCCGGCAGACGGACGATCTCGGTGATGCCGCGATTGTTGACGCTTAGATACTGCTCGAACAGCTCCGGAGCGAAATTGCGCGCGAACTGCAGCTCCGACACGTTGCGGATGGTGCCGATGCGCTGCTCCGTCAGATTGGCCTTGCGCCACGCCAGCAGGTCGTTGGCGATGGTGTTGTAGATCACCTGGAAGGGGTCATTGGCCTGGCGCTGGGAGGCTTCATAGGCGAACTCGCTGATGTGCTCCTCGTATTCCTTCGTGTACCAGATGGCCCCGGTGGAATCGCGCACGCTGATGTTGATGCGCATGCCCTCGCCGTCGGACTGCAGGATCTGGCCATGGATGTAGACGTCCATGGTCGAGGTTTCATTGGGCAGCACGCGCACCGCGCCCCAGTTGCCGGAGCGCTGCAGGGTTTCCGCGAGCAGGAAGGGCGCATAGCGGGCCTCGGCATTGCGGATGGCCGGGCTGACCCGTTCCTCTTCGTCGCGATCCAGCTCGTCGATGCCCGGATCGAACACCGTGACCCCGACATCCAGCAGCAAGTCCTCGGGCGGCGCCGTGTCCTGCACCACCTGCACGTACTGGGTGGACTTCACTGTCGTGGTCGAACAGGCCAGCAGCAAGACGCTCACGAGCGCCAGCACACTCATGCGCAAGGAGGAGTTGTTCATGCTCATTGACTCAGTCCTGTGTATCGTCGGTATTCATCCCAGAGCGCTTCGCGCAGCACCGGGTCAGGTTCACGCATCGCCGCCTCGCGCAGCTGGCGGGCAACGATGTCGTCGTCACGTCCGCTCGGGATGTCCTCGGGTGGCGGGAAGGTCTGCTCGGTCTCGGCACCAGGGCCGCCGCCGGCGCCGGGAATGCCCTGCGGACCGCCGACTGCACCACCCGGTGGCGCTGCCACGATGACAGGCCCCCCGGCACCTCCTGCTCCGGCACCGGCGCCGCCACCGCCATCGGCCGGATCGCCGGGAATCTCGGTGTTGCGGGCCGCATTGGCCTCGGCCTGAGCGCGGGCACGTTCCGCGAGAATCACGCCGTCGAATTCTTCATAACCACGATTGAGCGCGCCGGTCAGCACGGCCTGGCGTTCGGCTGCCGTTGTCGGACCGGTGCCGCCATCGCCGAGGCCGCCTGGGAGATTATCCAGACTGTAGCCGCCGGGAGTCCCCGCACTGGTGCCTCCGGAAGCCCCGCTCGACCCGGCCTGCCCGACCTGACCGCCGGCCGTGTCACGCGGCGCGCTGCCACTGCTGCCGGAAGACGTGCCGGCACTGGCGGTCTGCGCTCCGGCTGCGCCGGACTGGCTGCCGGCCGTGGCGGGCATCGCGCTGCCGCCTGCCGTCGCCGCCGAGCCGGAGGACGAGGCACTGCCCGAAGCCGTCTCGCGACCGGCCGGCGTGGGCACGGACGGTGTCCCGCTGCGCCCGGCGGAGGACGCGCTGCTGCTGGAACTGGACGAGGAACTGGCGCTTGAACTTGAGCTCGAGCTGCTCGGCATCGACGGCGACGGCATGGACACCGAAGGCGACGACGAGGACGAGGAGCTGGACGGCATCGACGGCATCGAGCTCTGCGATGACTGCTGCTGGCTGGTGGACTCGCACCCTGCGAGCACCATAGCGATGGCGCCTGCCAGCAACCACTGTTTCGACACTGTTGTGTTCATGATGTCCTGCCTCTGCCCGAAGGCTGTTGCCAACATGGCCGCACCAGGGCGGCCCTCAATACCAGAAATGAATCCTGAAGCGTTCGCCTGGCGAGTCCACCGTGCGACCTTCCGCCATCTTCGGTCGCGCCATCCTGTCTCGCATGCCACCGATGATCTGCAGTTCGATGCGGCGCAGCTCGGGCGGTTCCTGAGCGAGGATCTCGAAATCCGTCATGCGCCCGTAGCGGCTGACATCGAAGGCGACATCGACATAGCCGATGCGCGCGCCGGAATCCACATCGAGGCCCAGAGCCTCCTTCTTTTCCGCGGCGAAGCTCGTGAAGGAAGGCAGGAACACGATCTCGCCGAACACTTCCTGGGCCAGCTCGGGGCCATCGGACTCGACCAGCGCCTGCCAGGCTTCCTCGTAGAGCCGCAAGGCGGCCTGCCGGCGGTCGCGCTGCAGGTACCAATCGGCAAGCTCTGCGCGTGCGCGGGCCAGCATGATACGGGTTTCCTGTGTGTCCGGTCGCCTTTCATCGGCATAAAAATCGACGATCCTGGCCAGCGCCACCTCTCCCCCACCGCCTCCCTGCGGACGAGTGGAACGACCGGCGAATTCCGACACCATGCGGATATTCGAATTGGTCGGGGTGCTGACACCGGTGCCGGGCAGTGCGAAGCGCGTCATCATGTCGGAGGCATCGGCCGTTTTCTTCAGCAGCGACAGATAGCGCGGATCGCGCGGCCCGAAATGGTTCGCCACGGTGTCTGCCGCTGCACGATAGAGCAGGAAGGTCTGCAGCAGGCGCAGTGTCGGGTCTTCGTCCACTCCCCGGTAGAACGAGGTGAGATTCCAGCGCGCCATGTCCTCGAACACCGGGATCATGCGCGGGTCATTGGCGCCGTAGGCCTTGGTCTGCACATAGAAGGCGTACTGCTGCTGCTCGTCGGCCTCCTTCCATTGCCCGAGCGCGACATGACCTTCCACGACCCGCTGCACAAGGGGCACCTGCTGCGGACTGAAGAGCCCGTGATTCACGCGGTTGATGTGCACGGCCCGATCGAACACCGTGACAGCCTGCTCGTACTCGCCCTGTTGCAGCAGCAGGCCGCCGAGCGTCTCGAGTTCCTGGGCCACGTCCTGGCTCCAGGCCCCGCCTTCGTATTCCAGCTCTTCCAGCGCCTGCTCGTAGCTGCCGATGTCCTGCAGCCGCTCCAGGTAGGCCTGCTGCTCCACCGAGAGATCGGCGAATACCGGCTGCGGATTGTCGATCTGCGGCGTCGGTGCCGGCTGCATGAAGGCCGCGACCATGGCGGCGGCTTCCTCGCTGTCGATGCGACTCAGGGGAATGGGCGGTTCCAGGTGCAGCACCTGCACCAGAGGAACGCTCTCATCCACCTCGCCCTCGGCCGCGTTCGCCGCCATGACCGTGCTCAAGTCGGTGCGTGCCTCGCCCACGTCCTGCGCCAGTGCGCTGCCAGCCGCACTGCCCAGCAGCACGGCGGCGATGATCAGCATGTCCTGTCGACCTGAAAATTTCACGGAGCAACCCTGACCTGTCACGTTGGTTGGATACTCGGGGAAGCATGCGCTTCCTGCGTTGCGCCAGTGGCGTTAACGCACACTGCGGCCCTGCGGTTTACCGGCCTGTTGCAACCCGGTGATGACAACAGACCCTGCCAGTGCCACTCTGCATTCAATGCCCTGTAATTGCAGCGGTTTGAGCACAAAATTCCATGCACCCGGCGTGCCACTTATACACCGCGCCCCAAGGGCTGTAAACTCGCGCTCCCTGCGCCGCAACGCGGCATTCATCAGGCCTTGAATCCTGTCACGGAACTGTCATGCCAGAACTGCCCGAAGTCGAAACCACCCTGCGCGGCATCACCCCGCACGTGCTTGGACAACAGATTCTCGAAGTCGTTGTCCGCAACGCTCAATTGCGCTGGCCGGTGCCCGAAACCCTCGCTCGCGAGCTGCCCGGACGCCATGTCGAACGCGTGCAGCGGCGCGGCAAGTACCTGCTGCTGTTTGCCGGCGATGGCTGCCTGCTGATCCATCTGGGCATGTCCGGCAGCCTGCGCATTGCCCCTGCATACGAACCACGGCTCAAGCACGATCACATCGACCTGGTGCTTCCTGGCGAACGCGTCTTGCGCTACTGCGACCCCCGTCGCTTCGGTTGCATGCTGTGGATCAAGGGCGATCCGCAGCGGCACCCGCTGCTGCAGTCGCTGGGGCCGGAGCCGCTGGGCGAGCATTTCAGTGGCAGAACGCTGTTCGATGGCTCGCGTGGCCGCAAGACCTCGGTGAAGGCTTTCATCATGGACAGCCATGTCGTGGTGGGCGTGGGGAACATCTATGCCAACGAAGCGCTGTTCCTCGCGGGCATCCGCCCGACTCTGGCGGCAGGGCGACTCTCGGCCGCGCGCTGTGACAGCCTGGCCGATCGCATTCGGGAGATTCTTGGCCGCGCGATCGCCATGGGCGGCACGACCCTGCGGGATTTCGTGGGGGGCGACGGCAAGCCGGGCTATTTCAAGCAGTCCCTGCATGTCTACGGACGCGGCGGTCAGCCGTGCACGCAGTGCGGGACGCCGCTCAAGGAGTTGCGCCTGGGTCAGCGCAGCACGGTGTTCTGTCCGCTGTGTCAGCGCTGAGGCGCGACTACTCCTGCCCTGCGCGCGCCATCATGGCAGCGGCCACGACAGGATGGACGAACTTGGAGATGTCGCCGCCGTAGGACGCGATCTCGCGCACCAAAGTGGACGAAATGTAGGACAGGTGCTCTGCCGGTGCCAGAAAGACTGTCTCGATGGAGGGCTCCAGCACCCGGTTCATGCCTACCAGCTGGAACTCGTACTCGAAGTCCGCCACCGTGCGCAGGCCGCGCAGGATGATGTTGGCGCCGCGCTGCTTCACGAAGTCGGTGAGCAACGTGTCGAAGGCGCACACTTCCACGTTGGGCAGATGACCGAGCACTTGCGAGGCCAGCTCCACCCGGGTCTGGGCCGAGAGCGTGGTGGTCTTCTGACGATTGATGCCCACCGCCACGATGATGTGATCGAACAGGCGCGCCGCGCGCTCGACCAGGTCGGTGTGGCCGTTGGTGATCGGGTTGAACGTGCCGGGATAGACGGCGATTCTCATGGTTGCCCCCTGACGGCGGAGGGTGGGCCCCCTCCCCCGGGTTTCTGATGTGCTGCCCCGGCACCCTGGCGGGCACCACGCTCAAGCCACGGCCATTCTAATCAATGCCCCCGACCACCTCAATCAAGTGTCTGAATGGCCTGCAGAATGCGCTGTTCCAGCCAGTCCGGCTCGCGGGCGCTGGTGAAGCCGACATGGCCGCCGGCCGGGGTCAGCAGCAGACGGATGTGGCCCGGCAGGCGCGCCGGGTCGGGCAGCGAACGCTCGGGGATGATCGGATCGTCGCGACTCTGTATCAGCACGGCGGGCAAGGCGATGTCCGGCAACAGCGTGCCGCTGCTGCAGCGGTCGTAGTAATCCCGGGCCCCGTCGAAACCATGCAGGGGCGCGGTGACCTGGTCATCGAACTCCCACAGCGTGCGCAGCCGGCGCAGATCGCCCAGCGCGGCCAGGCGTTCGGCCTGGTCCTCCCAGCCCTGCAGGCGGAAGTAGGCAAGCTTGGCTGTCACGTCACGCACGAGACGCCGTCGGAAATAGTGACCATAGAGCTTGCTCATCCCGGTGTTGAGCGCCTCGGAGCAGTAGGCCAGTGCGAAGGGCGTCGACACCGCCACCGCCCCGATCACCCCCTGGCCGACCGGGCGCCGAGCCAGCCAGTGCAGCAGCACATTGCCGCCCAGCGAGAATCCGACGCCCGCCAGCGCGCGAGGGCCGACAGCGCGGCGCACCGCCTGGAAGACTTCCTCGACATCCTCGCTGCAGCCCGAATGATAGGCGCGTGCCAGACGGTTGATCTCGCCGCTGCAACCACGGAAGTTCATCGCCACGCTGGTGTAGCCCTGGGCGTGCAGCAGGCGCTGCAGAGAAAGGATGTACGGCGAGGCCGAGCAGCCGCACAGGCCGTGCAGCAGCAGAATCACCGGCAGGGAGGTCGCGCCGGCGGCATCCACCCAGTCGATGTCGATGAAGTCGCCGTCCTGCAGTTCCACGCGCTGTCGGCGCCTGTGCAGGCTGTTGGCGGGAGCGAAACGGCGCCACAGCGTCTGGCTGTGCCCCTCGGGCAACCACCATGGAGACTGGAAATCGACGGCGTTCATGAACTGGCCACGGCGACAGTCTGCCGCTGGTACAGACCGAAGTGAACATTGCCAGCCTGCTTCGCCTTGAGTACTCGCCAGGACTGCGGAAGGGCCAGTGTGGTCAGAGGCTGGGCCGACTCCACGTAGATGAGAGCGCCCTCGCGCAGCAGTCCACTGACTTCCAGCGCCGCCGCGCTGCGAGCCAGCAGGTCCGCCGCGAAGGGCGGGTCGAGGAAGACCAGGCCGAAGCGCGGCTGGGGGCTCTGTTGCTGCAGCCAGCGCAGGGAGTCCTCGCAGATCACCTGGGCGCCCTGTGCGCCCAGCAAGGCCAGGTTCCGGCGAATGGCCGCCGTGGCGGCGGCGGAATTGTCGACGAAGGTGACATGACGCGCGCCGCGTGACAGCGCTTCCATCCCGCAGGCGCCGCTGCCAGCGAACAGGTCGAGGCAGTCTTCGCGGGCGATGCTGTCCTGCAGCCAGTTGAACAGGGTTTCCCGGACTCGGTCGGCCGTGGGACGCAGGCCCTCGACATCGGGAAAGGCTAGACGCCGACTGCGCCACTGGCCGGCAATGATGCGCAGGGTATTGGCGGGTCTGGCCCGGAGCGTTTTCATGGGAGGCGGTGGCTGCGGCGGCTCGGTGTTTAAGAATCGCGGGGGATGGTAGCATAGCCGGCCTTTCCAGCACCCTCAGAAGACATTCAGCCATGTTCAGTTTCTTGAAGAAAAAGGCCGACACCACGGCAGACGCCGCGCCGCAGAATGCCGTCGAGGTCGCTCCCGAGGCTGCCGCCGCAGAGCCCGCGCCGGCAGCAAGGGAAACCGGCGGCGGCCTGTTCGCGCGTCTGCGCCAGAGCCTGGGCAAGACTCGAGCCGCGCTTGCAGACTCCCTCAGCTCCCTGATTCTCGGGCGCAAGACCATCGACGAATCCCTGCTCGAGGACATCGAGACCCAGCTGCTGACCGCCGACATGGGTCTGGCCGCCACCGAGCACATCATCAGCGCCCTGACCCGCAAGCTCGACCGACGCCAGCTCGCCAGCCCCGCGGCCCTGCTGGACAGCCTCAAGGACGAGCTCACCCAGCTGCTGACGCCCTGCGAGCAACCATTGCAGATCCCCGTCACCGAGGGGCCTTATGTGATCCTGGTGGTGGGCGTGAACGGCGCCGGCAAGACCACCACCATCGGCAAGCTGGCCCGCCGGCTGCAGAAGGACGGCAAGAAGCTGGTGCTGGCCGCGGGAGACACCTTCCGCGCCGCGGCCGTCGAGCAACTCAAGGTCTGGGGCGAGCGCCACCAGATTCCCGTCATCGCCCAGCCCACCGGCTCGGACAGCGCTTCCGTGATCTTCGATGCCTATCAGTCCGCCAGGGCGCGCGGAGCTGATGTGCTGATTGCCGATACGGCCGGGCGCCTGCACACCAAGGACAATCTGATGCAGGAGCTGGAGAAGATCACCCGCGTCCTGAAGAAGCTGGACCCGGCGCTGCCCCATGAGACCTTGCTGGTGCTGGATGCCACGACGGGACAGAATTCGCTCAATCAAGCACGCAGCTTCCACAAGTCAGTCAAGGTCACCGGCATCGCCCTGACCAAGCTCGATGGCACGGCCAAGGGCGGCATGGTCTTTGCCATCGCCAAGGAGCTGGGTCTGCCGATCCGCTTCATCGGAGTCGGCGAGACTGCCGAGGACCTGCGCCCCTTCGAGGCCCGTGAATTCGTCGACGCCCTCTTCACCCAGTCCTGAGTTTCACCGTCTGCAGCAGGTCCTCGCATGATCCGGTTCGACAATGTCAGCATGCGCTATCCCGGCGGCCACCAGGCGCTCAACCAGGTGAACTTCGAGCTTGCCGATGGCGAGATGGCCTTCCTGACGGGTCGCTCGGGGGCAGGCAAGAGCACCCTGCTCAAGCTGCTCATGGTCATGGAAAAGCCCAGTCAGGGGCAGATCCTGGTGGATGGCCGCAACCTCGGACGCTTGCCGCGCCAGCAGATCCCCTTTCATCGCCGCCGCATCGGCGTGGTGTTCCAGGATCACCAGCTGCTGTTCGACCGCAGCGTGTTCGACAATGTCGCCCTGCCCCTGCAGATCGAGGGCTACCCGAAGCACGAGGCCGATCGCCGGGTACGCGCCGCCCTCGACAAGGTCGGCCTGCTGCGCAAGGAAAAGCTGAATCCGCAGCAACTCTCCGGCGGCGAGCAGCAGCGGGTGGGGATCGCTCGCGCCGTGGTGAACCGCCCGCAGATCCTGCTCGCCGATGAGCCCACGGGCAATCTTGATCCGGAGCTGGCCGCCGAGATCATGCAGCTGTTCGAGCAGTTCAATCAGGTGGGCGTCAGCATGTTGATTGCGAGCCACGATCTGTCGCTGATCACCCGCCTGCAGCACCGCATCCTGACTCTGGATCAGGGCTCTTTGGTGCAGGACGCCTGGCAGGGCGCCGAGCCTGGCGCGCGCAGGCCTCGCCCATGAACCGCCCCAGACGCCCGGTCGGGGCACAACAGCACCGTCGCACCTTGCGCTCGACACTGCAGTCGGCCGCACAGACGCACTGGCGCACCGCGCGACAGAGCCTGCAGCGCTTGCTGCATACGCCTGTCGCCACGGCCATGACGGTGGCCGTGATCGGCATCGCGCTGGTCCTGCCGGTGGGCCTGCTGCTGACGCTCGACAATCTGCGCGAGCTTGGCGGCAATCTCGGCGGCGTCAGCCAGGTGTCGGTCTATCTGGAGGACAGTGTGAACGCCGCGCAGGCCGAGGCCCTGGTGCAGGAACTTGTGCAGCGCGAGGACGTGCAGCAGGCCCGCTATGTCTCGCCGCAGGAGGGGGCCGAGGAATTCATCGCGCACTCCGGCCTCGGCGACATCCTCGCGGCCCTGTCCGAGAACCCGCTGCCTGGGGTCATCGTGCTGACACCACAGCTGCTCGATGCCGCCGCTGCCCAGGCCCTGCAGTCCGCCCTGGAAGAGCTTCCCGGTGTGCAGTCCGTGCAGCTTGATCTGGCCTGGGTCGAGCGCCTGCAGCAGCTTCTTGCCCTGGCGGGTCGCGCCGCTGCCGGTCTGCTGCTGGTGCTG
>JACCEE011976865.1_pt1 | contig 11063 bp, 13 predicted proteins | sample 7449931 | NCBI WGS metagenome assembly JACCEE01 (sample SAMN15323457, study PRJNA562643) | freshwater metagenome | isolation source: river surface water | place: USA:Blue River Watershed | collected 2017-08-19 | reverse complement strand
TTTTTGCACCCAATACAGATGAAGTTACAAGTAGAGCTTCGTTTTCTTTTGTATAGTTTGCTAATGCAGATACATCAAATCCCATTTTATTTTATTTTTATTTGTTTAATAAAGCGTTTCTAAATTTCTCAATTCTATCGTACTTCATTGAGTGTGTAGTTACGTTAGAACCGAAGTTGTTTCTTGGTTGCGCAATAGGTTCAGCGTTAGGAGTTTTAGTAAGTGCTTCTATAAGTTCAGCTACTTGACTAAAGCCATTCTTAACTTTTGCCTCTAATTGTGCTACTTGTGTTTTAAGATTTTCGTTTTCAGAAACTAAAGCAGCGATTTCGTCTGCCATCTTTTCGTCAATTTTCTTACCCATTTCAGCAGGTGTTTCGTCAGCGATTTCCGCTTCTGCTTCTGGAGTTTCAATAGATACGATTTTAGAAGTTTCGTCTAACTCAATTTGAGTTCCGTCTGCTAATTGGTGTTCGCCCATTGGAGCAGGAGTTCCGTCTGCCAATGTAACTTCGCCACCGATAGCAAGTTCGCTAATCATAACCTTCGTACCATCCATAAGGCTATATTCTGCGAATGTAACAGGTACTTCTTCGATAGGTGCTTCAGCAGGAGCAGGTGCTTCTACTTGTGGCATATCTTCGAACAAAGCCCTAATTTGCATAATTGCATCTTTTGCGTTCATCATTCTTTTTGTTTAAATATTAATAAAAGATTTTGTTTATCATTTAACTTGTTGCAATATTTCCTTTATTGCATTCATAAGCTCTTGTTCCTTGTTTGGCTTTGTCTTGTAAGTAAACAAGCCTTCTACACTAAAGCCTTTAAATTTACCCTCTTTAACATCGTTCCAAACACCTTCGTTATCTACTTTAAAGCTACCGAACCAGCTTCCGTCTGGTGCATCTTCAAAACCTTTCATTGGTAAGATACCTCTACTTTCGTCTGTAATAAAGCTCTCAAACATTGTAACCCCTTCTACTTGTGCGTTAGGTGAGTGCATCAAATTTACGTTTGATTGGTAACCTCTTTTGAAAAACTTTTGCGCAATCTTAAAAATAGTATCTTTAGAGAACACCACATAATAATCGCCATAAGTAGCATCGCTGCGAAAAATAGGTACGTCAGCAAGCATAAGAGGTCCAGAAATAATACGCTTATCTTCGCTAACCACTTCAAAGCGTTGTTGATTTTTAAAGGCATTCCAATTCTTTTGAATAGCAGGTCGGTCTACGAGTGCCACATAATCCACTTCGGCATCGTCGTTCATATCCTCGCTTATGTCTAATAAATAAATAGGTAAGTCCATATTCGTAAATATTAAGTTTTTTAAATTGTTATCATTTAACCAAATCTTGCCCTTTGCTGAATAGCTGCAATACGTTGTTGGCTGCTCGTAACATCGCTCTCAATTACATAGGCTCTTGTAGCTTGGTTACCTAAAGCGTTAATTGATTGTGTACTAATGTTTGTAGTGGCTGCTTGTGGTTGTGGTGGTGCTATCGGTGCTTGTGCGTTTAAGCTTGGTGCTGCTGCGCCACCGCCTACACTACCCGTTCCTTTAGCGGAAGGTATGTTTGTAGATATAATCTTCTTAACGTTTGCTAATCCCGCTGCCACTGTTGCCGCTGCTGCTATTGCTCCGAATGGTGGTGGGTAAGCACCTAAAGCCTTAGTCGCACCTTCGTAAGTAGACATAACCGCTTTAGCTACTGCGATAGCTTTCCCTGCCACGCTATTTTGGTCTATAATACCTGCAACTGCATCAAGTGCTGCCATAGCACCTGCCTTTTGCAATTCAAGTTCTTTTAGCTTATCATCTGTCTTTTGTTTCTCGATTTGCTTTTCTGTTGCAGCTGCTTGTTGCTGCTGCTGAATACCTTGTAAAGTAAAGTTCGTAGTAGCAGCCATTACTGCCTTTTGACCTGCAAACCTTTCATTGTCTATTGCTTCTTGCTTTTTTTTGTTTTCTTCAGCTTCAGCTTTATCTAAAGCGTTTAGTTCTTCTTGTGTTAATATTTTAGCATTAACTGCATCTTTTCTTCTCTTATCGTATTGCGCTATTAATTCATCTGTTAGCTTATTTTCATCATCAATTCTTTTTTGTATTTTATTAGCTTCTTCTTCTGCTAATTTATCAGATATTGCTTTAGCCTTTTCTCCTGCTTCTTTAGCACTATCTAATCTTCTCTTGTTTTCTTGAGCATCTAATACTTGCCTTTCAACTCCTAAATCCCTAAACCTCTTTTGTTCTTCTTCGGTTAGTTTGCCTTTAGTAGCTAATCTTTGTCTTAAAGCATTTAGTTCCGCATCGCCTTGTTGTTTGTTAAGTTCGTAAATTTCTTTTTCCTTACCGCCTTGTGCAGTAAGTACTTTAATTCTTGCTTCAATACCTTCGTTCCCACGCTTAGTTGTTTTTTCTAAAGATGCTAAAGCACGTTCTGCTTGTGATGTTACACCTACGAAGTCGGTAACCTTTGTAATAATATTTCCTACAAAAGAAGCAAACTTTCCAAGACCTGGGAATGTGTCAAGAATAGCCTTTTTAACCTTATCAAAGTTCGCAACTACTAAACCTAATCCAATAGCCAAAGCACCTATGCCCGTTGCGATAATCGCTCCACGCAAAGTAGAGAATGCAGTTACTACATTTGTTTTAATAATAGTTCCAAGACGTTGGAAGTCCTTTGCACTATCGGTAATAGTAGATAAGCCTTGTGATAATGCTAAAGCACTTTGTACCTTCAATAAAGATTTTTGTAAATCTTCGCTCTCCGCACCTACTACACCAAGCGCACCTTGAACCGCAGTAAAGCCACCTGCTACTGCATTAACCGCTCCTGCAAATGCTTGGAACTTCTTTCCTGGGTCGAATAAGTCCGCAGTTTCTCTTGCCTCGCTTATTCTATCTTTTAATTCGGCTACCCTTTTTGCTGCTGCAATAGCTTCTTGTGAGTAATCGCCAAAGTTAGATTGGGCGTTTATTAATTCGGCATTAGCTTCCTTTAAGGCTTTTTTTACGTTACCTATCGACTCTACTGCGTTGCCTTGTACGTTTATATTTATACCTACGTTCTCTTGTGCCATTAGTATGATGTTTCTATTACTTTAAGGAATGATAGTTTAGTAGTGTTGTATTCCATTGGGTTAAAGTTTTCAACCTTGTTAAGCCTGAATAATACCCCGTCTATCCATACATACTTACTAAAATCTAAATTAAAAATGTCTACTATGTCAAGTAAACCAAAGCACGTTAATAGCTTACTATCCTTGCTTGTTATCTCCGCAAGGTAAGGGCTATGAAATGCGTTGAATATATTAGTAGTCGGATAGTTATTAGGTTGGAACTGCAACTCACTTGGCGCACCGAAGTTAATATCGTTTGTAGGGTTAATAGGGTCATCTAAATGCCCTGCATAACCATAGCTTGTGTAACTACCTAAGACAGTGCTTGTGTTCATTATGTCCCAACTTGTAACGCTTGTTATTTTCTTTGTCTGCATTATTCTTATAATGCTATCCATTCTATCTTCTGCGTTATTGCTATTTGACTTCTTATATATAGCAGGAAATACCTTATCCTGTCCTGTTGCTTGATACAATACAGAAGCAGCAAATATAACTTCTAAAGTGTCCGTTTCTTTTACGAAATCAAACTCAGTATCGTATATAAAATCTCCATACCCTTCGGTGTACTTCTTGCGATAGTTTTCGTTATAGAAGTCGTTATCTGATTTGAATTTATAGTTATAATAACGAGCGTTTATTTCACTCATTGGCTTTATACTTAAAGGCTTGGCTCTATCTATCTTGTTAGTCCAATCTAAAGCGGTAGCCGATGTAGTAGGATAAAAATCCACAAACGGACTAATAACCAGTTCTTTGTCGTTAAACTTATTTTCATAAACATAAAGATTAAACATTTTTACAATGCTCAAAAAGAAATCTCTTTGAAATATACCTTTAGGAATAGTATCGTTTATTGTTATTGTTTCTCCTAAGTTAATTTGTACTTGGGTTGGTGTGCTTGTTGTTACTTTTATTTCTCCAAATACAATATCAATAGACATTAGCGTTCCTAATATCTCAACTTGCATTGTGTCAGTGCTATTGAATGTAACTCCTTGCACTGTAAAATCACAAGCCATAAAAGGTCGCACACTTGCATCGAAATCTTGTGAGCCTATTTGCGTTCCGTTTTTTCTAAGTATTACAGTATAGTTAGGCTGGTTAGGGTCAAATATTGTTACTGTACCCGTTAAGGTAACTTGTATATTTGTAGTAATAGATGTACCGCCATAAGTAAATAAAGTATTCGTTCCGTCAATAGAAAAAAATCCTGCGGTTACTAAAGTATATTGAACAAAAGGGTCGCTTGTTAGTAGCATTGACCTTTCGATTGCGGTAGCGTTTAAGCTTGTGTTATTTAACGCAGTGATAGTAGTTTGATTGTGCGGTATAATAAGCCTGTTAAATAAAGCACTATTAAAAAACGAGCAGTCAAATGTGTAATCGGTATCTGCAAAAATCTTTTGTATGTATTCCTTAACGTACAATGCAGGTCTAAAAGTTGTGTATTGAAAGTCCTTTTTAGCTACTCCGTATTGCCCTGTACTAACATTCCCGTAATCAATAAGCGGATAGTAATAACCAGAACCGCCAGGATTGTCCCAACTCGCACTAATATTAGCAACGCTATAAGTATGGTTGTATGCGCTAAAATCTAAATCTTCTAAACGCTTGTTCCCTAACTGATTAATAAAGCCGCCAAGCTCTCCAAACACACTACATTGGTACTCGATAGTTTCTTTGTCTATAACAATTTCCAATATTCGTAAAGTGCCTTTGAATATCTGCACCTTATCAATAAAGATTTTGCAGTTTGCTTGTTTTGTTACGTTGTAGTTATACCCTACGTTTGGCAAGGTATTATCCGTAAAGTTTGCGTTATTAAGTTCGAAAATATAACCAAACACTAAGTTATTAGTTGCCGTTCCTGGTATGCTGATTGTTTTACTAAAAGAAGTATTACGGCTACCGAACTCACTTACATCATCAATGGCATAAGTAAACTCGGTAGATATGTCTTGCAATAAATCTATCTTGCGGTCCTCAATGTATATTTCTGTGCTAATCATTATCTAAATTGGCTTGTTAAATACTTACCTACTTCTACTTCAATTTCAAAGTTAAATAGTTTATCTGCACTTTCTAATTTATACTCGTAATTTGTTGTCGTTATTGTAACAGGAAAATAAGCACCAAGTACTTCCATATAAACAATAGGACTCGATACAAGTTGAGATAGCCAAGTATAATCTTGTTCGCTAACCCAATCAGAAGTAAGCTTATATTTATCCTTATGCTGAATAGCATAGTTAAAAGTCGTTTCGTTATATCTGTTATATCCATCTATATTTGTCATTTGCCCACCTACAAGCTGCCAATCGCTTCGCCTATATGATGCCCTTTGATATTCGCTTGACCTTCTATTAACTAAGGCAAACTTTTTAGTGTCCCAACCGCCAAGCCTATTTAAGAACTCGAGGTTAAATTGTTGGTATTTAGGGTAGCACTTATGTCTTATCTTAATTACCCTTGTTTGTGCTGCACCTCTTTTTAAATAGAAGTTATAGCCGTAAGTGTTTTCGTCTATAATCGTGCCAGATGCCCAATCGTTTATATGCCCTGCTTGTAGGTTAAACATATTAAATTGACCGCCTAAAGTTATGTTTCCGCTTACTGTGTTAGTAACTACATCGCCATCTCCTAATACTTCAACCCAAGCAGAATAACCGCCTGTTGCTATGCGTAGGAACGTAATATAAAAGTTATCGCCATACTCAAGCGTAATGTCATCGGTATCACGCTCGGTCAAAAAGTCATCGGTAAAGTTTTCTAATAGTAAATTATCGTAATAGTCCGATAGCACTAAAGGTGTTTGGTTCTTTGTAAGGAACACATCGGCAAACAATGGCGGTACAAAGTTATAAGCTGAGAAGCTGCCAGATGCTAAGTTGGTTGTAGTTACTCCGCTCACTTCTTCGCCTACTCTAATATCGTAATCTACTTTAATCTTATCATTTGAAGCTACAAGTATTGATGTACCTGAAGGTTCGAAATAGTTAGTTACAAAGCTACGCACCATTGGAGATGCGTTAAATACCCCATAGCTACCTTCGGCGCTTGGAGCAGGGAATACTTTTGACCTAATTACTTGGCTTCCGTTTATAAATACATCATACACAAATTTAAAGTTTGTAGTTCCGCTATTAGTAGAACTTGATACAAACCATAAGTTATCGTGCATAGACGAATATGGTGCAGGGCTACTTGTTATTGTTATTGCCATTCTTACTCTCGTTAATTGTTTGCTTTATTTGAATTTGCACATCGCCACCTATTGCGACTGCTAAATTTTGTATAAATTCTTTATTGAATACTTGCGCTACCGCTCTATCAAAGTAATGGGTAGATTTTAAACCTTTAGTGTGTATGCTTCTCGCTATTACATAGGCTAATGACTTTTTAGTGTCAAGTGCCTTCCTTTCCGTTCCAAGCTTTGTATATTTTTTAACCGATACCGACTTAAGCTTATTATAGCCAAGCCATTTTTCTATTGAGCTAACAGGAACGGCTTTTTTATTGCCTTTGAATGAATAAGGGGTTTTGCTATCGGCCTTTAAGTTTTTAGTACCCTTAACCCCCTTATTTACAAAGTCGTAGTATTTAGATGCCTCGCTTCCTGGTTCATAACCTAAACTTAAAACGTAACCCGTCCCGAATTTAGTAATTATAGGCAAAGCTGGTTCTGCCAATCTACCAGAACTTGTAATGTTGTCTTGGTCTAATATCTTAACAAGCGTATCGTTAAAAGCCTTTCCGTATAAAGCAAGGGTTCGCTCTACTACTGGTAAATCTCCAGGCTTAACCACATTAAACCCGCTTTCCCCTATGCTTTGTAAAAAGCCGTTTCTTAATGCTTCTATTTGTGCTTTAGATATACTCACGCAAATAAATATACCTAATGTCTAAAAATAACTAACCCCACCAAAATTGGCAGGGTTAAACTCCCATAAGAAGCAGACCTATGATACTTAGACCATAGGGGAGTTATTTTAATTTCCTATGTTGCTCTTTGTCGTAATCGGCTTTAGCCTTTAGGTAGGATAGCGTATTTAAGAAGTGAATTGTCGCTAACTCATAGCTTTGGTCAACTGTAATATTTTCGTGGTCGGCAACAGATTTGGCGCAATACTGCCATCCAAAGTGTTGCATAAAATTTGAACCACCTCTTGCGCTTGTTCCAAAGTCATCCCCTTGTTCGTCATTTCCTTGACCAAATAAGCCTGAGAAACTTCTATCCAATTTCTGTATACTTGATAAAAAAAAACAATGGAATGGTAAACGTGCATAAAATTTGCTGCTTGTAAGTCCTCGGCATACTCGCTATGCTTGGCAGCATCGTACTTGTCATCAACCCATTTACCCCACCAGGTTTTGCGTTGAGGCATAACCATTGAGGCTGCTAACTTGTGTAGGTTACCTACTAAATCGGTACTGAATACTTTTGTCTCGATGTATCTGGCTGCTTTAATTTGCTGCACATCATAGATAAACCTGTAACGTTTGCCGTTTACTTCGGTATATTTAACAGGCTTTCCTTCTATCTTGTCATCTAAAAAGTCCAGGGTTGCCTTTAGATTGTTAAACTGCTTTACGCTTAGGCTATCAACTTGGATGTCGGTAAGGTTAAAGATTATACCTACTAACTTACTTTCCACGTCTAAGGTAGTCCAATCCTTTTCAGGATTAGTAACTATTGGATAGATTTGTTGGTACTGCCAAACTGTTAATTCGTTCCAAGTCATTTTCTTAGTTTTAACATTATCTCATAAGCAAGATGCCCACCTATGTAGCATAACGCTGCCAAAGGTAAGCAAATTGCAAAGAAGTACAATATTTTTATTACTTTAATGATACGGCTACACTTGTTGTGCTACTCTTAGCAGGTGGGTAAACTCTTGTAACCTCGCCAGTAACTCCGTTGATAATATCTAACCCTTGATGCGGAACTTTCTTTAAGAACTCTTCCATATCCTTTTTACGCTTACTTGCATCGTTATAGTCAGCCATAATCTCTTCGTATGCAGGACTTTCACATTTGCTAAAGTCATACTTAACGCCTACTTCTCTAATGTTAAACTTTGCGCTCATATACTCAAAGTCCTTTCCATTAAGCACGGCTGCTTGTAATACCGCATCTTTATAGTCCTTGTTTGCCTTTAGTGTTTCAAGCATATCCTCTAAGGCTTTAACCTGGAGATGTGTTTTTAACGGGTCAAGTTCCCCTGCGTTTAAACGTTCAATTAATTGGTGGGTAAACTCTATGCGTTGTTCTTTTGTTGTTTCAAAAATTAATTGTAGTTCCATAGGTTATTTGTTTTGGTTAATTTTGAGATGCTTGTTTACAATGTTCTGATTGCTGAAATGTATTTGGTCTTTTGTCATAATCACTTGAACCACAAGCATATTTTGTTCTTGGTGTCATAGCATCTACTTCAATAGAACCACATTTAGGACAATATTCTTTTGTTGCATTAGATGTCATTAATGGTTTTTCTTCTTGTTTCATAGGTTATTTGTTTTGGTTATTTTAAATCAGTTATATTTTCTCTTAAAAATTGAGCAAATGAATTTTTAAAATATCCATTAGGACAAATGTCAAATGACCACATAATAAATACTGATGTAAGCCATAGCTTAATTTCTCTCCACATATTATTTTATTTTGTATTGTGTACACCAAATAGGTATTGAATAAAAGAAGTATATCTTTCTTCTAACTGTGTAGCCATTTTCATCTTCTCCACAATAGATGTCAAAGTTGTTAAATCCTTTTTTATATTTCATAGGTTAATTAGTTTTTGGAGTCCATACACCTGTTGTTGTTACTTGGCTTTTAATAGGGTCTACTTTTATACTATTAAAATTAGCAATAATTTTAGCTCTACGTTGGTCGTAGGTAAGAAATTGAAATGTAATTTTTGTTTTTTTCATTTGTATTGTTTTAATTTTTTTAATAAAGTAGAAAGTTAATTTAATTTATTTAATTAATATTAAGTATAAATACTAAATTTTTAAATTGGAATTATGTTTCTAATTTGATTGAATAATTGTTTTTAAATAGCTTGTTTTTAATTAATTAGAAGTATATTTCTAATTTCATATCGTTTCTGGTTTGTAGTTATCAATATCGAAGTATCCTATTTTAGCTGCATCTTCAGGCTTACGCATTTTGCGTTTAGAAGGTTCATATCCTTTCTCTTTGCAGTAGGTAAGTATTTCAAGATATGTCGCATCAATATTAGACATCATTATGCTAATCGGCTCACTTGCGTAGTATTTGTCTATATATTCTTTTGTGCTTTGAGTCATAGTGTTTAATTGTGTAGTCAGTTAATGCTGCCATTACAAAACCTGTTGCAATTAGCAGAAGGCAAATAGCGTAAATCATTTTGAGTAGATGTCTTGAAGTTGTCCAATAAGGTAACAAGCTACTAAAAATACGGCTAAAAGTTGTGCGGTTTCTTTTTTCATTTGGTTTGTGTTTTGATTAAATAATAACCAAATATACAAGTTTTACACAATCCACCAAATATATTTTTGTAACATTGTTGCAATTATAGGAAGGCGTACCTGCCCGTGCCACGTTTAAGGCTGAAGTTCTGCCAAGCCAAAGCCAAAGCCATTACTGCATCGTCGTGGAAGCCTGAAGGTGCGGAGTACTTTACACCCGTTGCCGTGTACATATATTCAAATACTTCAAGTTCCTGGCTTATTATTCCCTCAGGGTAGCCTATCTTACCTTGATGTATTGCAGCTTGTAGCCCTTCCATTAGCTGCTGCTTACTTGAACTTGTAAACTTTAAGCCTTGTATCATTACCCCTTCTCTTTGTAAGTCTTCGAGTATCGGGTCGCCAACCCCTGTGGAATCGACAAGGATAGGGCATTTAGACAGTCTAAGTATGTTTTGCTTAGTATTATGCCAATCCATTTGAAAGCGGTCAAAATAAGCTACATTACCGTCTTCGTCTAAACCTACTATTACAGTCCAATCGACTGACTTAGCTAAGTCAATCCCGTATGCTACGACAGGCATAGTCGTAACAGGGTGTATACACTTTCGAATATGCTGACTCCCGAATGGGTTTGCTGCGTTCTCGGCAGGGTTTGCCATATACTCTTGCTCGAATACAACCTCAGGTAGTTGTCTACGGGCATCGTCAATCTCTTGTGGGTCTATGTAAGGGTTATCGTATGTAGTAAACTTGAAGCTTTGCCAATCAGGTTCTGCTTTGCTAAACAAACTAAAGAAGTAGTTTTTACCTTTAGGGGTGCTTAAGAATATAGCTTTACCCTTGTAGTCAGTTAAAGTAGGTCTTATCGAGTTAAGCCAGCCGTCTTCTAAGTTAGGTATAAAAGAAGCTTCGTCTATTACTGCTAAATGAAATTTAAGACCACGCAGATTGTCTAACCTTTCGCCCGTAAAGAAACGTATACTCCCACCCGTTATGAATGTGATAACTAAATCGCTTTCGTTCTTAGAGTATATCTCTAAAGGCAATAAGTCTACTATCTCTTTAAAGAATATCTTGCCTAATTGGTAAGTAGGTGTTATGTAAGCTACACGCTTCTTATTTACCGCAGTTTCTATGCTTATTGTTTGACTAATCAAAGACTTGCCAAATCTACGACCTGCCATCATTACAATAAATCTACTGTCGCAGTCAAGTACTTGCTTCTGCGCTTGGTGTGGATTATGTAACTTCAAGCCTACTGTCTGCATTATCTATCGTAAGTTATTTTAATCTCACTTACTTCGTGTTTATTTTCTGACTTCTCTACTAAGCTATTCAATCGCTGCGTTATGCTTGGATTGTATACTCCTGCCATACCACCTTCGATTTGGTCTTGTCTAATTGTTTTCTTAATACGCGAACAGATAGTACGAAAATCTTCGTAAGCATTGTCTGTGTTAGCAAAATACTTACCTAAATCT
>JACCEE010768502.1_pt1 | contig 11065 bp, 11 predicted proteins | sample 7449931 | NCBI WGS metagenome assembly JACCEE01 (sample SAMN15323457, study PRJNA562643) | freshwater metagenome | isolation source: river surface water | place: USA:Blue River Watershed | collected 2017-08-19 | reverse complement strand
GCTGCTGGGCGCGTTCCTCGCGATGACGGGCGGCACGCTCTTCCTTGCGCTGCGATGGCGCGCGCTCCTGCCGGAGCGGGCCCATGTGCGCGTGGGCACACTCTCGGGCTTCCTCGTCGTCGGGACGCTCCTGCACTACACGCTGCCGGGGCCCGCCGGGGAGTTCGTCGCCGCCAACATGGCCGGGCGTCGGTTCGGCATGGGGACGGAAGTGGCGCTCGCGGCCAGCGTCCACGGCCGCTTCATCGGGCTCGGGATGGCGGGCATCGTCGCTGGCGTGCTCTACCTGGGCGCCGCCATGCCTGTGCCGGCGGCCTACCTCCCTTGGATCGGCCTCGCCACGCTGGGCGTCACGGTGCTTTCGCTCGGCCTCGCGGCGCTCTCGGCGTGGCCGGGCATGCTGCGGCGGGTGGCGGACGCGACGCTCGGCCGCGTGCCGTTCCTCGCCGGTCTCCACGCCGCGGTGGTTCGCCTGGCGGACGCGCTCGCCGCGGTAGGTCGCCTTGGCGCGGCACGTTGGCTCGAGGCCGCCGGCTGGGCTCTCGCGGGGCACGCGCTCGTGATCACCGGGACCGGTCTCGGGGCGGTGGCGTTCGGTGGCCTGCCCGATCCCGCGGGTCTTGCGTTCACCTACGCGATGGCCACGGCCGGCGCCGTGGTGCTCTTCGCCTTCCCGGGGAGCCAGGTGGGCTGGGACGCCATGTTCACCTCGCTGCTCGTGACCTGCGCCGGGCTGAGCCTCCCGGAGGCCGTCGCCACCGCGCTCGTGGTGCGTGTCCAGCAGCTCGGCATGGTCTGCGTCGGCGCGCTCGCCATGCTGCGGGCGTCGTTCGTCACGGCAGAGGGCGCGCCGCAGCCTCCGCCTCCATGACAGCTCGTCACGCGCCCATGGATGAAACCGCTCGGGCGCGGAGTTACCAAGGTCACGGAGGAAACCCCCATGCGTCGCATCCTGGTGCTCGCCGTCGCCGTCCTTGTGCTCCCCGTGTCCGCGCTCGCCGAAGAGCCGGCGTCGGCTCCCGCGGCGGAGCCCGCGCCCCCGGTCGCGACCACGCCCGCGGTCAAGAACGTGTCGCTCGGCGCGAAACTCGCGTTCGGCGATGGCACCTTCAAGGACGGACGCGTCGCCGGGATCGAGCGCGCCGTGGACGTCTACGGTGAGGAAGGCTGGAGCGCCGAGGCCAAGGACCTCGTGCTCGAGGTCGAGATCGGCACCACCGAGAAGGCCGTGCCGTGGACCGAGGTGAAGTCGCTCACGATCACGACGGCGCCAAAGCCTGAGTTCGACTGCGACTACACCTCCGAGACCTCGCCCTGGATGTACGAGTGCCGCCTGTCCACGACCTCGACCGTCGTCCTCAAGAGCGGCCAGAAGGGCAACGTCATCACGCGGAAGCGTTGGCGCTTCACCTACGAGGACGGAACCAGCGTGGTGTTCTCCGCCTTCAAGCCGAGCGCGCACGAGCCCGACTCCCGGGAACTCTCTTTCGGTGAGGAGGTCGGCGAGAACGCTGATCTCTACGCGAAGTTGCAAGGCCAGCTCCGGGCGGAGCTCAAGGCGAAGATGGTGAAGGGCGTGACGATCACGCCCTGAGGCGCCTCCTCGCAGGACCCGTAGGCTGACGTACCCAAAATGGGTGCGGGCGCGGTAGGCTTGAGGCATACTGCACCGGAGGCCTCCGAACATGATCGTCACCCTGCTCAGCCTGATGTCCGCGCCGGCGCTCGCCGGCGCTGTCGAGATGTGGAACCCGGACACGCTCGCCAACGGCGACTCCGTCGACGGCCGCGACGGCTGGACGAGCGGGTTTGACGAGGATGACTGGTACTCCGGCGACATCTACGGCTGGGGGATCGTCCCCATCTGGTCGGCGTCCGACCTCAACCTCAGCGACGATTCCGGCGCCTTTGACAACTGGCTGGTGAACGCCGCTGTCCCGGTGACCCAGGGCCGTTGGACGTCCGGCTTCTACACGGACGACGACGACAGCGTCGGTCTGGTCGTGGGCGCCAGTGGCGTCGGCAACTTCTACCTGTTCGCGCTCTGCGGCGGCGCGGGCGGTCGCGGCGCGAACTGTCCGCTCGCCATTCCGGGCGGCTACGGCATGGCGCTCGCCGCCGTGTCCGGGGGCTCGGTCACCCTGCTGGACTACACCAACGACTACTACCAGGTGGGCGACTACGGCGAGCTGTTCGTCGACTACAACGACGGCGTGCTCTCGGCGGGTTGGCCCGACGCGGGCGTGGAGCTCACCGCGAGCGTGCCGTCGTTCGCCAGCTTCGGGCGTGTCGGCTTCTGGGCCTACGACGCCGGCTGGGATGGCGGGAACGGCGCCACCAACGCCGGCTTCTACGACGACGGCGGCGAGAGCGCGACGATGGCGCTCTACGCGTGGGACGACGACGGCGACACCATCATCGATGACCGTGACAACTGCGAGAAGGTCGCGAACCGCGACCAGGCCGACGCGGATCGTGATGGCATCGGAGATGCCTGCGACACCTCCGGCGGCGGCGGCGGCGGTGGTGGTGGTGGCGGCGGTGGCACGGACACCGGCGGAGGCGGCACCGATACTGGCGGCGGAAGCACGGACACGGGTGGCGGTGGTGGCACGGACACCGGCAATGGCGGTGGCGATCCGGGGTCGGGGGGCGACACCTCGACGGATGGTATCGTCGACGACACCGCGCTCCTCGAGCTCGGGGAGGCCGAGAAGGCGCTCGACTATGCGGGCAGCTGCGGGTGTGACGCGGGCGCCGGCATGGCGGCTGGCGCGCTCCCGGCCCTCCTCGCGGGCCTGTTCGTGCGGCGTCGTCGCTCCGTCTGAACCTCTCGACCAGACGTCGACAGGCCCCGTCTTTGGACGGGGCTTTTTCGTTGCGCGCCGCCGGTCGTGACCTCGGTGACGACGCCGTGGGGCTCTCTTCGATCGATGGTGGAAACCGTCGAGGAACCACGCCCTGGCGACCTGACAGCGGGACTCGGCGTCGCGTCACTTGCGTCGCCTGAAGATTTTTTCTAAACAAGCTCGGAGGTCGACCGATAGTCTCCCCAACAGCGGGATGGCCCGCGCCGTACCCAGGAGACCCCGATGGCCCTCGACGTGAAGACCAATGTCGCTTCGATGACGACGCTCAAGCACCTGGGCCGCAACACGCGCGCGCTCAGCCGGTCCTTCGAGCGCATCTCCAGCGGCCTTCGCATCTCGCGCGCAGCGGACGACGCCGCGGGCCTCGGCGTCGCCGAGAACCTCCGTGCGGCCCACACGTCCGCCCGCGTCGCCGCGCGCAACGTCAACGACGGCGTCAGCATCATCGCCGTCGCGGAAGGCGCCAGCAACGAGGTGGCGAACATCCTCGTCCGCATGCGCGAGCTCGCGGTGCAGTCCGCCTCCGAGACGCTCGGCACCGACCAGCGCCTCTACATCCAGCAGGAGTTCGTCGAGCTCAGCGGTGAAGTGGATCGCATCGCGGCGGTGACCGAGTTCAACGGCCAGAACCTCACCGACGGCACCCTCGCCAGCATCGACGTGCAGGTGGGCATCAACAACACGGCGAGCGACGTCATCACCATCACGCTCGGCGACCTCACGGCGACGACGCTGGGCGTCGACACCGCGGCGATGACCATGTCGACGGTGGTGGGGGCCCAGGCGGCCCTGACCGTGCTCGACACCGCGCTCGACTCGGTCTCGTCGTACCGCGCCTCGTTCGGCTCGGTCGAGAACCGCCTGAACTCCGCGCTCAGCAGCCTCGAGACCTTCGAGGAGACCACCATCGCCGCCGAGGCGCGCATCCGTGACGCGGACTTCGGCTACGAGAGCGCCCAGCTCGCGCAGAACCAGATCCTGCAGCAGGCCGGCGTGAGCGTGCTCGCGCAGGTGAAGGGTCTGAACCAGGGCGCGCTCTCGCTCCTGCAGGGCTAAAACCTCCTCGGACTGGTCGGCGCTCTCGGAGAGCGCTAGGCTGGATCCGGGGTCATCCCCGAGGTCGGTCGAATGGCAACCACGGTAGGCGGACTCGTGTCGGGCATCGACACGGACACGATGGTCTCGCAGCTCGTCGCAGCTGCGGCCAAGCCGCGCACGGTGATCGCCAGGCAGAAGGCCGCGCTCGAGGACAAGCAGGACGCCTTTGGCACGCTGCGGTCTCGCGGGACCGCGCTCGTCACGGCGCTCGAGGCCCTCGACACGGCGGGAGAGTTCCGCTCGGCGACCGGCACGTCCCAGAACGAGGATGCGGTGGGCGTGGCGGTCGATGGTGACGCCGCCATCGGAACGTTCTCTCTGAGCGTCAGCCAGCTCGCCCAGTCGGCGATGTACGTGAGCGATGCGTTCACTGGAATCACCAGCAAGACGGCGGACGGTGCGTTCGCCGAAGGCACGTTCGACATCACCTACAATGGCACGACGACGTCCGTCACGGTGGGTGCGAGCTCGTCCAGCCTCCAGGACGTGGTGGACGCGATCAACGCCGACGTCGAAGGTGTGTCCGCGTACATCATGGATACCGGCGACGCCTCCGACCCGTTCCGCATCGTGCTCAGCGGCGAGGATACCGGCGCGGACTTCGACATCACCGTCAGCACGGCGGGGTTGACCGGCGCCGGCCAGGTGCCGGTGTTCACGGAATCGGTCGCGGCGCAGGACGCGCTCCTCAAGGTGAACGGCATCGACGTCACCAGCGCGGACAACGACGTCGAGAGCGTGATCGACGGTGTGACCTTCAATCTCCGGGACGAGGTGGCCGTCGGCAGCGAGGTCACCATCAACGTCGGCCGTGACGTGGACGCGATGGTCGAGAAGATGAACGGCTTCGTCACGGCATACAATTCCGTGATCAGCTACATCCGCACGCAGAGCGTCTACAACGCCGAGGAAGACATCAAGGGGCCGTTCGTCGGCGAGAGCACGCAGCGAAGCCTCAAGGAGATGATGCAGACGCTCGTCTCGTCGTCCTACTCCGTGAGCACCGCGCTCACCTCGCTCGGACAGATGGGCTTCGAGACCCAGCAGAACGGCGAGTTGACGCTCGACGAGGACACGCTGCGCGAGGCCCTCGCCGACAACTTCGACGCGTGCGTGACGTTGTTCACCGACGACGGCGGCGTGAACAAGGCCCTGCGGGACGGTCTCGACACCTACGTGGACACCGATGACGGCGTGATCACCGAGCGCATGGACGGTCTCGACGATCGCGTCGAGGCCCAGCAGGACCGCCTCGACAGGTTCGACCGCAAGCTCGAGGCCTACGAGAAGCGGCTGAAGAACCAGTTCCTCAACATGGAGCTGGCGATGTCGCGCTTCCAGAGCGCCGGGCAGTCCTTGCTGGCGCTGATGCCGGACACGTCCAGCGGGAGCAATTGATCCATGCGCGGACTCCGTGGCTACGCACGCGCGCGCGTGGACGCCGCCACCAGCGAGGACGTGCTCGTGCTCCTGCTCGAGGGGGCCGTCGATCGTTGTCGTCAGGCCGACTTCGCGATGGAGGACGGCGACCGCTCCCTGTGGAACAAGCACCTGCACACGGTGCGCGCCATCTTCCTCGAGCTCCAGATGGCGCTCGACGCGGAGGGCGACCCCGCACTCATCACGAACCTGCGCAACACCTACGCGTGGATCATCTTCCACAGCACCGAGGCCGCCAAGTCGGGGGATCGTGCGCGGTTGGCGGAGGTGTTGCGGGTCGTGGAGATGATGTACGGCACGTGGACGCAGGCCATCGCCATCGCGCGTGAAGAGGCCGACGTCGCGGGTGGCGGAGGTGAGCCGTGACGGCCGCGGTCGCTGACCTCGTCCAACGTCTTGAGGTGCTCTCCGCGCGGCTGATGCGTGGGGAGGCGCTCGCGCCGCGCGTGCTGGACGAGGCCGCGCTCGAGGTCGAGAAGGTGGGCGCGGACGCGACGGACGACGAACGAGCCCTGCTGCTCGGCAGGGTGTCGCTCGTGCAGCGTGCCATCGAGGCCGCTCAGGCGTCTTTGGGCGCGCAGGCGCAGCGTCTCGGTCACGGGCGGCGTGCGATGCGCGGGTATTCTCGCGTCGTGGGCGCGCGATGATCGCGCTCGTCCTCGTCGCGCTGGCGCAGGCGGCGCCGGTCGAACCTCGGGTCGTGGCGCCCGGGCCTGCGCACCTTGGTCTTCGCGGGGTGGGCGAAGCGCTCCGTGACGGTGATGTCACGCGTGTGTACGGCAACGGTACGCTCTCGGGCGAGGTGTACGCGGGCGTCGGCTTGCCCTGGCAGCTCGAAGTGGAGTTCAGCGCGGGCTACCGTCGTCGCTCGGGCACGCTCGCCGCGGAGGGTGGCGGGGCCGGAGGTGGTTCCACCTGGTTGTGGTACGCGCCCGTGTCGGCGGTCGTGCACGGCACCTTGCCCGCGGGAGCGGTCACTCTGTTCGCAGGTGCGGGTCCGAGCATGGTGCTTTGGGCGGAGCAGCCCGGGGCCGCGGCCAGCGATCGCTACCAGGGCACAAAGCCGGGCGCCGTGATGGAGCTCGGTGTGCGAACGCCGCTCGGTCGGCCCCTGCAGGACGTTCGGGAGATGCCGCCTGAGCCGCATGCGCTCGAGGGCGTGCTGACCGTCGGCTACCGATGGAGCGCCCAGCGCCACGGAGACGAGTGTCTCGGGGCGTCCCCCTGCGGGATCGACCTGAGCGCGCCGCGGGTGTCCTTCGGCGTTCAGGCCAGGTTCTGACCGATGTGGTGGCTGCTGGTTCGCGTGGCGATGGCGGCGCCCTTCACGTTCACGACCTCGCCGGGCGCGGAGGTCGAGGTGCTCCCTCAGGTCGAGGCGGGACGAACCGAGGTGGTGGTTCGGAACAACCGCGAGAACCTTCGGTTGCAGCTGGGTTACGACCGGCGTGAGGGCCTGCGCGCGTGGACGGCCTCGGATCTAGGGACGGGCTGGGTCGTCAACATCTGGACCGAATCGCCTACCAACCGCGTCGAGCTGAAGCGTGAGGGCGAGCGTTGGACGGCCTACGTCGTGCCGTCGAGTGCGCGCGTGGACGGCACCTTGCAGGGCCCGGAACTGCCCCTCGCTGAGCTGGCGGTGCGTCCGTCCGGGCAGGACGACTGTGAGGCGGCGACGACGACCCCGCTCGTGCCGTTGCGCGGACGGGACATGCTCCACGCGTTCCTGCCGTCGGACTTCGACCCGGACCTGCCTCGATGGACCGAGGCGGAGCCTGCCCGAGACTTCACATGGACCGACGTTCACGCGCTGCAGGCGCGCGTCGGCACGCTGAGGAACGGCGCCGAGCGCGCGACCACCATGTACCGGCTCGGCGCGATGCACCGCGATCGTGGCCACGCCCGCGAAGCTTCCTACTATTTTGGCCTTGCGACGGATGCTGGCGCGCCCGCGGGGCTGGCGCGTATCCAGCGTGCCGGCGCGCTGCTCCAGTCACGCCAGTGGGTGGCGGCTCGCGCCGAGGCCTTGAAGGCCGCGGAGACCGGCGTCGTGGACATCGCGGCCCTCGAGGTCGTCGGCGTGGCGGCGCTCATGGCCGACGACGTCGGTACGGCAGGGATCGGGCGCGCCATCGCGCGACGCACTTCGCAGCCTGAGGCGAGTCTGGTGGCGGGCGCGCTGTTGCTGCGGGCGCAGTGCTCCGCGGAGGCCCTCACGCCGCTCGCCCGCACGCGCCTCCTCACGGGGACGCGCGACGCGATGGGCCGTTTGCTGCTCGCGGACGCCCAGGTGTTGTCGGGGCTGCGGCGCGAGGCGGCGATCACGCTGGCGCGGGTGTCGGACCGGGAGCTTCCCGAGCGGTGGCGAGGCATGCTCCGGGCGCGCTCCCGCCTCGTGGCCATGGTGGCGCTGACGCCGGACCAGTGGCCGACCTTCGTGCCGGGGTTGGACCGGGACGCGCAGCTTCCGGACGAGGAGGGCGTCGAGAATGCCTTCCTGCTCGGGCAGGTGGGGGAGGCGCTCGGTGACGCGCGCATGGCGCATGACGCGTACAGCGCCGTGCTTGACCGCTCCCGCCACTTTGCCACGGGAGAGCCTGGCCGACGTCTGCTGACCATCTGGGCGCGTCGCCTCGGAGAGCTGCTCGCAGCGGGGCGTTCGATGGACGCTGTCTCGTTCCACGCCGGAACCTGGCGCTCGAGCCTCCTGCCGCTGGTGCAGGAGCCCGGTCTGCTCCGGAGCGTCGCCGAGCAGGCGATGACGCTGGGCCTCTACGAGCCGGCGCTCGTCACGCTGCGGGACGTCGCCACCCTGGAGGGCCAGCGCGGCGAGGACGATCGTCACACCATCCTTGCGCTGGCCGACGCCTACCGCGCGAGCGGTCGCTTCGAGGCGGCGCTGGAGGCGCTGGACTTCTACGCGAAGCGGCCCGCGGACCCGATCCTCGACGCTCGGGCCACGTTCTTGCGCACGCGTACGCGCGACGACATGGGAGACACCCTTGCGGCGCGCGCAGGCTACGAGGCGCTCGCCCGCCCGGGCGTCCCGATCTCCATCGCAGACGAGGCACGCCTTCGTCTGGCCATGATGCGCGTGGAGGAGGGCCGCTGCGAGCAGGCGCTGCCCGCGCTCGCGGACGTCGCGTTCTACCCGTCGGACATTTCGCCGGGGTTGGTGGGGCTCGCCCGCTCCCGCTGCCTCTTCACCATCGGTGATGCTGCCACGGCGCGCACCACCGCGATGGCGTCCATCCCGTGGCTGACCGCGCCACAGGTCGCCCTCTGGGCCGACTACCTCGCGCGCGTCGGGGCCGACACCTCGGCCGCGGGGAGCGCCCTTCCGGCCCCTGAGGCTGCGCCCGCCGCGGCGACGAGCGCTCGTGATCTCGTTTCGGACGCGGCGTCCTCGCCGTCCCCGGCGTCGACGGGCGCCTTGCCGTCGGAGCGCAAGGACATCTGGGCCCGTCTCCTCGCGGAAGAGAAGGCGGATTCGGCCTTGCGTGCGAGGATCCCGAAGACGGCGGCCCGAAAATAGTCCTAAATCCGACGAGGCCTGCGCCGATAGCCTCGAAGGAGGGACTCCCGCATGGTCGGACGGATCCAAATGTTCGACGGGCTGCACGGCGGACTCGAGCGCGCGCTCGACATGCGCCGCACGCAGCACGTGCTCACCGCCGGCAACCTCGCGAACGCGGACACCCCTGGCTACGTCGCCCGGGAAGTTCCCTTCGACGAGGTGCTCGGTCAGGAGATCCGCTCTGCGGAGGAGGGTCGGCTGCCTGACGAGGTTCCCGTCCGCGAGCTCGAGGCGGTGCCCTGGGCGCTGGACGGCAACTCGGTCAACCCCGAGCGCGAAGCCGTGAAGCTCACCGAGAACTCCATCCTCTACAACGCGCTGGCGACCTCGATCAGTCGCCGCATGTCGCTGCTCCGCTACGCCGCGAGCGACGGGAAGTCCTGATGGCTGACCTCATCGATACCTTCAATGTCGCGGGCTCCGGCCTCGCCGCGGAGCGCCTCCGCCTCCAGACGATCGCGACGAACATGGCCAACGCCCGGACGACGCGCACGCCGGAGGGTGGGCCCTACCAGCGTCGCGTCCCCGTCTTCCGCGCCGTCGAGGTCGATCCTTTCGGGGACGAGCTCGAGCGTGCGGTCGCGCGCGTCGAGGTGGACGGCATCCAGACGGACGGTCGCGCTCCTCAGCGGATCTACGACCCGTCCCACCCTGACGCCGGCGCCGATGGCTACGTCCTCATGCCCGACATCAACGTCATGCAGGAGATGGTCGACATGATGACGACCAGCCGGACCTACGAGGCGAACGCCTCCGCGGTCGAGGCCACGCGTGACATGGCGCTCCGCGCCCTCGAGATCGGGAGGTAGCCATGGTGAGGATTCACCCTGGCGCCGTCACCTCGATCGCCGGCGGCGTGGGCGGCATCGGCGAGATGGGCGGCGGCGGCTTCGAGATCGCCGGCGCGGGTGGCGACACCCCGGACTTCGGCGCCATGCTCGACGCGGCCGTCCGTGGGGTCGACACGAAGCAAAACGAGGCCGACACCATGATGCGCGGCCTCGCCACCGGCGAGAACGTCGACATCCACGGCACGATGATCGCGCTGGAAGAGGCGAACATCTCCATCCGCGCGATGGGCAGCGTCCGTGACAAGCTCGTCGACGGCTTCCAGAACATCTGGAACATGCCGGTCTGAGTCTTCGCGCGTTCTCGTCGTGAGTACGTGCGTGCTCTGATGCTTCGAGGTGGCGCTCGCCTCCGCCTCTGCGATAGGGACATCCGAAGCGATGGAAGATCCGCGCACCAACGCAGGCAAGTTGCAGCCGAAGGACATGCCGTCCCCGCCGGCGGTGTTGGCGCGCGTGATCCGCATGGCGAACGACGCACAGGTCGGGATGGAGCAGCTCTCCACGGTGGTCGCGTCGGATGCGGCGTTCGCTGCGGAGCTCATCCGCATGGCGAACTCGCCGTTCTATGGCTCGCAGACGCAGGTCAAGACGACCGCGCGGGCCATGGTTCTCCTCGGCGGACGAACCGTTCGCTGCATCGCCATCTGCTTCGCGGCGCGCGACACGCTCCGCGAGTGCGGGTTCGGCATGGAGGACCTGACCGACTTCTGGGAGGACTCCCTGCGTCGCGCTGCGGCCGCCCGACGGCTCGCCCGCATGACGCGCCAGGCCGACCCCGAAGAGGCGTTCACCGTCGGGCTGCTGCTCGAGTTCGGCATCATCGCGCTGCTTCGCCAGCAGCCGACGAAGTTGCAGGCGTGGCGCCAGATCCGCAGCGATGCCCCGGACGCTCGTCGCGTGAAGGAAGCGGAGCTGTTTGGCGTCACGCACGACCGCATGGCGCGTGACCTGACGGCGCAGTGGGGGCTCCCGGCGGGCCTCGTCACCGCCATCGCGCACCACCATCACCCCGACAGTCCGGGCCTTCCCAGCGCCCACCTCGGATTGACGCGCATCGCGCGCTCCTCCGACCTCATCGCCGCGGCCTACACCTCTCGGGACGCGCGCACCGCCCTCGCGCACGCGCGCTCGGGCCTGGTGAAGGAGTTCAGCCTGAGCTCCCAGGCCATCGACGAGCTGCTCAACGCGGTGTCGGGGGACGTGACCGAGGCCGCGGCTGCGTTCGGTGT
>JACCEE010789709.1_pt1 | contig 11066 bp, 11 predicted proteins | sample 7449931 | NCBI WGS metagenome assembly JACCEE01 (sample SAMN15323457, study PRJNA562643) | freshwater metagenome | isolation source: river surface water | place: USA:Blue River Watershed | collected 2017-08-19 | reverse complement strand
GAACGTGATTGAACCCGCATCGAGCTTGCCTCAGCGACTTGTCGAACTCATCGATTCGCTTGATCAATCATTAGTTCCCGCTATGGAATTTCCCCTCGACTGGAAGACTCGTCCAATTTGGAGCAGCTATACAAAATGAATACCGACACCATCGCCCTTCTTAAAAACTATTTTGATCTCGCGATTACCGCACCCGACGGCATCAAGCGCCTCCGCGAAACGATCCTCACCCTCGCCATGCAAGGCAAACTCGTTCCCCAGGACCCGAAAGATCAACCGGCATCGGAACTCCTCAAGGAGATCGAAGCTGAAAAAAAACGCCTCGTGAAAGAAGGGAAGATCAAGGAACCAAAACCTCTACCGCCGATCAATCCGGAAGAAGGACCGTATGAGGTCCCGGAGAGTTGGGAGTGGGTGAAGTTAGGTAATGTAACTTCGTATGTAATCGGAAAAACACCCGATACAAAAAATCCAGATTATTGGTCGGATTCTAGTGGTTATTATTGGGCATCTATAGGGGATTTACCATGGCATGGTGATATTGTAACCACGAAGAAGAAAATCACAAAGAAAGCAAGCGAGAGCGTTTTTTCGTATCCACCAATACCGGATGGATCATTATTGATGAGTTTTAAGCTTTCAATAGGTAAAACAGCAATCGCTAAAGTTCCTCTTTATCATAACGAAGCTATTGTCTCCTTCTATAAGTTGAATGAAGGTCTTCAAAATTGGTTATATCAAATTCTTACTCAAGTAACGACTACTGGTGAACAAAAGGCTGCGATTATGGGGAATACCTTAAACTCCGAATCATTAAGGAATCTATTAATTCCTCTCCCCCCTCTCGCCGAGCAGTGCCGGATCGTCGCGAAGATCGACGAGTTGATGGCGCGGGTGGACGAGCTTGAGCGGAAACGGGACGCGCGGAACGAGAAGCGGCTCGCGATGCATCAGGCGGCGATCGCGCGGCTTCTTGATGCGGGGGATGCGAACGCCTCGCGCACAGGTCGTGATTTTATCTTCGCACATTTCGGCGAGCTCTACGGAACCAAGGAAAATGTCGCTGAGCTACGCAAGGCGATTCTTCAACTTGCCGTGATGGGCTGCCTCGTCCCCCAGGACTCGCAGGATCAACCGGCCTCCGAACTCCTCAAGGAGATTGAAGCGGAAAAGAAACGTCTCGTGCAGGAGGGAAAGATCAAGGAACCAAAACCGCTCCCACCGATCAAGCCGGAGGAAGTACCGTATCAGGTGCCGAAGGGATGGGAGTGGGTGAGGTTTGCACAAATTACGATCAATAGAGATTCTGAAAGAATACCTATTGAGAAAGAGCAAAGGAAAAATATACAGGGTGATTATGATTACTATGGTGCTTCAGGTGTAATTGATAAAGTCAATGATTTTCTTTTTGATAAAGATCTTTTACTTATCGGAGAGGATGGCGCAAATCTGGTAACGAGATCAACTCCGATTGCTTTTTTTGCACGAGGGAAATACTGGGTGAACAATCATGCTCATGTGATTGATTCTACACATACAACTGTTTTAGATTACCTCGAGAAATGTATTAATAGTATTGATTTGAAACCTTATGTTACAGGTACTGCACAACCAAAAATGAATCAAGAGAAAATGAACTCGATACTTATTCCTCTCCCCCCGCTCCCCGAGCAACGTCGCATCGTCGCTAAGGTCGACGAACTCATGGCGCTCTGCGACAAGCTCGACACACAGATCGACGAGCGGACGGCGAAGGAAAGCGCGTTGCTGGAGGCGGTGGCGGCTCGCGTATAAACAGAATCTTAGCGAGAGGAGAGATCGCCCCTGCAAGGTCGTTCGCACGCGGCGGCTCCGCGCGACGACTCTCGCCGCTCGTAGCGCCCTCTGCCTCAATCTTGATTCTTAAAAGGAGTTCGGCATGGACGCGGGACTTGACGAGACGGGCTTGCGGATCGCGGTGTTTCAGTGGCTCGGGGACGAGGAGGCGTGGAACAACGGCATATTCAGCGGACGCGCGCTCAACGAGGGAATCACCGTCGCCGGACGGCGCGTTACCTTGAAAGGACAGACCGGCATCTGGTTCCCCGCGGGGTGGACCATGCCCGTCTCGATCACCACCTCCAATAAAGGGCCCTACAAACTGGACGACATCGGCGAGGACGGATTCCTTACCTACGCGTACCGGGGGACCGACCCCTACCACCGGGACAACGCGGGACTCCGGAACGCCATGCGGACGAGAACCCCGCTCGTGTACTTCAAGGAAATGGACGGGCACCGGTATCAGGCGATATGGCCCGTCATCGTGCTCGACGACATGCCGGACCGGCTCTGCGTGCGGGCGGCGATCGACCCCGCGTACGGCGAGCTGAAACCGGGCATCCGCTTCGACGACATCGCCGCCTCTCCGCTCGACGTGAGGCGGTACGCCTGGGGACAAACGCGGCACCGGCTCCATCAAAACGCCTTCCGCGAAATGGTCGTGAGCGCGTACGACGACCGCTGCGCGATTTGCCGGCTCAACCATCCGGAGTTGTTGGATGCCGCGCACATCATCCCCGATTCTGACGAGCAGGGAACGCCGGTGATACCAAACGGATTATCCCTTTGCAAGATTCACCACGCGGCATACGACAAGAACATCCTCGGCATCGATCCCGATTACCGCGTTCACATCAGGGAGGATATCCTCCTCGAGCGGGACGGGCCGATGCTCAAGCACGGACTGCAGGAACTGGACGGGTCGAGTTTGATACTGCCGAACCGCATGGTGGATCGGCCGGACCGGGAAAGGCTTGAGGTGCGGTTCGCGGAGTTCAGGAGCGCGTGATCCTCTCTTGCGCGAGGGATTGCAATGGAAATCCTTTGTGACTGGCGACCCAGTGGGGCGACAGGCACAAAGATTGTAATGGAAAGCCCGGCCGGCCTTGCGGTTTGTTTCCGCCGGAACGGCGGGCGGGCGAGGGGAGCGGCGCGCCCATATCCCATATTTATTAAAGGGTTGGGTAAAAGCGGAAACACCTGACCGATATTTTTAGTGAAGATATCACCTAAGCACACAAATGGTTCAGTTGTTCGGGACAAAACCCGAATTGTAACGTAGACCGCTAAGCCCAATCCAGGGTGAGCGGGCCCACGGGTTAGGGCAGAACCAGGTCCCCCTCTTCGGGATCACCGCTCACCCAGTAGGCGCCGCGTGGTCCCCATCGGTTGTTCTCCCAGTGATTGCCCGGTTCGGCGCCGCTAAACGCGGTGATAGGGCCAAAGAGTCCGCAACGCCGCTGGTACTGGCGAGCGAAGGTATTTCCGCGCACGATCAGGTTTTTCGCGAAGGTGCCGGTTTTACTCGCGATGGCTCCGCCATACATCGCGTAACTGCTGTCGCCGTCGATCCAGTTATCCTCCACCAGAATGGCGTCGAGATCCGGAAGGCCTCCGCCCTGGTTATAGAGCGCAAGGCACGCCGAGATATTCAGGTCGGTAATGGCCGGATCGGTGCGCACCGCGTTGGAAACGATTTTGTTGCCCAGATAGCGTTGTTGGGCGCCGCCGGCGACATAGATGTTCTCGATGTGCGCACCCGAGTCATCGCAGGTTAGATCGTGCAGGTAACAGTTTTCAACCGTCGTGTTGCCGCGAATCACGGTAAGGGCCCGAGGCCAGCGGTGTATGTGCGCGCGCAATACATGCAGGGTCGCGCCGTCGTTTTTAATCGCCTGCAGCGAATCGCGGTTCTCGTGGTTGCCGTCAATTTCGCAGTCCTGCACCAGAATCCCCGTTACCGCTTCCGGCAACAGGATCCGGCTGGTTCCGTTGAATTTGCAATATCGTACCGTAATGTCGTTGGTCCGTATCGTCAGTACTGCCCCACTGGTGAAATTGCGGTTTTCGATGATACGGCTCCCGCCGTTGGATGCGCTAATCCAAGCCTCCGTCACGGTGACGCTTGAGACCCAATCGGTAAGGGAATGACCAGCCGGCACGCCGGTGTTCGTCGCGTCGATAAAAGAACCGTGCGTTCCTTCATAGTGAGGAATTTCGGTTTGGGCAGGCGCGGCCGGGCCGCTTACATTGCAGGAAACGTATGACGCCATCACAAAAACGGCAAGCGCGAGTTTACTGACGGTTTTCATTCATCCACCTCCAGACCGCATGGGGTCTGAACCTCTAGGCTCGCTGGAACGGCGCGCCCATATTCTTGACCCGCTTTAAAATGATAAAGCCCATCCGGTTGGATGGGCTTCGTTTTTCGCTCCCCCGCGGTGAATTGAACACCGGACAAAGTGGTTAACAGCCACTTGCTCTGCCGACTGAGCTACAGGGGAATGTAGCTTTTTCAAGCTCGCCTGACGTAGCAGGCGAGAGTTAAATTATCGCAAACGAAAAAAAATGTCAATACCGTTCGTTATTCTTCGGTAATTCCGGCGGTTTCGCGGACGCGGGAGCGGATTTCGTCGATGACGGCGCCGTACTGGGCTTCGATCGCCTTGTTGTTCTTGGCGAGGGCGTTTTGGTACTCGGGGTCCTGGGCGAGGGTCATTGGGACGTTTTGGCCGTAGCGGCGGGAAAGTTCCGCCTGTTTGGCCTTGAGCCGGGGGGCGAACTGCTGTTCGAGGGTCTTTATGATGTGTTCGCGCTCGGCGAGGTATTGCTCGAATATTTTACCGACTTGGCCAAAGAGGTTGACCATGCCCGCTTCGGGGAGGAGGGCGTCGAGGCCCGCTCCGATGCGTTCGGCCTTGGCTAGGTCGTCTGACACGGCGGGGAGGTGGAGGGCGGCGAGGAGGTTGGTTATGGCGCCTTCCCGGATCGAGTGGCCCTCTTTTTTGTCGTGATCTTTGAGCGCGGCTTGTAGGATCTCGGCGTCGCCCGAGGCGAGGTAGTCCCCGGCGGCCTTTTTACCCTTGTTTTTAAGTTCGCGGCGTTCGGCGCTTGCCTTGTCGCCGTGTATGTGCGCGGTTTTTTCCATCGCTATGTCGAGCGCGGAGCGGATTTCACCCATGTTGTTCCTCCATACACAATATAGCGTTTCTTTCGGTCAGAAGGCAATCGACGGGGATGTCGTGGCTCTCCGTCGGCACTCGCTCGACGATCTGAAAGTCGTGACAGGCGCCAGCAAGGGTGATTTCGGCCCGCCTTGCGTTATAGCGCCTAAGGAAGTCGGTGAGAAAGCGGTCGTAGTAGCCCGCCCCTTTGCCGAGCCGGTCGCCGTTTTTGTCGAAGGCGAGGCCCGGGATCAGGATGAGGAGGGGAAATCGTAGTTCCGTCGGGCTTTGTTCGGGCGTGATGTTGAGTTCCGGCGGGCTTAGTTCCGGCGTTCTGCTTAGTTCCGGCGCGAATATTAGCTCGGCGTCGGGGGCGGGTTCGCGGATGCCGAAGGCTCCTTGTACGAAGGGGCCGTGGGCGCTCGTTAGGCGGTAAAAGCCCATGCGGTCGCCAGTTACTTTAGGCGCCGCTACTATCGCGCCCCGGGCGAGGTAGTACTCGTTAAGTTCGTCGGTGGAAATTTCGCCGCCGTGGGACAAAAACGTAAAGACGGTTTTGGGTTCGGGAAATAGGCCCAGTTCAAGGCCGTCGAGGCTGACCGATCGATTTGCGTTCTCGTCGAGCGCCCTCAGCCTCTGGCGCATGCGTCGGCGGAGTTCGTCTTTCATTCGTCGCTTCCCGAGTCCTTTTCCGAGAGTGCCTGATACTGTTCCTTGAGGATGATGACGCAGTCGGTGCGGCTCGCGTTTCCGCGGACGATGTCCTCGGCGAGGGCGTGGCAGTTTGGCGCGCCGCAGCAGCCGCAGTCGAGGCCGGGCAGTCCCTCGTAGATCGCTTCCATGCGTTCCATCATCTCCATGGCCTTCTTATAGTCCGGGTCGAGGAGCAGGGCTGGGCGGGCGCTAAAGGGTTCGCTGCGGAGGCAGTTGATGGAAGAGGTTTGTTGATTCGGCGGCGTTATATCGCGCGTGCCGCTGAGTTCGCGCGTGGAATCTAGCTCGCGCGTGGAATCTAGCTCGCGGGCGTTTTTCATGGCTTTCTCGCGGTCGGCTATCGTGTGGCGCGCGCGCGAGGGGTTGACGGCGCTCAAGGGGCCGCCGACGCAGCCGTCCGGGCAGGCCATGAGTTCGAGAAACTCGATGCCGTCCAGTTTGCCGTTTTCCACGAGTTCAAGGATTTTGACGCAGCGGTCCATGCCGTCCACGGCGATGTACGCCGTTCCATCGGGAATGACCGAGGCTTCGGCCTCGCCGCCCGAGTGGCCCCAGGCGATTTCTTGATGTGTGACGCTTTCGGATGGTTGGTTCGCGGGCGCTTTATCCGCGGGCGTTTGCTCACTTCCCGGCGCGGTTTGCTCACTTCCCGGCGCCTCGGCACGGGCCTTGCTTAAGGCCGCGAGGATCGGTAGGTGGAGGTCCGCCATGCTGAAGACGCCGTCGATCGGGGAGGTGCCGCCCGCGAGCGGGGCGACGGCCTCGGTTATTTTTCCGGAGCAGGGTGTTATAAAGAAGCAGCCGATGTCGGCTTCGGTTAGGCTTGGGTTGAGTTTCAGTGCTTCCGCGCGAGCGAGGTGGCCCGCGAGGTCCATCGGGGCGATGACGGGCACGATGTGGTCGAGCAGGGTCGGAAAGCGGATCTGGACGAATTTGATGATCTTCGGGCAGCTCGAGGAGATGAGCGGGCGCGGGAGGGTTTTGCCTTTTTGCGCCGAAAGGAGTTCTCTCGTGGCGGCGGCGATCGCCGGGGTCGCGGCGGCGACGGGATAGACCGCGTCGAAGCCGATCGCGCGGAGGGCTTCGTGGATGGCGGGGATGCCGTAGCGCTCGGGAAACTGGCCGTAGAGGGAGGGCGCGGGAAGGGCGATCTTGAATGTGAAGCGGCCGAAGCCGGTTGGGTCGGTAAGCGCGGCGAGTGGGTTTGCCCGGGCTTTTTTTGCGTGGTTGGGGCACCGCTTGATGCACTCGCCGCAGTCGATGCAGCGCTCGTCCAGGATTAGCGCCTTGCCGTCGCGCACGCGGATGGCCTCCGCCGGGCACGCTGTGACGCAGATGGTGCAGCCCTTGCACGCGGTCTTGTCGAGTATTACCGAATGGAATCTCTTGCCGTCATTCGCCCCTTCGCTCATGCGCTCCCCGGTATGCGTATTTTCATCGTGACCGTCGTGCCCTTTCCGAGCTCAGTCTCTATCGTCATTTCGTCGGTGTTGCGCTTCATGTTGGGGAGTCCCATGCCCGCGCCAAATCCGAGTTCGCGCACCATCTCGGGCGCGGTGGACCAGCCGTCCTGCATGGCGAGTCCCACGTCCGCGATTCCGGGCCCCGCGTCGCGCATCACGATGGTGATGCAGTCGGGGTCGATCGTGATGTCGGCGTCCCCGCCGCCCGCGTGGACCACCATGTTGATCTCGGCCTCGTACATGGCGACCGCGGTCCGTTTGATGATTTCGGGCTGGATGCCGAGGCGTTGGAGGGTTTTCTTCATCTCCGAGGAGGCGTTGCCCGCGCGCGAAAAATCGTCGCCGGGCACACGATAGTGGTATTGCATCCGCTAGCCGCCGTCAGTCTATCTTCCGGATGCCGCCCTGCCTGACGCCCGCTTCGTAGAGTTTGCCGCAGGCGAGGAACAGGGGCAGTTTGGTCTTAAGGAGAACGATGCCGTTTTCCTTGGCCATGTCGATCATTTCCTGGTTCGGGGCCTTGCCCCTGACGAAGCAGATCGCCTCGATGTCCATGAGGATGGCGGTTCTGATGACCTGCACGTTCATGAGTCCCGTGAGTAGGAGCACCTGGTCCTTGACGAACGCCATCACGTCGCTCATCAGGTCGGCGCCGCAGGCCGAAAGGATCTCGACGCCGCGCTCGGTTCCCTCGACGATTTCCGCGTCGAGGGCATTCTGCACTTCCCGTATTGTCATGGGGGTAAGGATACCATGGTTCGAACCCGCCGTAAACCGGAAATACTGGCTTATCCACGGACGGCGAGCTGGCGGAGGTACAGGTCGGCGATCGCGAGGGCCGTCATCGACTCTATAACGGGGACGATGCGGGGGCATAGGCACACGTCGTGTCGACCCCGTACCTCGATGTCGCATTCGTTCCCGTCTACGTCGACGGTCTTTTGCTGTAGGGAGATCGACGGGACGGGCTTCACCGCCGCGCGGAAGGTCACGTCGGCGCCGTTGGAGATTCCCCCAAGGATGCCGCCCGCGTGGTTCTCCGCGAAGGTGGGTTTGCCGGTGGCGGGATCGATGCGCATCGGGTCGTTCCATTGGCTTCCGGTCATGCGCGCGCTCTCGAAGCCCTTGCCGAACTCGATGCCCTTTACGGCGCCGATCGAGAGGATCGCCCGCGCGAGCTCTGCGTCGAGCTTGTCGAACGCGGGCTCGCCTAGGCCGGCCGGGACGCCCGTCACGCGGCAGGATATGATGCCGCCCCCGCTGTCGCCCGCGCGCTTGAGCTCTATCACGCGCTCTACCATTTTCGCCGCGGCGACGGGATCGCACGCGCGGAACTGGTTCGCCTCGATGGCGCTTTCGTCGAAGGTTTGGCATACGATGCCCACGGCCTCGGCCGTCCACGCGAGCACGCGGATTCCCTTGGCGGCGAGAAAAGCCTTCGCGACCGCGCCCGCGGCCACGCGCGCGGCCGTCTCTCGGCCCGAGGACCTGCCGCCGCCCCGGTAGTCGCGGACGCCGTATTTCTTAAAGTAGGTAAAGTCCGCGTGACCGGGCCTGAATTTGGAGACGATGTCGCCGTAGTCCTCGGACTTTTGGTTGGTGTTGCGGATAAGCACGGCGATCGGCGTTCCGGTCGTTTTTCCCTCAAAGACTCCTGAGAGGATCTCGCAGGCGTCTGCTTCCTTGCGCGCGGTGCTGGCGGGGTTGAGCTTATCGGCGAAGTCGGCCTGGACGGGCGGAGTTCCGTCCGGGGCGTTCGGGGCATGGGCGCCGGGACGGCGGCGGTTAAGCTCGACCTGTATCATAGGCGCGTCGAGCGGGATTCCGGGCGGGCAGCCGTCGATGACGACGCCGAGCGCTGCCCCGTGGCTTTCGCCGAATGTGGTTATCCTGAAAAGCGTGCCGAAGGTGTTTCCCGCCATGTCCGCGTGTCTCCTTATAGAAACGCATACTAGCATTGAAGCGCGCGCCGGGACAAGCGGGCTGGAGGTTAGCTCGCGCCGGAGTTTAGCTCGCGCCGGAGTTTAGTTCGCGCGGGAACTTAGCCCGCTCGGCGCGATGTTAGCCCGTTACGCGTCCTTGACGGCGAACTTGGCGCGGAGGAGGAGCACGAGCTCTGCCATGCGCGGGTCGCGCTTGGACTCGATGTCGAGCTCGGTAAAGGCGTCGGGTCGTTCCTCGTCTAGCCAGTGGTACAGGCGTTCGGCTACTTCGCCCACCGAATCGGGCGAGCGGGAGATTTTGACCATGCGGAGCATCTCCGCGTCGCTGAACATCTTCCACTTTCCCCGGGTGATGATGTGATAGCTTGCGCCGCTCGGCGAGCGCTCGATGCGGTAGTCGGCGCTGGGTCGTTCCGTCGACTCCCCCGCGCCGGAATTGGCCCCTGCTTTTTTCGCCTTTGCGCCCTTTTTTTTGGGAGAGGCTTCCTCGGCGGCCATTTCGTTTTCTATCCGCTCAACTTCCATGTTATGCAGGTGAACGCCGGCCTGCTCGACGAGGAACGCGAGGCCCTCCTCGTCGAGTTCGGGTATCAGCGATATAAGCTCGCTCGCGAGTTTTTTATGGAGCGCGGATTCTTTCTTTTTTGCCATTCGATCCTCCCGTTACACTGGTGACGCGTTACCTATTGTAGCATTATTGCGCGCAAGGCGCAGGGGTTTCCGGCCGATAAAAGAGTCATGAAGAGAATCATCGGTTTAATTCTCGCCGTGCTCGCGGTATCGCTCGCGGGCGCACAGGACTTGACGGTGGGCACCGACGACGTCCGCATCGTGCAGAGCCCGGAAGGCGGCTACCATCTTTATATCCGCAAGAAGGGCGATATCGCCTCGGTTCTATTGACGGAGACGACCAAGGATCCCGCCATGCGCGCGGACAACTACGCCTATCGCGCCGTCGCGTGGAACCCGACAAACGGCGACGAGATCCGCTATCTGGATGGAAAGCCGATTCCTCAGGACAAAAAGGTCTTTAGCCTGATCGATTCCACGGTCGAGCGTTACGAGCCCTTGGGCGAGGCCTATCACATTTGGATTCCCTACGTGATCCTCTACGGGTATACCTGGTCGCGAAACGGCGAGGTTCAGGTTTTGGACGGTACCTTCCTCAATATCAGGGCCTTCGCGCGGCCCTACGCGGACTATACGGGATCGTTCAAGGACAATCCCTTTAAGCTGTCCGTGACTCAGCGGGCTCTGCCCCCGCCCAATCCGCCGATCGAGAAAATCTACATGAAGGATACGGTCGACGCCTTTGCGTCTATCGCGGCGGTCTCCTCCGGCAAGACGCTGTACGCGAAGGGCCCCGACGACATCGTCCCGATGATCAAGTCCGCGCTTTTGCCGCCCGCGGGCAAGAGCCTGGACCTCGTGTTCGTCATCGACTCGACGGAGAGCATGACCGACGATATCGGCAAGCTTCGCGAGATCCTGGAACCGGCGCTCGCGTCGATGCTCGCCGAGTATCCTTCCTGGCGGATCGGGCTCGTTCTCTACAAAGATTATTTCGAGGACTTTCTCGTCAAGAAAGCCTGTCCCTTTACCGCGAACCTCGGCGCGTTCAGAAAGGCGCTCGGCGCGTTCCGGGTGCAGGGCGGCCGCGATATCCCCGAGGCGGTGTACGAGGCCCTCGACGGGGCGCTTGCCTACGAGTGGAACCCGCTCGCCGACCGGAGGATTATCCTGATCGGCGACGCGCCCCCGCATCCCCGCCCGCGCGGTAAGATAACGAAGGAGATAGTGGAGTCCGCGGCCGCCGCCAAGGGCGTCTCCGTAAACGTGATCATCCTGCCCCACGGCGAAACGTACTGAGCTTATCTCGCCGGGGAACAACGATAGCGTTGTCTAGTTCCGGCAAAAAAAAACGGCGCGTTGATCCCCGATCGGGGCAACGCGCCGTTTTT
>JACCEE011279291.1_pt1 | contig 11068 bp, 11 predicted proteins | sample 7449931 | NCBI WGS metagenome assembly JACCEE01 (sample SAMN15323457, study PRJNA562643) | freshwater metagenome | isolation source: river surface water | place: USA:Blue River Watershed | collected 2017-08-19 | reverse complement strand
GTATATGTTTTAAAAGAAATATATTTGAAAAAGATTTTTTTGATATTATTAATAATAGTAATTCTTTTAAACATTGTTTTAATTCAGATGATTATATAATTTCAAGATATTTATCAAATAAAAAAATTAAATTTATAAAACCAGATTTAGATTTCGAACATAAGTTAATAGAATATTCATTTAAAGATGATCCTTTATGGAAACAAGATAATATTGATCATGAAAATAGATATAAAATGTGTAAAGTATATTTAGATAACAAAAATGTATTATTTAAAACTAACTTTTAAATTAAGTACTTTTTGCTAGCGCGAGTGCCCATAACTTAAGACCCCTATGGGGTCTTAAGTTTGGCACTTTATGGTACGTTTATTTATTTGATGAAATATATAATATATATTATATGAATAATAATAATTTTGAGGATATTTTAATGACATATATTAAAAATTTATTTGAAAAATATGATAATAATATTATTAGTTATTTTAAAGCAAATAATAAATTTTTACATATGAGTCTTGATAAAAATGAGAATTTATTTATTTTAAAAGCTAACAATTTATCTGAAAATCTTATACATACTGATAATATAATTAATATGATTATTCATAATCTTGATTATTTTATCTTTGATTATAATTTTACATTTAAAATATGTGTTAAAAAGAAATTTAGAATTGATAAACCATTTTTATCTAAAACTATTGATGAATTAAAAAATAATTGGAAAGATATTAAAATATATAATTACAATGTTGGTTTTAATACAGTTATATTCTTTTATAATGATAAGTTATATTATGTTGATAAATTTAATATTCCAAATATTAGACTTATTACAGATGATAAATATATTAATCAATTAGTTGAAAAATCTGATATACCTTTTAATAATAATATAATAACAAATGTTATAATTTGTTCACATAAAGTTGGCCATATAATGTTTTATAAGAATAATACTATTTGTGAAGATATATTTTTAGAAAAATCTGACAATGTTTATTATTCGTGTTTTGATGAACTTATATTTGATTTAGAAAATTTATCAAACTTAAATGAACAAAAAAAAAGAATAACTAGTGGAGGTTTTATAATTTCTTATAAAGATAATGATTTTATATTAAATACATATATTTATCAAAAGATACAAGATATTATACCTCCTTTTAAAAATATTAATAAATGTTTTCTAGAACTTTATAAAAATGATAATCTTAGTTTTATAATTAATTATATGTCTCCTTATCCATTTGACATTATAAAGAGAGTAAATTTTTCAATAAAAACTTTATCTAGAGAATTTTTAAATATTTATCATGTCACTAGAAAGAAGGCAAATGCAGAATTATATAATATTTTAAGCAATAATTATAGAACTATCTTATTTGATCTACATAAAATTTTTATTTATACACGTAAAAGTGAAGAAAGTGTAGTAACAAAGATAAATAATATTGTAAATAGTGATGAAGAATTTAATGAAAAAAAATCATTGAATCATGATATTATTTATAAATATCTCAAAAAAATTAATATAGGATTACTTTGTGATATATTTATTGATAGAATAGAACTATTAAATAAAATTCAAGATATAACAATAGATATGAATAACGTAAGAATGAATTGTAATGAATTTAAAATATTATTTACTGATTGTATTCATACTAAAACCATGTCACATTTATTAAAATTATATTAATTTTTATTTATTAAATATATAAATTTGCGTAAAATAAATAAAAATATATAAAATTTATTTTTTTCTAATATATAATTATATAATAATGTCTCAAATGAATGGAGGTGCCAGAAAAGGCAAAAAAGGCTCAAAGAAAGGCTCAAAGAAAGCTCAAAGAGGTGGCGTTGGATGTGTTTCTCCAAAAGTAGCAGCTTTTGATTCTCGTGGAGAAAGACGTTGCGTATCTAATTTATGCGCAATAAGCAATCGCACAATCGTAAACGACAACGCTCCAGAATGTGGAGATAACTCTGATTTAGCAAAAGATTTTGTACCAAGAGAATACTACGAACAACAATTACAATCTGCTAGAGCAAACTTAAAAGGAACTGAAGTCGATTTCAATTCACTTGGTCAAAGAAAAGAATATGTACCAAATCAAAATGTTAAATTTGTAGGTGGTGCTAAACGTCGTGGCTCAAAGAAAGGATCCAAGAAAGGCTCAAAGAAAGGTGGTGCCAAAAAGGGCTCAAAGAAAGGATCAAAGAAAGGAAAGAAATATTAAATTATTTATTTTTAATAAAATATAATTAATATATTTTATTAATATATATATATATATATATAAATGTTACAAAAATGGTGGTAAATCTAAAAAAGCAAAAAACATATGAAAGGTGGAGATGTTAAAATGGTAAAAGGATGTATTGAATTTACTAATATCGATGTACCGTAAAGTGCCTAATTTAAAAGCCCCTTTTTAAATTAAGAACTTTTCGCTAGCGTGAGTGCTCATAACTTAAGACCCCTAGGGGGTCTTAAGATTGGCACTACGCGGTACCTCAAGCAAAAAAAGATATTTTATCTTTATTACAAACAGAAAATTCACAAGAAGAAATAGATAAATTAAAAAAAGAATTAGAAGATCTTAAACAATTTGAACAAAGTGATTATTGTTCAAAATTTGCTGTATATGATTTAAAAACAGCAGAAGAAGCTATAAATAGAGGTAAACAAAAAATTAGTGCTATTAATAATATATTAACACAAAAAAGAAATAGTTTAAACTCAACAGATCAAAAATTATGGGGTGGTAAACGTCGTATCTCTAAAAAGGGCTCAAAGAAATCCTCAAAGAAAGGTTCTAAAAAAGGTGGTGCTAAAAAATCATCAAAAAAAAGTTCTAAGAAAGGATCCAAGAAAAGTAAAAAATATTAAATTTTTATTTAACTAATAAAAAAATAAATAAGTATTTTATTTTGCTAATTTAGAACATTTAGATTGAATAATTTTAAATTTTTGAATAAGTGTTTCACAACATTCTAAGATTAGATCAGATGGTTTTTTCTTTCCATCTGTTTCTATTTTAAGAGTAACACTTTTAATATTATGATCAGGTTTAGATACTGCTGAGAATAGAGCTAAATCTTGAACTTCATAATTTAATACTTCTCCAATAGTATGATCTTCATCATCAAGTACTAATACTAATACATCGCTATTATTATCTATTTCTTTTGATTTAACCTTTCGATCAATTTCTATTTTTAAATCATTAAATTTCTTTACAAGATATTCACAGCAATTATCTAGAATAGAATATTCTGTTTGGGAACCACGAGACTTAAGAAATAGTTCTCCTTTTTTAAAAACTGTTTCACCATTATCTTTTACTTCATCATCATATGTAGCCCACGCATTTGCACAAGCACAATAAATAGTATGCATATCACCAACTGCAAGAGATGCTGTCATCATACATTTGAATGTATCATTTGGTCTAAGAAGAATAATAAGAATTGGTGTTTCTGGATCATACATTTCTACTTGTTCATCATCAATATAAACTTTAATATCTTTTGTAGTTACAGGTTTAATCTCATTTGAGTTATTGTGAGAATTAATATAGATTTTTATATTCTTTTCTTCTGGATGTTTTTCACGATTTTGATCTGCAAAATTAATATTCTTCCAATATTTATTATGAAGAAACGATAATTTAGATGGGATATTAAATAGTGGTAATTGAGAAAGACGAAGTTTCATATAATCATTATTAAATGCTACACAAGTATTTTCTTGTATATCTATATTTGCTGGATTAAATGCATGTATTGGTATGTTATTTGCACATACACGACGAAGTGTTGATAGAATTTTAAAATTACAATCTTTACCTGTGAATTTTAATCCAAGCTCACTTGATTGGTGACCTTTCTTTTTATTAAAACTTAATTGTTCAACATTAATATCGTATTTATCTAATTTATCGTCCTTATTTGATGAACCACCTTTTGGCATAGTTTCTTTGGATTTTGATTTGCTCATAATATATTATACTTAAACATAAATATTTAAATATAATTATAAATTATTTTAGTTTCATCTTTTTTTAATCCCTTAATAACCCCCTTTAAAAATAGGTCGTTTGTTATTAAAATATTTTTATATATAATTATTTTAATAATGTTTGGATTTTTATTCTATAGTCCTAGATGTGAAAGCTCTGCTAATTTTATTAGAATAATTACATCAGAAAAAATAAATAATTTATTTAATCTTGTTTCTATTGATACTATGTCTACTGAACAACTTATATCATTGGGTATTAAAAAAACACCAATGCTTGTTTTAAGAAATCAACAAAACCAAACTGTTGGTGTTCACGAAGGACAATCTGCTTTTGAGTGGTTAAATAATTTAATTCAATTTAGAAGACAAAATATGATGAATATGGTTGAACAAAATAGAAAAAAATTAATTCAATCAAATATAGCTCAACAAATGAATAAAGATAATGTTGCTGGTAGATCAGATGAATTAACAGGTATATCTGATAATTTTGCATATGTTAATGTAGATTACGTTCCAACAAAATCTTTTCTTCCATATGGTCAAGATAATGATTTCAAAATTCTTACTTTTAAAGATAATCAGGGAAAAATATCTGAAAATGAAATGAAAGGAAAAATTAATGAATATAATTCAATGAGAGGTAAAACAGATAATGAAATTAAAAATACGATTGATACTCAATTAAAAGCAAATATTATAAATCAAATGCAGCAATAATATTGGAACAATAATATATTTTTGTGAAAAATAAAAATATATAAAATCCTGATTATATTATATTATATGAGTAGCTCATCTAATGAGAATATTGTCGATTATTTTGAGAAAGAGAATGAAAATTTAATAGATTGGTTTGATATTGAAATAAATCAAACAGTTAATTCAAATGATAAACAGGATGATAATGATAATAATGATGATTATCATATTATTGAAGATTTAGTTGATGATTATGATTTATTGCAAATATTAAATGAAACATCTAATTTATCAGAAAAAAAAGAAATAAAAGAAATAATAGATACAACTATGAATACAACATTTTTAATTGAAAATAAAAAACAAATACAAGAACCACAAGAATTAAAACATGTTATAATTGATATTCCAGAATCTGAATGTTTTGTAGAAATTGTCCAAGTAACTGTTCAAGAGAATGTTCAAGAGAATGTTCAAGAAACTGTTCAAGAGAATGTTCAAGAAACTGTTCAAGAAACTGTTCAAGAGAATGTTCAAGAAACTGTTCAAGAAACTGTTCAAGAGATAATAAATAATCAAGAAGATATGAAAGAATATCAAAATGATTTATATAATTATTTAAATTTAAAATATTGTAGTTTATTAAATAGACTTAGTATAATAAATAATTACATTTTTAATAGACCATATATGCATAGATTTGGTAATACAATAAATAATCTGTACAATAGAGTATATTACTTTTTTGAAAATAATATGAATATGATATATAATATTGGTATTTATTTTGGAATATATGGATTTGTTAGAATTGGATATAATTTAATTATTCGAAATCAATATAGATATATAAGAAATTGTATTAGAAATGTTAGATATTATTTATATAATGTTTTTTCATAATATTAAGATTGTTTAATATATTTATAATATTTTTCCTAAATGCTCATTGCGTATATAATTTATTTAAGAATACTATAATTATTATATAATAATGTCTAACGAACATATAATATCTGAATTAAAAACAAAAAAAAATGATCTTATTGAATCATTTAACAAAATATCAATAAATATGATAACGCATCTTGGATTAGAATTTAAAGATTCTATTTTTAATAAAAATAAAATAATGATAAAAAATTATTTTAAATTTAAACCAAATGAAGTTATTATTATGTTTTTAGATAATATTTATGCTGATGATGTTTATAGAAAAAATATTAAAGACGGTAATGATAATTTTTTTTTAACTCAATCATATGATAATATGGTAAATGCTGGTTATGAATCCCGTATTTTTGAATTTAAAGATATTTGGGGTAAAATGTCAAATAATACAAAACTTATTGTTAAAGATTCTATGAGTATGTTAGTTGATCATTGTGAATTATATCTTGATATTCTTTCACAAATTAATAAATTAAAATAAATTTCTAAATATTTAAATTAAAATATATTTTTAATTTAATAAATTGAATAAACTATTTAACATAATTGTTTATTAATATATATTATAATTACAATGAGCACACAAAATAACAACACACAAGATGTTAAACAAGATGACAAAACTGAACAAACTAATAAAATGATTTATATTTATCAAAATCTTTTTGTATCATCTGTACTTTCTATTGTTGATTCAGTAAAAAAGATATCTCTTGAAAATAAAGACAATATACCATCTGAAAAGAAAAACTCACATGAAAATCTTCGTAAAACTTGCGAAGATATTATAAATCAATATAAAAATCAAACAAGTGATGTAGATCAAGTAAAGATTATTAAAAAAGTTTTTAAAGTTCTTACTCAATATAAAAATCTTGTCAAAGAACATGATTATAGTCTTTTTACTGTAAGAACTCCAGAAGGTAAAATTATGACACTAATTCCAGGGCTTAATGTTAATCTAGTAGTTCCATTTCTTAATGATGAACAAAAGGTAGAACTTTGGGAAAATGTAGAATCAATGTTTGTTACATCTGTAAAGATGGTTTATCTTATGACAGATGAATCACGTCATTCAAAAGATATTCTTGAATTAGTTGCAGATTTTGAAAAGAGAATTGTAAAGAAATTTCAAAATAACTTTTTTATGGGTCTAAATGCCAAAGAAGGAGGAGAAAATGCTGTTAGCATGGATCAACTTATGTCAAATGATATTGTTATACCAGGAACAGAAGCAAAATCTGGAATTCTCGGAAATCTTGGTGTAGATAAACTCATGGATGTCAATAATCTCACAAATGAAATTAAGAAATTTGATGAAAACGATATTAACGATACAATTAGTACTCTAACATCAATGCTTGGAAATGATAATGATATTAAAGATGTATGTTCAACTATGGTAAAATCAGTACTCGATGATATTAAAACAAATGGAATTGAAAATATGTTTTCAATTGCTGAACGCGTATCAAGCAAAATTGGCAACAAGATTGATCCAGACAAAATGGCTAAAACAGCAAGTGGTATGAATAATCTTATTAAAAATAACAGTGATAAACTAAAAGAAATGAAAGATGAAAATGGTAATGCAATTGGAGAAGATTTTCTTAAACAATTTGAAGGAACATTTAATATGGCAAAAATGTTCCAAGGATTAGGTAAATAAAGTTGTAAATAATAAAATACAGTAAATTATTTAATTAATCAAAAAATATATATAAAAATAATTTATTTATCTTAATTGCGATATTAACCATTTAATATAATATCACTAATATTATATTAATGAATATTTGGGAAATAGTAACATTGAATGATCTTATTAAAATATTAAAAGAAAATGAAAATAAATTTGTAATAGTAGCAATTACACTTGAATCTACTCCACAAAATATTATAAAATCTATTAAAAAATTTCTTAAAAAATATGCAAAAATTTATGAAAACTTAACATTTCTTTATTATCAAGCAAATATCAAAGATCTTGGTCGTAGTTCATTATTAGTTAAGAATCCAGACGAATATCCATTTGTTTATCATGTATATAATACAAAAGATATATTTGTATCTGTAAATAGAGCAAATGAAACTACTATTTATGAAGCATTTACAGCAGTAGAAGAATATTATAAAAAAGATTTACAAGCATTTTTATTAAATAAAAATGAAAATGAAAATAATATAAATGTAAATAATCACAATGATAAAGAAGATAAAAGTAATATACAAATAAATCAAACTAATATGAATGCAAATCTGGAAATTGATGAACGTCAAGCCGATATGGATAGAAGAGCACTAGAACATCAAAAATTATTAGATAGAATTGTTTTATTTGAAGAAAAGAAAAAAGATTATAATATTAAATTTTTAGGAGATATACAAAAAAGAAAAAAAGATGAACAAAAACAATAATCCATAAAAACAACATAACAAGTTAACTAATAAAAAATCATTTTAATTAATATATAATAATATTATATATTAATGGCTGATAAATTTTGGATAGAAAATCCTTCAGTACTAATTAAAAATTATGATAAATTTTTACCAAATAGAAAAATGACAATAATTGAACAATTAAATTCAATTACTTTATTTTGTATTTATGCATTAATTCTTTTAAAATTAGTTGGATTATTAAATAATGTAACTGGAATATTTTTTATTGGTATAATTGTTATATTAGTTATATTATATTTTAATAAATATAATAATGTTTTAGATGATAATGATGAAAGATTTGAAGTAGAAAGTGGTTATTACGATTCCGATAATTATTTAAAAGTAGGCAAATTTTATTCTGAAAATAATAGAAATAAAGAGTTAGATAAAATGGTTTATGAAACATCTAAGAAAAATCAAAAAATTCTTGATGTACCAAGAGAACCAACTGTTGATAATCCATTTATGAATCCTATTTTAAATGATTTTAATACAGAAAATGTTCCATATCCCGTAAATGCTGACGATGAAGTAATTAAAGAAAAAATAAATCTAACTTATAATAAAGATTTATTTAGAGATGTAAATGATTTATATGATGCTAAGAATGTAGAACGTCAATTTTTTACAATTCCTGGCGGATCTATTCCAAATGATCAACAAAAGTTTGCAGAATGGTGTTATAAAACTCCATATACATGCAAAGAAGATTCAAAGAATTGTGTTGTATTTGATGATATCAGATACAGAAACAATTATAAATAAAAGAGATTTTTTATAAGAAATTATCTTTTATTTATAATTCTTAGAGAAATATTCTCTAAGAATATTTCTTAAACAATTATAAATATTATTTGGATAATATATTATTAACAATTCTTAGAGAAAAAATAGTAAATTAAATAAATAAAAAAATTAAAAATTAAAATAATATATGTATATATTATTTTATGTCTGAATCTTATAAAGAAAAATATTTAAAATATAAAAATAAATATTTAAAATTAAAAAATAGAAAAAATATTACTGGGGGTACATTAGAATATTTAAAAAGAAATATAGAATACAATGATTTATTTGGTACTGTAGAAGAAAAAAATAATATTAATAATGATCCATATTGTCAAGAAATTTTAAAACTATTCAAAGATAAAAAAGAAAATATAATGAAAATAGATACTATAATTGATGATAAAATAAAAAATTTAAATAATCCTGATAAACAACTTGGTGGAGGAAAAAAAGGGCAACTTTGGTTAAATATTATTAATAATGTATTATTTCCAAATAAACATGGTATAATACCAGATAAAACAAATGCAAGTATTGTTATGTCTGAACTATCAGATCCATTTATAGATGACCCTAATGCACGTTATGCTGGTATAATTTGTTGGTGTAATAACCTAGAACAAAGTATCGATAATATGAATGAAACTAATAGAATATTAGATCCATATACTGGAAATAGAGGTATTTATATTTTAATTCAAGATACAGCAAAATGGGATGAATCAAGTTTTGGTACAGGTGTCGGACAAGTACATGGATTTTTACATAGTCAATTTAAAAAATACATGAGAGAGTATGAAAATCATGAAATTGTATGTTTATCAGGATTTTCTATATTTCTAAAAACAGAAAACGATGTTAGAAAATGGTGTATTAAATATAGTAGTAGATCTTTAAATGAAGAAGAAACACAACCAAATAATCTAAATAAATCAATGATATATGGTGAAATATTTATTTCAAATATGGTAACCTATTTGTGGATGCACAATGGATTCAATCCAGGAACTTCAGCAACGAATATAAAATATAATCCAGTATATAGTTCTATAATACAATCTGGAGAAGATAGTTGGACAACAATAGATTTAACTGGAATAAATGTAATTACAAATGAAGGACATTATAATATAATAGATTCTAGCTTTAAAATTACTAAAGTATTAACTTCATTAGATGCATCTGGAAATAAACTTACGTTAAATAATGTATTTAATTCAGAACAAAAAATGTTTATACTACAATTACCTGCTTCAAAACAACAATTATTTTTAAATAATTTTGAAACAAAATTAAAATTACTATCATACTTTCCAATAAATGATAGATTATTTTATGCATTAAAATTAATACATTCTGAAATACCCCCAACATTAAAACCTTCTGGCTATTTACCAAAATTAGAATTATTGCAACAATTTTTAACACAAGAACAATTAGATGCAATAAATATACAACCTAGTAGTTTACATATAAATGAAACATTACAATATCTTAATCTTAGATAATATTATATTTTAAAAAGTAATGTAGAGTACAAAATTTAAATCGCTTAGGGGGTCTTAAGTTTAGCATTGCACTATACCATTAACATGATAAAATTCTTTTTCAATTGTACCAATACAACTCCAATATTTCATTGTACCGGAAAAATTTATATCAATATTATCTTTTTTTACATATTTATCTTTTATTTTATTAAAATAATATTCTACAGAAAAATTATCAAATGCTTGTGTTTTATTTTTATAAAACGATATGTTTTTATCAATAATATTATTTATCTCATCAGATTCAATAATATTATCATTAATATCTGTAACTTCTATTATACGATATTTATCTGTATAATATACAGACTTATCAAAATCAACTGGTGTTTCAATATTTAGAAAATAATATAACCAGTTATCTTTAATTGTTTTTACTTCTCCAAGTAGTTCTATTTTATAAAGTAGGTGTGAAGTGTAGGTATATCCATACATAGTAGTCATTTTTTATACTCTTAAATAAATAATATTAATAATATTAATAATATATATATTTCAATTTTTTTATTATAAATAATATATATAAATGAGTGATTATCAACAAAAATACATGAAATATAAAAATAAATACAATGAACTTAAAAAT
>JACCEE010091108.1_pt1 | contig 11068 bp, 10 predicted proteins | sample 7449931 | NCBI WGS metagenome assembly JACCEE01 (sample SAMN15323457, study PRJNA562643) | freshwater metagenome | isolation source: river surface water | place: USA:Blue River Watershed | collected 2017-08-19 | reverse complement strand
GAACCGGCGGTGATAAAAGAAAAAGTACGGGCTATTTTGCACCAATACGGTCAAGGTTCGGGACATGTGTTTAATTTAGGACATGGCATTTTACCGGATGTTAATCCTGAGCATGTGAAGGCGATGGTTGATGCGGTACATGAATTAAGTCCAGCTTATCATCCGTCACGTTAAAAAATTGACTATGCGTGATAAATATGAATAAAATCATTGTGTTATTAGGGTTTTTCGGCGTTGCCGGCGTTGGTTATGCACAGCCGCTTAAATCAGTTATGCCAGAAAAAAATGCGCCGCAAGCGATTAATATCGAAGTGTATCGAAGCCCTAGCTGTAGTTGTTGCGGTAAATGGGTTGCGCATTTACAGCAAAATCAATTTCAAGTTAAAGACATTGTGACTGAGAATGTTCAAGCCATTAAAGATAAATATGGTGTTACTAGTGAAATAGCCTCCTGTCATACCGCGTTAGTGAATGGTTATGTGATTGAAGGGCATGTTCCGGCTAATGACATTAAAAAACTGTTAAAGCTTAAAACGGATGTCATTGGCATTGCGGTGCCTGCGATGCCTGTGGGTACACCCGGTATGGAAAATAACGGTAAACAAGATGCTTACAACGTGATAAGTTTTGACAGAGCTAAACAACAGAAAGTTTTTTCTCACTACGCGGAGCAACAATGATTTTAGCAGGCGATATAGGTGGTACTAAAACGTTATTGGCGTTGTATCAGCAACAGGACTCTGGTTTAAATTGCTATAAAAAACAACAGTATGTGAGTGCTGATTTTACTAGTTTTGATGAAATATTAACTGACTTTATTGTCGGCGAAAAAGTTGATAAGGTTTGCATAGGTGTTGCAGGTCCTGTAATGGATGGTATTTGTCGCACGACAAATTTACCCTGGGTATTAAAAGCAACAGCGATTGCCGAGCAAACTTTGGCAAAGCACGTTGTGTTGTTGAATGATTTAGAGGCGATGGCGTGGGGTGTTTTGAATTTGCCAGCGCAGGATTTTTTTGAGCTTAACGAGTCTGCGACACAAAAGCTGGGTAATGTTGCGGTGTTAGCGGCGGGAACCGGTTTAGGCGAGGCGATTGCGGCATGGGATGGGCAAAAATATCATGTGATTGCTACCGAGGGGGGGAATACTGATTTTGCGCCGAATAATGAGGAAGAAATTGCGTTGTTGCGCTATTTGATGGCCAAGTATCCTGAGCATGTGTGTTATGAGCGCGTATTGTCTGGAACTGGCTTGGTCAATTTGTATGGTTTTTTAAAAACTATTGATTACGCGCCAATAAATCCTGAAACTGAACAACAGATGTCAATTGACAATCCCGCAAGTGTTATTAGTGGGTTAGGAATGAGTGGAAAAGATGTCTTATGCCATAAAGCGTTAGCTATGTTCTGCCGTATCTATGGCGCGGAAGCGGCTAATTTAGCGTTAAAATGTTTGCCTTATCGTGGAGTGATTGTAGCAGGCGGGATTGCGGCAAAAATATTACCGTTTATGCAGCAAGGCGCGTTTATGCAAGGCTTTTTAGCGAAAGGGCGTTATCGGTCAGTTTTAGAGCCTATCTCTGTTAAGGTTTGCCTCAATCCTGAAGCGGCGTTGTGGGGAGCGGCTTCTTACCTTACGCAATTAGAAAAATAACAAGGTTTGGCTATGATGAAAATTGACATCGTTAAGCAGGTAACAGACATGGAATAGTTTGCATAGTAAAAAAGAATCGGAGCTAACTGTTTGTCAGCTCCTAACAAGAAAATTCTTATAAGTCATTTAGTCCAGATAGACCATCAACTGACCAATTGTCAGCATCAGAAGCCCCTGTCATATCTTTTTTATTCTTGTACTTAATATTGCAGGCGTAGCGTTTAGTGACCGTTGCTGCACCTTTAGGGGTGATTTTAATATCAGCATTAATCATGTATTCATAATTACCTACTGCCCATGAGTTAATTGGGGTTGCTGGAAAATTAATCAAAAAGTCTGAGCCTAAATCTTTTGTGATGTAATCGTTGCACTGCTTGAATGCAAGACGAGTCATATCTGTAGAGACGGGGATTTGGCTGCCGTTATCGTCAGTTTCTTCAAGGAATGCGTCCGATGCGATGACTTTGTAAACAATGGGCATTACTAATTTACTTTGAAATACTAAGAGGGCGACTAGGCATACCACGAAAAGGGCAATTTTAAGACGTATATTCATGTAAGTTTAAGCTGGGGTGAAGTTAGAAAAGATGATTTTAACAAAAGATAGTGATCATCGAAGAAAAAGTTAATTTAAAATACATCTGCGGCATAGTAGGTTTTTTTTGTGCAATCACTGAGTGTGAAAACACTTAAGGATAAGTCGATTTTTAAATTTATTGGATAAAAAATAAAATAAAAAACATATAAATATCAAATAATTAAGTTGTAGTTTAGGTGAAAAATAAATTCTTTAAGTCATTGTAATGTGCTTTTGACTTGACAGGATTTGACGAACTGGTAAACTCACGACCCAGAGCATGGAAGCGAAGGAGCCTAATTCAAATTTAAAGAAGGCTTTGGTGTCAAGGATAAAAACAAGAAGCTTTTAGCTGTAATAGTTAAAAATTTTAATAATATTTAGGAGGTAGAAATGGCAGCTACAACTGAGTCAGTTAAGGCTGATGCTACAGAAGCACCGCTGTTAAACAAAACGAACCTGATTGCTGGGTTTATGTTGTATTTAGTGTTTTATTCATTTATTCGTTGGTATGAAGGCGTTTATGGTTGGTCAGCAGGTCTTGACTCATTCGCGCCAGAATTTGAAACATACTGGATGAATATGCTTTACATCGAGTTAGTTATCGAAGTACTGTTGTTCTCAGCGATCAATGGTTACTTATGGAAAACTCGCGATCGTAAAGTGATGTCAATTACTCCACGTGAAGAATTGAGACGGCATTTTACTCACTGGACATGGTTAGTAATGTACGGTTGGGCTATTTACTGGGGTGCTAGCTATTTCACAGAGCAAGATGGTACATGGCATCAAACAATTGTTCGTGATACTGACTTTACACCAAGCCATATCATTGAATTTTATTTGTCATATCCTATTTACATTATCACTGGTACTGGCGCGTTTATGTATGCAAAAACTAGATTGCCTACATACCAAGAAGGTTTGCATTTAATGTATTTGGTTTCTGTTGTTGGTCCTTTCATGATTCTGCCAAACGTTGGTTTGAATGAGTGGGGTCACACATTCTGGTTTATGGAAGAGTTGTTTGTTGCGCCATTACACTACGGTTTCGTATTTTTTGGTTGGGCAGCTCTGGCTATCATGGGTGTTGTGAACACAGAAGTAATGACAATTACAAAATTACTGAAAAAAGACTTGGCCTAATACAAAACTGCTAAGTTGAACATACTATCCTCCTTTGAATATGCTCTGTGTTTTTTAACGCCGAGCATATTGAGGAAAAGATAGTAACATAACAAATATAATTTTAATCTTTAGGAGGTAAGCTAATGAGCGCATCTCAATCAGCTGTAAGATCGCGTGCGGAAGCGGTACAAGTTTCTCGTACGTTTGACTGGATGATTCTTTTTACATTATTTACTGCCGTTCTCGGTGGTTACCATATCCACTACATGTTGACTGGTGGAGACTGGGATTTCTGGACTGACTGGAAAGATAGACGGTTATGGGTAACTGTTGCGCCTATCGTTTCTATTACATTCCCTGCCGCTGTTCAGGCTTGTTTGTGGTATAGATACCGTTTGCCTTTCGGTGCTGTTGTTTCTGTGTTAGCGTTGTTGTTAGGTGAGTGGATTAACAGATATTTAAACTTCTGGGGCTGGACATATTTCCCTGTTAATTTTTGCTTTCCATCTAACTTAATCCCAGGTGCTATCGTTCTTGATGTTGTGTTAATGTTGTCAAGCAGCTTAACTGCAACTGCTGTTATCGGTGGTTTAGCTTATGGTCTGTTATTCTATCCAGGTAACTGGCCTATTATTGCGCCTTTGCATGTTCCTGTTGAATACAATGGCATGATGATGACTTTAGCTGACTTACAAGGATACCACTATGTACGTACTGGTACTCCTGAATATATCAGAATGGTCGAAAAAGGTACTTTGAGAACTTTCGGTAAAGACGTAGCTCCTGTGTCTGCGTTCTTCTCTGGTTTCGTTTCTATTATCATTTACTTCTTGTGGCATTTCTTCGGCAGATGGTTTTCAAAAACTGATTTTGTCGATAGTTCTAATGTCTAGGTCTTTAAAGTCAAGATAAATGAAAATAAGAGCTGGTGATAGATAATATCGCCAGATAATCTAAAAAATAGATTCTCTAGTAATAGAGGAGGATATATGAAAATAATAAAAGACAAGGTTGCTAAATTGTCCTTTGTCGCATTGCTGATGTCACTTACAGCAGCGATGTTTTACACACCAACTGCGTCAGCTCACGGTGAAAAATCGCAAGCAGCTTTTATGCGTATGCGGACTATACACTGGTTCGACTTAAACTGGTCGAAAGATTCTGTAGCTGTTAACGATACAATGACGATTTCTGGTAAATTCCATGTTTTTGCTGGTTGGCCTGAAACTGTTGATAAACCTGAAGTTTCGTTTTTGAACATCGGTATTCCAGGACCAGTATTTATCCGTGCAGGATCTTGGATTGGTGGGCAGTTAGTTCCTCGTTCAGTATCATTGGAATTAGGCGAAACTTATGAGTTCAAAGTATTGTTGAAAGCACGCCGTCCTGGTGATTGGCATGTTCATACAATGATGAACGTTCAAGGTGGTGGTCCTATCATCGGTCCTGGTAAATGGGTAACTGTTACAGGTTCAATGAGTTCTTTCGTTAACAATATCACAACGTTAACTGGCGAAACTATCAACTTAGAAACCTACAACTTAAGCAACATCTATTTCTGGCATGCCTTATGGTACGGCCTTGGTTTAGCGTGGTTGGCTTTCTGGATTAAACGTCCGTTGTTTGTTCCTAGACACATTGCTGTAAGCAGTGGTAAAGCAGATACGTTGATTTCAGCTACCGATAAAAAAGTTGCAATCGGTTTTGCTGTAGCGACAATCGCTATTGTTGCTGGTTCTATGGGTACAACCAATGACAAATATCCCGTAACCACACCACTTCAAGCTGGTTTGTTGCGTGGCATGAAGCCAATTGAAATGCCTGAGTCTACAGTATCTGTGAAAGTTGATGATGCTTCTTACCGTGTACCTGGTCGTGCAATGCAAATGACATTAACGATCACAAATAACGGTGACTCAGCGGTTCGCTTGGGTGAGTTCAACACGGCATCGGTACGTTTCTTAGACCCTGCGGTATTGCAAGATGAAACCGGTTATCCTGATGACATCTTAGCTGAAGAAGGGTTAACTGTAAGCGACAACAGTCCATTGAATCCTGGTGAAACAAGAACTGTTGAAATCACAGCTTCTGATGCGGCATGGGAAGTTTATCGTTTAGCTGACTTGATCTATGATCCAGACAGCCGTTTTGCTGGTTTGTTATTCTTCTTTGATGCAGAAGGCAACCGTCAAATGGTTATGGTTGATGCTCCATTAATCCCATCATTTATCTAATGAAAAAGTACCTAAAGATATAACATTTTTAGGTAGGGATAAAAACCCTCACTATCAGTATGATGGTGGGGGTTTTTTTTATTGGAGACATAGATATGCAAACTATTTATACAATTCAAGCTCTAACCGCAATTATTAAACTTTGGAAACAATCTGGATACAGCATTGCTTTTGTACCAACAATGGGAAATTTACACCAAGGGCATTTTAAGTTAGTTGAGGAAGCAAAAAAACAGGCGGATAAAATAGTTGTTAGTATTTTTATTAATCCAACGCAATTTTGTGTCGGTGAGGATTTTAATAATTATCCGCGTACTGAACAACAAGATATTTCATCGTTGTTAGCCCTTGAAGTTGATGCTTTATTTCTACCAAGTAGTACAGAAATGTATCACTCTGATGCGAAAACGTTAGTGTCTGTCGCAGAATTAGCAAGTTTACATTGTGGTGCAACACGAAGCGGACATTTTGATGGGGTTGCAACGGTGGTATGTAAACTATTGAATTTAGTACAACCTGATGTGGCTTTATTTGGGGAAAAGGATTTTCAACAATTGCTTATTATTAAGACAATAGTGAGAGATTTAAATATGCCGGTACGGATTGAATCGTTAACCACTGTTCGTGAGACAGATGGCTTGGCAATGAGCTCGCGTAATAGCTATTTGACCGTTGATGAACGCTTAATCGCACCTTTTTTATATCAGACGTTGTGTCAGGGGCGTGACAAAGTGATTACAGGGCAGTTAACGTTTAGTCAAATAGAGCAGCAACAACAGCAGACTTTGCAAGCAGTTGGTTTTAAAGTGGATTATTTTTCTATCTGTAACGCACATACCCTATTATCCGCACAATATAATGACAATAACATAGTTATTTTAGCAGCGGTCAAATTGGGTAAAGCCCGATTAATTGACAATATTCATTTTCAAATCAATACTCTCAAAGTTGATAGCCTAAGTTAAATCAGGCATAATGACCAATCCACAGGTATTTTATTTTTTATTATGCAGACCACAATGCTTAAAGCAAAGTTGCACCGAGCAAGTGTGACTCATTCTGAATTAGGGTACGAAGGTTCTTGTGCGATTGATGGTAAGATATTGGATTTTTCTGGTATTAGAGAATACGAGCAGATTCAAATTTATAACATTAATAATGGCGAACGTTTTACTACTTACGCCATTCGCGCTGAAGAAGGTTCGGGAATTTTTTCAATTAATGGTGCGGCGGCACGTCGTGCTTGTCCGGGCGATTTAATTATCGTTTGTACATATATTCTTGTTGATGAACAAGAACTTGCAGCTTATAAACCGACTATGGTTTACTTTAATAGCAAAAATGAAATTACGCATTCCAGCCATGTTATTGCCGTACAAGCGGCTTAATGTGAGATAGATAATGTTGAGTGGCTACTCATCAATTTGTTAACGCAAGATAAGATGAGTAGTCATAAATAGTGATTTAAAAGAATAGTACGGGTTAAATTAAAAGCTAATTTTATAACCCACGCCATACACAGTAGAAATCATAATTTTTCCTGCCGAAGCCTGATTTATTTTTTTTCGTAAATTTTTAATGTGGCTATCTACGGTTCTATCACTGACAATGCGATTATCAATATAAACATTGTCCATTAAATAATCTCTGGAAAATACCCTTTCAGGACTTTTGGATAATAAATGCAACAATCTAAATTCTATGGGCGTAAGTTCTAGTTCCTGTCCGCAAACGATAGCCAGAAACTTGTCCTCATCAATGATAATTTCATGTTGGTCTGTATTTGCTGTAGGAGAATAATTTTCCACGACAGGCGAAGCCACCGCAGTACGTCGTAACACACTTTTGACTCGCGCGACCACTTCACGCGGGCTAAACGGCTTGCAAATATAATCATCTGCACCCAACTCTAAACCTAATAAACGGTCGATTTCTTCAATGCGAGCCGTGATGATGATAATCGGAACATTGCTAAAGCCACGAATCTCGCGACACAAGCTAATACCATCTTTGTTTGGTAACATGACATCCAGCAAAATAAATTGCGGCGACTGTTCCCGAACCCAATCAAGCACTAGACCACCGTCGTGCAAAACATGGCAGCTAAAACCATCACGGCTTAGGTAATCAAACAAAAGTTGCGCCAATTTTGGCTCATCCTCAACAATTAAAAGCGTAGTCATACTGTACTAACTCCTTGAAAAAATAAAGTGTTTTTTATTTAAGCCAGCGGAAACTTTATTTCTATCCGCAAACCGCCTAATTTACTGTGATGTGCGACGATTGTTCCGCCATGTGCTTCAACAATATTCTTACAAATGGCTAATCCCAAACCACTGCCACCATAGTTACGATTGCGCGAGCCGTCCACCCGATAAAGCCTATCAAATAATTTTTCTATGGCTTCGTCCGGTACAGCAGGTTTGCTGTCTTCAAAATTCAGGCTAATCCCTTGTTTGTCGCGGTGACAATGCAGCCAAATTTCTCCCCCTGCGTCTGTGTAACGTAAGGTATTTTCTAATAAATTAGCAAATAATTGTCCTAAACGTTGCCCATCACCGTAAAAATATATCTGCGCCGGAAATTGAGTAGTTAAGGTCATGTTTTGTTTTTCTAAGCGTTCAGCAAATGCAGTTAACCGATTTTGTAATAAAGCGATTAAATCTAGAGAAGTTTTTTCATAACGTAATGCACCACTATCAGACAAAGACAACTGATACAGGTCTTCAATTAAACAATTTAAGCGTGTAACTTCCGTAGCCAGCGATTGTAACGCATGATCATTAAACTCACGCACGCCATCTTCGATAGCCTGAATTTCACCATGCAAAATAGCTAAAGGGGTGCGTAATTCATGTGAAATATCGGCTATCCATTGGCGTTGCTGAATCCGGTTATATTCCAAAGTGGCGGCTAACACATTAAAATTATCGGCTAACTGCGCTAACTCATCTTGAGTATTGACTTTAATGCGTTGTTCAAATCGCCCTGAAGTTAAAGCCTGCGCACCGTTGACTAAACGTTTAATCGGTATTGTCATGTGATGTGCAATCAAAATAGCAACGCCGCCGGCAATCAATAAACCAAAAAACGCAATTGTGTAAATGGCCTGTGTTTGCTGCTGGGCAAAACTGACATCAATTCGTTTTTCAATGCCGCGCAGTGGCTCTAACAGTAAATACCCCACTACTTTATTGTTAACAACAATTTTTTGATTTTTGGTTGCGGTAAAATTACCGTGTCGTCCAAAAATCAAATTTTTATTCGCGTCAACTAAACTAATTCTACCTTTTATATCCAGCGGGTCATCGGGTGGTGCAGAATCAGCGAAGGGCAGTGGCTTTGGGAGATAAGGTGGCTGTAACACAGTTCGTGGAAAAAAATTTAATAATGGCTGTGGTGGTGGCAAAAATGAAGGGGGATTTTGAAATTGCGGTAGATGGGGCTGGGGGTGCAAAATCTGATGCCATACACGCGGGTCAGATTGGATAAAATGCCAATTTGTTTCTAAGGCATAAAGTTGTTCCAATTTAACCGCAATAGATTGTAACTGTTCAGCTTCTGTTTCGTTAATATAATTAAGAAAGCCGCGCTGAAAACTAGACTTCATCAACACTACCGTGGATAGCAATACCACTAAAGTCGTTAACACAAAAGCTAAAAATAATTTATATTTGATTTTAAAACGCATAGACAAAAGTTTGTAATATAACATCAAGTTGTTGACAAATTTGCGTAGAATAAACGCAGTAAAAACTCCCTATGACTCAAGCTTAAGATACGGAAAAATGAAACTCAAACTCTACAAACGTGCGTTTAAAATTGATTTATTAACTTGTTTTATAGGTTTAATTTTTTTCACGATTATCATCGTGGTTTATAGTTACAAAATAAATGCTAAAAACACCTTAGTATTAGCTAAAGAATTAGTTAACACCACGCTTAATCATGCAGTGAGTGAAACAACGCAATATTTAACGATGGCTAAATATACGCCAAATATAAGCTCTGTTTTATTAATGGCAGATTTAGACATTTTAAATGATACAGGTTTAGAACAAAAGATTATAGCCGTATTAAATAACTCACCTTTTTTATTTATGTATTATTTAGGTGATGAAAAAGGTAATTTCATCTTAGGTTATCGCAATAAATATAATACCATTTCTACTAAATTGATTAATACTAAAATGAATAAATCGTTTAGCATTAATCGCTACCGTGATGAAAAAGGTCGAGTCTATAAAGAAAATAAGTTATCCACTATTGATTATGACCCCAGAAAACGCCCTTGGTATATTGGAGCTAAAGCAAATTTAGCGGTTTATTGGACTGAAATTTATCCTTTTTTCAATAAAGAAGTTGACAATTTTTATGCACAATCGAAAAAAAATCAACCAATTTACGGATTATCTATTTCTACACCGATTTTTGATAAGCAGAAAAACTTTATAGGCGCGGTCGGTATTGATATTAGTTTAGCTAATTTAGCTAATTTTTTACAGACTTTAAAAATTGGTAAACATGGTAAAGCCTTAATTGTAAATAATGCCAGAGAGCTTATTTTATTTCCTGCCGATAAGCAACAACAATTAACGACCGTTATACAGCAAGGTTTACACGTTGAAGATATTAAAGTGAACTGGATAAAAGAAGGGGTACAAAACTTTTTTAAAAGCTATGAAAAAGATTTTTTTTATACGCATGACGGTCAAGATTATTTTATAAAAACCCATGATTTTTATAAAGAAACAGGTAAAGATTGGTATTTGATTATCATCGTGCCGATTGATGACTTTTTAGGAGAAATGAAACAAGCCAGACTTATTAGTTTTTTTATTACCGGTTTAATGTTAATCCTTTCAGTCTTATTTTCGATAGGATTATCAAAATCATTATCGCGACCTATTGAGATAATGACTAATACGATGAAGCAGGTCAATGAATTAAATTTTATTAATTTAGTGCATTTAACCTCACCGATTAAAGAGTTTCAACAGATGTCGAATGCCTTGACTTCTATGGCGCAAGGCTTACAAGCATTTTTGAAATATGTGCCACCGGAAGTCGTGGCTGAATTAATTAGAAAGGGGCAAAACGTTACACTAGGTGGTCAGGAAATGAATTTAACTTTATTCTTTTCAGACATTGAAGGATTTACTCAAATTGCTGAAGATAGTGCGCCGATGGAGTTAATGGCTGATTTATCGTATTATTTTGATCAAATGGTGAAAGTAATTGTATTAGACCATCAAGGTACGATTGATAAATATATTGGCGATTCGGTAATGGCGTTTTGGGGTGCGCCGCATTATACAACAGACCATGCAAAATTAGCCTGTCAAGCGGCATTGGAATGTCAAAAACAAATTGCCCAATTAAATGCTCAACGCATTGCACAAGGGAAGGCGATTTTTTATACCCGTATTGGTATTCATACCGGCATGACTATTGTGGGTAATATTGGTTCGAGCG
>JACCEE011106625.1_pt1 | contig 11070 bp, 9 predicted proteins | sample 7449931 | NCBI WGS metagenome assembly JACCEE01 (sample SAMN15323457, study PRJNA562643) | freshwater metagenome | isolation source: river surface water | place: USA:Blue River Watershed | collected 2017-08-19 | reverse complement strand
CGGTATTATAGCACAAATTATCAAAATATGTGAGAACCAGTGACAGTAAGGGTTATAGCCACCTATTCCCCGGTGATACTACTTTGGGTTACTACTTTTGAATACTTCACATTAGTACCGAGTAGTACCCTAGATTAGTACCTAAGAATAGTAATAAGTGAGAGGAGGGGACAGTGAGTAAGACTGAGTAGCAACAGCTACCAAATCACTGAAAACTGTATGGGGCTGGCTGTTTAGCGGTTTCTGTGTAGCTATTTAAATATTGGCAATTTATCACTATTCGATAATAAATATCTAATTCTAGCTACTTATAGATAAATATCTAGATATACATATCATTTATCAAATATCAATACAAAATTAACAGTAACGCAATATTTATTAACCGTTATTTGCAAGGCAATATTTATTAACAAATAATTGGGATCTAAATTTTGTGTTGTTGTTGATAGGATTAGATATGCCATCACAATACTAGGAATAAAACAAATAATTTACTGCTTGTTTGATGCAATCTGTGCCTTGCGTTCCCTGTCCCAAAAAGTTGGTACAAAAAAACACGTGTCGCCAATGCTTTTTTTCTATTTCCAAGTGGGAAATGGATAATCGTCTTTAATGCAGAAAAGTTCCGGTTGGAAGTGGGCAAGCTCTAAAGACTTGAAAAATTCGGATCGTGCTTTTAATTTTTCTAACTCTGACTCCCCTCTACTTCCTGCTTGATCCGCTTTTTTTGCAGGCTCAGGTACGTCAAAAGTCTCATCTAGTCAATTCAAATAAGAATGAGACGCCAAGTGCCTGCATACTCAAGGGTTGTCTCACTCTTATTTGAAATGACTATATTTGTCATAATCTTGGGTATTATAGCTTGGCCATATGTAATTTCTTGTTCTTGGGTCTGGTGGTCCAAGCTTCTTGGATCGGTACGCTTCCCATCCAATATTACTTACCCAGTTCTGAAAAATGATTGCTGTTGCGTGGCCGGGTCCAGATATTTTTCTCGTAGGTAAGTAGGTCAACCTAAAAAAACTTAAGATAGAGCAGTAGTAGGGTTGCTGTGCCTAACCGAGTAGCTCTCTTCATAACCAGTAGAATTATTGGGATAAGCCCACCCTACAGAACCTGATTTGATTGGGTGTTTAATTATGTGGATTTACTTATCTTCACTTCTGGTAATCGCTGGTATTCCTCTTCTAGGGCAAAATCAGTTTTGGTGAGGTCCCTGCAAATGTGCTTTGGTGTGTTGTATGTGGCCTTGATGACGCCTAGAGCGGATACACATATGATTGTGCTTTCCCATATTAGTGCGGCTACCAACGTGGCTCCATTCATACAGGTAGGTGTTCTTTGCAAAGAATGTCACAAGTCCAATGTCGTTGGACCAAGAGTCACAAGTCCAATGTCCTTTGTCCCTTGTGAAGTGACAAATGATTAATCAAAGAAACCCCATCATGGGAGGCAAATCCCTAGGGCGATTACAATTGAGCAACATCTGCGCCTCGGTCTGAGCCAATATGAGGGGCTGTACCGGCAGCAGTGCCAACCACTTTTGCAGGGAGGGGCGTCCTCCGGCGGCGATAAATTCTTTCAGGTGTTCCAAGGCGGGGCGGCGGTAGAACCCGCACAATGGCTCCCATCGCCCCTCCCTTTGGGGTACTAATGCCAGTATATTGGGCGGCAAATTGGGCAACTGGGACGCCGATCGCCTTAGTATCTCTGGCAGCAAGAGGGGTAAATCGCACCCCAAGAGCAATAACCACTCAGTATCATCGCCGTCCCGGGATGGCAACATCAGAATCTTTTGCCAACCTTCGGCTAAGGCTAACAGGGGTCCTCTCCCAGGGCGGGATTCCTCTAACCACCTACTGACGCTGGGCACTTGATCGCGATAGCGATCGGGCCAGGAGGTGAGAACCGATACATCCTCACAACACCCCCATGCCGATCGGCAGACTAATTCCAGCATCGGCAACCCCTGCCACAGAATTAAGGCTTTATCGGTTCCCATCCGGGAACTCTCACCCCCAGCCAAGACTAAGGCTTTTATCATAAGTCCTACGAGTCCTTTGTCCTTTGTCAAAAGTCATTTGTTTGCGCCTCCCCCATCTGGCCCTCTGGAGCCGGGGAACCTGGAGGACGGGGGGATGGGCTAAAGCCCAACTACGAACCGGGTAAAGCCGCGATGAGTTCTCGGAGTTTGGCCCCTGCTTTGCCAGTGGTGAGGAGGTTTTCGGCGGTGGCGATACCGGTTTGGATGTCGGGACAGAGACCGCATCGCCACAAGTAAAAACCGCCATTCCAGATTGCTGACTGGATCAACTCCTGGGGCTGTGTTTTTCCTGCTAATACGGCGTGCATCTGTGCTACCAGTGGTGATGTGGGGTCAATAGTAGTGGTAGAGAGGGGGACGTTTTGGCCAGCAAAACCGTATTCGCGGGGGTGAAGGTGCATCCGCTCGAATTTCCCATCATCCACTAAACCAATAATCACTGTGCGCTCTCGGGGTAAATCGCAGCTTCCCTCTAATCCTTTGATGAGGGTAAAACTGTTGACACCGCGTCGAGCTAAGGCATCGCGGAACATATCTTCTGTGGGGGGATGGACGAAACCGGCGACGAGGTGGTAGGGGGGGGCGATCGGAGACCAAATCAGCTCCATTGTCGCGAGGGGTGGTCGTTTGCCGATTTGGTCGCGGTAGGTAACGAGGTTGAAGGCTAGCTCAAATCGATCGGGTAGGTAGGCAAAGCCAATACCGGTGGTGGTCAAAACCTGTTGCAGCTCGCTCAGAGAAAGCGAATGCCAATTTACTCCTAAACTCTGCCAAACATCGATGGTGGGGATGCCATATTTGGTGGGCATTCTGGTGCCCCCGTGCATCAGGACAGTTTGACCGGCGGCGGCGAGGATCAGAGCGGTGATGGCGGTGAGGGGAGCGGTGCGCGATCGGCCATCGTAGGGACAACCAAAAACCACCACCGGACTACTAACATTGAGAGGGGGCAGTAACTGACAATGAGTCTCACAAGCATCCAGCATCCCCGCCAATTCTTCACCGGTGGGGCGCTTAATCCGGTGGGCGATGAGAAAAGCACCGATTTGCGCTGGTGTTGCTACTTCTTGCAGCATCATCTCCATCGCTGTTTTTGCTTCGGCGCGGGTCAGGTTCTCTCCGGTGTGAGGGCCGCTACCAATCTTTTTTAAGAGTTCTCGAAAAGCATCACTCATGCTGATTTTTTCTGTGGGATTCAATAAAAATAAGATGTTTGTCACTTGTCAAAATTCACTTGTCAAAAGTCACTTCTCCCTTGTATGAATTAACAAAGTCCAAATGACAAAGGACAGAGGACAAAGGACTAATGACAAAGAACTTTTGGACTTGTTAGCAATAAAATAGGCTGAGAATACCCACCCTAGGAACTACCTAGAGCTACAGTGGCGCGGGTGTTGAGCGTTGCTCCTGGGGGCAATGATGCTGGCACCATTAATTCCCGCACATACTGGCAGAAATAGCCGATCGGCGGAATTTGCAGACGATCGCGTGTCGTCACCATTGCCACTGAGCGCATCCAGCGCTCTTCCCCTGGGAGCGTAGCCACTGGACGCACAGCGAGGGTAGAATCTGAACGGGCCTCTACTAATGCTCCTGCGGGTAGCAGGGCAATCATGTCCCCCTGGCGCACTACCCCCCGGAAGGTTTCTGGAGTATTCAATTCTAAGGCAATTCGTAAAGGTATGCCCTGTTTGAGACAAACTTCTTGGACTAACCGCTGCATCCCGTAGCCATCTTTAAATACGATGTGGGGATAACGCCCCAATTCTGACCGGGGAACCCGATCGGATTGTGCCAAAGGATGGTGGGATCCCATTAAAACTTCTATTTCTTCTTCATATAGCACCTCTACCACCATTTCTGGTCCTGTGGTCAAAAACCGATTGTTCATCACGATTACCACATCTACCAAGCCATCTTTGAGGACTTTCAAGGCTCGATCGCTCCCCAACGCTGTCACCCGCAGTTGCACTTCCGGAAACTCCTGGCAAAACCGCTGCAACACTGGCGGTAGATAATACGCACATACAGAATGAATTGCCGCTACACACAATTCTGGTTGTTTTCCTGCCAGCAAATCTCCTAGCTCTTGTTGCGCCTTTTCCCACTCTTGGCAGATTTTGCGCGCATGGGGCAAAAACCGCTCCCCCCCTAAAGTTAGCTTCGCCTGTGCGCTTCTGTGAAACAGAGGCAACCCCACCTCTGCTTCCAAACCCTGAATTTGCCGACTGATCGTGGATTGGGTGAATCCACACTGGCGGGCGGCTTGCTGAAAGCTGCCTGTTTCTGCGATCGCCAGAAAGGCTTGCAACTGCTCTAGGCGCATGGCGATGTAATTTAAATCACATTTTCTTATTCACCACCTTACCCGATTTCGTCCCTGGATAAGGGTGCCCATTGATACAAAAATTCTCATCTTCCTGCCCGTACCGCAGAAGAGTTTTTACTCACGCTTTGATTTCCTTAAATTTACCGGCAACTATATTGTAAATTTTTCTATTTTTAACTTGACAAATTTGATTAAATGTGAATTTACCGAGCCTCGTAGGGTGGGCAGTGCCTCCCAAAGTCCTTGTCAATACCGAACAGCCTAATTATTGGCACTGCCCACCCTACCTACTTGTCAAATTACACAGCCCGCCCATAGCCTCGGAGGGTGGGCAGTGCCTCCCAAAGTCCTTGTCAATACCGAACAGCCTAATTATTGGCACTGCCCACCCTACCTACCCAGAGTCCAGCTTGGCTTCTGGGTTCAATTACTCCCAACCTGTTTAGGGGATTTGTCGTGCTGTCGCCGGAGAAAAAGATGTTTCGATAAAGTGCGGATGACAGGAAAACATGGTATAACCATCAACTTTTACCAAAGAAATCACCTCTGGGGTTGAATCGACGACGCGATAGGAGCGTCCAGTGCTAGAAATTAAAACCTCTCCAGTTTCAAATTTCCTCATAATTTTCAACCATGATTTAACTACTTGACTGCTTGTGTGATTTTTTAAAAATTTATTACTTTTCTGGGGATAATTTACCAGATTTTTCTTATTCCGTCAATATATTGCAACAAAATGTTATATTTCTGCACATAATTTCATATAATGGGGATAGGGGCGAAGCCTAAAGCGCCTCGACAGACTTCGACCCTCTTTGATGAATCAGCGATCGGGGTGGAGGCGCCCGGTGCTGCCAAGGTATCACCCATCGGCTCACTGGTTATGAGTTAACAATCTGCAATCAGGAGGTGCTGATTATTGATGTTCTGGTGCCTCCTAACCTAGGGATGAGGGGCCGGGAGTGCCATCATCAAATAAAGTGCTGAGGCGATCGACTTCACTTTGCGCCACATACCTAGGATTACCCGCCACAATACCGGTGACGTTGCGAAAAGGTTTGCCGATGTGCATCCCGCGATGGTCGATGGTAAACTCGCGGATATCCTTATCGTGCATAGAACCACGCATTTTCAGGACGGTGAGACCTCGGCGCATTTCCCCATACATTTCCACATAGCGCAGCAAAATAATCGAATCAGTAATCGTGGATATGTGGGATTCTGTAATCGAAGTCCCGCCAAATAAAGAGGGGGTAGTAGAAGTAAATAAGCCGCCGATTTCCTGCTGCTTGATAAAAGAAGTCAAGCCGATGATAAATTCGCGAAATCCCTTCATGCTCGATACCCTTTCCAAGGCAGAGAGGCTATCCACCGCCACGCGATTGGGGCGAAATTCCTCAATCGTTTCTTTCATTTTAATCAAGTGATTTTCCAGACCGGTACTTTCCGGGTAGCGGCAGACCACCTTGAGCATGTCATCTTTTTCCATCTTCTCGAAATCACCCCCCCAACCGATGGCATTTCTATAGAGCTGTTCCCGGCTTTCTTCAAAAGCAAACAGCAAACAGCGCTCCCCATTTTTGACCCCACCCACCATGAATTCTGTCACCATTAAGGTTTTGCCGGTCCCTGTAGCGCCGGAGACCAAGATGATGGAATCTCGGAAAAACCCACCGCCGCACATCCGATCGAGTTCATCGCTACCAGAAGTGATGCGGATATTAGAAGAGCGTTGCTCCAGTTCCAGCGCGGAAAGGGGAATGATGACAATCCCTTGGTTAGGGACGATGGTAAAAGGAAATTCCCCTTTTTGGTGATCCGTACCCCGGTATTTGAGAATCTCGATCGTGCGGCGGCGTTTCTCGTCGGACAAGACGTTCCGGAAAATCACCACATTATCCGCCACAAACTCTTCCACACCATAGCGGCTGATTTCGCCATATTCTGCGGTGCGCTCCGCCGTCATAATGGCGGTAATTTCCAGTTCGCGCAACGCCGAAGCAATGCTAAACAAGTCACTGCGGACTTGGGCACTATCCGCTAGGTGGCTGAAAATCGCCCCCAGGGAATCCATCGAGATCCGCTGGGCGGAATGCTTGCGGATAGCGTACTCAATCCGGGCTAAGAGCGGTCCGAGGTCGTAGTCACCGGTGACAATAGGCTTTTCTCCCGGTTGTGGCGAAGCATCGACAAAAGCCCACTTTCTTTCTTCCTCCCATCTATCGATGTCCCAGCCAAAACCGCGCATATTTTTTCTAATGGCCTTGGGAGATTCTTCAAAAGTGACAAATACTCCGTTTTGGCCGCGCTTGATCCCTTCCGCGAGAAACTGACTGGCAAATACGGTTTTGGCTGAGCCCGCCGTACCGGAAATTAATGTGGCTCTACCCTTGGGTAGCCCACCATCAGCTAAAAAATCAAATCCCGGAATTCCCGTGGGTAGTTTTTCTATGAAATCTTCCTGCTTTAATTTGGTCATTTGGGCTTGGTTTAGATTGACTAATTGCTGATATTTTTTCTGGCTTATTTACCTAGAGATGATAGGCTTGGCAAAATTTTGGTGGCTCTTAACTCCTATTGTCTTGATTGGGTACTAAATCTAATCCTAACATAAGTGTGTCAGTATTAGACAGATCACCAATAATTCTTTGTAAAGGAGGCGGTAACTGCTTAATCAGGGTAGGCGTCACCAGAATTTTCTCTTGCTCTGCCATTTCGGGCTGTTCCAGGACATCCACGATTTCCACTTGGTATTGTTCCGATAATTCCTCCTGACAAATGCGCAACAGATTGGCAATTGCTCTTTGGGATCTGGGCGTATTGCCAGTGATATATAATTTGAGTAGGTATTTCATCATCGCTGGGTCATTTTATTGAATTTCTCCGCTGGCGGTAGATTGAATAATTCTAATATTACTCAATCCTATATAGTATTTGCGGTAGAAAGATGTGAGGTATCCCATTAATTCCAGTACCATCAGCCGGCCTTCCCCCACATAAGCCTGTGCCTTAGCCAGATTAGCATCTTGGGTTTTTTGCCTCAAGGCTTTGGTGTGAATATCCACTACATCTCGCGGACCTGCTTTGAGCAAGCCGAGCTTTTCCGCCATTGCGTTCAGTTTCTGGGAAAGATTGTGTTCTACTTTGTAAGTCTGCTGGTCCAGCGCCAAGTCCATTAACTTGCTGTATTCCAAAACAAATTCTTGAAATAGGTCCGGCCAACCTTCGCGTAGGGGTTGGGCGCCGAACATTCGCGATGCGATCGTCGTGCGCACGGAGTTGGCTAGCTCTTCAAGCTCTTTTAGCTCTGAATCGGGTTTCTGCTGGTAGCTTTCCTCAAACCGGGTGATTTGTCGCTGTCGCTCGATCGCCAAGCGAATCGCATACACCAGCAGATTCCTGTCCACATGATGTTTGGGTAAATAGCCGTGAGCCCCCATCTGAAAAGCCTGCACCACAATTGGTTCGTCATCCACCCCCGTTTGTACCACTACTGGCACATTGGGAAAATGCACCAATATCTGAGTCAGGGTGTCGATCCCCTGAGAATCCGGCAGGATCAAGTCCAGAAGTACCACATCAAAGGACCTCTGTCCTAGTTGTTCCAGTCCCGCTAAGAGGGTAGCGGCTCTAGTCACCTCAAAAGGGCTGCCTTTTGCCAAGGAACTACCCTGGGACTGACACAGGAGTCGTTCTACCAGGAGAGCAAAGGTGGGATCGTCCTCAATCAATAAAACTTGGCATATGTCGGTCAACATAGTTGTGCCTAAAGTCCTCAGTTTGAGACATCACGGGGACTAGACGGCCATAATCGAACCAAATGGAGGCTTCGCCTCCGGCTCATCAGCACAAATCTTAACATTTTGTTAATATTTTTCAAACTTTCTGACAGAGGCAACCGCATTCCTTGTCTAGACGGGACATACTGCTCCGGGAATAGTAGTAAGGACTGTTTTTGCCGTGTCCTTACTACTAATCTAGATATGGAAAAACGGTGTCTGGGGCGATAATAACGTTTTCACCCCGAAAATCGGTATGGGTGCGAGCTGGAAATCACCTAATTGGGTAACTTATACTGCGCCACAATCCGTTTGGCAAACTCTGGTACATGAGCTGCCAGCTTTTGGGCATAATTGCGCTTCACATACAAATAGTTGCGGACAAAGTGCGAATCAATGGAAAAGCGGGCGTACTCTAAACCCCGAGGCCCAATTTTTTCAATCACCACGCCCATGAGTTTGGCGGCCCACATGGGTAGAGTCACACCTTTATCATAGGCGGGAATGCTTTGCTGGACCGCTTGGTGTCGATCGCCCCGAGACATCACTGGCTGCACTTCCAACTGGTCGCGGACTAAATCTAACATTTCTTGCCCAGTTTGATTGCGCACTACCAGCCACTGCCAGCCAAAGGGGGCTCCCATGTATCCCACCACCAAATCGGCTAAACCATTGACGTAATCAAAACAGGATAGGCAACTGGGGGCAAAGACATCTTTGAGTTCTTTGGTATTCAGCCCAAAGAAGGGTACTTTTTCTATAGAACCGTCTTTGTGCTTGAAGTGAATCCGAAAATCCTGCATGAACTCGTAATGTACTATGGTATCCGGGGAAGAGCTGGTGGTTTCTAAAAACTTCTGTAACCCGGCGCGACTGACGTTATCCACGCAAGGGGTGCCCAAAACGTAGAGTTTTTCTAACCCTAGGTGCTTTTCCACGGCGCGCAGAGCCTGGATTTGACAGCCCACGCCGATGACGAGCAGGCGTTTGAGTCCGGATTTCTCTACGGTTTCCAGCACCGACAAGTTAGGAGAAAGCGTCGGTTTGTTCACCCGCGCTGCTAATACCTCCTCCGGGGTGCGCGCTAACACTGGCATCGGTCCGAAACGGTCTTCGGGGGTGTTTTGCACGCATACCACCCCTTCCACTAAACCTTTTTCCAGCATGGCACAGGCGATCGAGCTGACGATTCCCGTCCACTGCGCCCCCGGTATCGGCTGCTGTTTCCGCGCCGCCATCATATCTTGATGAACACCAAAATAAAGCTCATCCGGGTTTTCCAGCTCCCGGCGGCGCCCATGAGTCCCCTCCTCCAATTTGTCAAACTGTTGGTTGAGGAAGGCGCAGGCTTCCTTGACATAGTGGATATAATATGTATCGCACAAACCACATTCACTACACAGCTCCTTGGCTGGAGGACGGGCGCCCGGTTTGAGCGCCTTAGATTTCTTGTGTTTGGGGGTTTCGGGGGTGACTAAAGTCATGGACAGCAAGATTTATTGATACCAAGAACTTTTATCACCATACTTGATTTTTAAGGGACAGAAACCGAGTTTCTTTACTAAATCTCAGTTAAAATCCCAAGATTGTCGGAGAATTTATTATCATAGTGCAGCTCAGAGGTGGCTTGCCTGTGAACCCAAAATTGACCCGAACCCCTTTCAGGGATTGAAACGAAACGAAACAAAACGAAACAAAACGAAATGAAACGAAATGAAACAAACGAGGCAAATCGCATTTCTCGCGTTGAGGGAAGTTCACCAGCGTGATGCCTTCGCCGACGTGGCGCTCAACCTCAGCCTGCGTCGATCGCCCCAGGGGTCAAAAATTTACCCAAACCCCTTTCAGGGATTGAAATTGGCCACGGAATTAGTTTATGGTTGCGTCCGCCGCACTCGCACCCTCGATGCTATCATCGATCGCCTCGCCAAAAAGCCCGCCCACCAACAACCCCCGGACTTGCGGACGATTTTGCACCTCGGCTTATATCAACTCCTATATCTCAGCCATATTCCCGCCGCCGTCGCTGTTAACACCACTGTCGAATTAGCCAAACACAACCATTTATCAGGACTGGCGCCATTAGTCAACGCTATCCTCCGCCGCACTACCCGCCTGGGAAGTCTGGAACAAATTCTCGATTTAGAGGCAATCCCAGGTTTTGCCCAACGTCTGGGGATTTTGCACAGTTATCCCGATTGGATGGTAGAAGATTGGCTCTCACAACTGGGATCCGTGGAAACTGAGCAATTGTGCCAGTGGTTCAACAAGTCTCCCACCATTGACCTGCGGATTAATCCTTTAAAAACATCCGTGGGAGAAGTGGAGGCGGCCCTGGTGGCGGCGGGAGTAGAAGTGGCTCGCATCCCCCACCTACCCCACGGTTTACGCCTTGGTGGTGGTGCGGGAGCGGTGGAGAATCTCCCTGGTTATGCTCAGGGGTGGTGGGTGGTGCAGGATGCTAGTGCCCAGCTCGTGGGCTACTTACTGGACCCGCAACCGGACTCAGTGGTAATTGATGCTTGTGCCGCTCCCGGGGGGAAAACTACTCACATTGCTGAGTTGATGGGGGATACGGGGAAGATTTGGGCTTGCGACAAGACTGCCAGCCGTCTGAAAAAGGTGCGGGAAAATGTGATGCGGCTGCAACTGCGATCGATTGTCATCCTCTGCGGCGATAGTCGTCACCAGCCCGATTTCAATAATTTGGCCGATCGAGTTCTCCTCGACGCCCCTTGCTCCGGACTCGGAACCCTTCACCGTCGCCCTGACGCTCGCTGGCGTCAGACACCAGAGCGGTTTCAAGAACTCTCCCAACTCCAAGGACAACTTTTGACCGAAGCCGCTGGGTGGGTGAAACCGGGGGGGTTGCTGGTTTACTCCACCTGCACCCTACATCCCCAAGAAAATGAAGT
>JACCEE010234366.1_pt1 | contig 11078 bp, 8 predicted proteins | sample 7449931 | NCBI WGS metagenome assembly JACCEE01 (sample SAMN15323457, study PRJNA562643) | freshwater metagenome | isolation source: river surface water | place: USA:Blue River Watershed | collected 2017-08-19 | reverse complement strand
GAATGGGCGAACGAGGGCGGCGCCTTCGTCGTGATGTTCGGCGTGCGGGGTCGCGTGGGCGAGCCAGAGCACCGGGATCGGGGTGCCTTCGCTGGTGGTCCATTCGTCGGTGTGGAGCGGGATTGCATCCTGATCGATGATGGCAAAGTCGCACGGGGGGAGAAATGCGGCCATCGAGGTGGGGAACCGGTGCGGGGGCAGAATGGTGGGATGGACGCTCCAGGCGCGCAGCATGTCCGAGAGAAGGGCGCGGCGGACGGGGTCGGACTCGATGACGAGGGCGCGTTTCCCTGCGAGGCCGGGAGCTCCGTAGCCGATGAATGGCTCCTCGGAGCCCGGGCTTTTCTCGAGGTCGAGGGCGAAGCGAAAGGCGGAGCCTTTGCCCGGCCGGCTGCGCACCGTGATCTCGCTGCCCATGAGGCGGGCGCTTGTCTGGGCGATGCACAGTCCGAGGCCTGCGCCGAGGCTGGGTGTCTGGGCCTTGGGGTCGCTGGGGACGAAGGGTTGAAAGAGTTCTTGGAGGCGTTCGGGGGCGATGCCGATGCCGGTATCGAGGACGGAGAATTGGAGACACAGGCGCCCGCCGGCCAGCTCGCTGGTCTCAAGGTGCAGGTGGACGCGCCCGCGCTCGGTGAATTTGACGGCGTTGGCGAGCAGGTTGAGGAGGATCTGCTGGATGCGCCGGGCGTCGCCGACGACCATCGCGGGTGTGGCGGCGTTGACCCAGTAATCGAGTTTGATGCTGCGGCTGCGGAGCGGGTCGCTCGCCATGCGGAGGGTCGAGAGGATCATCTCCGGGAGCGAAAACGGCTGTTTTTCGAGGGGGACGTCGGGGGCCTGCAGTCCGGTGTACTCGATGATTTCCTCGATGATCCCGAGGAGGTTCTGGCCACCCTGTTGGATGATGCGGGCAGCTTTTTTCGCGTCTGCGGGGATGTCTTGTTCTGCGAGGGTGGCGGCGATGCCGTTGATGGCGTTGAGGGGAGTGCGGAGCTCGTGGCTCATATGCGTCAGGAAGAGGCTCTTTGCGCGGCTGGCGGACTCGGCTTTTTCTTTGGCCACGATGAGTTCGCGCTCCGTTTCTTTGAGAGCCGTGATGTCGGTGGAGATGTTGGCGGTGGCGATGAGGTGGCCGTCCTGATTGAAGACTGGGAATTTATTGGTGAGGATGGTGAGCGCCTGGCCGTTGGCGCAGTGGAGTGTTTCCTCACGGATAAGTTGCTCGCCCGGGCGGAGGCGCTGGGCGTGGCGTTCGTCCTCCATGTAGCTGTGGACGGGTTCCTGATCTTCGTTGAGGCCGAAGATTTCGGCGTCGGTCTTGCCGACGATTTCCTCGGGGGAGGCCTTGCCCATGACTCGGGCGAAGGCCCGGTTGGCGGCGAGCACGCGCAGGTCGAGCCCTTTGATGCAACAGATGTCGCGGGTGTTCTCGAAGAGGGGGGCGAGCCAGGCCAGCGATTGTTCGGTGCGTTTGCGGTCGGTGATGTCCTCCATGATGGCGGCATGGTGGGTGATGTGGCCGCGCTCGTCGCACAGGGGGAGCACGAGGGCCCGGAGGGTGTAGGGCGCGCCGTCTTTGCGGTGGTTGTGGAGTTCGCCCACCCATTTGTGTCCGGTGGAGAGGGTGGCCTGGATGTCTCGCTCGAGGGGGGCGGGCTGGCTGGTGTCTGCGAGCACGGATGGTCTTTTGCCGATGACTTCCAGCGAGGAGTAGCCGCTGCTGGAACAGAACGCCGGGTTTACGTATTCGATGAGGCCGTCGGCGCTGGTGATGATCACCGGGAGCGGGGCTTGCTCGATAAGTTGAGAGAAATGGGCGAGGTGCGGGTGTGTCTGTTCGATCCGGGTGTGATTAGCGGGGGCGCTGGCGGAGTTGTGGGTGGCTGGAGCGTGTCCGTGCAGGTCCCTGGCCGTTCGATGGAGGAGGGTGACCGCGAGCGCGGTTGCGAGAATAATGGTGGCACCGAGTGCCGAGAAAAAGGCCATCGAGATGGGCCGGATTTCCGCTTGAAGAGTGGTGTCGGGGACAATGGCGAAGAGTTTCCATCCTCCGGAGCCCGAGAGCCCATGTTCAGCGGCCAGGGTGGTGACCACAAAGGTGTGTCCGGGCTCTTCGAGGGTGCCCTCGTGCAGGCTGCGGATGGCACCCCAGTGGGAGGTAAATTCGGGGGGGGGCGCTGAATCGGACAAGGGCGGGATGCGACCGCTCAAGTCGACGAGGACGGTGTGTGTGGAGGCGGGAGCGAGGGGGGCGTACTGGACGAGCGCGTTTTGGAGCCGAAGTTGAGTGGCGGGTGCGGCGTCTGCGGGCGCGTGCAGGAGCGGTTGCAATGTCTGGCCGAGCACGTGGAGTCGTTTGCCTTCCTGCTCGACCAGGCGGCGGGCGGAGGCTTTCTCGCTCGTCTGGAGCACGCGGAGTGCCGCGATGGCCAGGCTGGCGGCCAGAACGAGGAGCAAGGCGATGGCAAGGCGACGCAACCAGAGCGCGCCTGGGGACGGGACCGCAGGCTGGAGCGGATGCTCGTTTTCTGGCTGACGTGGAGGCATGTGCGATGTGCCGGGCTACTCGTGACTGGTGGCCGGTGGGCTCAAGACGATGGACGTCTGGCCCAGGTGGCGGTGCGCCAGAAGTCGTTGGGTTTCGGCGAGAGATTCGGCGTAGAGTTTCTGAAGTCGGGCAGGGAGGGTATCCCATTCATCGAACCGATGATCCTGTAACTGGAGCCTGATGTCGCGGCAAAGGCTGCCGAGCCCGGCCCAGCCGATGCTTTGGGCGAGGCCCTTGAAGTCGTGGACGATCTCGGAGAGCTCGGCGTGGGCATGCTTGCGGCAGACACGTTGGAGCTTTGCGTGGCGCGCCTCGAAATCGTGGCAAAAGGCGGCGAGAATCTGCGGAAGAATATCCGTGGCGGATTCGCCCAGCGAGGAGATGAGCTCGTCGAGTCGTGGTTCGCTGATCAAGGGCGGGTCCTGATGAATCGTCTTCATGCAAAATGGAAACGGGCTAGAATAACTCGATCCCATCGCCGAGGTCATCGGCGGGGGCTTTCCCAGAGGCGGCTGTGGGTTTTTCCGGGCTGGTATTCCCAGCATCAATCGGTGTGCCGTTGGTCGCGTCAGGGGCAATGGCCGCGACATCGGGCAGTGCGGCGGACTCGTTGTCTTGGGCGGTGTCTGCAATCATGCCCGGCGCGGCTGGGGAGGCTTCAGCCGGGGGCGGGTCGAACAACTCCACATCCTCCGGCGCGCCCAGGGTGGCGGCGGCGCTGCCCGCGGCGAGCGTGGCGAGTGCGGCCTGGTGCGCCATGTTTTCCTGCTGCATGGTGTAACGCTCCTGATGCGCCTCCAGCCGTTCGGCGGCTTCTTCACTGAGAATTTGCGAGCGGGCCTGGGTGATGGCGCTCAGTTGCAGGCAGAATGTCTCGGCCGGTCCAAAGCTTGTTGTGATGAGCGAGGGAAAGCACAGGCGGGCGAGCAGGGCCTTGCAGCTGGCGTGGACGGCGGCGAACTCCTGATTCAGGCGGGCTGCGCTCTGGCGGACGGTCGTGCTGAGGCGGTTGAGTTTTCCGGTGACGACCTGGGCGTTGGCTGCGAGGGCGCTGCGTTCCGTGGAGATGACGCGGAGAAATTCATCGGCCTCGTGCTTGATGCCCTCGAGGTGGCGGAGGGTGTGGTTGAGCTCGCGGGTGAGGTCGTCGGTCAGGGCGGCGTTTGCAGTGGCCACGCGGTTGATTTCCTCGGCGAGTTTGTTGAGCGCTTCGGCATCGGGCATGCGGCAGGCGGCGATCTGGGCGTTGAGGGCGACGAGCCGGACATCATACTCATGCCGGCCGAGGTGTTGGGAGAAGACCTCGACGATTTCGGTGATGCGCGCGACGAGTGCTGTGACTTTCTGGTTGGTCTGGCGGCCCTGGTCGGCGATTTGTGCGAGGGCTTCGACCTCACGGGCGAACATCTCGGCGACGTGAAAGTTGCCAAACGCGGTCTCTGCGACCTCCTCCATTCTTGAGAATTGCCCCATGAGGCCGTCGCCAAGTGCGAGAAGCGAGTGGAGGCTGGAGGTGACTTTTTCGCCTGCGGTTTCGATCTCTTCGCGGGCGGCCACGAGGTGCGTTTGTTGGACACGGGCGGCATGGTGGAGATAGCCGTGGTCGAGCCGGCGTCGATGCTTGCCACGGCCCTGCGCGAGTTGCCCGTCGGTCATGTGGGTGGTGATGTCGCTGAATCCGGTGGCGACATGTTCGAGCTTCTGGCGGACGATATCCTGGTGCTGGAGTGCAGAGATGATGCGCAGGGAGGTCGGCGTGGTTTGATCGAGCAGGGCGGCAATGCGGAGCCCTTCCTCGTGGCAGGGGGCGAGGGCGGCCTGGAGCGCGTCGAGCTCGCGGTGGATCGCCGAGATGTTGGCATGGGCGCGGCCGTGCAGGGATTGCTCGAGGTGCCTGAGTTGCCTGCGCTCGGTGCTCGTTTCGGCAAGGACGGCTGCGATATGGGCGAAGGCGACACCGACGGTGTCCATGATCTTTTCTGCGGTCTCCTGGACGGCATCGGCCACCGTGAGAAATACGCCTTGCTCCTCTGGGGCGACACGCGCCGCTTCCATGCGAAGACCCATCATGAGGACGCGCAGGGTGATGTTACTATGGGCGAAGTGGCTTTGGGCCGCCTGGGCGTTTTGCAGTCCGGCCTCGACCTGAAGCATCTGCTCCTGCTCAGAAAGGGCGATGCCCATGCTCGAGTGGACGAGGTCGATCGAACTTTTGTAGAGCTGGTAGGCGGCTTCTGAGGCACGCTCCTCGTCGAGGCCTTGCACGACGAGATCGAGGGCGGTGCTTTGTTCGCGCAACTCGGAGAACTTTGCGTTGAGGCGGGATAGCTCGACGGCGAGGGCTGTGAACTCCTCGTCTGACTCGTGTCCGAATCGCAAGAGGGCCTCCTGATGGCTGGCGATGGCGGGTTGCAGGCGGCGGATGCGGAGATCGCCCACCCACGCCGGTCGCCAGGACTTCAGCGAAGTCTGCCAGCGCGGCCAGTGGCAGCGCCTGCGGATCTCGCGGGCAAATCGAAGGGCGTTGGGCGTCATCAGGTGCATGGCCGTGGGCTATTCGAGTGGCAGCAGGCGTTGCACCTGTTCGAGGAGGGCCGCGGGCAGGACCGGTTTGAGGAGCACGTGAAATCCGTAGCGTGCCTGCGATTCGAGGGTCTCGGCTTTCTGGGCCTCGGACGTGATGGCCAGGATGGGCAGGCTGGCAAAGCCGGGCATGCTGCGCACCCGGGCGAGGAATTCGATACCGTCCATGGTGGGCATCACCATGTCGAGTAGGACGAGGTCGATGGGGCGCTGCTGGAGTACGCGTAACGCTTCGGCGCCGTCGGATACCGCCACGCAATCATAGCCTTTCTGTTTGAGAAAGGTGGTGTGGTAGAGGCGAACGCTCGCAAAGTCGTCTACGACGAGAATGGTTTTCATGGGCGGAGGGGGGCCGGAGCCGGTATGCGGCATTGGTGCAGAAGTGCGGGGCCGATCTGTTCCAGGGGGAGCACCTGTTTTACGCCGCCGAGCTTGATGGCCTCGCCCGGCATCCCGAAGACGACGCAGGTGTGCTCGTCTTGGGCGAAGGTGTAGGCGCCGGCATCGTGCATCTCCTTCATGCCTTGGGCACCGTCGTCGCCCATGCCGGTGAGGATGACGCCGATGGCGTTGGCGCCGGCGTAGCGTGCGGCGGAGCGGAAGAGTACGTCGACGGAGGGGCGGTGCCGGCTGACGAGCGGGCCATCGCGCACCTCGATAAAGTAGCGGTCGTGGGTGCGTTTGATGAGCGTGTGTTTGCCTCCGGGAGCGATCAACGCGTGGCCGGGCAGGACGGGGGCGCCGTCGGTCCCTTCGCTCACCTTGAGGCGGCAGAAGGTATCGAGGTTGGCGGCAAAGGAGCTGGTGAACCCCTCGGGCATGTGCTGCACGATGACGATGCCGGGCGTCTCTGCGGGCAGGCTTCCGAGGAGGGTCGAGATTGCCTCGGTGCCGCCGGTCGAGGCGCCGATGAGGATGATCTTCTCAGTCGCGGCGATGCGTGCGCCGGGCTCGGCCTTGGGCAGGACTGCATCTGCGGTGAGTTTGGGCCTGGCGCCGACGCGCCGGGCGAGCCGGTCGGAGCGGACGCGGGCGGCGGCCTTGACGGCATCGCAGATGAGGATGCGTGATTCGGCGAGAAACGCCTCGGTGCCGATGCGCGGCTTGGTGATGATGTCGACGGCACCGTAGTCGAGTGCCTTGACCGTCAGGTCCGAGCCGAGGGTCGTGTGGCTCGAACAGATGATCACTGGAATTGGGTGCTGCCCCATGATTTTTTGCAGGAAGGTGAGCCCGTCCATCTTGGGCATCTCGACATCGAGGGTGATGACGTCGGGCGCCTGCTGTCGCATGAGCGCGACGGCCTGATAGGGGTCGGCTGCGGCGCCGAGCACCTGGATTTCCGGATCGGAGGCGAGCAACTCGGACATGGTCATCCGGATCACGGGCGAGTCGTCGACGATGAGGACTTTGACGGGGTTTTGCATATCAGGCTCCTTTGGATGCGTGCAGGCGGACCCACACGGTGCCGGTCCAGTTTTCGAAAAAAAGTCGCAGGCCGCCGCCGTGCTCGACGCGCTCGGCCACGATGGGGATGTTGTAGGAGGCGAGCACATGGCGTGCTACGGCGACATTGGCGGAGCCGACGGCGTACTCCTCGTTGGCGAGGCGGAGAGGGCTGCCGCCTCCGAAGATCTTCGCCTGAAGATTGCGTGCCGGGCTGCCGAGCTCGTGCATGCGTTCGACGAGGTGGGCCACGGCCCAGTCGCCGTGGATCGCCGTGGTGCCCCCCTTGGGGACAAGAAAGTGGTTCATGCCGCCCCAGCGTTTGGCCGGGTCGTACAGGCAGACGGAGACGCAGGAGCCTAGGACGGTCGACATGCGCACGGGGGTCTTGTCCGCGACGATATCGCCGGCCCATAGGGTGGCTTCGGCGAAGACGACGTCGCAGTCTGGGGCGGGCGGTGCGATGAACCCGGTGTTTCTCATGTGCGCAGGACCGAGGGATCGTGTTGGAAGAAGGCCGGGCCGAGGAGGCGCAGTGGTAGCGGCTGGCCCTGAAGCGACTCGGAGTGCGCGATAAAGAGATGCCCGCCGGGCCGCAAATGATGGCAGATCTTGGTGACGACGTCCGTCTGTGTGGGACGGTCGAAGTAGATCATGACATTGCGAAAAAAAACGACGTCCATCAGCTCGCGCAGCCCGTACTGGGACGACAGGAAGTTGAGGTGCCCGAAGCGCACGCTGGCCCGCACTTCGGGGGCGATGCGATAGTGGCGTTTTTCCGGGTCGCGGCTGCGGAGGAGATATTTTGTGCGGAGCGGTTGCGGAATGGGGGCGATTTGCTCCTCGGTGTAGATGGCGGTGCGGGCGTGCTGGAGCACGCGCGTGCTGACGTCGGTCGCGAGGATGGAGAACTCGAAGGGTTGCCGGGCGCGCGCCTCCATCAGGGTGATGGCGAGGGTGTACGGTTCCTCTCCGGTGGAGCAACCCGCGCACCACACCCGGAAGACCGAGCCGGTGGGCTGATGGAGCCATCGAGGCAGGACTTCGCGCGAAAGGATGTCGAAGTGCTCGGGCTCGCGGAAGAAGTCCGTCTTGTTGGTCGTCGCGAGATTGAGCAGGTGCTCGATCTCCCCGGCCTGGGCGGCCTCGTCTCGGAAGAATCGTTCGTGGTACTCTGCGAAACTTTCCAACCCAAGCTCACGCAGCCGCCGGTGCAGGCGACTTTGCAGCATCACCTGCTTCGAGGGGGGCATCTTGATCCCAAGATGCTGCGCGATGAAGGTGCTGAAATCCGCGAACTGCTGCGGCGTCAGTGCACTGGTCACGTCCGCGACGCTCATAACTGAACCCTTCAGAGTTTGAGATCGGAGGTGGTGCGGATGCTTGCGGCCATGCGGGCGCGGGCTGCCGGCGGTGCTTTCTGTGCTGCCGGCGAGGTGCGAGCGGAGGCGATGCGAGCGGCTTGTGAGTCGACCTTGAAGAACTCGATGGTGCTCTGGAGTTGTTCGGCCTGAGAGGCGAGCTCCTCGGAGGCGGAGGCGAGTTCCTCAGAGGCGGAGGCGTTTTGCTGGATGATTTTGTCGAGTTCCTGGATGGCCTTGTTGATCTGGGATGCGCCGGTGTTTTGTTCCTCGGAGGAGGCGGTGATCTCTTTGACGAGTTCTGCGGTTTTGCGGATATCTGGGACGAGTTTGTCGAGCATGGAGCCGGCGGCCTCAGCGATCTCGACGGAGGAGGAGGAGAGTTTGGAGATCTCGCCGGCGGCGGTCTGGGAGCGTTCAGCGAGTTTGCGGACTTCGGAGGCGACGACGGCGAAGCCCTTGCCGTGTTCGCCGGCACGAGCGGCCTCGATGGCGGCGTTGAGGGCGAGGAGGTCGGTCTGTCGTGCGATCTCTTCGATGATGGAGATCTTTTGTGCGATGTCCTTCATGGCCTGGACGGTCTGTGAGACGGATTGTCCTGCCTGGTTGGCATCGTCTGCGGCCTTGGTGGCGATCTTCTCGGTTTGGCGTGCGTTGTCGGTGTTTTGCTGGATGGCGGCGGAGGATTGCTCCATGGATGCGGAGACTTGCTCGACGGAGGCAGCCTGTTCGGAGGAGCCGGTGGAGAGTGTCTGGGCGGTGCTGGTCATCTCTTCGGAGCCGGCGGAGACGTTTTCGGCGGCGGAGCGGACGTTGGCGACGATGTCGCGGAGGTTCGAAACCATCTTCTGTAGTGCGAGGCCGAGGGTGTCCTTGTCCGAGGCGAGTTGGACTTCGTGACGGAGGTCGCCGTCGCCGATCTGGACGGCGAGCTGAGCCTTGGAGTCGAGAGCCTCGGCCATCTTGTTGGCGGCGCTGGAGAGCTGGCCGATCTCGTCGTGGGAATCGACGGTGACACGTGCCGAAAGATCTCCGATCGCGATCTGGCCAAGCCCTCCCACCAGCGCGTGGATCGGCCGCGTGATGGCCCGGGTGATGAGTATCGCGAGGATGATTCCGACGAGAGTGCCGCATACCATCGAGACGATGGAGAGGACCTTGAAGAAGGCGCCCTGGCGTGCGCTTTGGACCGAGAGTGCGTCGACTTTGGCGGCGTTGATTTCGAGGAGGCGGGTGAGCTGCTGCTCCATTTTCAACTGAGCGTCGCGTGTGGCTACGAAGGCCTGCTGGTGCATTTTGCCGCTGAGCTCGGAGGCCTGCATGGCGATGGCGTAGATGGCGTCGAAGTGGGCGATGGTCGCACGCGCAGCGGGGGCAACTTGATCCCGGTAGAGTTGGCGTGCGGCGTCGGTATTGCCGGCGCGTGCGAGCTCCTTGCAGCGCCCGACATTCTCGTGAAATGACCGGTGGATGGAGCTCGATTCCTTGATCGACGCGAGAATGTCGGGATTGGTGATGGTGTGGCTGGCGAGCCAGCGTCCGAATCGGCATGCGGAGGGATCCGCGCCGTCGTCGGGGATCGGGCCGCCCTCGCACATGTCGGCGATGGCAAGGGCGAGCTGGTAGTGATCGCCTCGGAATTGGGCGATGTCGTGCCGGAGCTGGATGGGGTTGCCTAGTTGAAGGGCCTCGATGGCGCGCGATTGTGTGAAGAACTCGTTGTTCTCCTTACGCAGGGCGACCCAGGATGCCTGGAAATCGCGCCAGGCGGTCTCCTCCTCGGCGGTGCGCGCGGTGGCATCGTAGCGTTTCCAGAGGCGTTCGATTTCGCTGCGGGCTGTGTCGATATTCGTGTACTGCGCCTGTCGGACGGCAGGCTCCAGGTCGAGGTTGGTCAAAGTGCGCAGGCAGGTTTTGACGATGTTTGCGTTGTTCTGGAGTGAGAGGAGGGCGGAGACGGCGGGCAGCTGGTTGTGCGCGAGGTCGTCGAGGTTGCGGGCGTTTTTATCGGAGCCGTAAAAGCTGAGGCCTCCGAGAAGAAGAACGATGGCCACGATGGAGCCGAACCCGAGTGCAAGCTTGGTGCCGAGCTGGAGGTTTTTCATGACTGGATTGTCTGGCTGGTGTGGAGCGGCGGAGACCGCCGCAGTGACTGGGATGCCCGGGCTTTGGACCGCGGGTTTTGACGTCGGGCAGGCGGCTGGCTGGCTGGCCGCTCGACGCGAGAGGGTCAGGCTGAGGCCGAGACCGGGGCTGCTTCGGCCAACGCGGCGATATCCTCGGCGGAGAAGACGCGCTCGATATCGAGGATGATGATGAATTTGTCGTCCCGACGTCCGAGCCCGAGAATCAGATCCGTGCGCCAGCGCATGCCGAGGGCCGGTGGATCGTTGATTTCGTGGGGCTCCAATTCGAGGACTTCGTGGACGGAGTCGGCGAGCCCGCCGGCGACGACCGTTTCGCCGTCGATGACGAGCTCCATGACGATGATGCGCGTGTTGAAGGTATCGGCGACCTGTGGCAGCCCGAATTTGCGGCGGAGATCGACTACAGGGATGGCGTTGCCGCGTACATTGACGACGCCGCGCAGGTAGCCTGGGGCGGTGGGCACGCGGGTGATATGGCTGACGTCGAGCACTTCACGGGCCTTGAATACGTTGATGGCAAACATCTCGTCGCCGAGGCGGAAGGTGAGGTAGCGGGCGGTTTCGGTGATTTTGGCCGTGCTCATGGGCGTACGGGTTGAGTGCTGACGTTAGAACCGCTCGAACTGGTTGTCCTCGGCATCGCTGCCGGGAGTCGGTCCGTCGAGGTCGATCATGACGCCGGTCTGGGGCGTCGGAGTCGGGGTGGCATGGGTGCGTGCGGCAGGGGTGCTGGGACGTGCGCGAGGTGCCGGGGTCGATTTCGCGGCGGGGTGGGGTTTGGCCGGTTGAGTCGCGGGCGGTTGAGAGAGGGTGCGAGAGGAGGCGATGCGAGCGGCTTGTGAGTCGACCTTGAAGAACTCGATGGTGCTCTGGAGTTGTTCGGCCTGAGATGCGAGCTCCTCGGAAGCGGAGGCGAGTTCCTCAGAGGCGGAGGCGTTTTGCTGGATGATTTTGTCGAGTTCCTGGATGGCCTTGTTGATCTGGGATGCGCCG